>Ga0187893_10009372_pt1 | contig 15063 bp, 19 predicted proteins | sample MA1701074metaG_FD_139574 | JGI IMG/M metagenome (GOLD analysis project Ga0187893, IMG submission 139574) | White microbial mat communities from a basaltic lava cave in the Kipuka Kanohina Cave System on the Island of Hawaii, USA - MA170107-4 metaG ... | reverse complement strand
GGTGCGAAGCGCGGCCCGGAGCTGGACGAGCGCCTTTTCCGGCTGCTCGATGTCGAGGATGACTTTGCGCTCGATGTTGGCCATATCAGAGGTCGCTCAGATCCGGGGGGTCGGACGAGATGCGGGTGGGGTTCAGGCCCTCGCGCCGGAAGTCCGTGTGGCCCAAGTCGAGGGCCGCCTGGCGCCACGGATCCTGGGCGGCGCTGGGGTTGAGGACGACGTGCCCGACGCGCCGGAGCGCTTTGTGCTCTTCGCTCTTGAAGTGGGAACTGGTGTGCGGGGGCACGCCGAGGATCCCCTGCGGCATGTACCTGGCGATGTCGTCGCCGGAGACGCCGGAATCGGCCTGCTCGGTGACAATCGCGATCCGCGTCGCGCCCTCCTCGATCCGGAACGAGACCGCAGACACGGCGTTGCCGGTCAGGGCCGGCATGCGCTGGCGGACCTGCTCGAAATAGCCCTGCTCGTCCAGGACGATGCGGGACTGGAGACGGGCGATCTGCCCACGGACCTCGTCGCCGATGTCATCGAGGACCTCGTCCAGGCTGACGATCTCGATCAGCTCGGCCACGGCTCAGCCTCAGTCATAGACCCAGTCGGGGTCGGTCTCATCGACCATGAAGACCTCGCGGCCCTGCGAGGCGAGGTCGGAGGCGCGTTGCAGGCGCGCGTGCTCCTTGCGGTGCCACGCCTCCGCGTGCATCTCGGCCACGACCCGCTGCGGGCTCCATCCTCCAGTGCCGAAGAAATACACATCGAACGGATTCAGGCCGCCGCCGTACCGCTGGCAGATCTGCCGGACAAACTGGAACAGCGGCGACCTTACGAGTTTTTTAGCAGCGCCTCACGGACGAGGCCGAAGCCCTTCTCCTGGATCTGTCGGTGCGCGCCGAAGATCACGCTGTACGAGAGGGTCGCCGAGACCCTGGCGATGTCCTCGAACAGCGGCTGCGGGAGCTCGCCGATTGCGAAGCCGGCGCCTGGCTCCTTGGGCGGCTGGACCAGGTGCTCCTTGAGAAACTCGCAGACGAGTTCATACTGGAGGGCGTCGTCCAGGATCGCGCCTTCGAGCGAGGCATCCGCCTTGAGACGGGCCTCGATCGCGGCGCGCTTGGCCCGCTCCGCGTGGAAGTCGTAGCGCATGGGCAGCGCCCAGAGGTCGAGCAGCCCGCCATGCTCCATCGGGACCGAGATCTTGAACGGGAGCATGTGGAGCTTGAGGCTGTCGAGGTAACCGTTCACGGAGACACTCATCCGTCCTCCTCGTCGTGGCCGGGCCACGACCGATATCGGTCAGCCGGGCGTTACGGCGCCGGCTGCGGGATGAAGGTGATGATGCGGTCGGTCGAGTCCCATTCGATCGTGAGGCGCCCGCTCTCGCCGCGACCGGCCTGTGGCCACTGCGGCGGCGGGCTGGTCAGGCTGCACCCGATCATGAGATCCTCGACCCGCGCCAACGCGCCCGTCTCGGGGTTCGGCCGGTAGTAGACGGCCAGGACCGCGAACGGATTCGTCGGCTTCACGATCTTGAAATCGACGCCGAGCGACAGTGGGAACTCCCCGCCCCAGAGGCTGATGAAGATCTCCCGGCCCGGATAGCGGTTGCGGCGCTCGTCGAAGTCGTAGGCGATCTCCGCCGTGCCGCGGACCTCCTCGTCGCCGGCGCGGATCTCTTTCTCGACGGGGGAGATCGAGCCCCAGGCGAAGAGCTGGTTGATCTCGTTCGGCAGGCGGTGCGAGGGCGAGAACGAACTCACGCCGCGCACGGGCCGTTCGAGATCGACGGTCAGGACCGGGGTCCCGGACAGGGGGGCGGCGAAGGCGACGCTGCCGGCCCCTGGACTATCGCTCTCCCACGGCGTGAGTTCCTTCGCGCCGTTGACGTAGACGAGGGGGTAGATGCCGGCGTCGTAGGCGCCGCCCGACGCGAAGTAGATGATGTTGTCGTAGGTGAACATGGACTCGCCCGTCCGGCCGGTCTTGCGCAGGGCGAGGGCGGTCCTGGCCGAGACGAGGTTGTCGGTGAAGTTGCCCTGGTCCGCATAACTGGCGATGTAGAGCGCCAGGTCCTTGGGTCGCATCGTGCTGACGAGTTGGTCCTTGACAATCCCCATGCCGATCCTCCGTGTTAGGTGTCAAACCTGGCGATCACGTCGAAGTGCGTCTCCGAGCGCGAGCGCGACTGCGCCTCCGGCGGGTTCTCGCCCCCGACCCAATCGAGGCGCACATCGCCGATCGGGCTCGGGGGGTCCTGGCGGTAATCGAAGCATGGAACCGTGCCCTGGTCCGTCAGGGCGGTCAGGACCGCCAGGTGGAAGCGGCCCTCTTCCCGGTGGTCGTCCTGCTCGTCCGCGTGCTTCTCCGTGTAGCAGTAGATCCGGAGCGTCACGTCCGGCCTCGTCTCCCGCCACTGCGTCCGGGAGGGCACCCACCGCGTCCAGGCGATCCCCACCGCGGGCCGCGAGGTCACGAGGCCCGCGCGCCGACCCGGCGCGACGTGCTGCCCGTCCGTGGGCCCGAGCGTCGCGGCCAGATGCGCGGCGAGACTGCGCGCGAGATTGTCGAAGGTGTGGCTGTCGAAGATCACGCCCCATCCTGTCGGTCGCTCAGCCGCCGAAGGGCGTCGAGGTGACCCTGTCGTCGCTCGACGGCGCGCTGCCAGTCGGCGAGCTCGTCGCCCGGCCCCGGCGCCGGGGACGCTCGACGGGCGTCAGCGCGTCCAGCGGCGGGCTCACGCGCTCGAACCGCAGCCCGGCGCGCAGATCGGATCCGTACTCCGCCGTCCAGTCGTAGGCCTCCGGCAGGACGACGGTCTCGCCCTTGTAGACCGTCTTGCCGCCGAGCCTGATCGCGGCCGGACTGTCGAGATGACCGACGTAGCGCCATGACACCGTCCTCCCCGTCATCCCTGGCACTCCCACAACAGGTAGTCCCATCGGTACTCCTGCATCATCGGCTCTCGCTCGAACCGGGCGATCGCGGCGCCCCCGACCCATCGGAAGCCGACGGCGAGGAACTGCTCCCACCAGCTCTTCGGGCGGACGCAGAGGTGGCTTGGATCCTCGTGGTCGGCGGTCCCCTCCTCGGGCGGCTCCCGCATCGGCATGGCCGCGAACAGGAGTCCGCCGGCCTTGAGCAGGCGGTGGCACTCGCGGAAGATCGCCGGTTGATGGACCGGATCGATATGCTCCAGCGTCTGCGAGGCGTGGATGACGTCGAAGTGGCTGTCGCGCAGGATCGGGAGCACGGTGGGAAGGTCGCCCAGGATGAGCCGTTGGCGGACGCGCGTGAACGGCGTCCGCTCCACCAGATGCCGGGTCAGCTCGATGCCCCACACGTCGGCGCCGAGATCCAGCATGGCCACGGTCAGCGCGCCCATGGCCGCGCCCAGATCGAGCACCCGCCGGCCAGCAAGCCCGACGGTGCGATCAAGCATGCGCGCGTAGTGTTCTTGCCAGTCCCCGTGCGCGGCGAGGTCGAGTCCCTTCTGCAACATGTAGTCGTAGTAGGCGCCGCCATCCTCCGGCAGGATGCCGACCGGGGCCGTCGCGCCGATGAAGGGGTTCTCACGCATGCCGGGACTCCCGCAGCAGCGTCTCGGCCTCGGCGACGCTCGTCTCCGGCGTGCGATCGACCAGACAGTCGCCTGGTCGGCTGTTCGTCGGCTCGCCGACGAGACAGGGCGTCCGATACCAGCATGGCTGGCACGCGCGGTGGAACGTCTGGAGGAGGCGGACCGTCGGGTAGTACTTGGTGAAGACGCGGCCGTCCTCGGAGCCGTAGATCGCCAGGGTCGGTCGCTTGAGGATGGCGGCCAAGTGCATGGGGCCGGTATCGACCGAGATCACGAGATCGGCCTGGGTCAGGAACGCGCCGAGCCACCGCAGGCTGAGATCGTGGAGGGAGTGCGCGCGCCGGAACCTGGTCGGCACGTCGTGGAGGACCCCCACTTCGCAGTCGAGGTCGAGGACGAGCCCGTCGATGACGCCTTGCGTGGTCGCGTCCGGCAGATCTTTCCTGCGGGAGGCGGAGTAGGGGACCAGGGCGACGATCGGGCGCGGGCGCAGGGCTGCGACATAGCGTGCGGCCCACGCGGCTTCGTGCGGATGCACGGTGTACCGCGCCTCGTGCGTCGCCATCTCGATCCCCAGGTGCTCGCCCCAGATGTCGGCGCGGTGGATCGTGCATGGGCGCATGGCGTTCTCGACCTCGCCGCAGATGCGGGAGATGTCGCCGACGTGGTCGAAGCGGCGCCGGCTGGCCTTGCCCGGGTCCGTGACCTCGTCCAGGTCCGGGTTGCCCTCGAGGAGCGGATGGAACTGCATCGGCAGCGCATAGGTGAGCCGGCTCGATGGGAACATCCGCCGCAGGTTCGGCCAGAGCATCGTCTGCATCACGATGTCGCCGATGCCGCCGTACTGTCTGGTGATCAACAAGGCCTCGCCGTCCCGCGCCCGCGAGAAGGCCCGCCTCGCCAGGGGCGCCGGCTCGACGAGCACGGTGATGCCGTGGCGTCGGAACGTGTCCTCGCCGGTCAGGGAGTCGATGTGGATGTAGGTGTCCGGCAACCACACCGACTGGCCCTTTCTGACGGTGAAGAGGTCCCGGGACAGCGTCCGGTGTTCCAGTTGCAACAGGTCCGGGCTCTGCGGCCCCGTGCCGTGGTAGGTCACAATCATCGGAACACCCGATCGACCGCCTTGCCGTACTCGGTCCGCTCGACCGGCGAGCGACCCGTGCCGTCTCGGCCCTGGCCCCCGAGCTGAGAACTCTTGAGCCCGAGCCCCGGGTCCTGGCTTTGCGGCCGCTCCAGCGGCTCGCCCTCGGACGTCCGGCCCGTCGCCCGGCGCATGAGCGTGTTCGCGGACAGCAGGAGGCCGTTGATCACGGTGATGTCGTAATTTTTGGACATGGCCTCCTGGGCCAGGTCCTGGGTGAGGATGCCCATGGCCGCCCACTCCAGGCTGGCGGCGTATCTGAGGAGGTACTCCTGCTTGAGAAACAGGAAGTAGAGCTGCGCGGAATCGACGACCAGGGCGCCGGCCGACAACGCGAACCGCACGGTCAGGCCGGTCTTGGCGTAACTTGAGAGATCGAGGTACTCGCCGAGCGGCAGCGTGGTCTCGAAGCCTTGGGCCTTCAGCATTGTCGCGCCGCCGTCGAGGCTGAGGTCGAGCGTGAGCCCGCCGGAGTTCCCCGAGCGCTTGGCCTCGACGTACAGGAACAGCAGATCGCGAAACCGTGGCCGGAGCTCCTGTTGGCCGATCGGACGATCGACGCGCCCGGCCACGAGGGGGTTGGTCAAGCTGAGATGCCCGTCGATCGTCACGTTGCTGAGGTTGGTGAAGGGCTCCGAGGCGTCGAACAGGATCGGCAGGTGGTCTCGCGATCGGATGTACGATCCGTCGGTCGCGCCCTGAAGCTGCGGCAGGTAATTGATCGCCCGCGCGATCACGCGCCGGAAGTGGTTGTCATCGTACTTCGGCGTCGGCATCGTGGCAACTTTGTCGGCCGTGTACTGACGCAGCGACGCAATGAGATCGGTCGTCGTCATAATGAGTCCGTGAGGGGCGGGGCTCGCGGATCCGGCCCCGCCCCATGGTCACACCTGCCGCAGCCCCTGCGCTGCGGCCATCGGGTTCTCGCGACTAGGTCAGGACGTCTTTGATGAGGAACCCCGCCTCGGGGTTCACGATCTTCTCGTCCTGGATGAAGGAGGTCTGGTACAGATCGGCGTCGTAGGACGGGACGTCCAGCCACTCCTTGACCAGGTAGTCGGTGCCGGTCGCCATCCGTTTCCGGAACGTCTGGAAGAAGCCGGCGTACTCGAGGCTCGGTTCCTCCCAGTAGAACAGCAGGACGTCGTCGTCGGCCCAGATGCGGCCGATCACGGCCGCCTGGCCGGGGTTCGCCTGGTTTTGCAGCGAGCCCGGGATGAGCAACTGCATCCCCCACAACGTCGGCGGCAGCATGCCATCGACGAGCAGGCTCTGGTCCCACGCCTTGCGCAGGTCGAGCAGCTCTGGGGCCACGAACATCTTGATCGCGACCGCCATCGGGATCACGATCCGGTTCGGTTGCCGACCAAGCACGCCGGCGATCCGCTCCTTGGCTTCGAACACGTTCTCCTCGATCTTGGTCCCAGAGCCGGCCCCCCAGGCGGCGCCGCCGCCCAGGTTGGCGCGGATGTCGTTGTTGACGACGGCAACGTTCGTCGCCGCCGCCTTGACGCGAAGCTCGTAGCGCAGATCCAGCTTGCCCCGGAGCATCGAGACAGCCCGCTGCACGGGACGGATGGGGCTGTCGGCATTGTCGCGGACGCGGTGGGCGAGATAGTGGGATCGCGCCCGCTCCTCTGCGCGGTAGTCGCCGGTGTCCATCTTCCAGTCCGCGGTCGCGGCCGGCGTGCCGGGCGCGCGGAGGTCGTCCTTGTCGTCGTCCAGCTCTTCGCGGCCGCCTCTCCAGAACAGATCCGATTCCTTCTCGACCGGCAGGACCGGCGCGATGAAGGGGGCGGCGAAGCTGCCTTGCGGCAGTTGGGTGGCGAAGTTCGACAACGCCACGTTGATATGCAGGTTCCCGAGTTGAGGCATCGCGCTTGCTCCCCCTTTCCTAGATCACGACCTGGGAGGGTTCGACGAAGATCACGATCAGGTCGTCCTCCTCGGCCGCTTCCTGTTCGGACCGACCGAGGACGTAATCCCCGGTCGTCGCCTCGACGATCTTGCCGCCAACGCCTCCGGTGACCCTGGCATGCAGCGAAATCGCGTCGCCGGCGCGGGCGAAGGCCCGGCCGTATTTCACGATGCGGATGGCCTGGCCGGACCCGACCCCGCCACCCTCATCGACCACGCCCACCTGCTCATCGGTGCCGGCCTCCGTCGGCAGGACGTCGCGCGCGCCGGAGCCTCGGGTCACGGCCAGGGCATCGGCCAGATCGGCGCCGGCCCGGTACGTGAACGGCTGCTTCTCTCCCATGTCACTTCCCTCCCTTCCGGTAGCCGATCTTCTCCGCCGCCTTGATCTGGGCGTCTGCGTAGGCGAGGCCCTTCTCCGACGCCATGACGGCGATCGTCTCTTGGTGGAGCTTCACGCTGTCCTCGTGGACCGGGCCAGAGACCTTGACCTCCGGTGTCGCCGGCTGACTTGCGGCCGCGCCGGCGCCCGAGTGGGCCGCGGAGGCCTCCGCCACCATCGCCAGGAAGCCCTTCGCGGCGTCCGAACTGACGATGCCGTCCTGGATCTTCTTCTCGACGTAGGTCTTGACGGCGGGCAGACTGGCGATCGTTTCCTCTTTGAGATCCTTCAGCGCGGCCGCGACGCCGGCCTCGGCCTGCGCCTTGACTTCCGACGCGAAGGCCGGGTGCGCCTTCAACTCGTCCAGCGTTAACGACTTGACGAGCTTCGGCCGGTGCGTGGCCAGGGCCTCGGTGAACGCGGGGTGCGCCGCGAGGTCCTCCACGTTCGCGTCGGCGAGCAGCAGACCCGTGGCCGTGCCCGCCGCCGCGAGAATCGGGCGTCTCGTGTGCATGTCATCCTCCTTATGAACGCATCAGCCTACTGATAGACCTTCGCGATGCTCGTGCCCGTCGCGGCTTCCTTCCGGACGAGGGCGATCCCGCTCGGGTGAAATTCGATCGGCTCCAGATAGCCGTCGTGGTCCTCGGTCTTCGAGGCCCATCCCTCGACCGAGGACGCGCCGGTGCGCTCCGCCGCCACTTCCAGCGCCTGGTCTTCCTTGATCTGCTTGCGGATGCCGTCCGCGCTTTCCGAGATGTTGATCCAGAACGACGGGACGCCGTTCATGGCGAAGTGCAGGATCCGGCCGATCTTCTCCCGGTAGTCCTGCGACTCGAATCCCTTGTGGCCGAGCCAGTACGGCTTGCCGATGAAGGTCGGGCCGAACCGCTCGTAAAAGCGTTTCGTGAACGCGACCCTGCCGCTCTCGGCCTCGAACTTCCCGATCGTGGCGTCGATGCGGACGACGAACGGCGTCAGGCCGTCCGCCTTGAGTTTGTCGATCGCGTCTTTTACGGGAGGCGGGACCTCGTCCGCCTCGCCGATGACGTGCATGGCCGCCGCCGTCACGGAGAACAACGGCCTGGAGAGCCACTTCTTCGCGTCGGCCATCGTCCACTTGTGCGGCGGCCGCGTATCGAACAGCAGTTCGACCCGGTCCGCCCCGTCGCACAGGGCCGCGATGCCGCGCGATTCGTTGACGACCGCGAAGGTCAAGTCGCCGCGTCCCGCGCGGCTCGCGATCGGGAAGCGCAGGTAGTGCGGCGGGGGGTCGCCGACCTGGAGGCCGGGCGCGTCGGCGATCACGGATTCGACCGCGATCGCGTTCGCCCTCGCGATGCGCTGCGCCTTTCGGAGGACGCGGGCCTTCACCGCCTGCGGGAGGCTCGACTGCGGGATGCGGGCGAGGGCGATCTTGAGGTGCGGCAGATCGACGGCGCCGCCGGTGCCCTTGAACGGGAAGTGGCGCAGCCCGCGCGGCGTTGTCTTGCCGCCGTCATCGTGCCCGCCGCCGGGCTCGACGTAGAGGAACGCGGAGTCCGGCAGCTCGTTCAGGTAAGCCGTTGACCAGACCGCGGACTCCATCGGCATCATCGACTGGAGATCGGGCCCGCCCTCGCCTCGCCAGACCATGTCGCCGCTCGCCTCGACCCATTGCTGGACGACCGGCGTCCCCTTGCCGACGCTGGCGGTGGTGTCGTCGTTGATCGAAAACGGCGCCCGCCAGTCCTTGCCCTCGTAGCGATAGATGACGTAATTCTCCAGCCAGAAGACCTCGACGATCCACGGGATCTCGCCGACCTGCTCCCCGACCGGGTTCAGTTGTTGGAACTGCTCGTAGAGGGCGTCCCGAAGCGCCTCTTCGACGTCCCGGAACGTGAGGGTGCCGAGGTTCGCCAGGATCGCGGATGCGGCGGCCGCCAGCTCCGACTCCCGGTCCTTGCCTTTCTCCGTCAACTCCGTCGTCCCCGTCTTGAGGAGGCCGGACTTCTGCAGCGAGGCGACGCACACCGCATACGCGGACTCGCGCTTGTCCTTGCCCGCTTGAGGCGTAAAGTCGGGGTCGTCCATGACCCGCTCAACGCAGCGATCGAGGATCTTCGGCATCCTACGTCCCTCCTCCGTTGCCGGTGCCGTTCCCGCCCGCGGGAGCCGGCGCGCTGCTGGCCTTCGCGGCCGCCTCCGCGATCTGGATCGGGGGGCGCCGTGGCACCCACGCGACCGAGGGCGTGGCCGTGAAGATCCCGTGCATCCACAGGTTCCACAGGACCAGGGGCCGCAGAATCTGGCGCCACTCCTGGGCCCGGAGTTCGTCGCCGAACTGGTCCGCCATCCAGAGCATGACCTTGAGGGCGTCGCCGCTCGTCGCGCTGCCGTGCTGATAGCCGAACAGCCTCGGGTGGACGAGCAGGCCCTGCATCTCGATCTCCACGAACAGATAGATGTCCTCGGGGACCGACATCGAGAACTGCCCTGCGGTCCCGACGGCCTCGACCTGGTGCTGGCCCGGCATGACGAAATTCGTGTCGGGCGACAGCTCTGTGAACTCGCCGCGCTTCGGCTTCAGCACGGTCTCGTAGAACGTCCGGAGATGGTCCTCGGTGATCCCGGCGCCGGGCGCCTGGCCCTCGGCCACGTTCGAATTGAGATAGAAGACCAGCTTTTGCGTGGAGTGGGTGTGCCGGGCGATCAGGAGGTCGAACTTGCTGACCTCGATCTTGTTGTACTGGGCCCGGAGCGACTTCAGTACGGAGCGCCCGTACCGTGGATCCCGCTGGCGACCTCGGCCGAGCCGCGCATGCTCGATGGAGTAGAGCGGGAAATCGACGGCGCCGGGCGACTCCTGCGGTCGGGACAGGTGCGCGGCCCCCTCCGGGATCTGAGTGAAGGCCCGACGGGTCTCGGCGAAGCGGTCCTGGGAGTTCGAGTTTCGGAACATGGAGTGCGCGGGCAGATCCAGGACGCTGCCGACCATGCCGATGGCTCGGCCACGGGCGAGCTCGCCGGCGAGCGCGTCGGTCCCGGCGGCCAGGTCGGCCGCGATCGCTGGATCGACCAGGACCTCGCGCTGCAGGAACAGGTCGCCCCAGCAGACGAGGCGCCAGAGCCAGTCGCCGCGGTTCGCCGCATAGTCGATCCGGTCGTCAAGCAGCCGGGACGTGGCGGCCTCGGCCTCGGCAGAGCGAAGGCCGGTGAACGTGATCCGGGGCTGGTAGTTGGTGACGAGGGCGATGAACTTGTCGATATTCCCGGCGACGAAGCCGTCCTCCTCGAGCATGCGGTTGATGTCGTCGAGGGCGGTCAGCCGGTCGAACTCGATCTTGATCCGCTTCATCAATTCTTCGCCGAATGAGAATAGCAGCGCGATCTCGTTCCCCAGCCTGGCCGGCAGGGACCGGCCGTTGCCGGGCCGGACGACCGGATAGCCCAAGAGGCCGTTCAGCCGGTCCACGAACCGGCTCGCGAGTTCGGTGGTCCGCTTCGCGATCGCTGGCATCAGCGCCTCACACCGACGCTCGTGAGCGACGGTCTGACCGCGAGCCGGGGCGCGGTCATGGCGACGGCGGAGGCGATCGAGGGCTCGTGACGGCCGAACGCGATCCCCATGACGCCGGGCGCGGCGATGCTGCGCGCCGCCTCCTGATCGACGGCCAGCCCCAACGCGGCGAGCCCGTCCGGCAGACGGGTCCGCTTGCCGATGGTCGAGAGCTGCTCGATCCCGGAGGCGTCGCCTTCGAGGAGCCCCCTGGTCAGCGACTGCTGCTCCTGATGCAGGACGGGGTCATGCGGCAGGTGGAGCCATCCCAGCGCCATCAAGTCCCGGAGTTTGGTCATGTACGAGAGTTGACGTTGGGGGCTGTTCGGGATGACCTCGACGCGGGCGCGCACGCCGGCCGTGGAGCAGAGCAGAGGGTACGCGGCGCCGTGAACGGCATCGACGTTGATCCGCTCGAGCGAGAGTTTCGCGTCCAGGAGCTTGACGATGTCGAGGACCTCGCTCAGGGCGAGATGGGCCTTGGCAAACCAGCGGACCTGATGCGTCTCTTTCGGATGGTGCTGGATCAGCCCCAGGCCGACGGGATGGTTGTCCTCGTCGGCCGTGCCCCCGTTCGGGTCGATCCCGAGCGTGAACCGACCGAGGATGCGACCCGGGAGTTGCTTGAGCATGTCGAGCGACCACCAGTCGAGTTCGTGGTCCACGGCCCGGAGCCAGACGACGTTCGGGAGGAAGAGGCCGGAGTCGGAGGCGAACCGGCCAAGGATCTCTTGGTTGGCCACGTTCTTCTGGCCGAGTTCGATCAGCCGCCGCAACATGGCCAGGATCCGCGCCCGCGGGATCAGCGGGTTCATGAGTTGACTCGCGGTGTAGTTGGCGAAGCGGATCGGCAGCTCGTGCGTCCAGGCCTGCCAGACGGGGCCATGCTTGCCATAGGGCGAGCTCGTCAGCAGGACCTCGCCGCCGAGATATTGGAAGATGATCTCGCGGAGCACGTAGTCGAGGTTCTTGACGAAGACCGCCTCTTCGACGATCACCAGGACCGGCGTCACGAAATACCGGCCGCCGCCGAGCGGGATCCTGGCGCCGTGGTAGCCGCGCAGGGAGTCGTCGCACGGGTGGACATCGACCTGCGCGCCGACCTTCGTGCGGCGACTCTTCTTCGTCCAGTGATCGGCGTCCACGAACAGCTCGCGCATCCAGGGCTCGGCCTCGAGCCGTCCCGTCGCCTTCTCCAGGAGGTCGATGCTGTTATCGACGCGGCGGGAGATGACGAGGACCTGGACGAGGGGTTTGTCGGCCAGGGCCCAGAAATCGCCGCGCAGCCCGTAGAGGTACTTCAGCAGGAGCGGCAGGAGGGTGAGGGCAAACCGGATCCGGAGCTTGACCAGGGTCTCGGTCTTGCCGGTCGCCCGGGCCATGACGGCGTTGATGTGGGGGCGCCACGTAGACGGGTAACACTTGAGGCCGGCGAGGAACGGGGCCTCGAGGTAGGAGAGTTGCCCGTTCGCGGTGCCGTCCGCTCGGGCCTGGGCGAGCTCGCGTTCGACCAGGGGCCGCACGCCGAAGATCCGCTCGCACGCCTCGAGCGGGTGTTCATAGAGCGAGCGCACCCAGTGGGTGTCGAACTCACCGAGGCTCTTCGGGGCCTCGGCGGCTGGCATGGGCGTGCGCACGGGCCCGGGCGCGGGCAGCGGATCGGTCATAGGTCCGTCCCCAGCGCGTCCACGGTCTCCTGGAGCGCCTGCTCGATCTCGGCCTCGGGCATCGCCTCGGCGTCAGGGTCGTGGACCGCCTGGCCCACGCTCGCCTCTCGGGCGGCGACGAGTCTGGCCCGGATGGCCTCGGCGTCATAGGTAAAGCTCGGCGCCGCACCGTTCGCCGGCGTCCGCGCGGCATCGATCAGCGCCGAGAGCGCGTCCGTCGATCCGAAGCCCAGACGCTTCGCCGCCCTCGGACTCCCGCCGATCTCGCCCATCAGGTCCCGCTCGACCTTGGTCAGGTCGTTGAGCTTCTCGACGTCGGCCTTCGAGATGACCGCGTTGACGTCGCCGCGATGGGTGATCGTCGCACGCTTGAGGATCCTGGCCTTCTGCGCCTTGACCAAGACCATCTCGAAGATCTCCCAGAGCTTGGCCAGCGTCGGCTGGTGGAGCGAGGAGACCCTGGCGTGGTAGAGGGTGACGGCGAGCGGCAGTTCCTCCGGCAGGAGGCAGTCGAGACCGAGCAGGTTCATCCGGTCGGTGAGTTCCCAGAGCTGGGCGATGGCGGTGTCGGTCGAGGGCGTGAGGTAGTCAGTGATCGAGAACTTGGTCTGTGGAGGGATCGTGCCGGCGAGACTGGATCGGCCGAGCGTTCTCGGGATCACGAACTTCGGCGTGCCCTCGAACAGATCGCGGAGCGATGGCAGCAGCGTGCGCGCGGTATCATGCTTGGACACGATGCTGGAGAAGACGTCGCTGGCGGAGGCCTTGGGGGGGATCTCCTGCATGTAGGTCAGGCGCCGAATGGTGATCGGTCGCCTCGGCAACGTGAGCGCGATCTCGCGCAGGCATGGCTTCGCGCGGTCGCCGAGATGCCGCTCGAAGAGCGTGACGACGGCGTCCGTGTCCGGCGGCTGACGGAGCACCGTGGTTTTCGCCCCACGGCCCGGCCGACGCGCGGGCGCGTGGTCCACGGCGTCGCCGTCCGCGAGGCGCTGCGGCTCGACCTCTGGCGTGACCACGGCGGCGGTCACATGACGAACCCTCGGAACGCGGTCGTGTCCATTTGCACGCCACAATAGCGGGCGCGCCGACGCGATCAAGTGACCATGGAAGGCCGAACGGGACTAGTTAGGACAGCAATGGAGGGGCTATAGTCGTCGGTGGGCGCGCTTTGAGGTCTCGCCGTCGATCCATTTGTTCAGCGTCGATTCCCTGACGCAGATCCCGATGCCGGGAATGTTCCTGATGGGACATTCTGGGTTCTTGACGAGCCGCTGGACCGCTTTCTCAGACACTCGGAGATGATCCGCGATCACTTTCGCCGTGATCATGAGATCCGATTTTCTCTTGGTCATGCCCGCTCGCCGCCTCATGTCGTCGTCCTGTCGATCTGCGGTGTGAGGCCCCAGCGTTGTTCGACCATGGGAAAGGACAGGTTATAGAACCGCCTCCCGAGCTTCAGGGCGAGGAGCGCAGCCGGGCGGCTGTCGCCCTCTGCGAGCTTGAACATAGCGGTCCGCCGCGCTTTCTCTTGGTCGGGCATGGGCGCGCTCTTCTGCCATCTCGCGACGACCCAGGTTTCGATCGCGTCCGGATCGAAGAAGCGTCGGCGACCATGGGCGGATCCGAGTTTGCGCGTGGGGATCGGGGTCAACGCACCGCTGGTGATCGCGAAATGGACGCCTGGCACGCTGAGGCCGGCGAGCGCTGCGACCTCCGCGATGGTCAGCCCCGGGGGCACGGGCCTCGCCTTGCTGTCTGGGGGATGATCATGCGTGCGCTCCTCCCTGCCATGTACCGGGGGCGTTGTCTTGTTCGCTGGTGTCCGTCCCCGCGTGACGTCTGGTGCGCTCCGTGTCACCTTGTCAGGCGGTCCTGTCCCTCCACCGGCAGCCTCGCCATAGATGGTTTCGAGTGCCACGAGGGCGTCGAACTGCCGCTGCAGCAGATCCAGGTGCCGGCGGAGCGTCGCTTTTTCGAGCGCGATCTCTGCCAGCAGCGCAGACGCCTGACTCAGGATCGCCATTTTTCACCGCCCTCGATCACGCCGTCCTGTATGGTGGCTTCGCTCGCCTCACCCATCCACGCGCTCCGTGGTGGTGAGGGCCTTTTCGAGTGCTGTCCACACCTCAAAGTCGTCGTCACCAAGATGGCTAGTATTTGGATCGAAGTTCTGGCGCTCGAAGTTCTTGATCGCTAGTTTCGCAGCCTTCCTCAACCGCTCGATTTCCCGCCCCTGCGCCTCGACCTGGGCAGTGAGGCGATCAATCTCCTTGGCACACTGAGTAAGGTCCGATTTCAGTACCTCGCGGCTACTGCGGTAGGCTTGAATATCCTCCTGGAGGCGGTCAATCGTATCTCTAAGCCGTCGTTCTCCGATCTCACACAACGTCGCGAAGTAATCTTTCTTGATCCGCTCGCACTCCTCGGGGGTCAGGGGGGTGAGGTCAGGGTCAGGCATCGTCACTCCCTCGCCCGCTCAAAGATTCTCGGGCCTTCGAGTTCGAGGAGCTGGAAGTAATCGTACGCCATAACATCAAGGGACCTGTCGGTGTGGTCTGACGGCTCTCACGGCCTCCTCCCATGCGTGGCTTCGACCTGCTGTTTCACGACTCGGCCCCACCCCTTATCCGCAATCCCGATCCAATACTGCGTTTCGGCGCGGGCCTGCGCGACGCGCTGCTCACCCGTGTTGTACCGCTCCCAGAGTCTCCCGACATAGAGGAGGAACACAGCGAGCACCAGGCCCGCGATGCCAAGGAGACACCAGAGCCAGAGGCGCTGGCCGGTCGTTAGGTGATATTCGGGAATGGGACAGCGGTTAAACATGTGGCGGTCCAG
>Ga0187893_10009371_pt1 | contig 15063 bp, 19 predicted proteins | sample MA1701074metaG_FD_139574 | JGI IMG/M metagenome (GOLD analysis project Ga0187893, IMG submission 139574) | White microbial mat communities from a basaltic lava cave in the Kipuka Kanohina Cave System on the Island of Hawaii, USA - MA170107-4 metaG ... | reverse complement strand
GGCCCGGCGGGCTGGGTCCCCGGCCCGATTCCGGTGCGCCCGGCCGCCGGAGACCCCGGGAGCACGAGGTGCAGGTTGGCGCCAGGCCGATAAACGTTGCCCCTAGGAGTTCCTATCCGCCGATGGTCCCGGCATGGTCGCGACAAGCCGTTCCTCACCGCCAATTACGCCTGTCGTTCCTGCGCGACCACGACGTGGGCGTGCTCGTCTGGGACATGCTCGATCATCTGCCGATCGGCTACGACATCCCGTCGGTCGTGCACGCGGCGATCTTCGCTACAGCGTGGCGTTGGTCGACAGCGCGCTGCACGAGCCGCTCGCAAAGCTTGCGTCGAGGAGCAGCGCGACGAGTTCATGCTGCTCGTGTCGCCGCTAAGGGTGGTCGGCGGCGAGGGCGCGCCGGCGAATCCGCTGGCGGTGTTTTGAGCCGTTCCGAACCGTGTCTCTGGAGGCGCTCGGCCACCCGCATCGACCGCGGACGAGTTCAAGGACCGATTCGGCCGAGCCATTCCCTGGCCAGCGCAACGGTGGCATCTGGTTGCTCCAGCATCGGCACATGGCCACACTCATCGAGCACCTCGACGCGGGCTCCGGGGATGAGCCCGCCCATCTCTGCACCGTGATGAGGGGCCGCGAATCGATCTTCCCGATCCCAAATCAGAAGGGTCGGACAGACGATGCGGGCCAAATCCGGGCGTCGATCGAGCCGATTGAGTAGCGCGGTGTTTTGTCGAAGGAACACGGCGGGACCCGCCCGCCTCGCCATGCAACGGAAACTGCTGACGGCGCTGGTGGCGTGGGTACCGCGCTCCGTAGGTCATCGTGCTCGCCAGTTCGTCGACGACACTGTCGAACTCGCCGCTCTGTACGCGACGGTTTCGCAGGCGGGCGGCCGCTGGATCGCGTGAGGTCCTGGATTGCATCCCGTGAGCCAGAGCCCGAGCACGCGCGAACGCGCGAGAGTGACGACTTCGAGAGCAAGACTCCCTCCATAAGACGTTCCCGCGAGCAGAAAATGTGGCGGCGCCTGGGGCAGGACCTGTCGTTCGCCAAAACTTCGTCCGCCCAGCAAGTGGTTGATCTGTCAGCCTCGTCCGGCCACAATCGGCGCTCGTGATCACGCTCCTATTCCATCTGCTCAGGCTTCTCCCGTTCCTTCTCGGCGGCCACCGCCAGCTCGCCCTCGAGAACCTGGCCCTGCGCCCCCAGCTCGACGTCTACAAACGAACGACTCCCCGACTTAAACTCCACACGATGGATCGCCTATTCTGGGCCGGCCTCGCCAGAGTCTGGACCGGTTGGCGGCAGGCGCTCGTCATCGTCTCGCCCGATACTGTCCTGCGCTGGCAGCGCCGCCGCTTTCGCGAGTATTGGACCCAGCTGTCCCGTCGGCCTACCCGCGGTCGTCCCCGCATCGATACCGAAACCGCTGCCCTCATCAGGAAGATGGCCGCGGCTAACCCCTTCTGGGTGCGCCTCGCATCCACGGCGAACTTCTCAAGGTCGGCATCGACGTCGCCGAGGGCACCGTCTCCCGCCTCATACCAAAGCGTCGTCCCGAGCCCTCTCAGAACTGGCGGACCTTCCTGGCTAACCACGTGCGCGACCTGGTCTCGATCGACTTCTTCACCGTGCCCACCGCACGCCTCCGCGTCCTCTTCGTCCTCGTCGTGCTCGTCCATCACCGCCGGCGGGTCGTCCACTTCAATGTCGACGAGCATCCCACCGCCGCCTGGACTGCCTAACAGATCGTGGACTCCTTCCCGGAAGACTCCGCCCCAGCATATCTCCTCCGGGATCGTGACCAAGTCTATAGTCAGCAGTTCCGGCGCCGCGTGAAGCGCATGGGCAGCGCTGAAGTTCTCACCGCGCCGCAGAGCCCGTGGCAGAATCCGTTCGCCGAGCGGCTCATCGGCTCGATCCGGCGCGAGTGCTTAAATCACGTGCTCGTCCTGAGCGAACGACCCCTCTACCGCATTCTGACTCGCCACCTCTCCTACTACCATCGGTCTCGAACGCACCTCACACTCGACAAGGACGCCCCCGACATCAGGCCGATCGCGCTCCCCGCTGCGGGGAAGATCGTTCAGCTTGCCGACGTCGGCGGGCTGCACCATCGCGACACCCGCCAAGCAGCGTAGTTCAGCAGCTCAGCATCCTCGGTCTTCCGTTCTGGCGGCCGGTCCTGGTCTTGGCTGCTGCTCTCGCTCATCACTCGCGAATCCGATGGATCTGTGCCGGGGCAGCAGTCGAAGACATTCCGTCGCCATGTCTCAAGCCCAGCCTGCGGCCGTGACAACGGACCCGGATGGCGCCGAGCGGATCGGACGACCCTTTGGCGAAGGACAGGGTGGCGTCGGTCGATATCCGCCGCTACGACGGCAGCAGGATCCGGAACGCCTCGGCAACCTCGACCCCAGCGCGGCGCCCATTCTCCCTGTTGATCCGCTCCATTTCCCGATCACATTCCGGGGTCGCACGCCCCTGGCTCTTGTGCTGCCGGATCGCCGCCTGCTTCGTGGGCCACGTCTGGCTGATGTCGACGAAGACGCTGGGATTGGCGCTCATCACGAGGTACAGGCTCTCGGGCTTGTGGGCTCGGAGGTCGGCCTGCAGGTGTTCCGGGTAGAAGAGCGGCCCGGGCGCGCAGACGAAGGCGGCCTGGAAGGTCACCAGCCCGACCGTCGTGTGGTCCGGATAGATGGAGCAACTGTCCTGTCCGCCGTCCCCCGGATACGGGTCGTGGGTGATGACGGTGCGCGGCCGGACCTCCCTGAGGACCCTCACGATTTCCTCGCGCAGCCGGCGGACGATGAACGCGAGGTCTCCGTCGTCGTGGCGAAGAAATCGCGGCTCCTGCACTCCCAGGATCTGGGATGCCGCCTGCTGTTCCCGCTCTCGGCTGGCCCCGATCTCCTCCATCGTGACGTCGGGATCGTTGGTGCCACGGTTCCCGCTCGTGCACAGAACGCAGGTGACTGGCTTTCCTTGCGCAATGAGCTGCGCCAAGGTGCCGCCGCAGTGCACCTCGATGTCGTCCGGGTGGGCCGCGACGACCAGGATGGGTCCCGGTATCTCACGGCTGTCTCTCAGGACGCTACTCGCCACTCGTTCCCTTCCTGTTCTCGTTGAACAGTGCTCCTCGCGAACTCGGTTACCCCCGCGGATGAGTCAAGGGTTGTCGCTACCCCGGCGTGAGGCGCCTGAACACCTTCGCCGAGGGGAATACCGCGAGGTCGACCGACCTCCTCGGCCGGCGACGGAGGAATCCCTCGAGGTCCGGGTGCGCGCCCCACTGACTGGCGTGCGCCCGGACCGCTTCGACCGTGCGGGCGAACGTGGTGCTGATGTCGACGAAATGGTCGTGATGGTCTCCCATGGTCAGGAGCATCTCGCCGACACGATACGGTGCCAGGCCCGCCGCCGCGTGGTCCGGATAGTAGAGGGGCCCGGGCGCACGAAAGTAGACGGCATCGATCGCCGCGAACCCGACGGCGCGGTGATCGGGATGGAGCTGATACGTCACGTATCGTGGCGCGCCGGCGTGCGGATCGTGGGTGAGCACGATGTCCGGGCGTTCCTCGCGGATCGCGCGCGATGTCCTCGGCAAGGCGCGGTCCGGCCCAGGCCAGCTCGCCGTCCTCGTAATCCAGGAATGTCACGTGCGTCACGCCGAGGATCTCACCTGCCCGCCGTTGCTCGTGCGGCGGAGGGTGACCACCTGCTCGCGAGTGATCGCTGGATCGTCGTGCCCCTTCTCACCGCTTGTGACGATGACACTGTGCACCTCGTGGCCGTCGTCGACCCAGCGGGCGATGGTGCCACCGGCGTGAACATCGGCGTCGTCCGGATGAGCCGTGATCAGCAGGATCCGTTTCGCCGCGGCGGTCATCGCCGGAGCGCCTCCGCTGCCTCGAGCCGCTGCACCACCGCCAGCCGGCCAAGCAGCGCGGCCGCGACGGCGACGGCGAACAGGATCTGGAACGAAAGGATCGCCAGGAGAGCGCCCGCGACGAACGGAAGGAGTCGGCTCGGCGCGACGAGCGCATTCATATAGCCGCTGTACTCGAGCCGGCGATCATCGGGCGAGATCTCCATCAGGTACCCCAGGTCGCCGATGATCTCACCGCTGATCGAGGCGCCGACGAAGAAGAAGACGAGAGCGTACCCGGCAAGCGTTCCCTCGGGGGAGAGGCTCAACGCCGGCAGAACGATCGCCAGCAGCGGGCTCACGGCGCTGGTGACCCCAAGCGCCTTCAAGAGACTCAGCTTGCCGCGGTGATCGCCCCACCAACCCCACATCGGGTTGAGGGCGATCCCCCCGATGGCCTGCGCAGCGAGCAGCGTGCCGACCTCGAGCTCGGGAAGCTCTCCGATCACGCGGGCCTGGACGACGTAGAAGGGCATCACCATTCGCGTGACACCGCCCAGGAGCTGGACGTATAGGAACAGACGGAAGGCGCGATCGCCTTGTACGACCCCGATTCCGTCGCGAAGAAAGACGCGAAAGTCGGACCGTTGACCGGCGACCGGTGCAGGCGGCTCTCGAATGAATGCGAAGCACGCCGTCGAGGCGGCCAGCACGATGGCGCCGGCTCCAAAGATGAGCCCATAAGGGCGAAGTGACGGAGCGGATGACGACTCCAAGACACTCCGGACGAGGAGACCGCCCCCGACCGTGAGCGCGCCACCGACAAAGAGACGGGTCGCCAGGAGCCGGCTGCGCCGCTCGGCGGAAATCGTCCGAGCGATGACATCATTGTACGACGCGCCCGCGAGTCCCGCGATGAACGAGAACACGGTCCAGATCGCGAAGAACAGTGTGAGCGCGATCGTCGGTGCCTTCGCGAGGCCGTCCCACAGAAGCAGCACCGCGGCGAGCGCGCCCAGAGAGACGGCTCGGCCCGAGCCTCCGAGGAGATAGATCGGCTTCCGGTACGCGACGCCCTGGGCGTAACTCGCGGCGAACAGTTGCGGCAGGAGCCAGCCGAAGCGAGCGAGCGTTGTCGCGGCGCCAACCGCCGTCGTTCCCGGCGTCAGCCGCCCGAGGAACGTCGCCACCACGGTTCCCGTGTCCGCGAAGGAGGCACCGAGCTCGAAGAGGGCGCCGCTGGCTGCCGCCAACACAAAGTTACGGCGGCCAGCTCGAACCGTGGGCGGCGCCGCCGACGTCCGAAGCACGGCGCGGTCAGCCACCGGACGGGACGTGGGCCCCGGGGCCATGGCTACCGCTGAGCATCATGATGCCTACCAGCACGACTAGGACAATGACGAGGACCCCGAACACCTTCATCCAGCGTGGTGTGATCGTCGTCGATCCGGCGTCGGGATCTACGCCGCCGTCGCTTGTGAACAGCCCACGCTGCTCCCGCTGCTTGCGCCGCTCGTACGGGCTCATGCCCCGCGGCTTGTACACGCCCAGCCCCGCGATCATGAGCAACACCACGAGGCCCACGGCGGCGTGGATCGTGAGACTGATCTGCAAAAAACGGAGATCCGCACTGGACATCGTCGTCGTTGCCGCCACGCCTGCCACGTAGCTGATCCGCGCCGGCTGCAGCAGCAAGACGATGACGGCAGCGACAGTCAGCAGCAGCTTGAAGACGACCCAGTAGTGCCGCAACAAGCCCCACGGGGTGCCGAGTGACTGGACAACCCCGGTGAGCAGCGAGACGAGGGCCAACGGGACGAGGATGAACCGGGTGATCACGTCCATCGCCAGATAGGCAGCACGAACCACTTGAGCATCCGTGTTGGCCAGCCCGGCGACGGCGAGAGCGAGAAAGCAGGCGACCGCGCCGAGCCAGCCGATCGAGAACGTCACATGCGCGGTGAGCGCGAACTTGCGGAGGCGAGGCGCCATGGTCATCGGCGACCGTCCTCATGTTCGGGGCAGGGGCTGACGATGCCAGTCCCGTGTCCTCCTATCGCCTCGGCGTCCCCTCGATCGTCGGCGGCTCGGCCACCGAGATGACCGCCGCCTTGAAGCCCAGCATGTCGATCGCCGATGCAAGCTTCTGCGGCGTCTGCTTCGTGTCGTCGTAGATCACTCGAGCCTGGCCAGTCTCGAGCTTGACGTCCGCCCGCTTCACTCCCGGCAGCCTTTCCAAGGCTGTCGCGATGTTCGCGGGTCAGGCCTGGCATACCATCCCCTTGACGGTGAGGATTGCCAGCCTGAGATCGGCGTGTGCCGTCCCGGCCAGGAGCCAGGGCCCGCCGGCAAGCGCCAGGATCAGCGCCACGTGACGGGGTCGCATCGCATCCTCCCCGGCCGCGTCACATGCCCGCGGCCACGTAGTAGTAACCCAGGTACAGGCCAGCCAGGATCAAGACGACGCCGCTCCCGCGCTTGATCGAGCCGGTCCACTGCTGAAAGGTGCCAAGGAGCTCCCGTCTGGCAAGGCCGACCAGGAGCGTCGTGATCAGCATGAGCACGGCCATCGCCAAGGCGAACGCGAGAAAGGTCAGCAGCGCGGCCCCGGAGAAGCCGCTGGTGAGCGGCAGCACGGTGATCGACACGTAGAGCGGCAGCGTGCAGCCGGTCGAGGCCAGCGCGTACCCGAAGCCGTAAAGAAATACCGCCGCGGAGACCGGGACGCGGCCGTCGACCGTCACCCGGAGCGGCAGCGCAAGTGAGGGCATCCGGACGTCGAGCACTTGGGCGACACCGAGAACCACCACGGCGAGGGCGATCACCGGCTTCGTCGCGATGAGATAGGGTGAGACCACCCCGCCGACGAGCGTGATGGCGATGCCGACCAGGGCGAAGAACAGTGCCGCCCCGGCCGCACACGCGAGCCCCAATCCCAACGATCGTCTCGCGGAGGCCTGCTCCCCCGATGCACTGAGATAGTACGAGACATACGCGGGGAACAAGGCGAACGCGCACGGTGCGAAGAACCCGCCGATGCCCGCCAGAAACCCGAGCGCCGCCAGCGACAGCGGCGACTCGAACTCGACGAAGCGGAGTCCGACGATCGCGCCCCTCGTCCACGCGAGCCATCCGACGAGGCTCAGCACCATCACCGCAGCGAGCGATGCGGCGACCGTGGCCGCCGGGGTCAGCGCCCGACGTGCTCCGTGAGCGGAAGCTCGAGTCGCTTGCCCTCCCGGGCGATGTGCAGCGTCAAGTCCCATTTCCCCTCCATCGTGAACAGCACACGACCGCGATACACTCCCGCTTCTCCGGCCGGCCGCATCGGCGCCACAACGCTCATCCCGTCGGACATACCCGCCCGAAGCGTCACCCGGGCATCGGTCACGGGCTGGCCGGTGCCGTCCACGAGCCGTACCACGTACACGGTCTGGCCCCGGGCCCCCGGCCGGCTCGGGCTGCTGGTGAGCTCCACGCGGATGCCCTCTATCTCGCTGGTCAGCTCACCCGCGCGCGCCAGCCCGGCCGCGCACAACAGCAGCCCGGCAGTCACTAACACAGGCCCTCGCCGCTGTCTCACGGCTTCGCTGACTTCACCTCGATCGACTTTGCGACTCGCTCACCCTTGTCAGTCGCGTAGGAGATGGCGACCTGGGTGCCCTTCAACCCCGGCAAGAACAGGTGATCGGTGCCCTTCTTGATCTGTGTCCCCTTGGGGACCTTGACCGTGACCTGTCCGTCCTTGCTCTTGGTGTCGAGCACGAGGCTGCCCTCGCACGTGCCGGGCTTCATGTCGCAGGCGGTGAGCTTCGTGCTCACTACGGTTCCCTCGATTTGTTGCTGCGCGGAGACGGCCGATGCGGCGCCAACCAGCACAAGCACGAGCGACCCGACAGCGGTCAGTGAGCGGAGCATGGTGGGTGTCTCCTCCTCTTGAGTCGTCGGCGGTAGTACTTCGAGTCACCGACGGCCATCACGGCCTCGATCCAGCCGCCGTTGTCTCGTTCCGGAAGAGTGGAGCGGCCGCAGTGGCGGCGGCGAGCTGGAGCGCCGAAGATCGCCGGCGCCTTAACGGATCCCAGCCTCAGAGCCTCCCCGAAAAGCAAGCTGCCGACCCCGAAGCCCGTGAAGAGCGCAAAGACATTCAGGCCCATCGCCTGCCCCAGCTGCTTGCCACCAAGAGCGGTCACGATGACGGCGAGGAGCCGTTGGGTCATGTCATATCCCGGCGACGCTCGTCCTAGCTTCCCGGTACAAGGCGTCCGTCCCTGATGTGGATCACCCGATCGGCCATCTGCGCCAGCGCTTCGGCATGCGTGACGACCAGTACAGTGCGCTCTCGCGAGATCTCCTTGAGCAGCTCGTAGATGACCTGGCCCGTCTTCGAGTCGAGGTTGCCGGTGGGCTCGTCCGCGAGGACCAGTGGCGGATCGTTCGCCAGCGCCCGCGCGATCGCGACGCGCTGCTGCTCGCCGCCCGACAGCTCCCGGGGACGGTGGGCGACCCGCTTGCCGAGTCCGACGCGTTCGAGCAGCGCGCTCGCTCTCTCGCGCCGCCTCGAGGACGGCAGTCCGTTGAACTCCATGGGGAGCATGACGTTCTCGGCCGCGGTGAGGTTCGGGATCAGGTTGAAAGCCTGGAACACGAACCCGGCCGTCTGCCGTCGGAACCGCGTGAGCGCGGCTTCGGGCAGCCTGTTCAGGTCTTGGCCGGCGACACGGACGTCGCCGGCGCTCGGTCGGTCCATGGCCCCGATGACGTGGAGTAGCGACGACTTGCCGCTCCCGCTCGCCCCGACGATCGCGACCATCCCCTTCTCGGCCACGTCGAGATCGATGCCGTCGAGGGCACGGACGGTCTCCTGACCCTTGCGGTAGAGCTTGGTGACCCCACGGAGCGCGATGAGCGCGCCCTTGTCATTCATTGCGGATGGCCTCCAGCGGCGAGAGCCGAACGATCTGCCGTGCGCTCCACAGGCTGCCGGCGATGGCGACCGCGACACAGACACCGACGAGTAATCCGACGGTACCGGGCCCGAGGCCCGCGGACAGGTTGAGATTCTCGAGCAGCGTGTCCTTGTAGTGCGGAGGAAGGAACGGTGCGATGCCCAGGCTGAACGCCCGGCGCGCGATCGGGCCACCGACGACGCCGAAGAGTGCGGTGCCGACCAGTGCGCCTACCGCGCAGAGCGCCACCGCTTCAGTCAGGACACCGAGCACGATGCCCGCGTTCGGCGCGCCGATAGCCTTGAGAGTCCCGATCTCCCACGACCGCTCGCGAACGATGAGGAGCATGACGAAGAAGACCACGATCACCATCAGGACGGCGGCGAGGAATGTCGCGCTCGTCGTCAATCGCACCACCGCGCGCGTCGTGAACTGCTCGAATTCGGCGGCCGCGGTCGGAGCGATCACGTCGGCGACTTCGCCGACAAGGATCCGCAGCTTCTGCTCGATCGCCGGCAGACGGTGGGACGAGTCCGCCGTCACGAAGAGCCAGGAGATGCTGTCTGGCACACCATAGATCGCGCGAAAGGTGTCGAGCGGGATGAACAGCTGCATGTCGCCGAAGACGTACCCGCTCGCGTAGATGCCGACGACGCGGATAGTGCGCGCAGGCCGGTCCAGGGCGAAGATGGCCGGGTGCGTCCGGCGGAGGTCCAGTGTGACCGTCGCCCGGTCGAGCGTCTCGGGCGTGATACCCGCCAACCGGGCGAAGCCCTGGCCGATCACGCCTACGTCCTTGCCGAGATCCTCCGGCGTCAGGTCTCGGCCAGCGACGATCCGAGGACTCCCCGCCTCGCCGTGCGACTCCAGCCGCTGGGTATCGCCGGGCTGGAGACCCACGATCATGGCGAAGTTGTGCCCTTCGGTTGGCGTCATGGCGAGCAGATACGGCTCGACGCGGCGGACATGCTCGACCGATTTCACCGTGCTCAGGACGTCGCCGGGCAGGACGTCCGAGCTGCCGACCATGTTGACGTGCCCCATCGACCCGCGCGCGCGGAGCTGCAAGGTGTTATCCACGGTCCGCTTGAGGAGCTCCGTCTGCCGCTGGACGGCGTCGCCGATTGCCTGCATCACCAGCAGCAGGAAGAACGGAAAGCCGATGAGGAGCGCCACGACCGCCAGCCGGAGCCGGCTCCGGAACAGGTTTCTCACGCCGAACTTCGCCATGCCCATCACGTGCTCCTCATCGCCTCGACGGGGCTCAAACGGACGCCTCGGATGACGGGATAGAGGCTCCCGAGCGCCGCGAAGAGGATCGACCCGATGCCGATGAACCCGAGCACGCGGCCCTCGAACGCCACCGGCAGCCCGAGGCCGCGATGGAGGACCTGGGCGAAGAGTACCGCGACGACGACCGCGCCCAGGCCTCCGAGCCCGCTGAGCGTCATCGACTCGGCCAGGAACTGGACTACAACCTCCCGGTTCGAGGCGCCGATCGCCTTCAGCGTGCCGATCTCGCGGACCCGCTCGCGCGTCGACAGGACCATGACGAAGACGACGAGCACCGCGCCGATCGCGAAGAGCAGGATCGACCCGTACACGCTCGCGACGGCCAGGCTCCCGAGGGTCGTGCGGGCCGTGGACACGGCTTCGGGCGTCGTCACGACGTCGACCTCGGGGAAGTTCGTCCGGTCCTTCAGGTCCTGGACCACGCGCTCGACGTTCCCGACGGAATCCACGGTCACGAAGATCTTCGTCAGCTTCTTGCCGGGCTTGAAGGCGCCGCGGAACGCCTCGATCGGGACGAAGACGTGGTTGTCGCCGAAGTCGTTCGCCGTCGTGTAGAGCCCGACGACCCTGAACGGCTGCCCGCCGAGGGCGATCTGCAGGCCGGACAGTGCGTCGTTGCCTCGGCCCGCGGTGCCGAGACGTTGCCGCGCGTAGAGCCGGCCGACGACTGCGACGCGCGTCTGCGCATCCTCAGCCGTCAAGGCGCGACCCGCGATGATCCGAGCGTTCTCGTAGTCGACTTCGCCGATCGCGCGCATGGTGGCCCCGGGCGGCGTGCCGATGATCATGGCATAGGCGTTGGGCCGCGTCGGATCGACCTGGGGCGTGTACACGTATTCCTCGATCTTCGCGAGGTGGCGCGAGCTCGGGATCCGGCGGAGCCGCTCGAGCGTGTCCGTCGAGAAGTCATGCTCGCCCACGGGCTTGTCGCCGCCGAAGCCGCCGGTGCCGAACGCTCCGGCCTCGCGCAGCTCCACCAGCGTCCGGACGCGCGCGTCGAGGCGAGCGATCTGGTCGCGGCTCGCCAGGGCGGCCTGGACCATGAGCGCGAGGAAGCCGGTGACGAGCGCCAGCAACACCACGACGACGGCTGCGCGCAGGCGGCTCCGGAATGGATTCCGGAGCCCACGGACGGCAGCGCCGGTCATGTCGAGATGCCCTTCTCAACCACCGGCAGCCTCCCGGAGACGCGCGAGCAAAGCCTCCTGCCGCGGGACACCCGTGAACGCGACCGTCCCGTTGATCACTATGGCGGGCGTCGACATCACGCGGTACTTGACCGCCACGGCCGCGTTCTCCACGACGTCGATCTCTTCCACTTGAATGTCGGGCATCTGGTTCTTTGCGCTGTTGATCAGCGTGGCGACCAAGGCCTTGGCCGTGTGGCACTTGCTTCACCCAGGGGCGATCAGCAGCTCGACGCGGATCATCGGCCACCTCGAGGCTCGGCCGAGACTCCCGAGCCTCGCCCGACACTCGTTACAGCGTCGAAGAAGAGCGACGGTCTGCCCCAGAGCGCGTTGACGAAGATGCTCGTCACGCTTGCCGCCATCGCGACCATCGCCCAGACCGGATACACGAGTCCGGTGGCGGCAGCCGGGATGCCGATCCCGTTGAAGAGGAACGCCAGGACGACGTTCTGCTTGGTCTTGCGATAGCTCCAGCGGCTGATCTCGCGTGCGGTGACGACCGCCCGCAGCCGGTTGCCGACGATCACGATGTCCGCCGACTCGATCGCGATGTCCGTGCCGGCGCCCATGGCGACCCCCACGTCAGCCTGCATCAGCGCCGGCGCGTCGTTGATCCCGTCGCCGACCATGGCGACGCGGCCCTGTTTCTGCAGTCGCCGTACGATTGCCGCTTTCTCGCCGGGCAGGACGCCGGCGTGGACCTCCTCAATGCCAGTCACTGAGGCCACGCGCCGCGCCGCGCCTTCGTTGTCTCCCGTCACGAGGACGGGAACCCCCCCGGCATGCTTCATCGCGGCCACCGCGGCAACGGCGTCCTCGCGTAGCTCGTCCGCGAACGAGAGGGCGCCGAGGAGCTCGCGATCGCGGCCGACCACGACGACAGTCTGGCCCGCCGCTTCGAGCTCGCCGATCCGCTGCCGGAGGGGCGAGAGGTCGACGCCGTGCTCCTCGAGGTACGTCGCCCGGCCCACTAGAATCCGCCGGCCGCCGACGGTGGCGGCAATCCCGCGCCCGGCCACCGCTTCAAATGCCTCGACGGGCGGCACGCGGAGCCCTCGATCGAGCGCGGCGTCGAGTGTCGCTCGGCCAAGTGGGTGCTCAGACGAGGCCTCGACCGCGGCGGCGAGCGCGAGCAGCTCGTCGGCCTGGCCGAGCGCCACCACCTCCTTGAGCACCGGCCGGCCGACAGTCAGCGTGCCCGTCTTGTCCAGGACGATGCGACGCACCAGCCGGAATGCCTGGAACGCCTCGCCGGTGCGCATGAGGATGCCGTGGTCCGCGGCCTCCCCTGCCCCGCGCACGATCGACAGCGGAGCGGCGATACCGACCGCGCACGGGTAGCCCATGACGAGCACGCTCAGTGCCGCGAACACCGCGCGCTCTAGGTCCGGCTGGCCAGTGAGCCACCACGCCCCGAGTGTCCATCCGATGAAGGACAGCGCCGAGATGCCGAGCACCGCCGGCGCGTACGCCACCAGGATGCGGTCGACGAGATGCAGGATGCCCGGCTTGAGGGCGCGCGCGTCCTCCACGTGGCGGATCACCTGCTGCAGGAAGCTGTCCCCGCCGACGGCGGTCACCCGGACCAGCAGCGTGCCGAGCCCGTTGATCGACCCGCCGATCGCCCGGGCGCCCTCGGTCTTCTCGACGGGAATCGGCTCACCGGTCACGAGCGACTCGTCCACCGCGGAGTGCCCGCCGATCACGCGGCTGTCCACGGGCACGCGCTCGCCCGGCCTGATCCGGACGAGGTCGCCCACCGCGACCTCCTCGATCCCGACCTCGAGCTCGCGATCCCCGCGAACCACGCGCGCGGTGTCTGGCTGCAGCGCGAGCAGTCGCTTGACGGCCTGCGAGCTCCGCGTCTTGACCAGCAGCGAGAGCCACTCGGAGAACGTGTGGTACGTCACGATGAGCACGGCCACGGCGAAGAACGGCGCGGTCGGATAATCCGGCCGATCGAGGACGAGCCCCAGCACGCCGCCGGTCAGGCCGGCGAACGCGCCGAACTCGAGGAGCACGTGCTGGTTCAGGATGCCCCGGCGGATTGACTGGAACGCCATCTTGAGGAAGTGGACGGCCAGCCCGAACACGACGAAGATCGCCATCGCGCCGACCACCCAGGGCACTGCCGGCCCTGCCACACCCCACGCCTTTGCGGCGAGCACGGCAACCACGGCGGCAGCGAGGCCGACGGTCCCCACCATTGCGCGACCGAGACCCTGGCTGCGAAGGATCAGGAACGCCAGCGTCCCGAGCGTGAGCGCCACCACCCCGTCCAGCGCGAGCAGCCAGACGCCACGAGCTCGCAAAATCAGCGCGATCGTGATCAGAGAGAACCCGATGGCCGTCAGCAGCCGCTTGCCCTCCCGAGCCAGCTCGGCCTCCTCTTCTTCGTATGGGCGCACCTTGCGTGGGTCGTAGAGCGAGTAGCCGATGTCCTTCAGCGTGCGCAGGATCTCCTGGGGCGTCACCGCCGCGGGATCGAACTCCACCAGCGCCTGCTCGTGCGTGAGGCTCACCGCGACCTTGTGGACGCCGGGGAGTTGCCCCACGGCCTTCTCGATTGTCCCCGTGCAGAGCGAGCAGTGCAGACCACTGATCTTTGCCAGGAACCTGGACCGCCCGCCCGGGGCGCGGCCCTGCTCGACCCAGTATGGCGTCGAAGCTGTCGGTTCAATCGTCGCGATGCTGCTCATGGAAGCACCTCGTATCCTGCCTGCGTGATACGGGTCTGGACCTTCACCGCCGAGGTCCGTCCCGGGTCGAAGACCACCTTGACCCGTTTGCACGGGGGCCGCCCGCCCTGCCTGATGGCGATAATGTCCTTGATCTCGGCCAGGGTCAGGCCCAGTCCGCTCGCTTGCTTGATGAAGCACAGCACGTCGGCCACGTCCTCGCCGTAGACCCGGTAGCGGTTCGCGGCGCGCCTCGCGGTCGGCAAGATTCCCTTGCGCTCGTAGAAGCGAATCGCCTTCGCCGTCACCCCAGCCCGGTGCGCCAGCTCCCCGATCTTGAGTCCGCCGTCCATGTCGGCAAGCCTAAACCTTTCCCCCTAGGGGAATGTCAAGCCCTGGCTTCCGGCAGCCTTCAAGTGCTCGCGTACCACTGTGCCGAAGCTACTAGCCCCTCGTGGCATCAAAGGAGCTTCAACCTGGAAGGATCCGAGTTCGCCTGGCGGTGCTCGGGAGCTTGGGGAAGCGGCCTGAATCGTTCAAGGGCCCCCAGGACGAGCATGATTCGGGTCACGAACAGGTAGCCACCGAGGAGGCGCCAACTACCTCGGAATTGGCGAGCGGCGAAGGTGTGCTGGCGGCGATTCGTCGGTGGCAGCGTCAGTCCGGGAGTCGCGGAGTCTCCGAAACCTCTCCGCGAAGCGTTCGAGTGAATTTGCATCGGCTCGCAGTATTTCGCATCGGTATCGAAGGTGCACGACCTCCCCTACCGGCGGCGAATCTACGTCGGGTGGCGAGGTTGTCCGAAGACTTGTGACGCGCCAGTCGACCAGGCTGGAATCAAAGTCGAGGTCGACCCAGCCGATCACGGCCGCCTTCGCCTCTGCCAGGGCGGCCACTGGCACCTCTGATCCTTGACGCGGCCCGTACAGCCGCCGCCTCCGGTCCTCCGTGGGAGGACCTCGTCCCACGCTCGACCCCAGATGGCGCGTTCGGCGATGGACAGGCGCCAAGCCCTTCGCCTCCTGGGCCCCGGAGCTGCCCCTCTTCCGAGACCGGAAGACTCTCCTGGGCGGCCCTGATGC
>Ga0187893_10009370_pt1 | contig 15065 bp, 12 predicted proteins | sample MA1701074metaG_FD_139574 | JGI IMG/M metagenome (GOLD analysis project Ga0187893, IMG submission 139574) | White microbial mat communities from a basaltic lava cave in the Kipuka Kanohina Cave System on the Island of Hawaii, USA - MA170107-4 metaG ... | reverse complement strand
TACTTTGCCACCAGGCGCAATCAAAACAGTAAATGGTAATGCGCCCTGCCAATCTTTGTCTATAGCCTCAATAAACTTATATTTATCACCATTGAAAATATAGTTTTGAAATGAGGCATGTTTCTTTTCCAGGAAGGCCTGGGCATTGGGTTTGCGGGATGCATCATCAAGACTTATAGAAATGACTTCAAATTCACGGAGACGATACATTCTGTTGATAGTAACAAAATCGGGAAACTCTGTTATACAAGGTCCACACCAGGTAGCCCACACATTGATGAGCCTGTAATTTTTAGTGTCATTCGCCAGCAATGTTTTCAGCGTAGCAGCATTCATATCATTCAATGTCACCGGCTCCTTAAGCCACTTTGTGGTTTCAGCATCAACCAAATTGTTTTTTTCCGGCCATTTTACAGAGCATCCAAATGTCCTCGTTTTGTTAACTATTACCGGCTTGCCTGCCACCAATTGATTCAAAGCATTCCTGGTGTCAAAAGATTTTGCCAAACCCGGCTCACCAAGACCATCATCTATCCTGCCTGTATATTGCAATTTTCTATCCTGATCAAATATAAATATGTGTGGTGTTGCCTGTGGCCCATACAATAAAGAGGCTGCTGAAGTGGCTCCGTCAAAGAGATAAGGGAAATTAAACTGTTTGTCTTTGGCCCGGATCTTCATGTCTTCAAAGCCGTCACTCAAATCAGTATAACCTAATTCATCTAATCGAATTGATTTAGCATCGTTTGGTGATATAGCTACAAATGCTACATTTTTGGATTTATATTCTATTACCAATTGTTTAATGCTGTCTTCGTAAGCCTGAGCGGTAGGACAATGGTTGCAGGTAAAAATCACTACTAAGAATTTGCTCTTGGTAAAACTTTTTAAAGAGTATGTTTTACCATCTACTCCCGGCAAAGAAAAATCAGGTGCGGCTGCGCCTATAGGAAGTGTTGGGTGTTCAACCGGATTAGCGAATGTGAAATTAAATACTGCACATAAGGCTATAATCATCAAGCCTCTTTTGGCTAAACGTTTAAAACTGATAAAATCTTTTTGCATAATGACAAGTTTTTCCGGTGTAATAAATGAATTAACAGCACCAAATTATTACGCAGCAGAAAAATTAAAAAGCATCACTGAGGTAGTGGCCGGGGAAATTGGGTAGTGGTTTATAAAATGCCTGTAGGTGGCAGAGGGCTGGATGATACTAAAGCCATTTCAACAATTCGTCTTTACGACGCCGTGATACATTAACAGGGGTTCCGTCACTCATTACGAGGTAGCCGCCTTCACCCCGGATGTAGCGGCTTACTTCGTTCATATTTACAATATAGGAATAATGAACCCGCAGGAAGTGAGGGAAATCCTGTAATTGCTCTTCAACGTCTTTAAGGGTACGTGTTGCAACGATTTTCTTTTTGTCCTTCAACTGAAAGTGTGTGTAGTTATCATCTGCCTGGCAAAAAATGATGTCGCTGCAGGTTATAAATTCAAAACCCTGTGATGTTGGAATAGCAATTTTATTGTAGGCGCCTGCCTTTTGATGTGTATGTTTAAAAAGTATATTGTACTGCTCCTGCAGCGGCGCTTGTTTTTGAAACTGTACCTTATGCACAGAAGCTATCAGCTCTTTAGGGTCAACAGGTTTTAAGAGATAATCAAGTGCACTAAACCTGATGGCTTTAATGGCATACTGGTCAAAACTCGTTGTAAATATTACCGAAAAAGAAATGTTTGCAAACTGTTCCAGCATTTGAAAACCGTTCATAACAGGCATTTCTATATCGAGGAATACTATATCTGGATTTAATTTTTCTATCGCTTCAATTCCTGCTTTTGCAGAACGGCAACCGTGTAAGAGCTTTACTTCGGGACAATATTCCTGCAACTTGATAGCAAGTGTATCAATGCAATGTTGCTCATCGTCTATAATTATTGCTTTAATCATATACCATAGGGAGTTTTATGTTTACCTGGGTTCCTGCCGGTAGCCCGTTTGCATCAACAAGGTCAACGATATTAACCGGGTTATGCAGTAGATCAGTGCTATGCAAGATTTTAATTCGCTGGGAAGTGATATTTATTCCCATGGAGTGGTGACCATTAGTTTCATTATTTTGGGATGGTGTTGATTTTATGCGTCCAACGCCATCGTCTGTTATCTTCACCAGTAAAAAATCATCTTCCTGTAATAGCTCAATTTCCACATTGCCTGTACTCTCTTTTGGCATTAATCCATGCCACACTGCATTTTCAACAAAAGGCTGGATAATAAGTGGTGGTATCCTTAGCATAGACAGATCAATAGCCGGATCTATTTTGATTTCATAATTAAACCTGCCATCAAATCTTAATGATTCAAGTTCAAGGTACAAGCTAAGAGATTCCAATTCCTGTTCAACTGTAATCAGTGGGCTTTGTGAATTTTGAAGGATCATGCGTACAAGACGGGAAAATTTAGTCAGGTATGCTGTTGCATCAGCCTTGTTATTTTGAAGAATAAACCTGTCAATTGAATTGAGCGAATTAAAAATGAAATGCGGGTTCATTTGTGTTCTTAGTACCTGCATTTCCAACTCACCCACCATCTTTTTGTTTTGTAACTTTTGTATGTTCAAATCATTTTCTGCAATTTGACGTAAATGCTCTGCATTTTTTTTCTTCAGCAAAATATTTCTTGTAAGTACAACAAACAGAAGCGCTACCACTATCACTCCAATCAGTAAAAATGTCTTCTGCTGGGATGCCCGCTTGATTTCTTCCTGTTGCAATTGTTTTTCCCTGTTTAGTAAATCAATTTTCAATTGCGCCTGTTCACGTTCATTTATTATTTTAAATAATGCAAGTTTACGTGCCGAGATATCAATACCGATAGCATTGTTTAATAAGGTAAACATTTTAAGATGTGTATATGCACGGTCGGTTTTATTTAATTGGCCGAATAACTGGTATAACAGCAGATGGGCATCACGTTCATATTGCTTTGCACCGGCTTGCGATGCATTAAGCAGAAGTTCTCTGGTATATTCAATTGCTTTTTGCGGCTGATCGATTTCTTTGAAGGCTTTGCCTGACACAAGTAATGTACGCATTACCCAATTCATATCATTTACCTCTTTAAAACCTACCAACGCATCCTGTAAATAAATAAGCGCAGTATCATATTTTTTCCTGGCCAGGTACAATTCTCCCAAAAGAACGTAAGGCTTTGAAAAAGCTTTTCTATCAGCATCGCCTACAGTATTTAAATAAAGCTGATAAAAATAAAGCGCAGAATCGTAACTATTTTTTTGAAAGTATGCCTCGCCTATTTTTAAATACTTATCAAAAAGACTACTATCATTAGCCCTTGCATAGTAATCCAAAGCGGTTTCAATATCGCCAACGTCTGCATATAATTGACCCAGTGCTATAAAGCCTCTTTGATCTTTATAGGAAACAGCTTTTGCAGCATATTGCAATGCATTTTCATAATTACCTCTCTCCTCCTCTGCCAGTGCCAGCAACGAATAAGTCATACCAGTGTTTACAGAATCGCCCATGTTATTGAAAAGTTCATTGGCAGCAGTGAACGCACCTATTGCCTCATCAAACCTGCTTTGTGCCCATACCGATTGCGCCCATATTGTATATGCCGCAGCAAGAAGTGTATCGTTTTTTTGTTGTTTAAAAATGTTAATGGCGATCTTACTGTTTTTCTCGGCAGGTATAAAATTTCTCGTAGAATAATCTGTGTTTGCCAGGCTTGTATATGCAACAGCTTCACCCACTGCATAATTTATGTTTACTGCTTCTTCAATCCCTAAAAGGGAAAGTTTTTCTGATATGTCAAATTGCCTGGTTGAATAAAAATGTTTACTTAAAGCATTAATAGTATCTACTCTTTTTGCCCCAGTGATAAATGCTACTTGTTTTTTAAGGCTGTCAACTATTTGCTGTTGAGCAACGCAGCTACCGTCTATAATAATAAAGAATAGAGCAATAACATACTTGCAGATATTTCCGTAGAAACACATTCGCTGATGGTTACTGTTAAGGTACTAATAATTGCAAACCTCAGCAGGCAAAAAACGCATATTTAGTGAAATTATACACTTGATTGAGTAACTGGCGGCATTAAATGGCAACTATCAATAAATACGATGTATCTGGAGAAAAATATATTCTTTTGTGACACTAAACTCTTCTGATTTATCTACTGATTAAAACTGGCTGTAGTCTTTTTATTCGCTTCATCTATTGTCACACCCGGCATTAATTCAATCAGAGTTAGTTTTCCTTCAATAAATTTAAACACTGCCAGTTCAGTAATAATCATATCCACTGCTTTCATAGCGGTTAATGGTAATGTGCATTCAGGAACAATTTTAGAAGAACCGTCATTGTTGGTATGCGTCATAGTAATAATTAATTTTTTTGCGCCACTTGCCAGGTCCATTGCGCCGCCAACGCCCAATAATGGTTTACCGGGCACTGCCCAGTTGGCAAGATTAGCTTGTTCATCTACTTCTAATCCACCCATTATTGCTACGTCAATGTGACCACCGCGAATCATAGCAAATGAATCAGCGCTGTCGAAATAACTGCTGCCCGGCAATGCGGTCACAGGAACCTTTCCTGCATTTACCGGGTAATCCATAGCGCCGGCATCGCCTCCTGGTTCAGGGCCTACGCCAAGCATACCGTTTTCTGTGTGAAGAATAATACCGTCTTCAGGTTTTATTAAATCAGCTACTAAAGTTGGCACACCAATTCCTAAATTAACTACATCACCTTTCTTCAGTTCTTTAAAAGCACGGCGTGCCATATTCATTCTTCCTTCATCTACTTTTTTGCTGCTGCTTTTTACAGATGCTGATGTACCTAAATCTGCTGTTGTAATGTTTGCCTGCACTAAGTAATCAACATAGCAACCGGGTGTATGAATATTTTCAGGCTCTATTGCTCCTATCGGCACGATATATTCTGCTTCTGCAACAACAAGGTCTGCTGCCGTTGCCATTGCTTTATTAAAATTTTGTTCCGTCATGCGGTAAGTAAGATTGCCTGCTGTATCGGCTTTCCATGCACGTATGAATGCAACATTTGCATGCAATGCTTTTTCAAAAACATATTCCTTACCGTCAATCATCTTTACTTCTTTATCTTTTGCTATTACAGTGCCCGCAGATGTTGGCGTATAAAAACCACCGATACCTGCGCCGCCAGCACGAATAGCTTCAGCTAATGTACCCTGCGGCAACAGTTCATATTCTACTGCACCACTCTGCGCTGCTTTTACTGCATCAGGATTACTGGTGAAGAATGAACCGATCATTTTTTTTATTTGACCATTCAGTAATAGTTTACCGCCACCAAGATTTGGTTCGCCAACATTATTGCCGATATAAGTAAGGTCTTTTGTTTTGGTTTTAGCCAATGCATGTAACAGGTGAACAGGATTACCGGTCATTCCGAATCCACCTCCAAAAATTGTATCACCATCTTTTACTAATGCTGCTGCCTGCTCGGCTGTTATTTGAAAAACTTGTTTCATGTTGTTGAGAGATTATGATATTTGGCTATTGAGATATTGTAATTGTCACCATCAACTATATGCGTTCATTATTTTTTATTTGTACTTAAAAACTGCTCGACATTTCGCTTCATATTTTCTGTTTTCACCTTTATGTTAGCACTGATAGTTAATGCATGATTAAGTGCCGTGCCGGTATTGATCAGCATTTGAGGAACGGCATTCCATTCTAATATCCATGCTGTGGCGTCTCTTTCATTTACATGCAGCATGCTCTGCAGTTGCTGCATTTGCAGGGTTGCATTGATTTTTGATAATGCTACTATTGCTTCACTTAGCACCGGGTTATTCTTATGCGGCATAGCGCTGCTCTTGCCGCCACCTTCTGAATTTTCCAATACTTCATTTATTTCAGATTGGCTCATCACTAAAATATCTGCTCCCATTTTACCCAATATGCCTGTAAGCATTGCCAGCCAGTTAGTGAATTCAGATAAATTATCTCTTTGTGCATGCCATTGCGTAATAGATTGCAGGCTTAGCTCTTTCGCAAGTTCATCAACCAATTGCTGTCCCTTATTGCCATATACAGATAATGTACCGGCAGCACCACCAAGCTGAACAACCAATAACCGTTTTTTGATTTCAGCTAACCGCTGCAATTGTCTTTGCAGTGGCTGCAGCCATGCATTGATCTTTACACCAAATGTTATAGGCATGGCCTGCTGCCCGCGGGTATGCGCCATACAAGGCGTATCACCATATTGTTTTATTAATTGAATAAGGCGCTGAATTAATGTTTTTATTCTTTCTTCAATCAGATCAACAGCATCGCGGATCATTAATATTTGTGCAGTATCCATCACATCCTGCGATGTGGCGCCATAATGCAAATGTTTTTTTGCATCAGCAGACAATTTTTCTTTTGCCAGGTCGAGTAATTTGATAATGGGTATGCCATTTTGCAAAGTGCCTGCAGACAGATCAGCAGGCTTAATGGATAGTTGGGTTAGTGCATGATCTATTTCAGCAGCAGCTTCTGCAGGAATAATACCGGTTGATGCCTGCGCTTTTGCTAAAGCAATCTCAAACTGAAGCATTTTATTGATTAGTGCTTCATCTGAAATAATTGTCTGCAACTGTTCATCACCAAGATATTTTGAAAATATGATAGATTGGTAATTCATTTCTGTTATTAAATATCAAAAAATACTGTTTCTTTTTCGCCCTGCATGTGTATATCAAAATGGTAAAATATTTTTCCTTCCTTCTCTGTTCGTTTGGCAATTAATGTATCACGTCTTTGCGGCTCAACTGAAACTAATATCGGATCATGATCGTTTAGTTCATCATTAAAGTAAATTCTTGTGTAAAGCACATGCAAAGAACCTCTCATAAAAAGTATAACATTAATATGCGGAGCCTGGTTGTTAATTGAACCGGGTTTAATTGTTTTAAAAGTAAAGCTTTTATCCTCTTCCGTTCCTGTACCCAATCTGCCGAAACCTTTAAACCCATCTGTTTTAAATTGGTTTTGATAATTTCCATTTGCATCAGCCTGCCACAGTTCTATCATGGCATCATGAATGGCATTGCCTTCTCCATCAAAAATATTTCCTGTAATAAAAATTTGTTCCCCTTCTGCCGAATCAATGATCAAACTCCCGTTTACGATGCTGTTAAAATTATATCCGTATTGCTGTGCAGTTAAGCTATAAGCAAAAAATGGCCCTATAGTTTGTGAAGGCGTTTGTTGAAGTTTGTTGTCGTCCACTATTATAATTTTGATTTCGGAAAGTCATTTATCAAAATGGATGCTCACAGCTTTCAACTGTGGCGGCATCCGGCATCATTCAAATGGTGTTTGGCATTTTCCTCTCAATACAATATTAAACTCGTATGCCAATGCAAATTCAGGTTCCGTCCAATCCATTCTGAATTTGGCAATCAACAATTCTCTTGCATGTACTGGCACTGACTGAAAGATCGGATCAAATTCAAATAAAGGATCACCGGGAAAATACATTTGAGTAACCAGGCGATGACCAATCTGGTGACCGAGTACTGAAAAGTGAATATGATTTGGACGCCATGCATTATAATGATTGCCCCATGGATAAGCTCCCGGTTTTATAGTATAAAAGGAATAACGACCATCATTATCTGTCAGCATTCTTCCTGCTCCTAAAAAATTCGGATCAAGCGGCGCATCATGTATTTCTTCCTTATGAATATAACGGCCGGCACTGTTTGCCTGCCATATCTCAACTAATACATTCCGCAACGGTCTTCCATCTTCATCCATTACCTTCCCCGAAACTTTTATTCTTTCTCCAATCGGATCCTGGTTTTTTCTTGCATTTTTTGTTAAGTCATTATCAAATTTTCCAATTGCCGATTCACCAAAAGCCGGCAAACTCAAATCCTTCAAATGCTCCTTTACAATCATCAGCGGTTTAGCAGGGCTGCGCAAAACAGTTGATTTATATTCCGGGTATAAATAAGGCGGTTGTACGTTATAGTCAGTCCTATTCATTATGCCTGGTTTATTGATATTAGGTGATTGAGATATTGGAATATTGTTGTAAGTCGGACTTCGAAATTACTATCTCAATATCCAATATCATACTTTCTCATTTCTCCAAAACTTCTTTTGCAATTTTAAAAGCTTTATTAGCAGCCGGCACTCCTGCATATACCGCTGTTTGCAATAAAACCTCTTTTACATCTTCTTTTGTTGCTCCTGTGTTTATTGTTGCACTTATATGCATTGCCAATTCTTCTTCATGACCCAATGCTGTCAATAAAGCAATAACTATTAAACTCCTTTCTCTTTTAGTTAAACCGGGCCTGCTCCACACGGCGCCCCATGCATTGTTTGTTATGTACTCCTGGAAGTCTTTATCAAAATCTGTTTTGCTGGCTTCAGCTTTGTCAACATGTGCATCGCCTAAAACAGAGCGGCGGGTTTTCATGCCCTTATTGTAAATTTCGTCTGACATAGTCTTTTGTTTTTATGAGTAATGAATGATGAATAATGAGTCATTCATCATTCATCATTCATTACTGGTTATTCATCACTCATTTTTATAAAATCAATAATAAGTTTACTCAAAACTTCCGGGTTATCAACACAAGGTATATGGCCTGAACCCTCTATCACTTCAAACTTTGCCCCTTTAATCAAATCCGCAAGATTCTTTACTTCTTCAGGCAAAGTTGATTTATCTTCTGAACCAACAATACACAAAGAAGGAATCTTTATCTGATTTGCTATTTCAGTTAAATCTGCATCTCTTATTGCTTCACAGGTTTTGATATAACCCAATGCCGGTGTTCGTTCCAGCATGTTCTTGTATCCTGCTACTTTTATTTCATTTTCATTCCGGAATTTTTCAGAAAACCATCTTTGCATTACACCGTCTGAAATGTAAGGCAATCCTTTTTCTTTTACTGCCGCAATGCGGTCATTCCATATTTGTGCATTGCCGATCTTGTGGCGGGTATCACAAAAAATTAATTTTTCTATCTTATTTGAAATACGGCTGGCCAATATCTGTGCAATCATTCCGCCAACAGATAACCCAACAAGAATACATTTTTTTACAGAAAGATATTCAAGCAAGGCTATCACATCATCTGCAAAATCATTTAATCCGTTTGTGTTTTCAACGGCATCACTTAAGCCATGCCCACGTTTATCAAACAATAAAATATTGCCGTAATCTTTTAGTGGTTCAACAACTTCAAGCCAGATGCGAAAGTCAGTACCTAATGAGTTGATGAAAACAAAGGTTTTAGCATACCTTCCTGATGAAGCGTTTTGTATATGCTTATAATGAATTGTATGTCCGTTTATATTTACAAATTGCATACTATTACTTTTATTGCTCAACAGAATTACTGCAGTACAAGTGTGCGACGCAAGGGACGATGCCATGAAAAACTAAAGCCGGTAACATAAAAATCATACTTCCACTTTTTTTAACTGTGGTGACAATACATGAAATAATGTAATAGCAATGATATATGACAGCCCGCATAACACAAAAATCAAATTATATCCTGCCTGTATATTGTTGCCTGACTTGTATGCATCGAGCAAAATACCCACTGCCTGCGCTGCCAGCATGCCACCAACCGCACCACCCAAACCACCAATGCCGGAAACAGAACTTACTGCTTTTTTGGGAAACTGATCAGCCACAGTTGTAAGCAACACACCCTTCCATATAGTTTGCGCTGCTGCGGCCACAGCAATGATCATGACACTAAGCCATACATTACCGCTAAAGCGGATTAGCATAACAGGCAATGCAAGGCATACACAAATCAGCATCGTGACTTTGCGACTGCTGTTGATCGTCCATCCTTTTTTAATAAAATAAGATGAAAGCCATCCGCCTGCAATGGAAAGCACTGCTGTAACAGCATAAACTACAGTAAGCGGAATTGCTATTTCATTTTTTGGCATACCTCTATTGGTTAAAAAAGATGGCAGCCAGAACAAATAAAACCACCAGACGGGATCAGTAAGAAAAGTGGCGATAAAAAAACCCCATGTCGCTTTTTTGTTAAGCAATGTTGCTAATGGTACTTTGTTATCTTCAGCCGCATTAACCTTTCCTTCATTGATGAAGTCCAGCTCTTCTTTACTGATGCGTTTATGTTTCTCCGGCTTGTTGTACAAAAAGTACCATGCTATCAGCCATACCAAGCCCAATGCACCGGTAATAATAAAACTGATCCGCCAACCATAACTTTCTGCAAGCCATAAAACGATACCCGGTGCAATAATGGGCCCCACCGTGGTGCCGCTGATCATAAAACCACTTGCAAAAGACCTTTCCTTTACGGGAAACCATTCCGCTATAGATTTGATAGCTGCAGGAAAATTTCCGCCTTCACTAAATCCCAATGCACCTCTTACTATATTAAAACCCAGCGTTGATTTTACCAATGCATGCGCCATAGCCGCAATGCTCCACAGCAAAACAGCAATACCATAGCCAATCTTTGCACCCACCCTGTCAACAAATCTTCCTGATAAAAAATAGCCCGCTGCATACATTACCTGGAACCAGAAAACAATGTTGGCATAGTCCTGTTCCGTCCATTGAAACTCTTTTTCCAATGTTGGTTTCAGCAAGCCGATGATCTGCCGGTCAATATAATTGATGGTAGTGGCCAAAAACAAAAGACCCAGCACAGTATATCGGTAGTTTCTTTTCATTCTGTTTTTAGATATTAAGATATCAGGATATTGAAATATTGCCGGTCACACGGTATTATCCTAATATCTCAATATCTAAATATCATATTTCTTTTAATCCAACATAATTTTCTGCAATTGTAGTTGCATACGCTTTTGATAGCCTGATATATTCAAACTTTGCCTTTTGCAAATGATATTCAAATGAACCATGCTCTGTCTGCTTATGAAACAGGCATGTCATGAAATTACTGAAATCCTGAGCCCGCCATACACGGCGCAAGGCATTGGTTGTATATGATTGCAACAAATCTTCTTTATTGTTTTTATAAAAATGTATCAGCGCTTCCGACAACCATTTGATATCTGCAACAGCAAGGTTCAACCCCTTGCCACCTGTTGGCGGCACAATATGCGCCGCATCACCTGCAAGAAATAATCTTCCAAACTGTAAGTTATCAATCATAAAGCTGCGCATCGGCGTAATGGCTTTTTCAAAAATTTCGCCGGTGTTTAATTTGAAACCATCCGTATGCAAACGCAATGAAAGTTCTTCCCAAATTCGATCGTCACTCCAGTTATCTGCCTTATCATCATTATCAACCTGGATGTATAAACGACTTACACTTTCGCTGCGCAGACTGTGCAATGCAAAACCTCTTTCATGATAAGCATAGATCAATTCATCACTTGAAGGCCTGGCATGTGCCAGTATTCCCAGCCAGCTAAAAGGATAATCCTTTCGGAACTCGTTGTAAGAATTTTTAGGTAATAGTTTTCTTGAGATGCCATGAAAGCCATCGCAGCCTGCTACAAAATCGCATTGCAGCTCATGTTGTTCACCGTTTTGCTGATAGACTACAGCAGGCAAGTTGGTTTCGATGTTATTAACTTGTTTTGCTTCGGCTTCAAATAGTATTTGAATGCTTTTATCAAAACATGCTTTTATTAAATCTTTCACCACTTCCTGCTGTCCATAGATAGTAATACAGCGACCGCCGGTAAGTTCATCAAAAGGCACACGGATTCTTTGTTCATCAAAACTTAAGTACACGCCACGATGCAACAAACCTTCTTTGTTTAATCTGTCAGCGACGCCTAATTCATTGAATAGTGTTACCGTATTTTGTTCCAGCAAACCTGCACGTACTCTTGATTCCACATAATCTTTGCTGCGAAATTCAAGGATGATTGATTGAATGCCCACCCGCTGAAGTAAAAGGGCCAGTGTAAGCCCGGCGGGGCCTGCGCCAATGATGCCAACCTGCGTTTTGTGTGTCATACTGCAAATGTTCAATCGTTTGTGACAGCTTAGTACATGAAATTCCGGGAATTTAACTAAGACAATTCAGTCATCCTAACTAATAAGCTCCCGAAAAACTCAATTTCATATATTACTTAAACTTACTTTCATCCAACCTGAAAAATCTCACAGCATTATTAAAGAAAATATCCCGCTTTTGCTCAAATGAAAGATAGTTGGCATTTTCAATTACACCGATAGATGTTTCCAAAAGTTTAGGCCAGATCATCAGGTCAGTGCCATACATAATGCGTTTTCCAAATCCTGCTTGTACTAATCGTTTAAGATAGGCATGAATTTCTTCCAGCGGGTAACTCCATATCATACCGGCCAGGTCAACATACACATAAGCATGTGCTCCCATTAAAGCAATCATTTCATCAATCATTGGGTAACCGGCATGCATCACCCATATCTTAAGCTTAGGATGTTTTGCCAATAAATCTTCTAACAAAAATGGGTTGCCTAATGAAGCACGGTATTTTGGATTAGTAATGTTGATAGTGCCATTGCCACCCGTTCCCATGTGTATGCCTGCAGGAATATTTAATTTTTCAGCAATAGCAAAATATGCATCCAATGATGTATCGCTGGGCGACATTCCCTGGTATTGCGGCGCCACTTCACCCATCACTTTATAAAAGCCCGAAGACAATGAATCCTGGCATGCCTTTACACTCATATCCTTTGAAGAAGAAAAGCTAAGACTTGGAATAACTCTGCCCGGAGCTGCCTGTTGCCAGGCTCTCAAAATTCCGGCATCTCCGCTGGCAACAATTGTCATATTCAGCCTCTTCATTGTGTTTATCAGTGCATCCTGAAATTCTTTATCGCTTTTTGCTGCCTTAAGCGGATCAGCACAGTCTGTATTGATAAATTTTGGTGTAGGCTCATTGGGGTCGCCACCGGGCATGCTGCTTAAAAACCATGGACACATATCATTGGCAAAAGCCGGATTGAGTTTCATCGCATGCACATGCACATCAATTATGGGAAGGTGTTTATACTGCGAATAAACAGGCGTAATTAAAAATAAGAATGCTGAAAGAAATAATAGAGCCGGCAGGTTTGTTGTGTTGTTAAATGATTTCATAGCTGAAGTTTTAAGCAAGTGATTCGTTATTTCAATTGAAGCATCTTTATCGCATTCTCTTTTAGTATCAGTGGTTTTACTTCTTCTTTAAAACCTGCTGTTTCAAAATCTTTCATCCACCGCTCTGGTGTTATCAATGGAAAGTCTGTACCAAACAACATTTTATGCTTTAGTTGTGTGTTGGCATATTGCACCAATTGCGGCGGAAAATATTTCGGGCTCCATCCGCTCAAATCTATAAACACATTGGGTTTGTGCATACACACACTCAATGCCTCGTCCTGCCACGGAAAGGATGGATGCGCAATGATAATGGGCACATCGGGAAAATCAATCGCCACATCATCTAAGTGAATTGGATTGGAATATTCCAAACGTAAACCGCCACCACCACGTACACCGCTGCCGAAACCTGAATGACCGCTGTGAAACAACATAGGCAATCCTGCGGCAGCAATTACTTCATATAAATGATACGCCATTCTATCGTTGGGATAAAAACCCTGCACCGTAGGATGAAATTTAAAACCCTTTACACCAAATTCTTCAATCAAACGTTTTGCTTCTCTTGCACCCATTCGTCCTTTGTGCGGGTCTATGCTTGCAAAAGGTATCATTACATCTGCATTCTTCATTGCTTCTTCTGCCACTTCTTCGTTGGAAATTCTTTTCCTTCCTAATTCATATTCTGCATCAATGGTAAACATTACCAATGCCATATTGATGCTGCGGTAATAGTCGCATGTTTCCTGAATCGTTGGTCTGTGCGATGATTTAAAATATTTTGCAAACGCTTCATCAAACTCCGGACGATAATCATCATGCGGCTGACGGCAGCTTACTTCTGCATGTGTGTGAACATCTATGGCAACTATTTTATCGAGATTCATTTTTTTAAAGTTTACAATTGATATTGGGATATTATGATATTGAGATATTGAAACCGGCTGTACTACTATTAAACTTTTGTTGCGCCTGCCCCGACGAGGAATATCCACTACTTCATAAACCCAGCCTTTGCTTTATTACCTGTTTTTACCCATTGCCTCAATTCATCGAAAGCTCTCCCTGTTTCATCGGGGCTAAACTGGCAATGCCCTTGCCCATTTGTATATTTTACAATAAAATAATCATCCCTTCCCTGCTGGTGCACCATATTTTCAAAATTCACTACACCATATTGTGGTGGAATAAGCTGATCATAAACCGTGTGCATTAAAACAACAGGTTTATTGATATTGCCCGTACGATCATACTTGCTAAAAATAATATCTGGACTAACTGTTGCCGCAAGACGTTCAGCTTTCTGGTTTACTTCCAAATTGTCAGGAAAACCGCTGTAAACAGTGTTGGTATTATCAAAAGGATTACCGCCGGATTTGACAGCAACATCACGCAATACATTTTCATTAAAGAATAATGAAAAAGCAAGATCATCAAACTTCAGATCGAAACGTTTGGCAAATGCAGCACCCAATGCTGAATCCTTTTGAATGATCGCTTTGCGAATGGCCATTGCCTTCGGCATCATCTCATTAAACAATGTGGCAGGTTTTATTTTAGATAAGTCAAATATTTCAGCAAGAGAAGATACAATGCCCGGAAATAAACCATTAAAGGTTGCATACATATCAAACTCTTTGCGACACTGCAGGTAAGGTCTGCTTGACAAAGGACAAAGCGGCAATCCGCCGTTGTAATATTTACCCAAATTTTCAATGGTCGCCAATGTTATTCCGCCACCCATGGAATGGCCAACCATAAAAGTTGTATCCGGTTTACCATATTTCTTTACAAAATATTTTCTCAACGCTTCAGTGTCATTTACTCCATCCGGTATAGCATAACCCTGAACGGCATAATCAGATGCAGCAACTGCAAATCCTCTTTCAAGAAAAGGTTTCATTGAATTGACAAACCCGGGGTTCTTACTTTG
>Ga0187893_10009368_pt1 | contig 15066 bp, 17 predicted proteins | sample MA1701074metaG_FD_139574 | JGI IMG/M metagenome (GOLD analysis project Ga0187893, IMG submission 139574) | White microbial mat communities from a basaltic lava cave in the Kipuka Kanohina Cave System on the Island of Hawaii, USA - MA170107-4 metaG ... | reverse complement strand
TTTCAGCCTCAGCTCACTCCCCTCCAGACCCAGGTCCTCGACCTCCTCAACATCTCCACCAGCGCCTACACCACCCCCGCATAGTGGGGGGCCAAAACAACACCCAGACATGCGGAAAGCAAGTTCCATTCGGACAGCGAGATTATTCCCGGCCACCATGGTCGGGATCGAGGGCCGCAGCGCCACTGATCCAGCCAGGCGCAGGTCCGTTCGATCGCATCGGCTTGGCCTGGGACGGTGATCCCGCGTGCCATCGCCGTAGACAACAGCGCCAACGGACCTGCGATGCCGTGGGCGAGGCCGAAATTGGCGTGGCCGCCGGGCCTGAGCTGCGGGGCAGGTCACACCCACCCATCCCCCTCGCCACCGCCCACCCCCTCCCCAACCGCACCCCCGCCGACCCCATCTGGCTCCCCGCCGGCCCCACTCACCAACACCGCCAACCCCTCATCGCGCTCCAATCTGGGGCTGCCGGCTAAGCCAGCGTCGGCCCTCTTCCGGCTCCGGACTCTGGAGGTCAAGCGTGGGGACCCGGCGGAACGGTACCCTCAGGCATTCCGACAACGATCCTGTTGACCCCCGGCGGAGTAGGCATGGCGTTAAGCGCGCGAGGTGTGAGCAAGGAGTATGAGCTCCGGCCAGTCCTCTCGAACGTGAGCTTGGCGGTGAGCCCGGGTGACAAGGTCGCGCTCGTCGGGTCCAACGGCTCCGGCAAATCCACGCTGCTCCGCATCCTTGCTGGCCGCGAAACGCCTGATCAAGGCACGGTGACACGCTCCGCCAGCGACGAGATCGGCTACCTGCCTCAGTTCGTACAGACCATCGAGGGCGCGACTATCCAGGACGTCATCAAGTCATCCGTAGCGGAATTGCGGTCTCTCGAGCGTCGGATGCGCGAACTCGAGCGTCAGATGACCGAGCGCGTCTCCAACGGCACGTTGGAGGAGTACGGCGAGGTAGCGGCACGGTTCGAAGCTCGCGGCGGTTACGAGATCGATGCACGGATCGAGGAAGTCCTGGCCAACCTAGGGGTCGGCTATTTGGCCAGTGACCGGAAGGTGTCGGGGCTGTCGGGGGGCGAGAAGGCACGGGTGGGACTGGCAGCCCTGCTGTTGGCGGCACCGGACGTCCTGCTCCTCGATGAGCCCACCAATGACCTCGACGACCGGGCCTTGACCTGGTTGGAGAGCTATCTGAGACAGTACCGGGGCGGCATCCTCTTCGTTACTCATGACCGGGACTTCATCGACGCGGTGGCTACCGCGATCCTCGAGCTCGACGAGCATAATCACAGCTTGACACGGTATGAAGGCAATTACGGTAGCTATCTCGCGGCCAAGAGCGCAGCACGGATCAGCGCTCAACAGGCGTTCGACGCGCAGCAGAAGGAGCTCGCCAGGCTGCGCGAGCGGGCCGCTACCACGGCCCGCGCAGTAGGGTTGGGCCGGGCCTCGTCAGACCATGACAAGCGTGCGTACAACTTCCGCGGCGCCGGAGTGCAGCGAGCCGTGAGCCGTAACGTACGGGCCGCCATGGAGAGATTGGACCGAATCCAAGCCGACGCGCTCGAGCCGCCACCGGACCCGTTGCAGTTCCGGGCGAGATTCTCAGGGGGCCGACTGCGATCGGGCATGATCGCCGTTCAGGCACGCCGGCTCGTCGTACGGTACGGCGAGCAGACGGTGCTCGACTCTGTCGACTGTCAACTCGAGGCCGACGACCGGGTGTGTCTCGTCGGGCCGAACGGCTCGGGGAAGTCGACGCTCATCCGCGTCCTCGCGTTGCAGTTGCAGCCCCGAGAGGGGGATGTGCGTTGGGTGCCCGGAGTTCGGATCGGGTACCTGCCACAGGAACCGCAATTGCCGGAACCTGCCGCGACCGTGGCCGCCAATATCACGCGGGGCCTGCGCCGGGCAGGACTTCCGTCCATCACCGACGAGGCCTCAGGATGGCTCGTACGGTGGGGTTTGCTCACGCGGGACGATCTGACCAAACGAGTGGCCGATCTCTCCGTCGGTCAACAGCGCAAGGTCGAACTCGGTGTTCTCGTCGGTTCCGATCCGGACGCTCTTCTGCTCGACGAGCCGACGAACCACTTGACCTTCGACGTGATCGAGTCGTTGCAAGCCTCGCTTGCCGACTTCGAGGGACCGGTGCTGATCGTGACGCATGACCGGCGTCTCATCCGCGAGTTCCCTCGGCGGCTGTGGCACCTGCGCCAGGGGCGCCTTTCGGCGACGGACCACAGCGACAGCTCCGCCCCGCGTAACCGGTGATCCCCCGCAGGACCGAGACCAGCGAGGTTACCGCTTCTCGACGTGACGGTCCCCGGATCGAGGCTATTGTCCCCTTGCGCTCGACAACGCTGTCTGTCTACGGTTCACCTCTTGGGCTGAAATGGGAGCTTGCGGCAAGGAGGTAGGGGTGGAACAGGAGGGGAACGACCGTACCGTGGCGTTGTGCGGCGTGCAGGGTTGTTGTCCGACAGCGGAGTTCACGGGGAACTCCGTGGTGATTCGTGACGACTTCGGCGGGATGGTGACCCTGACAAAGGATGAGTGGGTTGGTTTTGTGGCCAGAGCCAAGGTTGGCGAGTTCGACTGACGAGGCGCGCGCCTACACGGGCACGGCGCAACTCCGGCAGCACTACGCGGCGAACGGCTACTGCATCAGTCCGCCGTTGATCGACGGTCCTACGCTCGATCGTGCGCGGACAGCCGTTGCGGCGGTCATGGCGGGCCGGTACGACACGGGTGTTCCACCTATCTATCGCAACTGGGAACCGAGTGATCCTCCCCGGGCGCTGGTCAAGATCGACCTTCCTCACCTTTGCAGCCGAGATCTTTGGCAGCTGGTGGCAGATCCCAGGATCGGGGCCTGGGCAGCCAGCGTGCTCAGCGTCGCATTCGTGCAGTTGTGGGCATGTGAGCTGATCTTCAAGGCGCCGGAGGCGCATCCTGGAGTAGCGCGCCAAGGCGTGGTGGGCTGGCATCAAGACGATCGGTTTTGGGCTCATTGGGATGGTGAGGTGTTCACGCTCTGGCTGGCGCTGGGAGAAGTGAACGAGCGGATGGGACCGCTTCGTTACGTCCTCGGGTCGCACCGATGGGGCGCTCAACAGCCCGCGCGGTTCTTTTTCGACAGCGACCTCGAGGCACAACGGACCGTCATCGGCGTGCCACCCGGTCAGACCTGGCACGAGGAGGCAGCAACGCTGCCGGCCGGTGCTGTCTCGATGCATCACCGGATGACCCTGCATGCCAGCGAACCGAACCGCGGCGACATGCCGCGCATCGGTCTGGCCATGCATCTGCGAACCGAGCGCGCCCGGCTCGTGTCCACTCGTGAACCGCCCTTCCACAGTCCCGACCTTCTCGACATGCACGCCTGTCCGGTGCTGTTCGGAGTGGCCGAGCGCGCGCTGACCTGACCGTATGACTCGTCCAGACGAAGCGCGGCGGCTGACTGGCGGTTTCCTGACCGGCTCGGTGACACGGAGCGGTGAGGAGGTCCGGCGCGGCTCCGGGTACTGGTCGCCAGCCGTGCACGCCTGGCTCGCGCACCTGAGCGCGTGCGGTGCGAACGTGGCGCCCCGCCCCCTCGGGCTCGATGCCGCCAGCGGCGTCGAAGTCCTCTCCTACCTCGACGGCACCGTGCCCAGCGGTGGTGCGTCGCCGCCGTACCTGTGGCGCGAGGACACGTTAGCGGCCATCGCACGCCTGATCCGCCGGTTCCATGACGCAGCGGCCAGCTTCGTGCCGCCTGCAGGCGCCCGGTGGCAGTCGACTGTCGCCTCTCCGGGCGGGGGCGAGGTGATCTGCCACAACGACCTGGCACCGTGGAACACCGTGTTCGTCGACGGGCACCCCAGAGGATTCATCGACTGGGACCTTGCCGCACCAGGCCCGCGTTCCTGGGATGTGGCCTTCGCGCTCTGGCACTTCGTGCCGCTCTACGGCGACCCGTCGAGCGACCCGTTCGACGTGACGGTGTTCGAGCCGCGGGCTCGTCGCGCTCGGCTGTTCTGCGACGCCTACGGTCTTGGGGGCCGTCGCCGGATGGTCGAGATGATCGTCGAACGACAACTCGCCACCCATACGGCCATCGAGAAGGGCGCCCAGGCCGGCGATCCGGCCTATCAACGCCTGTGGGACCTCGGTGCCGGCGACGGCATCCGGCGGCAGGTCGCCTACGTCGAGAAGCACCGCCAAGAATTGGAGGAGGCACTCGCTCGATCCGGCACGCGGTAATTGAACCCGGCGACCGAACGGAGAACACCCCCGTGGAACGAAGAACCGCGGAGAGCCCGGGACAGTTTTCACGTTACCTTCGTACCCGAGAACGTGGGGCTTGGACGGCCGTCTTCCACGACCTCCATCCCGAACCCTGGTTCGTTCTGACCGACGTATGGCGCGCCCTACGCGCTTCGAGCGTCGCTCTGCCACCCCTCGTCGTCTGTGAATTGCGTCAACGCGGGTTGCTGATCTCATCGACAGCGCAAGACGACGAAGCCCTCATGTACGCGAAAGACCAGCTCGGTCGCCGGCTAGACCGTGCAAGCATGCTCTACCTGGTGTTGATCCAAGGATGCAACTTTTCCTGCTCGTACTGCCCGATCCCCGAACTGGCCCGCGAGACAGGCAACGCGATGATGAGCCCGGACACTGCCCGGGCCGCCATCGACTTGTGGGCGTTGCATATCGACGGCGAAGATACGCTCGACGCCGAGTTTTGCGTCATTCTCTACGGCGGCGAACCGCTCCTCAACGAACCAGCACTGCGCGCGGCCATCGAGCATGTCGAGAAGCTCCAAGCCGCCCGCACGTTACCGACCGGCAATCTCAGCCTCATGGTGTGCACGAACGGCGTGCTCCTTGACCGGGATCTGGCCCGCTTCTTCGCCGCCCACAGCGTGTCGGTCGCGGTCGGGTGTGACGGCCCGGCCGACGCGCATGACGCGATCCGGCGCGATCTCGACGGCAACGCCACATACGCCCAAGTCGTGGCCGCGATCCGGGTTCTCGTCGACGAGGGCGTGACGACATTTGCCTCGACGAGCATCACGCCGCACAACGTGGGATCCATTGATCGTTTCTCGGAGTTCTTCGCGGGCTTGGGCGTGGTCAAGTTCGGCTTCAACTTCCTGCGCGGCAAGTTGCTGTTACGCCTTGTTCCACGTGAGGGCCTGGAGGAGTACTACGAGGCTGCTGCCGACGGGGTGCTGCGCAACTTCAACAACTTCCGCCGGCACCTGGAGTACCAAATCGAACGGAAGCATCTTGCGATGTTGGAACGACGGTACTTCCCGACCGACTGCAACGGGTACGGCAACCAACTGGTCGTCGAACCCAACGGCCAGATCGGTAACTGTCCGTTCATCCGCGGGGACATGGCCAACGTCCACGACACGCCCCAGGACTTTCGCATCCGTGACCACCCCACCGCCCGGCTCTGGCGCGGCCGGCTGCCGCTGCACAACCCAGCGTGCGCGCCGTGTGACGCCAAGAGCATCTGCGGCGGCGGCTGCGCCTGGAACACGCTCGAGCTTGAGGGGGACCCGCTCGCACTCGACGCCGCGATGTGCCTGTTGACCCGCAAGGTGTTCGACCAACTCGTCTGGTCCGGCCACTCCGTCGAAGCGGCCAACGATGTCCTCTGAACCCCGATTCGCCGTGATCGGGGGATCCGGCATGTGCCGCCAAGACGTCTTTCCCGTGCTCGACACCCTTCGGCCGCCAACCGCATACGGGGAGATCTCCGACGCGATCAGCATCTGCGCCTACCGCGACACCACCGGCGCCGCGGGGACCTTGGCATTCTTGCCCCGCCACGGTGCCGATCACACGCTGGCGCCGCACAAGGTCCCGTATCGGGCCAATCTCGCGGCGCTGCGCTCACTCGGCGTGCGACAGGTCCTGGCAACGTGCATCGCCGGTAGCCTCCGCCGCCGGATCCGGCCCGGGGACCTCGTCGTCCCTGATCAGTTCGTCGACCTCACATGGGGCCGGGACCCGGATGGTCCGCCCGATCTCGTCCACGTGCCGATGGCCGACCCGTACTGTCCACGGTTGCGGGCATTGTGCGCCGAGGTCGGGCTGAACGCCGGTCTGCGGACCCACCGGCGAGGGACGGTCGTGGTGATCCAAGGACCTCGCTTCTCCACAAGGGCCGAGAGCCGATGGTTCACCCGCCAGGGTTGGTCCTTGGTGAACATGACCCAACACCCCGAGTGCTACCTGGCCCGCGAGTTCGGCCTCTGCTACGCCACGATGGCGATGATCACCGACTACGACGTCGGCGTCGGTCGTCGCCGCGCCCGCTTCGCCTCTGATGCCCCCGCCCGGCCAGTACTCGAGGTGTTCCGTCGCAACGTGACGGCCCTCACGGATCTCCTCGTGACCGCAGCGACGCAGCTTCCGCTGGACGGCCTCTGTGGCTGCGAGCGACCGCTACCGCCGGAGTACTACAAGGCGAGGGAACAGGGAGAAATCGAAGTCGGGGAGACGGCGTGACGGGCTCACCCGATCTGTCCGGTCAAGCCATTCCCCGGTACGTCCCGGCTCTTGGGGACAGCGAACACGCTGCCATCCAGCGCGACTATCTCGCCTTCCTGATCGACGTTGCCGAGCAATGCGGCCCGCTCGGGCGCTACCAACGGCGCGGCCGCTCGGTTGTTCTCGTCAGCTCGTCCGAGACCGCGCGTGCATTGCTGATCGACGGGGCTCGCGACCTGACCAAAGGCGCCCTTGCGCATACCGCCTTTCGCGCGTTGCTCGGTGAGAGCTTGTCGATGAGCGAAGACGACCGGCACGACCGGCTGCGCCGCCTGCTCACCCCGCTGTTCAGCCACCGACAGATGACCCGCTACGCCGAACGCATCGTCCGGACGGCGCACACCGTGGGCGCCGACTGGGCCGATGACACGGACATCGACCTGTTCGCAGAGTTACATCGCCTCACCGTGCACACCCTCGGTCGGGCGCTGGTCTGCGAACCCTCGTTGTGGATTGAAACGGGACAGTTCTGGAAGGCGCGCGAGCGGCTGTGGCTGTGGATCAACGGCCTGGCCTTACAGCGGCGGCGGCTCGCCGACGAGGCTGCCGATCCCTTGGCACCCCAAATCGCCGCCGCGATCATCACCGTGCAAGAGGAGATCGACGAGATTATTCGCGAGCGGCAACAGCGTAACTGGAGACCAGACGACCTCCTCTCCGACCTCCTTGGCGCCAACGCCTGCCTCGTCGATCCCCTTCATCCGTCCGAGGTCCGGGACCAAATCATCGCGTTGCTGTTCGCCGCGCACGAGACGAGCGCGGCAGCGCTGTTCTGGGCCCTGTACCTGCTCGCCAGACATCCCGACGTTCAGGAGCGGGTAGATCGAGAACTCGTCGACGTACGTGCCGCACGCCTCCACGAAGTCGCCGATGTCACGGCATTGCCCTACACCAGGCGCGTGATCAAGGAGGCCATGCGCCTCTACCCGCCAGCAGCGCGCCAGTTCCGCGTCGCCATCCGGGACACAACCCTGGCCGGCCGGTTCCTGCCGGCCGGAACGGCCGTCAGCGTATGCCACTACGTGCTGCACCGGCACCAGGCGAGCTTTCCCGAGCCCGACCAGTTTGACCCCGAACGCTTCGCCCCCGGCGCCCATGCGCGCCCTCCCCTGTCCTATCTGCCGTTCGGTGCAGGTGAACGGATCTGTCTTGGCCGGCACTACGCGATGCAGGAGATCCACCTCCTTCTCGCGGTCCTGCTCAGCCGCTTTCGCTTCGAGTTCCCCGAAGCAGTGGCTCCATATCTCGCCGTGACGCTCCGTCCCCACGCCACTGTGCGGGTCCGAGTCCGGCACCGTTGCCTGCCCCTCTGACGCCGCGGGCGAGGCGGCAGGCTCTGCGAAGTCTTGGTCCAACAGGCAGTCCAACGCGTCGCGCAGCAGCACGACGGGCAGCTCGACCTCGGCGCCCAGATGGCGGGTGGCGCGCTCGCACAGATCCAACGCCTGGCTGACCAGCACCGCCGCACCGGCCAGAACCTCAGCCAACGCCTCCGCGTCGCCGTCCGCGCTGGCCGAGCCGATCGGTGCGCCATGACGCCGCCTGCACTCCTTACACGGCTGCGCCCTCACGCCTCTTGCGCGGCGATAGAACGCCTTCGCGGGCTTGGGCAGCCCGCAGCATTGGCAGACGATCCTCAGGCGGGCCACCGTGATCACGTCGGCGACCCAGGCGGGGTCCAGGACACCCACAGCCCGTGCCGGTGGCACTGGCGGACCGCGACCGCCCACCGCACCTCGCACAGCGGGCAGAGCACCTGGTGAGGCGCTGTCAGGTCACTCGTCTCGGGCAGCGTCGCAGCCGTCACGCAACACGGCGTGACCAACATGAACACACCGTCGACCAGCTCTACCCCCGCGGGGTTGGGCATGTCAGCCACCGCTCACCGCCGCCTCATCCCAATCGGCGCGGAGCCCGAACTCCGCCGACTCATCGGCCACGAGCCGCGCTTGCCGGGTGCGCCCACACCCGGGACACGCCGCGGACAACACCACATCGCGCCTCGCCTTGCCAGGAGAGAAAAACAGACACTCCCCGTGACACGGTGTGAACAGCGCCACCACGTCCGGGATCAACACCACCAGCGCCGACTTCGGGTGCGGCTGTGGAGGCAGCGGATCAACCCACCCGGGACCCCTCACAGCGTGTCCTCCTCGCGCCTGGGCGGCGGCCGCAACACACCAGCCGCGTCCGGACCTTTCGAGCGGGCCGCGGCCACACGCGCAGCCGCGTCCCCCGGTCCGACCAGCTCGGCCACGCCGACACGCTCAACCCCCACGTACGCCTCGACCATCCCCAGCACGCCCATCACCGCGACCTGCTGGGACAGCGGACCAACCGCGAGCAGCTCCCGGCCGACACGGACCACGGCCACCCACCGGCCCTCCAAGGCCTGCGCATCATCGCGCTCCGGCTCGGCGCTCACTGTCCGGCCCGCCCCGAACCCAACGCCTCAACCAGACGGCTCAGCACATCGGCAACATGCAACGTCCCCCACGCCTGCGCGCGAGCCAACAACTCAAGCCGAACGCTCAACGGTTCGGCCTCCTCGCTGTCAGCGATCGCCTTCGCAGCCAGGACAGCGCAATCGTCACCGCAGCGCCCCCATGCATCGTCTGGCACCGGCGACGCCTCGCTGTGCTGCCCAAACCCGCTTCGCTCCATCTAACCGTCCCCCTCAAGATCTGTGCCCGTACCCGGCGTCGAGCCGGGGTCGGCCTTCGTCCACACCGCACGCAGCCCAGACGCAGCCCGGTCGTCAACGACTAGGTGGGCCAGCCACCTGTGAGCGCAGCGCGAGCACGCCAGACGCAGTCTCGCGCCAGGAGATGCTCGATCGAGCGGGAAGAACACCCGCGTACCGTGACACGGAGTGAAGACCCATATCCCGTCACCATCCGGGACCGGCGTCACGCACTGCGCATCGGGAGGCATGTCAGGGCTGTCGCTCATGAGTCGACGTTGACACGACACGCTCGACCAATTAGACCAAGAACCATCCCAAGTTTTTCACTTGTATAGGGACAGATGGACAAACTATCCCAAAGGTGCCCGGGGGTATAAGGCACGGATAGGGCATAAGGGGAAAAGTGATGCCTGATTCTGTGAGAGTAGTGACGCAGCTCGAGGTTTGGCGACTGGCGTTAGGACAAAAACGGCCTAGCATGGCCGCCGCGATAGAGGCCTGCAGCGCTGAGGGGGGAGGCATCAGCGCAAAAACGCTCTGGCGCTACGAGCGCCGGCTTGGCGGTCTATTAGCTCTATTTGCGGGGGCCTTGCGGAAATACTTCGACGTGAGTTCGGTCGCGCTGCTCGGTCTCGGGCCGGAGCCCGGGTCCGCTCGATGGTGGACGTGGATGACCCCGGAGGAGATCGAAGTGGAAAAGCTGCACCGTCGAAAAATGCTCAGAGCTATGGGCGTGGCTGGCCTCGCCGGCACAGCCGGCCGACTGCTTCCCGTCTCCGATCTTGTCGCCAACGCACAGGAGTTAGGAGGGCGAGGCCGCATCGGGCCGGCAGAAGTCTCCGATGCGCAAAGGACCGCCACCGACCTGGCGATCGCGTACGCCGCCGCCCCGAACGCCGACGCGGTGCGTGCCGCCAAGGCGCATGCCTACACGCTGCTGGAGCTGCTCAAACCGAACAGCGCCACCATGGGCCTGGCCACAAGAGCTTGCCTGCAGTCGGTCGCCTCCGATGCCGCTGCATTAGCCGGCTACGGCGACATGAACGCTGGTCGGCTCAACGAGGCCGATGACTGGTTCACCTGCGCGCTCGACCTGGCACGGGAGGCCGGCGACCGACGGCTGGAGGCGCTCGCGCTCGCCGCCCATGCCTGGACCCCCCTTTACCGTTCTGCTGCGAACCGCGGCCCGGCCATCGCCGCGCTTGAGGCCGCAGCCGAGTTCCAACCGCTTCTCCGGCCGGCCGGCCGCGCCTACGTCTTCGGCACACTCGCCCGGGAACGCGCCGCCTCAGGAGAGGATCTGATCTCCGGTCGATTCTTGCAAGAGGCGCGCTTAGCTGCTGCGCTCATCCCTCACGACGAGCCTGGCTGGGGGTGGTGGTCGATGCACGGAGAACTGGCCGGCTGGGACGGTCCAACGCGTCCGAAGGTCTACACCGGGTCCCGACTACTGGCGCTGGGCCGGCCATCTGACGCGCTTCACCTGTTCGGCTCCGCCCTGGATGGCACCACCATGCCGGTGCGGCGCTCCCATCTGCACAAGTGGATCATGGACGCGTGTGTTGCCCTGGGAGATCCCGACCAAGCGTGCGCGTCCGCGATCGCTGCCTTAGACGAGGGGCAAAGCCAAGGCGTAGGCGTCATCGTCGGGCAAGTCCATAAAGCGCGGGCTACATTCCCAAGGGCGTGGGAGAATTCGAATCCGGTGCATTGGCTGGACGAGCGGTTGGCCCTTGCCAGCTAGTGTCCAGCGGCAAACTGAGGCGCCGCCCCATCAGGGCGGCGCCTCTGTCGTGTCGGGCTGACGGCTACGCGCTGCTCTCACCTCCTGCGTAGAGGGCTTCGAGCGCGATCGCCTGCAGGCGGACCTCGTGATACCGAGGATCGTTCCCGTGGTCTGCACATAGCACTCGCCCGGCGCCAGCTGCAGCATGTCCTTGGGCAACTGCTCCGCCCTCAGCCCGGTCAACATCCTCGCGTCCTCAGGCCTCATGCGGTGCACGAACGCGCTCGTCAAAGTGTTCCGCAGGTCGTTGCCGCCGCCACGTGTCGAGGACCAGCGCTGCCCGTTGAGGAGCGCGTCGATCTCGAGCTTGCGACCTTCCTGGGTGACCGCCTCGACCACTGAGGCGATCTCCGCGCCCAACTCGCCGCGCTGCAGCGCCGTCCACTCGTCCACGACGAGCAGCCAGAGCCGCGGGTCGGCCGATTGGCCGGAGGCGCGGCGGCCCAGCCGCCCAGCTCAGCCCGCAGCTTCGCGGCCACCTTCAGGGTGTCCGTTGGATTGCTGGCCACGGGTGCGGCGAGCAGGTGATGGACCGGCCGTAGGCGACTGCCCAGGCTCTCCGGGTCGCCGTCGTGGGGGTCGATGACCAGCACCTTCGCGCCTCCGGCCAGGGCCTGGAGGATGAGCAGCACCGCCGTCCAGGTCTTGCCGCTGCCCTGCAGACCTCCGATGCCCGCCGAGTACACCGACTTCCAGGTGCCCGCGAGCGGGCCCTCTGCGCCCATGCCGAGGTAGAGGGGCTGGCCTGGACCGATCGTCAACTCGTCGAGCCGCGCGGACCGGCTTGGTGGCCTTGCGGACACGCTTGTTGACCGCCTTGCGTGCCCGAGCTCGGGCGTGGTCGACGCGGACACCGCCCACCCAGACCTGCTCGTACCGGCTCCCGCGGCGCTTGGGCTTGCGTCGGGCGGTCACGCCGCACCCCCGACACTGTCCGCGGCCACGGTCAACGGAGCGACCTGGCCGGCGCGGAAGGGCTCCAGCCGCCGCCGCGCCGTCCGCTCGGACACCCTGAGCGCCGCGGCCACGGTCACGGTCACGGTCAACTCGGGGTCCGTAACATGGCCGCCGTCCGCCTCGTGCGCGGCCACCAGCTCGACCACCTGGCCGAGCGGCGCCTTCCTCGTGGCCGGTCGTGACCGTGGCCGGTCAACCGGCTTGGCCGCGGCCACACCTCGCCGAGGTAGGCCCGGTTGCGCAGGATGGTGAGCACGGCGGTGTAGGACCAGGGGCGGCCGCGGCGGGTGCGGTGGCCGTGGTCGTTGAGCCAGGTGGCGATCGCTGGGGTCCCGAGCCGCTGGCGGACGTAGAGCTGGAAGATGCGAGCGACGAGCGGGGCTTCGTGGTCGTGGGGCTCGAGGTGGTGGGTGGTCGGGTTGACGAGGTAGCCGAAGGGTCGGAACCCTCCGCACCATTCGCCGCGTGCGGCCTTGCGCTCCATGCCCGCGATGACGCGGTCGATGATGGTGGCGCGCTCGAACTCGGCGAACACGCCGAGCATCTGGACCATCATCCGCCCGGCGGGGGTCGCGGTGTCGAACGGTTCGGTGGCTGAGCGGAACGCGACGCCTGCTGCGTCGAGCTCTTCGAGGATCTGCGCGAGGCCGCGGACCGAGCGGGCGAGCCGGTCAACACGGTAGACCAGCAACAGGTCGAACTGGTCCGTGCGGGCAGCGGCGAGCGCGCGCTTGAGCGCCGGGCGGTCGAGGGTTGCTCCGCTGACCTGGTCGGTGAAGGTGCGGACGAGTTCCCAGTCCTCCTGGCTGGTGATGCGGGTTCGGTTCCCGTCGCCCGCTCCACAGCTCAGAGGCCGTTCCCGCAGTTCAGAGCCGAAATACACACCCGTAGCCACTTCCCAATAGTTCCCATCGGAACCGGCGATTTCTCGTCATCATGCGGACTAAACGCGGACCGACGCTTGCATGGTGACGCCCCGAGCGTGGCCGGCTCGGGGCGTCTTCGGGGTAAAGCTGTCAGCTCAGGGTGATGTCGACCCCGGTCTGCCACAGATCACGCACGTGGAACAGCGCGGGCACCGCGTCGGCGGGAACGTCGAACACCAGCGACCTAGCCACGGTGGCGGTCGGGTTGATCGCCTCAGACGAGTAGCGCTCCTCGGCGGACTCCAACGTCCAGCTCCCGTCAGAGTGCACCGTGTATGCCCTCCCTCGGCTGTCCACCAGGGATGACATGCTCGCGTCCAGCGTGACCGGCACCGCGCCGACGTTCCTCACGTCGTAGCGGATTACGCAGAACTGTCCCAAGGCCGGAGTGACCGGGTCGAGGTACTCGGCGGAGATCTTGCCCACGTCGCATGTGGTCTCGGTGACGGTCATCTCGACCTCGTAGGCGGCGTCTTGCCCGGTCACGGGGTCGGTGGTCCGCCCGACGTAGCGGACAGGCTGTCCCACCGCACCGGTCGGCACCGGGACGGGCTCAGGGGCGGGGACACCCAGCTCGGCGAGCTGGTCTTCGGCCACGCCCGGAGGCGCTCCGGGCGCGACGGCGTTCGAGGTCTTGTCCACCGGGGTCCCGCAGCCCGCAAGCGCTGCGGTGACGAGTAGCGCGAGCGATCGCTTGACGGTGATGATGCTCATGTCGGCACGTCCCTTTCGTGTCGGCCACGCCCGGGGGCTCCTCACAGCCGCTCGGGCACTCTGACCTATAGGACGCATCCGACATCCGAACGGTTACGGCGCGCGGGCTCCGGGTTTCCTCCATCCCCGGGCTGAGGTGGATGTGGGGTGTCGAGCGCGTGGTGGCTGTCTGCGGGTAGATTCGGCTGCATAGAAGTGGTCCCGCGAGGGTTGCGACCTCCGGGACCAGACCCGCAACGCCGTGGAGGGGCAGCGGACATGGACGAGCCTACGACAGTCGGAGAGCGGATCGCCTACTGGCGCAACCGCCGGGGCCTCACTCAGGAAGTTCTCGCCGGTCTGGTCGGCCGGTCCGCGTCGTGGATGACGAAGGTCGAACGCGGCGAGCACATGATCGACCGGGTCTCGGTCATCCTCGCGCTGTCTCGCGTGTTGAAGGTCGAGCCGGGCAAGCTGATCGGCTCCATCGACCTGCCCGTCGACGGCGGCGCCCCGAACGACCCGCCCCGCGGGATCCCCGCGCTGCGTCACGCGCTGCTCGGCGTGCCGGACCGCGAGCCTCCCACGGCTACGGAACTACGCGCCGACGTCGACCAGGTGGCGCTCCTCAGGACGAACGGCTCCTGCGAGACACGCTCGGTGGTCCTTCCTAGCCTGCTGGTCGCCGGCCGCGCGGCAGCCGACCACGAGATAGCCGGCGCGTGGGAGTGCCTCGCACGGCTCTACCACATGGCCTCGGGGTTGTGCCGCCGCGTGGGTGACCTGGACCTGGCGCTGCTCGCCGCCGATCGTGGGGTGACCGCCGCGCAGCGGTCGGGCGACACGCTCATGCTCGGCAGCGCGCGCCGGCTGCTGGCGTTCGCGATGATGCGTGAGGGGTGGCTGGACGACACGGGCAGGGTGTGCTCGGACGCGGCTGACGCGCTCGCGCCGAACGAGGACACCTCACTGGAGGGGTGGTCGGTGTGGGGGTCGCTGCTGCTGACTGAGGCGGTCGCCGCGGCTCGCAAGGACGATCTGGCCGCGGCCCGCAGAGCGCTGCGTGACGCGAGAGCGGCCGGCGACCGGGTCGGCCCGGGACGCAACGACTACTCGGAATGCTTCGGCCCGGCTAATGTGGGCGCGCATGAGGTCGCGATCGCACTGGAGTCAGGCGACGCCGTCGAGGCGCTGCGGGTCGCCGACCGCACCAACGTCGACGAGCTGCCGATGGCCGGACGCAGAGCCGACGTCTTGATCGACGTCGCGCACGCGCACGGGCTTCGTCAGGACGACGCGGCCGTGGTGGGGGCACTGTTGGAGGCCGAGTACCACGCGCCGGAGATGGTGCGCTACAGCGGGAAAGCGCGGGAACTCGTGATCTCATGCCTGCGCCGCGAGCGGAAGTCCCGCACCCCAGGACTACGGAGACTGGCCGAGCGCGTCGGCGTCGCCGACTGACAA
>Ga0187893_10009367_pt1 | contig 15066 bp, 15 predicted proteins | sample MA1701074metaG_FD_139574 | JGI IMG/M metagenome (GOLD analysis project Ga0187893, IMG submission 139574) | White microbial mat communities from a basaltic lava cave in the Kipuka Kanohina Cave System on the Island of Hawaii, USA - MA170107-4 metaG ... | reverse complement strand
GTGGGGACCGGGAATTCGGTGACGACCCCGGCCGTCGTGATCCGCCCGATCGTGTTGCCGGCACATGATGGGATATCGCATCCGTGCTCGGTGAACCAGAGGGCTCCATCTGGGCCAACCGTGATGTCTAGCGGGCGACTGTCTGCCGTGGGGACCGGGAATTCGGTGACGACCCCGGCCGTCGTGATCCGCCCGATCTTGTTGGCGTTGATCTCTGTGAACCAGAGGGCCCCGTCCGGCCCGGCAGTGATCCCAAACGGGCCACTGTTCGGCGTGGTGAGTGGGAACTCGGTGATGGTCCCCGCAGTGGTGATCCGCCCGATGCTGTTGGTATTGGTTCCGGTAAACCAGAGGGCGCCATCCGCGCCGGCGGTGATGCCTTCTATTTGCCGAGGGAGCTTTCCCGACGGGATGTTGAACTCTGTCACGGTTCCAGTCGTGGTGATCCGCCCGATCTTGTTGGAACCGAACTCGGTGAACCAGAGTGCACCGTCGGGGCCCGCGGCGATGCCAGCGGGACGGCTGTTCGGTGTGGGGAGGGCGAACTCTGTAATGGTCCCGGCCGTGGTGATGCGCCCGATCGCATGCGCTCCAGGCAAGGTGAACCAGACGGCCCCATCCGGGCCAGCGGCGATCCCATCCGGGGCACCATCAGCCGCGGGGAGCGGGAACTCGGTGATCGGGGCGGCGGCACTTGCCACGCTAACTAACCCTACGCACCAGAGGGCCATGCCAAGCCCAAGGCCAGAGAGCCGGTTCCGCCACGTTTGATTACACCCTTTTCCCATGCTTGAACCCGCTCCATTCTTCATCGTGAATTCTGACCTGGTGAGGTCGTAGGCCAACCACGCTATGGCAGCCGGATCAAAGTCATAAACGGAAGATCCAGGTGCGATTCGGTCTCGGAGAACGGGACCCAGCCTGGCGGGTTAGGGAGGGCCTGGAAGAACCCTTCCCCTCCCGCGTACGCGTCGCCGACCGGACCCTGAAAAAGTCCGCAGGAGCCGGTCGGGTTCCGCAGGATGACTGCCAGGCGATCGCCTGCCGCCAGTGGCAACCCGGGATCGATTCGGAACAGGCGGGAGACCGGGCCGATGGGCGCGAGCTGCGGGGCATCGATCCGGCGCCGGTACAGAAGGGTGTTGCCAGGACCGTCGCCCTCCACGTTCAGGATCTCGATCACCAATCGGCCGGAGTCACAGCCGATGGGCAGAAAGATGCCGACAAGCTTGCCGTCCCGCCCCACGGTCACGGTCTGAGCGAGCTGCTGCGCGCTTGCGCCGCCGATACCCACCCCGCCTACCGTCGTGTCCACATCCGGCTGAATCTGATCGATGACGAACGGTCCTCGTCTGTGCGCATGGTGGGAGTGAGCGAATGCATTCTCGACCGGTTGCACCTCCTCCATCAGGTTGGACTCCGCCTCCGCTGATGTGGACATCAGGCACAGGCTCAGACCCACCAGAAAACTCAGGCCCTTCTTCATGGCTCGACTCCTTTCTGCGTTCGGTTGCTCACGGGTTGAACATCCAATTGCTGCCCTTTCGCCATCCAACAGATCCTCAAAATAGGCGGAAGCGCGGAGAGAACTGGAGGGGAGGCAGCTTGAATCCGCAGGGGGGGAAGAAGAGGTAGCCAAAACCGCTGCACCCCCCGGATCCAGCGGTAGAGAAGCTGGCGCCGACCTGCTTGTTGGTGTTCATCACGAGCGTGCAGGTCGGGTGCGTTCCGGCCGACGCGCAGTCGCCAGTCCAGCCATTGAAGGTGCTGTTCTGGGTCTGGGCGGTCAGGGTGACCGTCGTCCCCTTGGCGAAGTAGTTGAAGCAGCCTGGCCCACTGTTCCCCAGGGGACTTTTTGTCACCGACCCACTCCCGCTGACGGAGAGTGACAAGCAGACGTCCGATGAGAATTGGAATGGCTGCTCCGCAACGCTGAACTGCTTCTCCGGGACGAGGGGGTGACTTCCTGGAATCGTCAGGTGTGCATAGGCGACGTACCTGCCCACCGGCTCGAACCCCTCGAACCTGTACGAAAATGGAACGACGACAGACTGAGTGAGCGTCACGTTCGTTTGAAATGGGATCGGCGATGGGCCAAGGGCAACGAAGGTTCCTGATGGTCCGTCCACCAGGGAGAGGAACGTGACCCCATCGGGCATGAGGGCCCCGAGGTAGATATCTACCGGAGTCACCTTCGGCCCCGGAGTCAGATTTGCCGCATAGGTAATCGTCTGGTCCAGGTGGAACAGGGACCCATTGATCGATACCGCAGCGATCCCCACGATGTCTGGCACGATCCGCCCGATCTTGTTGGCACGCTCTTCGGTGAACCAGAGCGCCCCGTCCGGGCCAACGGTGATGACTGTCGGCCAGCTGTTCGCCGTAGGAAGGGGGACTTCGAAAATGGTTCCTGTCGTGCTGATACGCCCGATCTTGTTAGCACCTTCCGTGAACCACAACGCGCCGTCGGGGCCGGCGGTGATGCCATCCGGGCGGCTGAACGCCGCGGGGAGGGCGAACTCGGTGATCGTCCCCGTCGTGGTGATCCGGCCGATCCTGTTGCCGGCCGTCTCGGTGAACCAGAGGGCCCCATCCGGGCCAACGGTGATGCCTTCCGGGCCGCTGAGTGGTGCAGGGAGGATGAACTCGCTGATGGTCCCGGCGGTCGTGATCCGCCCGATCTTGCTCGCGCCGTTCTCCGTGAACCAGAGCGCCCCGTCCGGGCCGGCGGCGATCTCAGCCGGGCGGCTGTTCGGCGTGGTGAGTGGGAACTCGGTGATGGTCCCGGCCGTCGTGATCCGCCCGATCGCATTCGCTCCAGGCAGGGTAAACCAGACGGCCCCATCCGGGCCGGCGGTGATGCCATCCGGGCGGCTGTTCGGCGTGGTGAGTGGGAACTCGGTGACCGTCCCCGTCGTGGTCATCCTCCCGATCTTGTTGCCAGACGTCTCGGTGAACCAGAGAGCTCCGTCGGGGCCGACAGTGATATCTCCCGGCACGCCAGGTGTGGGAAGGCTGAACTCTGTGACCGTCCCCGTCGTGGTGACCCGCCCTATCCTGTGCCACTCGGTGAACCAGAGGGCTCCGTCGGGGCCGGCAGTGATGCCTGTTGGCCGCATGTTCGGCGTTGGGAGCGGGAACTCGGTGATGGGGGAGGTGGCGCTGGCCACGCTGACAAGCCCCGCGCACCAGAGGGCGAGGCCAAGTCCAAGGCTCCAGAGCAAACTGCGATCGGTTAGGTTGCGCATGTTTTGTTGCCTCTTTGGTTCGCTACCAGGTGTTGCACGTTGAGCGTGAAACCTGAACATGCCGCTCCGACAAGGCAAGCGGGATGCCAAGTTACAGATGCTTTAATATCAGCTAGTTAGCTCGTGATTGGGTTATGAATTGGGGGTTAGTGGGTGGGGAATCGGCGAGAAGTGGGGGAAATGTCGGCAGTTGGAAGGCGAGATTCGGTCCAGCCAGGTCTGAGAGATGCTACGTCAGTATTGACCCTCTGCTCGCGTAATTGGAAACTGCATGTAGAGACCGACGAGGAGCTGAAATTGGGGTATGACGCCGTTGTACGCCATGGTCCACTGCGGCTCGACGAACAGATTGAGGGTGGTTCCGCTCTCGAGTCTCCATACCTTGCCCGCACCAAACCCGAGCGGAATGAAGTAGTCGCCGCGCTCCAGGTCGAACTCCCAGATCGCACTGCTGCGAAGGTAGAACCCTTGAGGCAGATTGTAGGTTACGAACGGCTGGGCCTGGAGATTATTCTGAGTCGGCTGGTCCACTTCGCCGGCGAACGAGTGCTGATATTTGACGATCCCACCGATAAGGCCCCACGACTGGGGGACTATCGCAACACCGGCAGCACCCGCCTGCCACTTGCCGGTCCCAAGCCGCTCGTCCGTGGCCGAGTCGATCGTCAGCAGCGGCCCAATGCCAAGATCGACCGCCCCTGTCTTGAGGAGAATCACATCGAACACCTCGACGTCGCCAAGGCCGGTAACCGACCCGGTGAGCAGGTCCGGCGAGGTCACGATCGGCACTGTAACGCCGAATATCTGCGGCCATCCGAATAGCTTGTGGGGCAGCGCGCCGCGCAGCAGGGCTTCGTTCGAATCCCAATCATTCAGGCCGAAGAATGAGCTGACATATTGATCCTGCAGGTTAATGGTGAGCTGCGGTGTCAGTGGGTGATTGGCCTTGTTGACCTCCTCGGACGTCGGTGGAGACTGAGCGATCCCATGCACGGGAAGACCTGTCACGAGCAACGCGACCAGTCCGAGGCTCTTGATGTCCATGTAGCCTCCACGTCGTTATCGCTTCGCGCCAGCCGCGCCAGGGGGTGGCGACGAGGTCGCGCCATGGTGCGTGACGCGGTCTCCCGGAGGCATTTCCAGGCGCCGTCCTCGATCGCCCTCTCGAGCCGATACAGTCGTGTGAACGCATTGAGCAGGTCCTTCGCGGGGCGAGGGAACCGGGTCGTCCCCTTGTCCCTGTCCTGTGGCTCGCGCTGCGGATACAGGTCAAGCGATCCGCTGGCGTCGAGCGTGTGCCTGCGAAAGGATCGGGTCGGATTCCGCTGTGCTGGGTTCTACTTGCCGGCCGCCTTTGAGACGACCCCGATGAGGCCAGCGGCCTGCGAGTTGGATACCTCGCGCTGGACGAGGATCGCCGTGGGGGTCACCTCTTTGCCGTAATATGCCTTGTTGAACGCGTCCCGGACGGCCACAACCGCCCCTTCGAGGGAGATCCCGGCGAACAGGCCCTTGGCACGCCAGTAGCTGACGAGGTCGGCACTGAGGTTTGCCGTGGCGGCCTCCGCGCCGGCGCCCACCGGGCCAACGGCGATACCGACGTCGGCGCCGAGCTTCGCGCTGGTGGACAGGAGCGAGGCGACGTCCCGATCAGTCAAGGCCACGAGGATGACCTCCGAGGCTTGACCTCCGATCTGGAAGCCGAGGCTGGCCTCCCCAATGGTGTAAAACGCCGGCCCGCCCCACTTCCCCACCTAGTCGTCGTATGCCTGCATCGTCCCGCTGCCACCCGAAGCGCCCACGATGAACGCGCCCTTGAGGATCTGGGGGTAGATCAGCACTCCCTTGGCGCGCTTGACGAGTGACCGAACGTTCGGTCCGAGATCCTTGTCAGCCATGAAGTTCTCGAACGTCAGGCGCGCCTTCTCAACCAGTTGCCGGGCATCTTGCGCGTCGTCGGCCATCGCCGGTACCGGCCCGACGAGGGCGGTGGCACCGAGCAGTGCGGCCCCCACGACGTACGTGCTGACCTTCATCATCTTTCCATACCGATTTCTCCTGCTGCTCATCGGTTCCTCCTTTTCGATGTACGGTTCGACCTGCCAGGTCTTCCCGTTCATGCTCCGCGGATTCGCCCAGGCATGACCCCGTCGCGCCTCGAACGAATGATCGAACTCTCTCTTCGGAGTATGGTACGTTTTTCCAAGTTCTGCAAGGCTAAGTATCAAGCCTTCCCACCCGTTACCCGGCTGGCCGCTCGAGCGTATGTCTGAGATAGAGAGAGGAGGTGAGTTGAATGAAGCTGAACACGCGACACCTGGTCCTCGGTATAGTTGGGATCCTGCTCGTGACCGGCCTGCTCCACGTCCCTGCCCGGCCGGCGCTGGCGGGCGCGGATGTTTTCTTCGGGCTGACGATCGGGTTCCCGTTTTCGCCGTACCCGTTCTCTGCGCCGGTTTACGCCCCGCCGGCGGTCATCTATGGCTACGCGCCGGCGCCCCCGGTCGCGGTCATTGTCCCGAAGCACCACTACGTGTACGGCCCCCCGTACGGAAAGGCGCACGGGTACTGGAACAAGCACTCGAAGCGGGTCCACCGCTGGTAGGGGGCTGATCCCCGCCACGGGATAGGCTCCCCGCGCGGGCTCCGGCGAAATCGTGTGGTGCCGGAGCCCGGTTCTCGCAGCCCAGCCGACGAGTCACCGTTGCCACACGAGCAGACCTCCCGAGCCCGCCGGGAACTTCAGGGTGGGTGAGTAGGTGATCCAACCGTCGGGGGAGTCGTAGCGAATATAGAAATCGTAAGAGGAGGCGGGGAGGGCGAGACGTTCCTGACCGGTCGTAGGAAGCTTGACCTTTCCAATCGATTGGCTGTCGATCACACTGTAGGTCCCGTATTCATATGGGCCGAGCTGCCAGGCTATGACGTTTCGGGCATACCGGATGGCGACCGAAAGCGGTTTCACAACGCGCCGGGCTTCCCATTCAGCCAAGATCCGGGGAACGTTCCCGGAGATGTCCCGCATACATCGACACGGCTCCGCATAGGCCCACACTCGCATCCGGCCCGTATCCATTTGCGCCAACTCGATTTCATCGACCACTAATCGAGGGACTTGGGGACTCGCGCGCGCGCGTTCTCGTATCCACAACAGCCCTCTGCCGTAGCCCAATATGCCGGCGAACGGTGGCGTGCAGACGAGCACCTGGTGCGCATCGGCGTCCCATACGAACCGCCCTTGCGTCTCAACCTCCTCGATCCAGTGAGCCAGCCCCCTTTTTTCCACCCATCCCTGGTAGAGCGCGGCTCCAAGAAGGAAGCTGCAGACCCCCAGGGCTGCCACCAACCCCACCCTTCCTAATCCTGCGACCTGCTGTACGGCCAACGCGATCACGCAACAGAATGCCCACCACCCGAGCAACAGATATCGGTGTTCGCTCTGTATTGAGGTCGCTACCGGGACGAGAGGTGTGACTATCGCGGCAATGATGGCTCCTCCCAAGAGGAGCGTGCGGCGGCCTCGCCGCAGCGCAAGAACGAAGGCTGCAAGCGCCAGCAGACCGGCTGCCATGCCGACGGTACCCCGTCCGAGGAGAGACCCTCCGATCGCGAGGGGCATCTCCAGTACGGCCCGCCAGACGATCTGATGACCGTAACCCCCGATCGGCGTGCCCAGCATGTACCAACGCCAGGGCACATAGGCCAGCGCCACGACCAGATACGGCAGGGCTGCTCGCCAGCGCCGGCGTGCGTCCCGTTCGGGCTGGAACGGCAACACCATGACCAACGGCACAAAGACCTCTTTCGCAGTGATGGCCAACCCGTACAGCACCCCTCCACACCAGAAAAGGATCGGTCGGTCCTGGCGCAAGCCGCGCACATAGAGGTACAGGGCCAGGATCGCAAACACCAGGCCCTCCAGATAGTGGCGAGCGGACAACTGCTGCGCGACCATGGCGGCAGGGGCTCCGCCCACGAATAACGCCGCGCCAAGACCGGACCACAGCGGATCCGCCCATAGCCTGAGTAGCGCATAAGTCGCGCACGCCGCGATCCAGAGGACGAGGAGTTGGTGCCAATAGAACGCCCGAGGATCGAGCCCGAAGAGTCCCAGATCGAAATCAAAGGAGAGCGTAAGCCACGGCATCAAGTTCGAGGCCGACGATTCTTGCCACGCAGCCGGGATTGCGAAGTACTGCCAGGGGGAGAATTGGATGGCGTGCTTCAGGATGGGCGGATCATCCCACAACCACCATCGGCTCAGGGCGCTTTGGTGAAGCCCCAATGTCACTGCAGCCAGGCCGATCCCCACCCAGAATCTCCGGCTGCGAAGGACGTCAGGCGCGTGTCTGGTCAAGTTCACCCAGGGGAATCACAGTAGGGAACGTGATGACACCTCAAGCGCGGACAGGGCGTCGCCGGTAGGGCCCGATTGATGGTGTTGCCCTTCTATCACAGGGCACCAACGACGTCAAGAAGGGCGGAACCTGATCCCCTTTTCCCTTGACAGAGCGAGGCCGATTGACTCAAGATAGGAACCGCGTTTGCGAAGGAGGAGAGCACGTTTAGGCACGTAGCTCAGGGGGAGAGCGCTTGCTTGACACGCAAGAGGTCGGCGGTTCGATACCGCCCGTGCCTACCATCGTTAGGGTTGGCTCGCGACACAGGATTGGCTGATACAGGCGAAGCGGAAACGGGCATCACGCTCTCGTGATGCCTTTTTGTTCTTGGTAATGGGAGTGGATGGTGACGCACGTCGGCAAACGACCGATCGCCGTGACGCTGGGAGAGGCGGAGCGCCGCGAGTTCCCGGCGGGCGTGACTCCGTGGCAGGTGCTTGAGGCGGTCGATCCGGCGGCCAAAAAGGAGACCGTCGGGGCGTTGGTGAACGGCCGTCCGGCCGATCTCCGCCGCCCCTTGGAAGAGGATGCGTCGATCGAGTTCATCTCGGCCGCATCGCCTGAGGGCCTCTCGATGCTTCGCCACAGCGCGGCCCACCTGATGGCCGCGGCGGTCGAGGCCATCCTTCCCGGCTCGAAGTTCGCGATCGGCCCCGCGATCCAGGACGGCTTCTACTATGATATCGAGCCGCCTCGGGCGATCACGGCCGACGATCTACCGTCGATCGAGGCTAAGATGCGCGAATTGTCGGAGCGGCGGCTGCCGTTCCTTCGGTTCGAGTTGCCACTGGAGCCCGCGATCGCCAGGGTGAAAGCGTTGGGCCAGCCGTACAAGGTCGAGATCCTGGAAGCGATCCGGGATCGATCTGCATCCCGTTCGGGAGGTCCGGACCTGGAGGGGCTGGAGCAGGAGGTGGACCCGGAGGTCGAGCAGGTCAGCTTCTACTCGACCGGGGATTTCATCGACCTCTGCCGCGGCCCGCATGTCGTCGATACCGCCGTGATTCGCGCCTTTAAGCTCACGCATCTGGCCGGCGCCTACTGGCGCGGCGATGAGCGCAGGCCGATGCTGACCAGGATCTACGGGACGGTTTTCCCCACGCAGGAGATGCTGGAACAGCATCTCTTTCGCCTGGAGGAGGCGAAGCGTCGCGACCACCGCCGCCTCGGCCGCGAGCTGGACCTGTTCAGCGTCGATGACGAGGTGGGCGCGGGGCTGGTCCTCTGGCATCCGAAAGGGGGACTGGTCCGAACGCTGATCGAAAACCTCTGGCGGGAGCAACACCTCAAGCACGGCTACGCGCTCATTTTCACTCCGCACGTTGGTCGGGCGAAATTGTGGGAAACCAGCGGGCACCTGGACTTCTACCGCGAGTACATGTACGCCAGGATGGAGATGGAGGGGAACGACTACTACGTCAAGCCGATGAACTGCCCCTTCCATATCAAGGTATTCCAGTCCAGGATCCGGAGTTACAGGGACCTTCCAATGCGGTTCGCGGAGCTGGGAACGGTCTATCGCTTTGAGCGGGCCGGAGTCCTCCACGGGCTCCTGCGCGTTCGAGGGTTCACTCAGGACGACGCGCACATCTTCTGCACGCCGCAGCAGATGGCGGAGGAGGTGACCCGCGCCGTCCGGTTCAGCCTGTACTTCCTTCGCCTATTCGGGTTCGGTGAGTATGAGGTCTACATCGCGACGCGGCCGGAGAAGGCGATCGGCGCACAGGCCCTCTGGGACGAGGCGACTGAGGCGCTGCGGCGGTCGGCAGAGCAGGCGGGACTGCAGTATCAGATCGACGAGAAGGGGGGCGCCTTTTATGGGCCGAAGATCGACCTCAGGGTGAAGGACGCGCTGGGCCGCTCGTGGCAATGCACGACGGTGCAGTTCGACTTCAACCTCCCCGAACGCTTCGACATTACGTACGTCGGGGACGACAATCGGCCGCATCGGCCTTTCATGGTCCATCGCGCGCTGCTCGGATCCCTGGAGCGGTTCCTCGGCGTGTTGATCGAGCACCACGCGGGTGCCTTCCCCACGTGGCTTGCGCCGGTGCAGGCGCGCGTGGTGCCGGTGGCGGACCGCTTCCTCCCGTATGCCCAGCGGGTCTCTGATCGGCTCAGGGGGGGCGGCGCGCGAGCGGAGGTCGATGTCCGGAGCGAAAAGGTCGGCTTCAAGATCCGGGACGCCGAGGTGCAGAAGGTCCCCTATATCGTCGTCGTCGGGGAGCGGGAGGAGACGCAGGGCGCCGTCTCAGTGCGCAAACGAGGCGGCCAAGACCTGGGAGTCATGCCGATCGACGATCTTGTTGTCAGCATGCAACGGGAACTCGATCCGGTCGCCGACGTCGCGGCACCGTCTGGCAGCGAAGGAGGAGGCGCCTATCAGTAGGGGTGTCCGGGTCAACGAGCGGATTCGAATCAAGGAAGTCCGGGTCATCAATCCAGACGGAGAGCAGCTCGGCATCCTGCCGATCCAGGAGGCCCTTCAGACCGCCCAGAACCTGGGTCTCGATCTGGTGGAGGTCGCTCCGGAGGCCAAGCCGCCGGTCTGCCGGATCATGGATTACGGCAAGTATCGGTACGAGCAGAGCAAGAAGACCCGCGAGGCCAAGAAGAAGCAGACGATCATCCAGGTGAAGGAGATCAAGCTGCGGCCGAAGACCGAGGGCCACGACTTTCAGTTCAAGGCGAGGCATGCCGAGCGGTTTTTGAAAGAGGGCAACAAAACGAAGGTCACCATGATGTTTCGCGGCCGGGAGATGGTCCACCTCGATCGCGGGAGGCTGCAGTTGGATCGCTTTGCGGAGGCGCTCAAGGAGGTCGCTGTCATCGAGCAACCGGCGAAGCTGGAGGGGCGGAACATGGTCATGGTGTTGGGTCCGAAGCACTGAGCGGGAGGAGCGACAATGCCGAAGGTCAAGACCCTCCAGGGTGCAGCCAAGCGCTTCAAGGTGACCGGGACCGGTAAGCTCCGACGCTTCAGGGCTTCCAAGAGCCACCTGTTGACCGGGAAGCCACGGGGGCGAAAGCGAGGCCTGAGAAAATCGGCACCGGTGGCCAGAGGCGATGCCTCCCGGATCAAGCGATTGATCCCCTATCTCTGACAGTGAGGGTGGGCCACTGGCAGCGTAGGCCGGGCGTTCGTTGACCGTCGGCCCGAGTTGCGTGACAGTGTGATTGTCTATCGAACGCCGAGAAGCCAGCCGCATATGACGCAAGTCGGGTGAGTCGAGAGGCCAGGAGGAAGAGAGGATGGCGCGGGCGAAAGGCGGATTCAAGACGCGGCGGCGCAGAAGCCGGGTCCTGAAGGAGGCGAAGGGCTACTGGGGCAAGCGGAGCAAGGCGTACCGGACCGCGCAGGAGGCCGTGGATCGGGCCAAGAAGTACGCCTATCGCGACCGGAAGGCCCGCAAGCGGGACTTCCGCAGCCTGTGGATCGTGCGCATCAACGCGGCAGCCCGCCTGGCGGGCCTGTCCTACAGCGCGCTGATGAGTGGTCTCAAGAAGGCCGGCGTGGCGATTGACCGAAAGGGCCTGGCCGAGCTCGCCATCCAGGATCAGACGGCGTTCAACAAACTGGCGGAGACGGCGCGCACGCACCTCGCGGCCTGATCGGCGCGCGATCCCCGCTCGAATCATGCCCCGACTCCGTCGGGGCTTCTGTTTGTGGAGGTTGGGTGGGAGACCTGCGGGACGAGCTGGAAGGCCTTCGTGCGGAGGCCCTTGCCGAGATCGAGCGCAGCCTCGACCTGCCTCAGCTCGAACGGGCGCGCGTCCAGTTCTTGGGGCGGAAGGGCCGGCTGACGGCGGTGATTCGCCAGTTGGCCGGATTGGCTCCTGAGGAGCGCCCCGCGATCGGAGCCCTGGCCAACGACGTCAAGGAGAGCATTGAACGGGGCATTCGAGCGCGCGAGGCGGCCCTTGAAACGATTCCGAGCGACGAGCTGCTCGCCAAGGACCCCTTCGACGCGACCCTGCCAGGACACCGGCCGATTCTGGGCCGCCTCCACCCACTCACCCAGATCATCCGGCGCATCTGTGCGATCTTCGTGGAGATGGGATTCGCCGTGGCGGAAGGACCCGAGGTCGAATGGGATTACTATAACTTCGAGGCGCTCAACATTCCTGAGGATCATCCGGCCCGCGACATGTGGGATACCTTCTGGATCGATCCATCAAGCCCCGGGGCCGGCGAGCCGATGCTCCTGCGGACCCACACGTCTCCGATGCAGATTCGCATCATGGAGCGGGCCCGGCCGCCGATCCGCGTGATCGTCCCGGGAAAGTGTTACCGGTATGAAGCGGTGGACGCCAGCCATGAGAGCCAGTTTCATCAAATCGAGGGGCTTGCCGTGGACGAAGAGATCACCTTCGGCGATCTCAAAGGGACGCTCCACACCTTCGCCCGCCGCCTCTTCGGCGAAGAGCGAAAGGTCCGCTTCCGGTGCGACTACTTCCCGTTCGTGGAGCCGGGCGTGGACATGTCGATCGACTGCTTTCTGTGCAGAGGGGCGGGATGCCGGCTCTGCAAGGAGACGGGATGGCTGGAGATCCTTGGCGCAGGGATGGTTCACCCGGACGTCCTGGCCCGCGTCGGATACGACCCCGCGCAATACACCGGCTTTGCGTTTGGCATCGGCCCGGCCCGAGTCGCGATGCTCAAGTACGGCATCGAAGATATCCGCGTCTTCCACGCCAACGATCTTCGCTTCCTCTCCCAGTTCCCCTGAGCGATGTCCCTGGATCATTCCTGCCCCGTGTTGCGGCCAGGTCCGCGTGTCTGGGCCTGGTCCCCTTTCGGATAGGTCCGGGAATCCGTCGGTGAGCGCATCGTGAGAGTCCCACTGAAGTGGCTTGCCGAATACGTTGATATCGTCGTGCCGATCGACGAACTGGCTCACCTCCTGACCATGTCCGGGACCGAGGTCAGTGGAGTCGAGCGAGTGGACGACACCGTTCTGCACCTCGAGGTCACGCCGAATCGGCCTGACTGTCTCGGCGTGCTCGGGATCGCTCGGGAGGTGGCGGCGCTGACCGGCCAGCCACTTCGGCTGCCCGATCTGGCGTACCCGGAGGCTGGCCCCGACATGGCCGATCAGGCACAAGTGGAGGTCCAGGCCCCCGATCTCTGCCATCGGTACACCGCATCGATCGTCCAAAAAATTCGCATCGGCCCATCGCCCCCATGGATTCAGGCGCGTCTGACCGCCGCGGGGGTCCGGCCGATCAACAATATCGTCGATGTCACGAACTATGTGATGCTGGAATACGGCCAGCCGATGCATGCCTTCGACTTCGAGATGCTACTCGGTCGCCGGATCGAGGTGCGGCGGGCCAGATTGGGTGAAGCGCTCAAGACGCTTGACGGGACCGTCCGGTCTCTCCCATCCGATCTGCTGGTGATCGCCGATGCCGAGCGGCCCGTGGCGCTTGCCGGCATCATGGGCGGCGCGGAGTCGGAGGTGACGGGGCAGACCAGGAGCGTACTGCTGGAGTCGGCCAACTTCGATCGCGTATCGGTGCGACGGAGCTCTCGCCTGTTGCGGCTCAGGACCGAATCGTCAGCGCGGTTCGACAAGGGGCTTTCGCCGGCCATCGCGGCGGACGCGCTCAGGCGGGCGACCAGGCTGCTGGTCGAGCTGTGCGCCGGCACGGCGTTTCGCGGAATCCTGGATGTCTATCCGAACCCGCTCCATCCGATCGAGATCAGACTGACATCGGCGGAGCTCCGTCGCATCCTGGGGATCGAGCTGACGCCGGCGGAGGCGGCCGGGGTTCTCGCGAGGCTCGGCTTTCACTGTCGCGAAGAGGCGCAGGCCGTGCTGGTCACGCCGCCCGCCCACAGGAGCGACATCCGCATCCCCGCCGATCTCGCCGAGGAGGTAGCCCGCCTGATCGGATATGACCGGATCCCGACATCGCAGATGTCCGGAGTCATTCCGAGCCATCCCCCGCAGCCGCTGAGTGACCTCATTGCACGGGTCAAGGACCTGCTTGCCGGATCCGGTCTGCACGAGGTCATCAGCTATTCGTTGGTCGGACGGCGACTGTTGGCGAGGACGAATTATCGGGAGGAGAGTGGTGTAGCCAGCTCCTTGGTCCTGGCGAACCCACTGTCTCCGGACCAAGAGATCCTTCGGACATCCCTGCTGCCGAGTCTGTTGGAGTGCGTCGTCAAGAACCTGCGCCCGGGCGAAGGGGGCGTCCGGCTGTTCGAGGTGGGCCGGGTCTATCTTCCGCGTCAGGGTGACCTCCCCCAAGAACGGGAGATGTTGGGCCTGGCCATGGCCGGAACTCGGTGGCTCATGCGGTGGGGGAGCGTCGATGCGGAGCTCGAATTCACCGACCTCAAGGGGGTCGTGGAAGAGCTGTTCGATCGGCTCCTTGTCGAAGGGGCGACGTTCAAGCGGAGCTCCGGTCAAGGCTGTTTTCATCCTGGTCGAACGGCCCTCATTGGTTGGAGGGGCCTGCGGCTTGGCGCGATCGGGGAGCTCCATCCCGCTGTGGCACGCGACTTCGAGCTGCGGGGACCGGCCTTCCTGGCGGAACTGGACATCGAGGTCTTGCTCGGGGCCACGAACGTCGAATCCCTTCGGGTTGCACTCCCGCCGCGATTTCCCGAGATGCGGAGAGATCTGGCCGTCGTCGTGGAGGAGAGTGTTGCCGTCGCCCGACTGCTCGATGTCATCCGCGAGGCCGGAGGCCCGCTGCTGGTCTCCGCGGAGCTCTTCGACCTCTTTCGAGGGCGGGGGGTGCCGTCGGGCCGGAAATCGTGCGCCTTCGCATTGGTCTTCCGCTCCCCTGAGCGTACCCTGATCGACGGCGAGGTGGCCGAGCTCGAGGCCCGCATTATCGGGCAATTGGAGAGACTCACGGGGGCGCGCCTGCGAGGATGAATTTCCTTTACAACATTGGATCGCTCTGATAGGCTTTCACGCCAAGAATGGCCATGTCTCAGGCGAGGTCGGCAACAGGGCCCCTGTCGGAACCAACCCGCGCAATGCTTGACGAAAGACTGAACGAACTGAACGGTCGGGTCAAGGCGGTTGCTGCCCTGCTTGCGAGGATGAAGGGAGAAAAGGCGTTACTGGAGCGGAGGATCGAGCAACTCGAGGCGACGCTTGCCGCACAGGCTGAACAGATGAAGGTGGCGCAGGTTGGGCGTAAGAAGGAGCAGGAGCAACTCCTTCGCCTGCAGGACGAACGCGACGGCGTTCGGCTCAAGGTAGATCGCGTGCTGGATGAGATCGCGAGGATCGAAGCCTTCGTCGAGCGTGGATCGTGAGGGCGCGGTGAAACAACCGATCAACGTGACGATCCTGGGAGAACGATACACGATCCGGGCGGCCGAGGATGCCGCGTATGTCCAAACGGTGGCACAATACGTCGAGGAAAAGCTGTCGGAGGTGATCAAGGGT
>Ga0187893_10009366_pt1 | contig 15066 bp, 9 predicted proteins | sample MA1701074metaG_FD_139574 | JGI IMG/M metagenome (GOLD analysis project Ga0187893, IMG submission 139574) | White microbial mat communities from a basaltic lava cave in the Kipuka Kanohina Cave System on the Island of Hawaii, USA - MA170107-4 metaG ... | reverse complement strand
CTAGACTCCTGACTTTAGACTAAATTCATGGACTGCCTCAACCAGGGCAATCACATTCTCGACCGGCGTCTCAGGCAAGATTCCGTGGCCGAGATTGAAAATATGACCGGGACGGCCGGCAGCCTGCTCGAGAATCTTTTTGGCCTCGGCCCGAATCCTATCGGGGCTGCCAAATAACGCCACCGGATCGAGATTTCCCATGACCCCGACATCGTGACCAATCCGCCGCCAGCCCTCATCGAGTCTCACGCGCCAATCCAGACCAATCACATCGCCGCCTGCTTCGCGCATCGATTCGAGTAACGCCGCCGTTCCCGTCCCAAAGTGGATGACGGGCGTGCCGGCCGGGAGATCACTAATCACGGATCGCGTGTGCGGAAAAACAAATTCACGATAGTCATCCACACCCAGGCAGCCAACCCACGAATCAAACAACTGCACCGCTTGAGCGCCGGCGGCCACCTGCGCGGTCAGATACTTGACCAGGGCACGTGAAATCAAAGACATCATTGTGTCCCACGCGCCGCGATCGTTATACATCAACGATTTTGTATGAACGTAGTTTTTCGAGCTGCCGCCTTCGATCAGGTACGAGGCCAGCGTAAAGGGCGCTCCTGAAAACCCAATCAATGGAATATCAGCTGGCAGTTCCCGCCGAGTTTGCTTGATTGCTTCAAAAACGAAATCGAGTGAGCCCACGTCCACCACTTCCCGTAGACCGTCGATGCCCGCGCGGGTTCGCACCGGATTATGAATAATTGGCCCTTCGCCTTTAGCAAACTCCAAATCGATCCCCATCGGTTCCAGGATGAGGAGAATGTCAGCAAAGATTATGGCCGCATCAACTCCCAGCCGTTCGGCTGCGGTTACTGTCACCTCGGCCGCAAGTGAGGGCGTTTTACAAAGCTCAAGAAAGCCGACGCTGGCCCTAATCTCTCGATATTCGGGCATGTATCTGCCGGCCTGACGCATCAACCAGATCGGAGTGTATGCGACCGGTTCGCGCCGGCAAGCGCGCATGAAAGGGCTGTTGTTCAGAGCAGTCTCATTGCTCAACCTTGCTGGTTCAATCAATCGGCTCCTCCAATCTCTGATCCTAAACTTCGTTGAACTTTAGCTGTTCCTGACATTCCTGAACTTTCAGGCGCGAATGGGCGTTCAACAGGCCATCGGCAGAGTTAATCTCTCGCTGTATTATTCCCGCTCAGCTAATTGGTGCAAACAGTAATTCGGACTACAATATACCGCCCCGAGGGCGGTAAAGCCCGAGACAGCCTACAGAAAGTTGTCATAAATCAGCAATTTGTGGTGTTTGCACCCTGAGAGCGGTGATCAATGAGCGAACCAGCTAGAGCCTTGATAGACTCAATGCCCAAGGAAATCGCGACTGCGGCGACCGCCCTCAGTTTCGATGAAGCGTTTACGCTTCATCACCGCGCGGTCTTTAGGACTGCGCGGGCCGTAGTGCGCGATCCAGCACTGGCTGAGGACGTCACTCAAGAAGTTTTTCTCAGGCTTTACCGCAACCTGGATGCAACTCCGGGCGAAGAGCTTCTCCGCGCCTGGCTTTTGCGGGTCACGCTGAATGTCGCGCGCAATACTCTTCGCGGACAGAGCCGTTCGATGGCGCGCGATAATGAGTATCAAAAAAACGTCGCGGGGGATAGCTGGTTCGCGCCGCCGGAGGAGGATTATGAGCGCCGGCTGGCACTCGAAGAGGCGCGGCGCGCGCTTGATAGAATCAAAGAGCCGATGCGAAGCTGCCTGCTCTTGAAACAGCAGGGGCTTTCGTATCGCGAGATTGCTACCACGTTATCTTTAAAGGAGACTAACGTTGGCAGCCTGGTGGCGCGAGGGCGAAAAGAGTTTGCCAGAGTTTACGGCAAGATCGGAGGCAAGGGATGAGAGGGTGTTTGGATGAAGGACGTTTGCAAAGCTATTTTGACGGCGAGCTTTCCCGTGAGCAGATGGAAAGTGCGACGTCGCATTTAGCTGCATGTCCAATTTGCGCGGCGGCAGCCAGGCAGCTCGAAAGCGAGATTAGTTTGCTGGCGACTGCGCTCGCGCCGGAGCTCGAGGCAGTTGTGCCCACAGAACGTTTACGGCAAAGGATTGATGCGGCAGTCGCGGGACTGCCGCCGGTTAATCGGTGGAGCAGCGTGAAGACCTCGTTTGGCTGGCTTACTTCTCTCTTTGCTTTTACTCCACCGCGAGCGCTTGCTTATGCCAGTCTTGCGGTAGTTGTAACATTTGGCGTGGTGTTTGGAATTATTCAGAATCGACAATCGGTCTCGCAAGCGCCAATTGCTCGCAGCGAAAACCCCAACAGCCCTCCGGTAAGAACGCCGGTTAATCATGTTGAAGTTGCGGGCAAGGAGGTCACAGAAGCGCCGAGTCCAGTTGCGGGCAGCAAAGCGCCTTTGACGCCGACAGTCCGTTTACCAAAAACGCGTCTACCCAGGGACAGTCAAGCAGTCGCCCAGGTAAAACTGATACCCGGCGAACGCAGTTATCTAAAGACGATTGCCGCTCTGGATTCGACTATCAAGGCGAGCAACGAGCGGCCGATGAGACCGGCGCTGAGAGCTGAATATGAAAGAAACCTCGCCGTCGTAAATCGCGCCCTCGCAGCGACCCGCAACGCCGCCAAGAAAAATCCAGATGATCCTGATGCTAAGGAGTTTTTATTCGACGCGTATCAAAGCAAGGTTGATCTCTTAAACACCGTGGCTGACGCTCGAACGTTTAATCGGCCATAGTGAGTGGCTCGAATTTAAGTGGTGATGAAGTTTAGATTCATATCCATCTGTTGTGCCTTGGTTGTTTTCACAGTGAGCGTTGGCGCCCGTGCTGTGAGCCTAAATGACCGCAAACGTTTTCAAAAGATTGAGCGAACGATCCCGGCTGATCCGGCGGTGACCATTTCGACTTGCCTCATGTCCGGCAATATCAACGTGCGCGGCTGGGACAAAGACGAGGTGATGGCCCGCTCACATGCGGCGGAAGTTGAGTTGAAGCGAAAAGACGCAACCAGCCAGTCGGGTAGAGCCACAAAACTCGAGGTGGTGGTAGTTGACAGAGCTGAGCGTCAAAGCGCCAGAGACAAATGTCAATCTTTCAGTGATCTCGAATTGCATGTTCCTCGCACCGCCTCGGTGCGCGTGCAAACTCGCGACGGCAACATCAGTATCGCCGACGTGGGGATGGCTTTTGCCGGGACTCAGAACGGCGACATCGATATTGCTCGAGTTTCACAGGCCGTCGAAGTTGGCAGCGTGGGCGGCAGTATCTCGGTCAGGGATTCGACCGGCCGCACGAGCGTCACGTCAATTGGCGGCGGAATTGAGGTAGTGAACGTGCGTCCCTCCGGGCCGGCGGACGTTTTCGAAGCGATCAGCGTGAGCGGCGACCTCATGCTGGACCGGATTAGTCATACTCAACTCAATGCCAAGACCGTGACAGGCAACGTGCATATGACCGGCCCACTGGCGCAGCGCGGGCGTTATGGATTCAAAACAATGTCGGGCGACGTAACACTTACGTTGCCGGGCGACTCCTCCTTCAGTTTAAACGCGAAGATTGCGCAAGATGGAGAAATTGTTACCGACTTTCCCCTCACGCTGCTACCCGAAAGCTCAGCTCCATCAACCCCGGCGCCGGCCGAAACGCCCGCCGTTGTGACTCCTCCCCAGCCACCTGCGCCTGCCACCGCGCCCGCCTCAGCCCCAAGAGCTTCGCCTGACTCATCGATGGTTGTGGTAAAAGTCAACCCGCGAATCAAAAAGGTCGAAGTCGAGGCGCCCGTCGCGGCGCCGGTTTACAAACTGCGCCGAGTAAACGCCGTCTGTGGTGAAGGAGATGCGACCATTTCAGTGGCTTCCTTCAGCGGCACACTCCACCTGCAAAAGAACAACTGAAATTTGGCATTTGGACGCTGATTTAACGTCGCTGCCAAACTTCGGTTCAAAACAACCAAAATCGCACTCAAACATTAAATTTGTTGCCACAAACAAATTCAGCATGGTGTTCTGGTACTAGAGCAACGCAGACGGGCCGGGAGCGGTGCAAGATTAACCTTCAAGGTGGCTGTTCCCGGCCCGGAGTTTTTAGGCGGCGCACGAGATGACCACACAACCCCCTGAGAAAATGAGATACAAAGTGATACTGATCCTGCTGGTGGGCCTGACAGCCTATTCCACGGCCATGAGGGATCTAAATCGTTTGCAGGAGCTCGCGAGCAGTGTGCACGAGTTCACCAGTGGTTGGCTTGATGCCGGTGTGATCACGGCGAATGCAAAAGACGTTTCCGGAGCACAGAGTTCATGTGGTAGTAGCCTGAGGCAGACACGCTCGGCCGCCGAATTTCATTGGACCGGCCGGATGGCGCCAGGCTTAGGTGTCGAAATTAAGGGAATCAACGGGGACATTAGCGCTGAACCTGCCGCGGGCGCCGAGGTAGTGGTGGTTGCGAAAAGGAGGGCGGAGCGCAGCGATCCGAATTCAGTCAGCCTTAAGGTGGTAGAGCATCCAGCAGGAGTCACGATCTGCGCTGTCTACCCGAGTGACGAGCCTGATAGTCCCAATACCTGCGAACCCGGCAAAGGAGGCCTAATGAGCGTTCGCAATAACGATGTCGAGGTTGATTTTTCAGTGCGAGTTCCGGCAGGCGTTGCGTTCGAGGGCGGCACGGTCAACGGCGAGATCAGGGCGACTTCGCTCAGAGGAAATGTCGTAACTCACACCGTGAATGGCGCCATCCAAATTTCCACCAGCGGGTATGCCGAGGCGAAAACCGTTAATGGCGAGATCTCTGCTACGATTGGTGATGGCAACTGGCCTGATTCCCTCGAATTCACAACCATCAACGGCCAAATAACTTTGGCTCTTCCGGCCTCTCTCAGCACCCAAATCCGGGCAGACACCTTCAATGGCGAGATATTGTCGGATTTCCCGCTCAGCGTGCAGCGTAAGATGAGCCGCAAGCACCTCAGCGGAACAATTGGAAACGGTGGTCGCGAACTTTTTCTCAAAACACTTAACGGGAGTATTAGATTGCAGCGTACAAGCTAGCCATCATTAGGATCCAGTAGTTTTGTATTCAGTAGAAGATAAACGGGAGAGTGTCGAAATTCGAGATGTCAGCAAAAAGCTTGATCACAATATTTGTTTTAACTATCGCGCTATTGAGCATTTCGAGTGCAAGCGCGTCGGGAGTCCAGGTTGGAGTTCCCCGAAGTCCGGAAGTTGAAACCGCACCACTCAGCGGCGAGCCGAGCCAGGAGCTGCGCGAGGAGTTTCATCAAACCTATCCGCTTTCTCCTAACGGTCGCGTCAGCATTGAGAACCTAAACGGCGGCGTTCGCATTTCCGGGTGGGATCGGAACGAAGTCCAGGTTGGCGCGGTCAAGCGCGCGTACCGTCGGGAGCGATTGAATGAGGCGACGATCAAAATCGACGCATCGGCCGACGCCATTCGGATCAAGACTATCTATCCGGATCGCAATCAGGTCTTATCCGATGACGCAAAGGGCCGCTACAACAATCCAGCAATTGTGGACTACTCGATAAGCGTTCCGCGAAACGCCAGGCTCGAGTCGATCGATTTGGTTAACGGCTCGCTTGACGTCAACGGGGTCGAAGGAGATGTCCGAGCATCGTCGGTGAACGGCCGCCTGACTGCGCGCGGCTTAACCGGGACCACCAAATTGTCCACTATAAATGGCGCCCTGGAGGCGACGTTTTCCAAGCTTGATGAGTCAAAGCCCATCACACTTGGATCGGTAAATGGCGGCGTGGTGTTGATTGTTCCCTCAGATGCAAATGCGATTGTCAGAGCCAGCACAGTTCATGGAGATATCAGCAACGAGTTTGGCCTGGAGGTGCAGAGTGGGGATTACGTCGGCCACGAGCTTTACGGACAAATAGGCACGGGTGGGCCGCGGATAAAACTCGGCAACGTAAACGGCGGCATTGCCCTGAGACACGCACAGGACGGGCGGCCCTTGAGTCCTGCGATCTGCCTGCTTAGTGAGAAGAAAGACAAGGACAAGACTGAGGTTCATCAAGAATGGCAACGGGAAAGAGAGGAGCGTCACGAGGCTGGTGAGGAGCAACGTGCCGAGCGAGCGGAGCAGCGGGAGGCTGCCAGAGAACACGCTCGACTGCAACGCGAGGCACAGGCTGAAGTGCGACGTGAGGCTGAGCAGGCCATCCGCGAAGCCCAGCGGGACATTGAACGTGCCCAGAGAGAAATCCAGCGCGAGATTCAGCGAGAGTTGCGTGAACAGACGCGTCCGGAAGTTCGCGGTATAGGAAAAGGAAAGGGAACTAGTTACAAGACTGTTTCTGAGCAGGAGACGAAGAGTTTTTCTGTCGCCGGCTCGCCGCGGGTCAATATCATCACCTTTGATGGCCCCGTGACTGTTCGCGGCTGGGACAAGCCGGAGGTCAGTTACACCGCAACAAAACGCGGGAGAGACGCCGAGGAGCTTAAGCTGATCACCATTCACTCGGAACAGCAGGGTTCCGCCGTTTCCATAATTACTAAATCTGCAGAAGCCTACGGCGGCTCGGCTTCATTGGAGGTCTTTGTGCCCCGCAAAGCAGCGTTGAGCGTTTCTTCGGATGATGGAGCGCTGGAACTCGACGGCGTTGCCGGAGACCTCACGTTGCGCACCGGCGATGGCGCGATCAAGGTCAGCAACGGCAGCGGCCATTTGCAGGTTAATACGGGTGACGGACAGATTCAAATTACCAACTTCGACGGTCACGTCGACGCACGCACCGGCGATGGTTCGATTTCTCTGGATGGAAGCTTTAGTGGATTAGCGGCACGAACGGGTGACGGTTCGATTTCGTTGTCAGTACCCCGGAACGCTAACTTCACGATTGAAACGAATGCTGAAAGCATCGACAACGCAGGTTTAACTCTTGCCGAAGACCTGGCCCCTTCCCGGCGCGTCAGGCGCTGGAAGGTGGGCAGCGGCGGCAACGTTTTTGTTCTCAGCACGGGCGAAGGAAAAATCATTCTCCATCCCCGCTGAAGTAGACGAGACTGGATTAACTAGCATCTGACATGTGAATGGCCCAGACTCCTATCAGCCTGAGTGCATTTAAAAAGGCCGGCTAAACCAGGGTTTGAACTCCCCCAAGCCCTTAATCATCGACTCAGGTATTCGGCCAACGTTCCTTCAAAGCTGGTCTTCGATACTGATCGCTCATAGCCCAACACGGTTGGGCGCTCGGACGTCACCATTATGAAAAAAGCTCTTTGGCTTCTAATCGCACTGACTGCCGTCACGTCCACCGCCATCGCCCAATCGAGTACCGGCCAAACGCCGCCTCCGACAACTGCCGCAACCCCGGCGCCGTCCACTTCGCCAGTGCCCAAAACTGCTTTTGCCGATCCGGCTTCAGCCGCCACGCCCGACCCGGCTTCCAAGGAAACATCAACCGCTACTCCCGCTCCACCACCGGATGCGAACGCAAGCGCGACGACTGGCTCAACGCCTAATCCGGCGGCGACATCTTCTCCTGCTTCGGTTGTTCCGGCGGCGGCGAAAGGGGCCGTCGTACTGCCGCCTGAGAAAGCAAATCCAGTAACCATTCCCAAGTTCGCCAAGCCTCCAGTGATTGATGGAAGACTCGATGATGAGGTTTGGCAGGGCGCAGCAGTGCTAAAGGATTTTTATCAGATCGATCCGGGTGACAATACTCCTCCGTCAAAACCCACCGAAGTTTTGATTGGCTATGATCCCAAATTTCTCTATATCGCTTTTAGAGCCTTCGATGAACCTGACAAAATCCGGGCCACGGTAGCCAAGCGCGACAACATCTTCCAGGACGACTACGTCGGGTTCTTTCTCGACACTTTTAACGACAAGCGTAAGGCCTTCGAGATGTTTTTCAATCCGCTGGGGATCCAGGGCGATGGAGTGCTGACCGAGGGACGCGGGGAAGATTTCAGTGTTGATCTGCTCATGGAGTCAAAGGGGATCATCGGCGAAATCGGTTACGTTGTGGAGATAGCGATCCCCTTTAAGTCGCTGCGTTATGAAGCGGGTAAAGGCAAGCTTTGGGGCGCCCACTTCTTTCGGCGCATTCAACGATTCAATCGCGAGCTCAGTTCCTGGATGCCCTTCTCGCGAAGTATCAGCGGCAATATGAATCAGGCTGGCCAATTGACAGGACTCGAGGGAATTCTCGCTGAGCGCACCATCGAGTTAATCCCCAGCCTGACACTTTCGCAGGAGGGCAGGTTTGTGCGCTCCTTCGGCGTCTTTCCGGGGACGGCGGCGGCTGCAACAGACCCGGGCCGAATCGTAAATGAGCCGGTCAAATTTGACCCTGGACTCACCGCCAAGTTTATTCCCAGTTCTGCGATGACGCTCGATCTGGCGATCAATCCAGATTTTGCTCAGGTCGAGGCTGACCAGATTGTGGTCACGGCCAACCAGCGCTTCCCGATCTTTTTTCCGGAGAAGAGACCTTTCTTTTTGGAAGGGATAGACATCTTTCAGACGCCCATTACGGCGGTTCATACACGCGCGATCGTCGATCCTGACATCGCTGTAAAGACGACCGGAAAACTTGGACGGAACAGTTTTGGCATTATTGCGGCCAGTGATAATGGACCGGGAAACCTGACCGCTGACGAGCGTGGTGCGCTCAGGTCCTGCTTCGATCGCAGGTTCCTCAATCCCCTGGTGGTTTGTAATAACGAGCGCTTTGTGGACAAAAATGCCTACATTGGAGTGCTGCGTCTCAAACGCGATGTTGGCAAAGAAAGCAGTCTCGGTATTCTCGCCACCAGTTACAACTTCATCGAAAAGCACAATCAATTATTCTCGATCGATGGTCGCTTCAAGCTCGATAAGCAAACCACCCTCACCTTTCAAGCCATGGGCACCACTTCCAGAAACTTCTTCTTTGATCCGGACGATGCGATAGGCCGGAGATACCGAACTGGAAACGGTCTTGGCTACACTTTCAGCTACGTTAACTCGGGACGTAACTGGGGTTGGGAGGCAGGCAGCGACGGATTCACGCAGGATTATCGCGCCGATGTCGGTTTCTTTCAGCGCACGAACTCAAACTTTTCGTACGGCTTCCTGCGTTATAACTCCGATCCCAAGCCGAAGCAGAAGCTCATCTCCTACCACATACATAACTTCACGCATTTTGATTACGACTGGCAGGGAAGATTGTATGCCTGGGAGAGTGAGAATCTGATCGAGCTGAGCCTGCCGCGCAGCAGTTGGTTTGGTGTCTGGTGGGAACCCGCTTACGAGCGTTTGTTCGATCGTGAGTTTGGCTCGACGCGAGAGGCGAGGACCTGTAATCCGTTAAATGGCCGAAACCGATGCACGTTTTTTGGTCCCGATAACGAGCGTTCATCGAACAAACAACACCTCTCTGTTTTCTTTGGCTCTAACTACAGCAAAAAGATTCAGTTCAACGGCCAATTCACCTATCGCTTTGGCACCTTTGATCTCGACTTTGGCAACTTGCCAAAGTATCCGCGAGTTAGCCCTCCGGCCATTGCAGCTCGCGAGGCAGCGGAGGCGGGTTTGTGCAGCGACCCTGATGAAACTAAACGGCCAGATGTCTGTTTTGCGCCTCAGGATCCGGGCCGCGGCAATTTATTGCAGATGAACGGCGGAATCACTTATCAGCCGACTAACGAATTTCGGACCTCCATCAGTCTCAATAAACAGCGCCTCGTCCGTAATGACACCGGTCTGGTCGCTTTCGATATCAATATTCTTACCTGGCGAGGTACTTACCAATTTACCAAAGCCACTTTTGCACGAGTGATTATCGACTACAACACTCTTAATTCCCGCGCGAGGGCCCAGTTTCTTACCGGCTGGACCCCAAGTCCGGGCACCTCGTTTTATGTCGGATACAACGACGACATGAACTATGACAGTCCTCATCCGTTTCATGGGCAGCTTGTTCCTGGGTTCCGGCGCAACAGCAGAACTTTCTTTGTCAAGATGTCTTATCTGCTGCGCAAAAGTTTTGGCTCCTAAGCATTTATCGGCGGCAAGCCCTTTACCTCCTCTTGACTTGTAACCAAGAGTCGTTTTTTTCCGTTTTAACTCTTGTATCCCTTCATTGAGGCATTGGCATGCGTGGTACACTCCTCTCCTGAGCCTGGCCCAAATATTTGAGGGAATAGGGGTTAGATACGAATTTGGCGTTCGGTACTTCGATAAATTGGAAGCGCACTCTTTTGGCGTTGGTGCTGCCTGGTTGTTTCGTATTTTTGGGCGCCTGCAAAAGCGACTACCCGGCCACTTCCCGCCAGAACCAACCTGCCCAAACGAGGGCGCCACGGCAGGTCAAAACCGCCCGAGTTGAAGAGACACCGTTTGGGGAAGCGGTCACCGTCAACGGCACTCTCGCAGCCTTCGATCAGACCACGGCCAGCGTTAAGGTGCCCGGTCGTTTGCGTTCGATCTCAGTTGACCTCGGCAGCGTTGTTCGTCGCGGGCAGGTGATCGCCCAAGTTGAACAGCAGGATTATGCCCTCAGGGTCCAACAGGCCGAGGCAGCTCTGGCGCAGGCCCGAGCACGATTGGGTTTGTCGCCGGACGGCGCCGACGACCGCGTAGATCCTGAGCAGACCGGAACTGTAAGAGAGGCGCGCGCAGTGCTCGACGAAGCGCGAGTTAACCGCGACCGGTCGGCAAGGTTGGTCGAGCAGGGCATCGTGGCCCGATCGGAATTCGATTCCGCTGAAGCCGCTTACAAAGTGGCTTTGAGCCGTTATCAGGATGCTATTGAAGAAATCAGGAATCGGCAGGCGTTGCTGGCGCAGCGCCGCTCGGAGTTGTCACTGGCGCGCCAGCAACTCTCTGACACTTCGGTTCACGCGCCACTGGATGGCATCGTGCAAGAGAAACGCGCGAGTGTCGGAGAGTATCTTGCTGCGGGTGCTCCGGTCGTGAGCATCGTGCGCATGGATCCGCTGCGCCTTAAAGCGGAGGTCCCGGAGCGTGATGCTCGGAACGTACGCTCCGGGCAAAACGTCAGGGTTACGATCGACGGCGATTCAAATATTTATCTGGGCCAGATCAAACGCTTGAGTCCGGTGATTGCTCAGCAAAGCCGCATGCTGTTGGTTGAAGCCGACGTGCGCAATGACGGCCGGCTGCGCCCCGGCTCCTTTGCGCACGCCGAGATTGTGACGAATGACGCGAAGATGGTGGTGACCGTGCCGAGCAACGCCATCGTTACTTTTGCGGGTATCGAGAAGGTCATCGTGGTCCAAAATGGCAAGGCGTTAGAGATGCCGGTCACAACCGGCCGCCGCAATGGCGACTGGACTGAGATCATTACCGGCATTAACGTTGGAGATCGAGTGATAGTGGAACCTGGCAACTTGCAATCCGGACAAGCAGTCGAGGTAGTGGAGTAATGCAGAAACTTGCTGAAATTTGTATTCGCCGGCCTGTCTTCGCCACGATGATCGTCCTGTCTCTGGTTGTCGTAGGGGCCGCAAGCTTTTTCCGCCTCGGTGTCGATCGGTTTCCATCCGTTGACCTTCCTACCGTCAGCGTCCGCACAGGCTTACCCGGTGGCTCTCCCGAAGAAGTCGAGTCGCTAATCACGCAACAAATCGAAGAAGTCGTCAACACCGTAGATGGAATTGACGAGCTGCGCTCGATTTCGGGTCAGGGCTCATCTTTTGTCATCGCCACATTCAAACTCGATCGCAATCTCGAAACGGCGGCGCAGGACGTACGCGATCGAGTCAGCACCCTCGGGCGGCGCTTGCCGGACGACGCCACTCCTCCCGTGGTGCAAAAGTTTGACAACGACAGCACCCCAGTCCTGACCATCGCTCTCACTGCCAATCGGTCAATTCGTGAGCTCACCGAACTCGCGGACAAAACCGTTCGAGTGCAACTCGAGCGCGTGGGCGGAGTTGGCGAAGTACGCGTCGAGGGAGGGTTGCAGCGCGCCATTAACGTCTGGATTGATGCCGAACGTCTCGGCGCCTATCAGATTCCAATTACGGCGGTGCGCCAGGCATTGTCGCGGCAGAACGCCGAAGTGCCAGGCGGAAATGTGGACACCGGGCGCGAGGAGCTGGTCCTGCGCACCCTCGGACGATATTCCGAGCCGCGCGCCTTCGAAGATTTGGTGGTCGCCAACATTAATGGTTCGCCGGTGCGTCTGCGTGACGTGGGGCGGGTGGAAGATGGGACTAAGGAGCAGCGATCAGTTTCGCGGCTCAATGGCGTGCCTACGGTGTCACTGGAGGTTCGTCGCCAATCAGGCGCGAACACGGTTGAGGTGATCGCGGGACTAAAGAGTGAACTGCCGCGAGTGGCAGCTCAACTTCCCGAAGACGTCAAACTGGAAGTCATTCGCGACCAGTCTCGCTACATCGAAGCCGCGCTGCACGAGATCGAAAAGCACCTGATTATGGGCAGCATTTTGGCGAGCCTGGTGGTATTTCTTTTCATGCGCTCGTGGCGGTCTACCGTAATTGCCGCCGTGGCCATCCCCTGCTCGGTAATCTCAACCTTCGCCATGATGCGTGTACTCGATTTCACGCTCAATAGCGTGACGATGCTCGCTCTGGTCCTGATGGTCGGCGTGGTAATTGACGACGCCATCGTGGTGTTGGAGAACATTTTCCGCTTCATTGAAGAAAAACGAATGGGTGCGAGAGAGGCCGCAAAGGAAGCTACGCGCGATATCGGCCTGGCCGTACTCGCCACCACTCTTTCGCTGGTTGTTATTTTTCTTCCAGTTTCATTCATGTCGTCAATTTCAGGGCGCTTCCTTTATCAATTTGGGATTACGGCGGCGGTCGCCATCATGGTCAGCCTGCTGGTTTCTTTCACGCTGACGCCGATGATGAGCTCGCGCCTGATTCGCGTCGACGATGCCAGGGGTGGCCACGGCACGCCGGCGTCGCGGCGCGGCTTTTATCGATGGATCGATCGCGTGTATACCAGCATGCTCGCATTTGCCATGCGACACCGTCTGGCAGTTTCACTCGTTGCGCTTGCGGTCATCTTCTCGAGTGTGCCTCTCTACCGCGCCGTTAAGCAGGAATTCATCCCCACAAATGTCGACGAAGCTGAATTCGAGGTAAACATCAACGGCCCGGAAGGAACCAACCTCGCAGTAATGAACGAAGCCATGCTGGCCATTGAAAAGGAAATTCTCGAAACTCCCGGCGTGCGGCTCGTGCTCTCAAACGCCGGTGGCGGCTTTCTGGGCGGCGTTAATCAGGGCCGGGCCTACGTTCGCATTGCTCCTCACGAAGAACGGACGCTCTCGTTGGGCCGGTTTTGGACCGAAACCAAAAACGGGAATCCGCTCAACGCCTTTCGCGGGAATTACAGCCAGCAGGATGTAATGCAGGAAGTGCGAAGCCGGTTGCGGAAATACGCACCAATGCGGGCCGGCGTGCGCAACGCTCCGTCGTTCAATTTCGGCGCCGGCGGGCGTTTTGATATTGATTTTGTCTTGCGCGGTCCAGATATCCAGGCGCTGTCGCAATATGCGGACGAACTTGCAGCGCGATCGGAACAATTGGGCGGCATCGTTGATGCTGACACGTCTTTAAAGCTCAACAAACCAGAGTTACGGGTGGCAATCGATCGCGAGCGAGCTGGGGACCTCGGGGTGGATACGTCCGATATAGCCACCAGCCTGCGAGTGATGGTCGGTGGAGATGACGAGGCTTCGCGATTCAGAGACGAACAGATCAACGAAACTTACGATGTGCAATTGCGCTTGATCGAAGGCGATCGCAACGACGTTGGCACGATCGGGCGGCTTTATGTGCCGTCGTCAAAGGGAGGACTCGTCCGCCTCGATAATCTGGTCAAAATCACCCGGGAGACTAGTCCGTCACGCATCGACCGGCTCAATCGAGAGCGGCAAGTTTCGATGCGCGCTTCAGTGGCGCCGGGCTTCGCGCTCGCCGATCGGATCGAAGCATTGCGCGGCGCCGTTGCCGACATGAATCTGCCCGCGGCCTACACTACGATGGTTTCCGGCCGAGCTCGCGAACTCGAGCGGACATTCACGGAATTCGTCTGGGCTTTTGTGCTGTCAATCATCTTCATGTACATGATTCTCGCGTCTCAGTTTGAGAGCACCGTGCATCCTCTGACCATTCTGCTGAGCCTGCCGCTCTCTGTACCGTTTGCCTTGCTCTCACTGTGGGGAACGGGCGATACGCTGAATCTCTACTCGGCGCTGGGCATCCTCGTGCTCTTCGGCGTCGTTAAAAAGAACTCGATTCTTCAGATCGATCACATGAATAACCTGCGCGCGAAAGGTATGGAGCGTTATGAAGCCATCATGCAGGGTAACCGCGATCGGCTGCGGCCAATTTTGATGACGACCATGGCGCTGGTCGCGGGGATGCTTCCCCTGGCTTTGGGTACGGGCCCGGGTTCGGAGGAGCGACGCTCAATTGCGATCGTCGTGATCGGTGGGCAGAGTTTGTCTTTACTGCTGACTTTGATCGCGACGCCGGTTGTCTACTCGCTTCTGGATGACCTGGGATCGACTGCGCGGGTGCGCCGTCTGGCGGGCTCGATGTCGAGCGCGTTGGTTGGAATCGTAAGTATTTTTCGAAGGCCTCGCCGAGCAACTAGGGTTCCTGAGGTGGCCGAGCCAAGTGCAATGACCGAAGGTGACGAAGAGCGCATCCGCGCCAGCGGAGATTGAACCCTCCTCAACGATCTGAACCTGTGAGAATCTAATCAGTAGTTCAACTCCGATATCGATCCGACATAAAACAGGCGCTCAAAGTGCCCTTTAACGGGTTTGTTTTAGGCCCTTACCACGTTTCTCTGAACTGCAGAAGCGAGGGCGAATACCTTATCATTGAGTGCGGTCAACCGCTGGCGATTCTCTTCCAGATCGCGAAGAAGAGTAAAAACTCTTTGGAGGATTGTGAGGATTCGCCACATTGTGACTGAATTGAATTATTTGGGTAGTTTGTCCAGGATCGCCTGAGTCTTTTCCCCGACACGGTCAATTTCCGCTGATAGCTTGCGCATTCGCCGTTGTGAGGCGGCAATT
>Ga0187893_10009365_pt1 | contig 15067 bp, 14 predicted proteins | sample MA1701074metaG_FD_139574 | JGI IMG/M metagenome (GOLD analysis project Ga0187893, IMG submission 139574) | White microbial mat communities from a basaltic lava cave in the Kipuka Kanohina Cave System on the Island of Hawaii, USA - MA170107-4 metaG ... | reverse complement strand
GTGGTTGGTGGTTGGTGGCTGGCGGTCGGTGGTCGAAGAAAATCCGCCGGCCAGAAACTACCTTCGACCGACCACCGACCACCAACCACCGACCACCAGTAAACTATGAGATCTTACGTAACACTGTTCACCCTGTCATTCCTCACCGCGTTATTCATCACGCCGCTGGCGAGGCGCAAGGCGATCGAATGGGGAGCGATTGCGGCCCCGGACGACGTTCGTCACATCCATTCGCGCCCGACGCCACGGCTCGGCGGAGTGGCGATCTACATCGCGTTCATCCTGCCGCTGCTCTGCGTGCCTTTTTTAGGCAATATGGTCAGCGACAGCTTTCGGGCGAATTTGCCCAAACTGGCTGCGCTGCTCGCTCCCGCCACGTTCATCTTCCTCTTCGGCGTTTACGACGATTTTCGCAGTGCGAACGCCCCGCTCAAACTCGTTGTCCAAACGATCGCGGCGGTGATGGTTTTCCTGGCGGGTTTTCGCATCGAGAACCTTTCTTCGCCCTTCGGTGGTCATTGGCATTTGCCCTTGTTGGTGAGCTTGCCGCTCACTCTGCTCTGGATCATCGTGATCACCAACGCTTTCAACTTGATTGACGGGATTGACGGCTTGGCGGCGGGCGCGTCGGTTTTCGCTCTGATTTCAATCCTGGTTTTTTCGGTGGCGCAGGGGAACCCTGAAATCAGCCTGATCGCGGTTGTGCTGGTCGGCGCGGTGATGGGGTTTTTGCGGTACAACTTCAATCCGGCGACGATTTTTCTGGGCGATTCCGGCAGCTTGTTTCTGGGTTTCATGGCGGCGGTTTTATCGCTGACCGGTTCGCAAAAAGGTTCGACGATTGTGGCGATTGCCATCCCGCTGGTTTCTTTCGGATTGCCAGTGACCGAAGCCGGGTTGTCGCTGGCGCGCAGGTTTTTGAGCGGGCAATCGCTGCTCGCGGGTGATCGCGGGCACATCCATCACCGGTTGCTCGACCACGGGTTGACGCAGCGGCAGGCGGTGATCTTGTTATACGCGGTCTGCGCGTTGTTTTCGTTGTTTGGGCTGATGCTGCTCAACCCGCGACGCAACCTGGCGGCGCTGGTCTTTTTTGTGCTCGGTGTTGGGATAGTTTTCGGCGTGCAGCGATTGCGCTACGCCGAATTCAGCGAGCTGGGTAATCAGATCAAGAGGCGGCGGCGGGCGTTGGCCGCGGGCGTGCGCGTCAGGCGAACGAGCAATGATTTGAGCCATGTGACCAATCCGGAGAGGCTTTTCGCCACGCTCGATTCGATGTTTGAAACCGATGAGTTCGATTGCGCGTTGCTGGAAATCAGCCGGAACGATCCGATCTTCGAAGCGCGTTCGATTCGTTGGCGCCATTTGTCGAACGACCGCGACAGCCGGGTGATCTGGGCCTGGAAAAGAAATGGGGTCGAATTCGATGAGATCACCTCTTCCGACCACTCCTGGGTTTTGCGTGTGCCGCTGGCGGATGACCACGGCGAGGCGATTGGCGCGATCAGTTTTTATCGAAGCCTGAATGGTGAAATGACAAGCATAGACATCGGCCATCTGTGCGGAACTTTCCAGCGCGAATTGAGCGCCGCGTTAGTCAGAGTAATGGGTGAAGAGATGAAGGAGAGCGGGAGAGCGAGAGCGCGGGGGAGCGGGATATAAAAAATGCAATGGTTTGTCGAAATCGGAGCAGGCTGTTCGTCTATCGCTTGAAGGTGGGAGTACACACAGTGGCGCGCTCGGGCAAAGCGCGCGCCTGTCAGTCAACCGGCTGATCGAGAAGCTGGCTGGCGGTATTGATCGAGTAACCCAAAGGCAAAAAATCATGGCTGACATCTTTCATCACTTTCAGATCAAGGCGGCGCGGCGCGAGGTTTTTCAAGCCATCGCCACGCCAGCAGGCCTCGACACTTGGTGGACAAAGCGCGCATCGGGCAAGCCGGAGGAAGGGGCAGAATACGAACTCGGCTTTGGCCCCGGCTACGAATGGCGCGCAATCGTCACGCGCTGTGTGCCGGATGTCGAGTTTGAACTCCAACTGACCAGCGCGCAGGCGGACTGGCAGGGAACGCTCGTGGGCTTTCAACTTGACGAGCAAAACGGCGTGACGCAGGCGCGCTTCCACCACTTGGGCTGGCCGGAGGCGAACGAACATTACCGCATCTCGTGCTATTGCTGGGCGATGTATTTGAGGCTGCTCAAACGCTACGTCGAGTTTGGCGAGGTCGTGCCGTATGAAGATCGTTTGGACGTGTGAGGGTTTATGAACAAAATACGATCCGACATCCTGCAATGCATCGGCAATACCTCCTTGTTGGCGTTGCGCCACGTCGTGCCCGCGAACGGCTCGCGCATTCTGTTGAAGCTGGAAGGCGAGAATCCTACCGGCAGCATGAAAGACCGCACGGCGCTGGCCGTGATCGAAGCGGCGGAAGCGGATGGGCGTCTCACCCCGGATGGTTTTGTCGTCGAGTACACAACCGGCAGCGCGGGCACATCTCTGGCTCTGGTGTGCGCAGTGAAAGGCTACCCCCTGCATCTAGTGACTTCGGATGCCTTCGCGCGGGAGAAACGTGAACACATGAAATTCCTGGGGGCCAACCTGGAAGTTCTGCCAAGCGAGGGTGGGAAGATGACCGAGAAACTCACGCGAGACATGGTCGCAGCCGCCCGCCGCATCGCCGAAAAACCGGGAAGCTTCTGGACGGATCAATTGAACAATACAGACCAATTTACCGCTTATCACAAAATGGCCGAGGAAATCTGGGCACAGACGGAGGGCCGGATTGACGGCTTTGTCCAGAGCGTGGGGACAGCGGCCTCGCTGCGCGGGACTGCGGAAGCCTTGCGCCGCCATAACAGCCAAATCCGCATCGTTGCCGTCGAACCCGCCGAATCTCCTGTGCTGTCGGGCGGCAAGACAGGCGCGCACAAGATTGACGGTATGGGAGCGGGTTTTGTCGTACCGCTCTGGCAGGCGGACAGCGCCGATCAGATTGAGCGGGTTTCCACGGACGAGGCGATAGCAATGGTCAAGCGGCTGGCGCGGGAAGAGGGTCTCTTTGCGGGGACTTCCACGGGCGCCAATGTCACCGCCGCTTTGCGCCTGGCCGAACAACTCGGTCCCGGCGCTACCATTGGCGCCGTCATGTGCGATACCGGAATCAAGTATCTGAGCAAGTTATAGATGCAGCGGGATGAAGCTTTCGTCGTCCTGGTGCTCGCGCTCCCACGTCAGGAAGTTGTAGTAACCACAATTTGTCTCTTCGGGAAACGCGCGGCAGGTGGCGGGGCGGCTCTCGTAGATCGTGCAGTTCCGCTTCGTCGGATGGAGAAACTGGCAGGCGCTTTTGAAGATGTGATCCTGGCGATGGCGCAGGACTCGATACCCGTAGCTTTTGATGAACTTGGTGTATTTTCGCTCGGCCTTTTCGTAACTCAGCCCGAAACGCTTGGCCAATCGCTGGATGTCGCGTTTCGTGACCAGAATCCAATCATACGTACAGCAATAAGCCGGACATTTTGAGCAATCGTAACTGAGGCGCGGCTTCTGAGCCTGGCCGTCCGTTGATCGGGAATTGAGAACCGGTAGTTCCTTTTTTGCCATAGGTTCGGAAATTGTTTGGCGCGCCCCTTGTGTTCAATGACGGTTTTGGTTATTCCTTGCGCCGCAAGACATACTTATCACCAACGCCTGACGGCGGCAACTGATCTCAAACAAAACTCGCGCTGAAATGTAATAAACCATCATCGCCCGGAGGATCACACTATGCATCGTCGCAATTTCCTGCAAACGTCGCTCCATTCCCTGGCTGGCGCCGCGCTCGGCTCGTCGTTGTTGAAGGCCCTGGCCGCGCCCTTGCCGAAAATGAAGATCACACGCGTGCGATTTTATGAATCGCCGCTCAGCCGCCCGATGTTCAATCAGAGCTTCCACATCGTCACCGTCGAAACCGACGCCGGGATCACCGGCATTGGCGAAGGCGGCTCGCGCGACACCATCCGCGAATGCGCGGAGATGCTGATCGGCGAAGACCCGACGCGAACCGACCATTGCTGGCAGTTGATGTACCGCGGGAGGTTTTACCCGGCGGGGCGCGAGAAGCTGCACGCGATGGGCGCGCTCGACATGGCGCTCTGGGACATCAAGGGCAAGGCGCTGGGCGTGCCCGTCTGGCAACTGCTCGGCGGCAAATCGCGCGACCACGTCGAATGTTATTCGACCGGTTTCATCCGCGTCGAAGGCGGGATCAAGGAGAACGCGAAGGCCACGATCGAAGCGGGCTTCCGCGCGTTCCGCACTTCGGTGTCCGACCCCGGCGGCAATACGCCTTTCGTTTCGCAGCGGATGGTCAAGAAGACCGCCGAGAACTGCGCGGCCATCCGCGAAGCCATCGGTCCCGACGCCGACTGGTGCATTGATTACCACACGCGACTGGATTTCCCCGACGCCGTGCGGTTGAGTTCGCTGCTCGAACCGTTGGAGCCGTATTTCTGCGAAGACCTTGTCCGTTCGGAAAACCCCGGCGTCTACCGCGAGCTGCGCAAACAGGTGAAGGTTCCGGTCGCGGTCGGTGAACAGTTCGGCGCGCGGTGGGATTTCAACGAGATGGTCGAACAACACCTGATTGATTACAACCGCACGAGCATCCCCAACTGCGGCGGCGTCACGGAATACGTCAAGCAGGCGGCGATGTGCGAGACGCATTACGTCGGCTTGACTCCGCATTTCACCGGCCCGGTTTCAGAGGCCGCCCTGGTTCACGTCTGCGCGGCGTTTTCAGGCCCGGTGATGATGGAACTGGCCGGGACGTACAAGCTGGATATCCCCTATCTGCCGCAGCATTTCGATTACAAAGACGGCAAGCTGTGGCCGAATGAACGACCGGGTCTGGGCGTGACGCTGGACACGTCGAAGCTGACGTTGGCCGCCGAATTTACGCAGCGCAACCAGCCGATCAGAATCTTCCGGCGGCCTGATGGATCGCTAACGAATTGGTGAGGAATCAGTCAGTTCAGCGTGGGACAAGATGGCATCTTGTCCCACCTTTGCGGAGGTATGCCAATTGATCGTGGGACAAGATGGCATCTTGTCCCACCTTTGCGGAGAAGCAATGACATCCGATCAGGTTCTCAAACAGATAGAAGCCGGGCGCATCATTGCCATCCTGCGTGGCGATTTCGGCGGGCGAGAGGAAGAGATCGTCAGCGTGTTGATTGAAGCCGGCGTCACCGCGGTCGAGGTAACGCTCAATTCGCCGAACGCGTTCGATTCGATCAATCGCCTGTCCGCCAAGTTCGGCTCGCGCATTGCGGTCGGCGCGGGGACGGTCTTGCGCGTTGATGAAGTCGAACGCGTAGCCGATTCGGGCGCCAGGTTCATCGTCTCGCCGAACCGGAATGCGAGCGTCATCAAAACGACGAAGCGACTCGGCCTGGTTTCATTGCCCGGGTGCTTCACGCCTTCCGAAATCGTGGAAGCATTGGACGCAGGCGCGGATGCGGCCAAACTGTTTCCGGCGCAGTCGCTGGGAATAGATTTCATCAAAGCGATGCGCGGGCCGTTGCCTGACGTGCGGCTTGTGCCCACAGGCGGTGTCACGCCCGAAGCCGCGCGCAGCTACATCGTCGCGGGAGCGTGGGCGCTTGGCGTCGGATCGGAGTTGGTTGGGAAGGATGTGATAAGCGACGAAGGCTTCGAATCATTGCGGCGGCGCGCGCGGGCTTTCACTGAGGCAGTCAAAAGATGACCAGGGAGAATGCCGGAGAAATTTGTCTGATCTGCGTTGATACGGGAACGACCAATACCCGCGTCTGGCTGACGCAAGGCGATCAGATCATCGCCCGCGCGCAAACCGGCGTCGGCGTCCGCGACACCGCGCGCGATGGATCGTCGGCGCGGTTGCGCAACGCCTTGCGCGAGTTGATTGCGCAAGTCCGCGCAGAAGCCGTCAACGCCGGACTGACCCAATCGCCCTCCTGCGTCATTGCCGCTGGAATGATCACCTCACCGCTCGGACTGGCCGAAGTCCCGCACGTCCGAGCGCCCGCCGGATTGAACGAATTGGCCGCGTCAACCCAGCGACACAGTTTCCCTGAAATCACCGACCTGCCCATCCTGCTCATCCCCGGAGTGCGTTCCGGCCCGCTGCGCTGCGACCCAGAGACGGTCGGAACCACAGACGTGATGCGCGGAGAAGAGACTCTCTGTCTCGGCCTCAACGCGCTTGGCCTGCTCGACGCGCGATCAACATTGCTCAACCTCGGTTCTCACTGGAAGGTCATCAAGCTCGATCAAGACGCGCGCATCGCCTCCAGCCTCACTTCGATGACCGGCGAATTGATCCACACCGCGCAAACGCAAACCATCCTGGCCAGTTCTGTCCCGAATAAGCGGCCAGCGATGATTGACCAGACTTGGCTCGAAGCGGGGATGCGCGAGCAGAGAAGGTCGGGTCTGGCGCGCGCGCTTTTTTGCGTCAGGTTGCTGGAACAGGCGAGCGACAGCGCGCCGGGGCAGCGTTTGTCATTTCTGATTGGCGCGTTCCTGGCTTCGGATATGGATGCGATGATTTCCGGTGGGTGGCTGAGTTCGGAAACGGAGGTAGTGATTGCCGGAGGCGGCGCTCTGGCTGAAGCTTGGAGCAACGTCCTCGCCGAATTATCAATTCAGGCAATACGGCTCGGCGATTCTGAAGTGGAAGGCGCGTTGCTTGCCGGATGCCGCCGCCTTTTCTCGGCCATCGCTCAGTGAATCACTCCCACGCAGTCCCGAACAATTCCAAACAGCAGGGCTTTTGCAAAGTCGTTGGGGGTAATCTTCAGGGGCCTAAAACCTAAGACCCAAAACCTAAAACCTATAAACAAATCCTTCGTTAGCTCGATCAAGCAATGGGTTGAAGGATTTGTTTATAGGTTTTAGGTTTTGGGTCTTAGGTTTTAGGTCATCCTCTCCCCTTGCGGCGCCGCCGGAAGTCGGCTAAACATCTCCCTCCGTCCCCGAAGATCAACATCAGAAAAGAATCGAAATCGCATGTCTTCCACCGACACAGCCGCCGAAAAACTGCCCTTCGCCCCCTCTTCAGAAGAACATCTCGACATCTCGTCGCTCGAAACCTGGTTGTGGGACGCGGCCTGCGCGATTCGCGGCGCTACCGACGCGCCGAAGTACAAAGACTTCATCCTGCCGCTGGTCTTCTACAAACGCCTCTCGGATGTCTTCGACGACGAGTTCGCGCGGAAGATCGTCGAGTTCGGCGATGAAGCGACCGCGCGAGAAGTGATCGAGGCCGACCACGAGGAATGGCTCAAGGGCGGCGACCCGCCGATCATCCGCTTCTACATTCCCGCCCGTTACCGCTGGGACGCGATCCGCAACACGGCGGCTGATGGCCGGCTCGGCGAATTCGTCACCGAAGCGATGCGCGAAGTGGCGAAGCTCAATCCCGATCTGCAGGGCGTGCTCGACATCAAGGATTACAACGAACGCCAGAGCGGGCAGCGCACGCTCGACGACGACCGCCTCTCGCGCCTCATCGAAATCATCAGCGAACACCGGCTGGGATTGAAGAACGCCGAGCCTGACATCCTGGGCCGCGCTTACGAATACCTGCTGCGCAAGTTCGCCGAAGGGCAGGGGCAGAGCGCCGGCGAATTCTACACGCCGAAAGAAGTCGGCTGGCTGATGGCCGAACTGCTCGATCCCGCGCCCTACTCGACGGTTTACGATCCGGCCTGCGGCTCAGCCGGATTGCTGATCAAGGCGCGGATGGTTTACGAGCGCAATCACCCGGACGAGCAGAGCAAAGCGCCGAAGCTTTTCGGGCAGGAACTCAACGCCGTGACTTTCGCCATGGCCAAGATGAATATGTTCCTGCACGATTACACCGATTCGCGCTTCGCCATCGGCGACACCTTCCGCAATCCTGGCTTCGCCGCCGAAGGCGCGGGCCTCAAGCAGTTCGATTACGTGACGGCCAACCCGATGTGGAACGACGACAATTACGCCGAATCGTTCTACGAAAACGACAAATGGGGGCGCTTCAAATTCGGAACGCCGCCGAAATCCTCCGCCGATTGGGGCTGGGCGCAGCACATGCTCGCCGCGCTCAACGCCACAGGCCGCGCCGCTGTAGTGCTCGACACCGGAGCCGTCTCGCGCGGTTCGGGCAGCCGCGCGTCGAACAAAGAGAAGACCATCCGCAAAGGCTTCGTCGAAAACGACCTGATCGAAGGCGTGGTGTTGTTGCCGGAAAACCTGTTCTACAACACGACCGCGCCGGGAATCGTGCTGCTGATCAATCGCCACAAACCGGCTGAGCGCAAAGAGCAAATCCTGCTCGTCAACGCTTCGGCTTACTTCGTCAAAGAGAAGCCGAAGAACCGGCTGACTGATGAGGGCATCCGGGCGATTGTGGAGGCCTTTCGGAAGTGGGAATCGAAAGAGAAGCTGAGCAGGGTGATTTCGATTGACGATGTTCGGGCTTCGGATTACAACTTGAGTCCGTCGCAGTTTGTTGAGGTGAATGATAAAGCTCGGCATCGCTCAATTGGTGAGATATTGGCTGATTTGAATGTGGCGAGAGCCGAACGCGAACAGGCTGATGTCGATTTGAATGAAATTTTGGTGAGGCTGGGGCGATGAGCTTGATAGGAGAAGCAATGAGCCGAACGAGTTTGCCACCTCTTTGGGATATAGTCCGTTTGGGAGACATTGCCAATGTCATATACGGGAAAGCCAAGCCACAGGATGAGGGTTGCATACCTGTGATTGGGTCAGGCGGTGTTTATGGCACTACCCAAAAGGCATTAGTTAATTTCCCCACGCTCATCGTTGGGCGTAAAGGAACTGCAGGAAAGGTCTGGCTTCAGGAAAGACCTTGTTGGCCTTCAGACACCACTTACTATTTGGATTGGAAAACTGAGAAAGCTGATTTCCACTTTATTTACTATTTCCTTCAACATCGTCCGCTCTCCGGAGAACATGCAAGAACCACTTTGCCAAGTCTTCTGCGCCCGGACTTGGAAAATCATCTACTCACTCTTCCGCCAATGTCGGAACAGCGCGCCATCGTCCGCGTCCTGCGTACCGTACAGAAAGCCAAAGAAATACGGCGGAAACAAATTCAGCTTGAACGCGAACTCAAAGCCGCTGTGATGCAGCGCCTTTTCAACCGCGGCGCCCGCGGCGAGGCTCGAAAGCAGACTGAGATCGGGGAAATGCCGGAGAATTGGCGGGTAATGAAGCTGGGCGAGATAGCAGAGGTCGCATACGGTTTGACGGTGAACAGCGCCAGAAGAAACGGCAGTGATCTTGCGCCGTATCTAACAGTGGCCAATGTTTCTCGAGGCGCTTTGCATCTGGACGAAGTGAAGCAGATCGGGATGTTGGAGGGCGACGCAAAAAAGTATCGGCTGAAGAAAGGCGACGTGCTTCTGATCGAGGGGAATGGAAATCCGAAGTTGATTGGCTCAGCGGCAATTTGGAATGATGAGCTGCCGTTCGCCTTGCATCAAAATCACTTGATCCGGGCGAGGTCGGACCAGGCTGTGATTCTTCCTGAATGGCTGATGAACTACATCAATAGCGATGCTGGCCGCGCGCAGCTTCTCGGCAGAGCGACGACCAGCAGCGGCCTTCATAGCATCAATTCGCGCTTGATTGCCAGCCTGCAAATCCCGACCCCGTCTCTTGACGAGCAAGGCGCCGTTGTCAACGTGCTGCGCGCCTGCGACAAGGTAATCGCTCTCCTCGAAAAAGAATCCGCCCTCCTCGATGAACTCTTCCGCGCGCTGCTGGAAGAACTGATGACCGGGCGATTATCGGCGACCGCGCTGATCGAATCGGAGTGATTTGCCTGCCGAATGCCACGACCTTGCGTCATTGGCATTTACACAAATCTGCGTTTCCCCGCTCCGTTAGGAGCGCAATGTTTATAGCTTGGGTGATGAATAATGTTCCCTAGCTCCGTTAGGAGCGGCATCCGCGCGCGAGCAGATGTCGCTCCTGACGGAGCTAGGGAGATAAATTCAATGCCAAGCTATAAACATTGCGCTCCTAACGGAGCGGGGAAATTTATGTAGATACGAGTGAAACAAGGTCGTGGCATCTGATAAAAATTGTTTCAATGTCATATGGTTCGATTTAGAATGGCGGTCGTTGAAGGAGTGAGGAGCTGTTGTTTATGCCCACAATCACGATTGAAATCTCTGACGAACTGGCGGCGCAACTCTTCCCCATACGTGATCATTTGCCTGCGCTACTTCACGAAGTTCTGAAGTCGTGGTCGAAGCAAAACACTGCCGCCTGTCCCAACGCGGGCGTCGCGCATCCGGCTTACAAGGAGATGTTCGATTTCCTGGCTTCCGGCCCGACGCCGGAGCAGATCATTGAGCACAGACCTTCCGCATCGCTTCAGGAGCGGGTTGCGGAATTGCTTGAAAAGAACCGTGAAGAAGGATTGGCGAAAGAAGAAGCGGCTGAGCTTGACGGATACGAACAGGTTGACGATTTGATGTCGTTGCTCAAAGCCCGCGCCCGCATTGTGACCCCCTGATACTTTCACCCTTTGCCCCGCCTCAAAAATAGCTATGTCAGAACGCGCTTCCGTTCAAACCCCGATGCTCAAATACGCCGAGCAGATCGGCTGGGATTACGTCTCGCCCGAAGAAGCGATGCGGATGCGGGGCGGCGGGACCGGCGCCTACTTCGCCGATCTGCTCAAGGCGCAACTCATCAAACTCAATCCGGGCGTGGTTGATGAATACAGCGCGCAGGAGATCATCCGGCGGCTCAACCTGATCAAGCCGGACATCCGCGGCAACGAGGCGGCTTTGAAATGGATGCGCGGCGAAGAATCGGTCTTCGTCAAGGGCGAGAACCGCGAGCGCAACGTCCGGCTGATTGATGTCGATCATCCGTCGAACAACAAATACCACGTCACCGAAGAATGGACGCAGCGCGGCGCGGTCTTCCGAAACCGCGCCGACGTGGTGTTCCTGATCAACGGCGTCCCGGTGGCCATCGCCGAAACGAAATCCGAGACGAAAGAGAACGGGCTGGAGGAAGGCATCGGGCAGATTCGGCGCTACCACCGCGAGACGCCGGAGATGCTGACTTCGGCGCAGGTCTTCGAGGTCACGCACCTGATCAAATTCTTCTACGGCGTGACGTGGAACACTTCGCGCAAGAACCTGTTCGATTGGCGCGAAGAGGCGGAGGGCGATTACGAGCGCAAGGTGAAGGCGTTCTTCGATCGCGGGCGGTTCCTGCGCGTGCTGCGCGATTACATTGTTTTCCTGGCGAAGGACGACGACCCACAGAAGATCATCCTGCGGCAGCATCAGACCCGCGCGGTCGAGAAGGTCGTCGCGCGAGTTCACGATCCGGCAAAACGGCGCGGCCTGGTCTGGCACACGCAGGGTAGCGGCAAGACGCTGACGATGATCACCATCGCGTCGAAGCTGCTGCGCGAAATCGGCGCGGGCGAGAAGCCGACGGTCTTGATGCTGGTGGACAGGAACGAATTGGAACAACAGCTTTTCAAAAACATTGACGCTTACGGAATCAAGGTCGTCGAGGTCGCGCAGAGCAAGCGGGATTTGCAGCAGATACTGAAGTCGGATTATCGCGGGCTGGTGGTTTCGATGATCCACAAATTTGACGACGTACCGGCGGATTTGAACCGGCGCGAGAGCGTCGTCGTGCTGGTTGACGAAGCGCACCGGACGACGAGCGGCGATCTGGGCACTTATCTGATGGCCGCGTTGCCGCGAGCGACTTACATCGGTTTCACGGGCACGCCGATAGACCGGCTCTCGAAAGGGCAGGGGACGTTCAAAGTTTTCGGCGTGGACGACGAGCGCGGCTATCTGGACAAATACTCGATCAAGGAATCAATCGAAGACGGCACGACGGTCAAGCTGCATTACGCGCTGGCGCCGTCGGAACTGCGCGTGGAGCGCGAGACGCTGGAAAAGCAGTTCATGAGCTTGACCGACGCCGAGGGCGTTTGCGAAATCGAAGAGTTGAACGCGATTCTGGACCGCGCGGTCGAATTGAAAGAGATGATGAAATCGGCGGAGCGCGTGGAGAAGATTGCGGCCCACGTCGCGCGCCATTTCCGGGAGAACGTCGAGCCGATGGGGTTTAAAGCGTTCCTGGTCGCGGTTGATCGTGAAGCCTGTGCGCTTTACAAAAAAGCTCTCGACCAACACTTGCCGGCGGAATATTCGCGCGTCGTCTATTCGCCCGCGCACAACGACGAGGAGGTTCTCAAGGAGCATTACCTGGCCGAAGACGCGGAGAAGAAGCTGCGCAAGGCTTTCATCAAAAAGAACGAGCAGCCGAAGATTCTGATCGTCACGGAAAAATTGCTGACGGGTTTCGACGCGCCGATCCTGTACTGCCTTTACCTGGACAAGCCGATGCGCGATCACGTTCTGCTGCAAGCCATCGCCCGCGTCAACCGGCCTTACGAAGATGACGACGGGTTGGTGAAACCGTGCGGGTTCGTGCTGGATTACGTGGGAATCTTTGAGAAGCTCGAAAGCGCGCTGGCGTTTGATTCCGATGTTGTGGCTTCGGTCATTCAGAACATTGACGTGCTGAAAAACCTCTTCTTCACGATGATGAAGGAGACGGCGCCGAAATACTTGCCGCTCGCCAGAGGCTTCGACGACAAAGCGAAAGAGAGGGCCATCGCGCGGTTTCAGGACAAAGTGGCGCGGGAGGAGTTCTACAAATTCTACCGCCAGCTTCAGAGCCTGCACGAAATCATCTCGCCGGACGCCGATCTGCGCCCGCATCTGGACGACTTCAATGCGCTGACGGAACTCTACGCGGTCATCCGCAACGCCTATTCGACGCGGCCCTACATTGACAAAGAGTTGACGGAGAAGACTCGCCAACTGCTGAGGGAGCGGACGAACATCAGCAGCCTGGAATTGCCCGGAGCGATTCACGAGTTGGGCGTGAAGGAGTTGGAGGCGCTCAAGCGCAGCGAGATTGAGGACACGACGAAGATTTTGAATTTGAAGAAAGTGCTTGCGGCGGCGGGCCAAGAAGGCGCCGCGAAACCGTATCTGCTCTCGATTGCCGAGCGCGCGGAAGCATTGGCTACGCTGTACGACGACCGGCAGAAGACGACCGCCGAGGCGCTGGCTGAGTTTGAAAAATTGGCGCGGGAGTATGTTGAAGCCGAAGAGCTGCGACAGGAACTGGGGCTTGACGACAACGACTTCGCCATCTACAAAACACTCAAGCAGTTTTTGAGCGACGCCACCGTGGATCAGGCGAAAGCGATCAACGCCGTTTTTCTGAAGTATCCGGACTACGCCTGGAACGATCAGCAGAAGAGCAATTTGAAAACGGAGCTTTACAAAGTTCTCCGCCCGCTGGCTGGGAAAGAGTTCGTCGAAGTCACGAAGAAGCTGATGAGGTTGCAAAGAGTATGAGCGCGAAGCCCCGTCGAGCGCCCGCTGGCGCCGAAACTTTATGGCGCGATGATGAAGAGCTGCGACAGGCAGCGCGTCAATGGGCTGCGAGGATTGGAGTCAAAGCCCCGCGGATTCATATCCGCCCGATGAAACGCAAATGGGCGTCAATCTCGACCAAAGGCCGTCTGACGCTTGATAGCAATCTGCTGAAAATCCCGAAATCTTTGGGAGAGTTTGTCATCGTTCACGAACTGATTCATCTGATTGCGCCGAATCACGGGAAAGTCTTTAAGAGCTTCCTGCTCGCCTACCTGCCTGACTGGGAAACGAGGGAGAGCCATCTGCGGGAATATGTGGGGTTGCAGCGGTAGGCGCTGATGAGAGGAAAGCAAAACGGGCGGCTCAGCGCCGCCCTTAACTGTTTGATTCCGTTGATGGGCCGTGTAGGACTCGAACCTACGACCCGTTGATTAAGAGTCAACTGCTCTACCAACTGAGCTAACGGCCCTCGGTTATGAGGATTGATGATCGAGGCGATCATCAGCGGCGCGTATTCTTGACGATGGAAAAATGAATGTCAAGCAGCCGCCCGGAACTGCCGTCTGGCTGGTAATGATTGACGTGAATGCGCGTGGGAACAGGCCGGAGGCCGCGTTGTTATGTCATCGAATGCGACATCATATCCAGTTTCGCGCCGATCTGTTGCAGCAGATTGGCGAGGTTCAGCCCCATGCCGGTCAGGTAGATAAGCACGACCGTGCCGATCAGGACCAGCAGGAGCGAGTATTCGACCATATCCTGGCCGCGTTCTTCGGTAAGGAATTGTTTCATTTTTTGGATCATATGTGTTGTTGGGGACAACATTATTTGCTCGCCTTCGATGCGCTGACAACTCGGCCTGGCGCATCTATCGTAAGGCGCAGTCAATAAGGTCAACGTAAATATTCAATGAGATAAAGGGGTCGGGAGGATCAGGGCGGCCGGAGGCGGCATTAGGCTTGGGGGCAAAGAGCAACGGCGCCGTGATTACCTTGGCGGTCGCCAACCTGCGTCAAACGGCAAACAGGGAACCGGCGCAGGTCGCCGACCTGAAGCGAAGGCGCATCCTAGCACATCTCATTTGTCTTTGAACATCTCTGCGCGTAATTCCTGCTCACGGATCATGGCGTTCCGCAGGAGCGTCTCCTGCTGAGCGACCGACCTTTCCGCCCTCGCCACTTCTTCACGCAGCGTGCGAACTTCGGCCTGAAGTTCCGCGATGTAGCTGAGCGCGCGGCGCAGTCGCTGTTCCTGCGCCAGCTCGAAGACGGAGACGTTGTTGAACGGCTTCTCGAGATGCTTCTCGTAGGGGTCAACTTCGACCAGGGATTGATTGACGAGTTGAATCGCTGCACTCATGTGGATTCTCCTGTTTGCCTTTATTTTTGCTTGTTGATTGGGTCTGGTTGAGTCGACTCCTCAGGGCTGGCCGTGAGACGCCGAGCTGGCCTAAGAATGACTCGACCCGGTTTTTGGTTGCCCGGAGATCAGGCTCAACACTGCCTGACATCGCGGACGGAAGATGCGCTAAAGTAAGGATGAAAGCGTAAGTCCCACTTATCAACAAAGACAAACAACGAATGGGAACTTT
>Ga0187893_10009364_pt1 | contig 15068 bp, 14 predicted proteins | sample MA1701074metaG_FD_139574 | JGI IMG/M metagenome (GOLD analysis project Ga0187893, IMG submission 139574) | White microbial mat communities from a basaltic lava cave in the Kipuka Kanohina Cave System on the Island of Hawaii, USA - MA170107-4 metaG ... | reverse complement strand
GCGCCGGGTCGTCGACGCCTGGCGCGACGGCGGCTTCACCTACCTCGTGTGCGGCTGGCCGAGCGAGGGACGCGACCGGGTGGCCGAGATGGCGTCGATGCTCATCGACACCTGAGGCTGCCCCGAAAGCGCTCCCGGCACCGATGGCCATGGCGGTGGTGCTCGGCTCGACGTCACGCTTCCCGAAACCGGGGCGGGCCCACGGGGAAACCCCCGGCGACGCGACCACGACGGGCCACACGGTGTGTCGAGGAGAACCCAAACGCATGTAGAATGCATGCGTGCCCCACGTACAGGTCCGCGACGTGCCCGACGACGTGCACGCCGCGCTCGTGCAGCGGGCCGAGCTCGCCGGTCAGTCGCTCCAGCAGTTCCTCGCCGCCCAGCTCGTCACCATGGCGGCCACGCCCACGCTCGACGAGATGCTCGACCGCATCGGTCGCCGCCCGAAGGCCCGGTTACCCCGGCGGAGTGCGATCGAGGCGATCGACGCAGAACGTGCTCGTCGTTGACGCGTCGGTGATGGCGCCCGCCGTCGCCGACGCAGGCGACGACGGGGAGACGTTCCGCCTCAGGTTGCGAGGCGAGGCGGTCGCGGCTCCCGACCTGCTTCGTGTGGAGGTGGTGTCCGTCCTTCGTCGCCACGCCGCAGCCGGTCAGTTGACGCTCGCCCAGGCCGAGGTCGCCATCGACGACCTCCTCGAGTTCCCGGTTTCGGTGTTCCCAACCGCGCCCCTGCTGCGGCGCGCCTGGAGGCTGCGTGCGAACGTCACCGCCTGCGACGCCTGCTACGTCGCGCTGGCCGAAGCGCTGGCCTGCACCCTGCTCACCGCCGATGTTCGGCTGGCGCGCGCCCCGGGCGCGAGGTGTGCGGTCGAGGTTCTGTGAGCGGAGGGCTTGGTGACGATGCCCGGCACTCGGCTCCCCGGTCTGTGACGCTGCGGCTCGGGCCCGCCGGGTAGACGCCCCAACAGCACCCTCGCGTGCCAGGGTTGGTCATGACGACGTGGCCCGCAGGAGGCAGCGCAGCACCTCGGGCCAAAAGTATGCGGTCGCCCGGACCTGTGTCCCTCGGAGCAGGGGCCCACGTCGAGCCTGGATCGGCAGCGGACCGCCCGGGCGCTGGTCTCCGGGCGGCAGTAGCGTTCGCCCATCCCACTCCCTACGGGACGGAGGCGCACATGTACGCGATGGTCGGCACGAGCAAACTCAACTTCGAGAACCCTGACGACGCGGCCCCGATGGCCAACGGCATCCTGTCCAAGCTCAGCAGCGCACCCGGATTCGTGACCGGCTCGTTCGCCCGCTCGGCCGACGGCAACCATGGCCGGAGCATGGTCGTGTTCGACTCCGAGGAGCAGGCCAAAGCCGCCGCGGAGAACGCCCGGGCCAGTATCCCGCCCGATGGCCCAGTCGAGATCGTTTCGATCGAGGTGTACGAGGTGGTTGCCCACGCCTGACACACCGAGCATTGCCGCCCCTCGCGAGCGAGGCCTCGTCCTGCCCCCGACCGCCGAGGACGTGTCGGTCACGGTTGATGGCCGCCGTCTCGAGACCAAGGACGCCGTGCTCGCCTGGTGGGCTGGCGTGGCCGCCGAGTTCGAGGCGGAAGAGGCTGCCAGGCACGCCACGCCGGGAGTCTGACGGCCGCACCTCAAGGCCCGATCTCCAGAGAATCACCGACGCCCTCGCCCGCCACACGGCGCCAGACGGCCGCGACAGGGCGGTCCGGCGTCAGACGAGCAGTGGGTGGACGCGATCGTCCTGGAGGCGGCGACCGACGCGCCATTCCTCCCCTTCGAAGAAAAGAGCGGGGGCCGAGCGAGGTCGCGCCCGGGAGCTCCTCGCGCGGATCCATCAACTCCGCCGCCGCTCTGCGTCTACGTTGTCGGCGGGTGGAGAAGCAATCACCGCTCGTGGGCAGGGCAGTCGAGCGGGCCGCGCTCGGTGCCGTCCTCACGCGGTGCCGGCTGGGCGAAGGCAGCCTGATGCTCGTTCACGGGGAGGCTGGTGTCGGCAAGAGCCGTCTGGTCAGCGAGGTCCTCGAAGACTGGGAGGGCTGTGTCCTGCGGGGGGCGGTCGCCGTGGGTGAGGGCGGGTACGCGCCGGTGGTGGAGGTACTGCGAGCGGTCTCGGACGCCTTCGGCGACGCCGCGCTGGCAGAGCACGCGAGGGTGCTGCTGCCCGAGCTGGCGATGCCGTGGCGTGAGCTGGACCACGGGGCGCTGGTCGCCGCCGTCCAGCGCACCTTGCGGGACGTGGCGCGGCGCCACCCGACCGTGGTGGTGCTGGAGGATCTGCACTGGGCCAACGCGGCCACCATCGAGCTGCTCCCGACGCTGGCCGCGTCCCTGTCGAACGAGCGGTTGCTGATCGTGGGGACCTACCGCGGCGAGGAGCTACCGCGGTCGCATCCTCTCCGAGCCATGCGGTCGGAGCTGCGGCGAGGCGCCCGCCTCGCCGAGGTCACCCTCGGGCCGCTGTCGCCGGGCGAGACCGGCGAGATGCTCGCAGGCCTTTTCGGCACGCCCCCTTCGGCCGACCTCGTCGCCGCGGTGCACGAGCGGGCCGAGGGACTGCCGTTCTTCGTCGGGGAGCTGGCCGCCGCTCTGGTGGAGACGGGTGCGCTGGCCAAGCGGGACGGGCTCGTCGAGCTGGCTTCGGGCACGGAGCTGCCGCTGCCCGAGAGCGTGCTCGACGCGGTCCTGGTCGCGACGGCGAGGCTGCGACGGGATCACCAGCGGGCGGTGGACCTAGCCGCCGTCGTCGGCGTTCGCATCGACCTTCCGTCGTTCAGTGACCTCGTCTCGCCGGAGGACGTCGACGCGCTGCTCGACGCCGGGCTCCTCGTGGAGGAGCCCTCGGACGCGGCTGTGTTCCGCCACGCGCTCGTCCGAGACGCGCTCTACCGGGCGATTCCCTGGGCGCGCCGGCGCGGTGACCACCGCCTGGTCGCCGAGCATCTTGCCACCCGCCGGACCGCTCCCGAGGTGGTCGCCGAGCACTGGATCGCCGCCCACGAGCCGGCGCGGGCCCGGCCGCTGCTGCTGGCCGCGGCCCAGGAGTTCTGCTCACTGCACGCCTACCGGGATGCGGCCGCGCTCGGGCGACGCGCCCTCTCCATCTGGCCGGAGGGAGAGGGCGACCGCGAGCGCCTGGGCGTCCTGGAGGGTCTGGCGGACTGTTCGGAGCTGTGCGGCGAGCTGGCGGAGGCGGTGAGCTTGTGGGCCGAGCTGGCCGAGCTTCGCCGGTCCCGGGATGAGCACGTGCTCGCCGGGCTGGCCTTGCGTCGCCTGGCGAATGCCGCCGGCATGCTGGGCGACTGGCAGCGGGCGGTTGCGGCGCGCGCTGCCGCGACTGAGGCCTTCGTCCTCGGCGGTGACCGGCTCGAGTCGGCCGTGGAGCGGCTGGCGCTGGCCGAGCAGCTCGAGTCGGCATCGCTGCCCACCAGGGCGCTCGAACATGCGGTGGCTGCTACCGAGGACGCGCTGGCCACGAACCGCGTCGACCTGCAGGTCCATGCGCTGGGTCTCCAGGGCACGATCCGGGCGGCGCTGGGAGACGTGCGCGAGGGCCTCGAGCTCGCCCGTTCCGGCCTCGAGCTGGCTCTCTCCGAGGAGCTGAACGAGTCGGCGGCCGTGAGCTACTACGAGCTGGCGAACGCCCTCATCTATGCCGCTGACTATGCGGGATCAGCCGACGCCTGGAGCTCGGGTGCGGCGTTGTGCCGGGCGCAGGGCCTGGCGGATCTCGGGAAGGGCTGCCTGGCCTGCATGTCGGTGGCCGTGCGCTTCCTCGGGGACTGGGATCGTGCCATCGCCATCGCCCGCGAGGTGCTCGATGACGACCTCGGCCCCGAAGTGGTGCGGATGGTGGCCCAGGAGGAGCTGGGCTTGATCGCCGCCCTCCGGGGCGACCGGCGACGGGCGAGGGGGCCGCTACGACGGGCGGCGGTGTTCGGGCGGGACCACGGTGTGTTCGGCATCGAGGTCGGCGCCACGTGGGGGCTGGCCGTGGTCGCCGATCTCGACGGCGACGACGCCGAGGCACGGTCGACGGCGTCGAGCATGGTGGAGCGCTGCTTGACCAAGGAACTGTCGCACTTTGCCCTGCCGGCGCTGCGCTGGGCGGCGACGTTCCTGGCCGTCCGGGGCGAGCGTGAGGGGCTGGCCCGTTGCCACCGGCTCCTTGCCACCGCCGCCACCCAGAACAGCTCGGCCAAGGTCCTCTCCGCGCTCGCCCACGCCGGCGGCGAAACGGCCTTGCTGGAGGGTGAGGGGGCGCAGGCGACGGCGCAGTTCCACCGGTCCGTCGAGCTACTCCAGAGCGTCACCTCGCCGTTCGAGCAGGCGCTGACCCAGCTCCGTTGCGGCGCCGCCCTGGCCCGCGCCGGCGAGCGGAAGGAGGCCATCGCCACCGTCACCAGCGCCTACCGCACCGCGCGCCACCTGGGAGCCAAGCCGCTGGCCCGCGACTGTGCAACCGAACTGGCCCAGATGGGCGAGCAGGTCGACCGGCGGCTCGGCCGTCTCGCCGCTCGAGCCCTGGAGCCCGCCGGTCTCACCCGGCGGGAACAGGAGGTGCTCCGTCTGGTGGCCACCGGCCACACCAACGCCCAGATCGCCCGAGAGCTCTTCGTCAGCTCCCGGACCGTAGACATGCATGTGCGAAACGTCCTCTCCAAGCTCGGCTGCCCAACGCGTGTGGCCGCGGCACGGCGTGCCGCGGAGCTCGGGCTCGTCGAGATCCCCGGGGCGCCTGGCGGCGGCGGCACTTGACATCCATCGGGGATCTCCGCCGCGGCCGACGCGAGAAATACGGCAGGTGCCCCCCAGAAATACGGCAGTTCGACGGATGCTGCTGGCCCCGCCGCTCCGTACTGTCAGACCGACGCGCCCATCGAACGAAAAGGGAGGCAAACATGGCCACCACAGCCAGCGAGCTCGTGTCGCAGGCGAAGGCCCAGGTGGAGAACCTGACGCCCGAGCAGGTCGTGGAGGAGATCGCCGGTGGTGCGCTCGCCGTCGACCTTCGGGAGCCCGTCGAGCTCGCGAACGACGGGATGATCGAGGATGCCGTGCACGCGCCGCGGGGGATGCTCGAGTTCTGGGCGGACCCGTCGAGCCCCTACCACCGGCCCGAGTTCGACCTTCGCCGGCGCACCGTCCTCTACTGTGCGTCGGGTGGGCGGTCATCGCTGGCCGCCGTGACCCTCGCACAGCTCGGGTACACGGACGTCGCGCACCTCGACGGCGGGATCAAGGGTTGGCTCCAGGCGGGCTGCCCGGTCGTCAAGCCGAACAACGGGTCGCGGCCCTGAGGGGGCGCACGTCGTTCAGCCGCAGCCTGCGGTGGATGCCGCCGGTGACGGTGTGGGCCGGCCAACGGGTGACGGCCAGCATCCGGCGGAGCTGGTTGAGTGCCTCTGGGTGGCGGTGACCCGCTGGCCGGCGCCGAGCGGGGTGGTCAGGGCGAAGGTCTGGTCGGGCCAGCTCCCCACCCCGGAGGCGACCATGGCGCCGTCGGCGTAGACGGTGACCGTCGACCCGCTGAGCTGGCTCTGGACCCGGACGCGAGTGCTGCACTCCGACAGCGGACCGATGACGCGGGGCGGCAGCAGTGCCATGGCGATCCTCCTCGACAATGACCAGCGCCATGCTGGTCGCCTGTGACTTCAGAGTCGCCGGCAGCCCCGCGGATACCTCAGCAGCGACGTTCGGTCCCGTAACGATCGGCCTGGAGCCCTCGCATTCTGAGGACCATGAGGCAGATCGCAACCATGGCGGTAGCAATCGCACCGGCGTACCGAAAGCCGGCGACCGCCGCCACCCGTCACTCACATGCCTCTCGCGCCACGTCCTGTGGCCGGGGCGGCGGTGCCAGGCGACGCAGTTCGACCACGGGGCGGCTCGGAGGCTCGGGTCTCGGGTGACGTCCGGCGACGGTCAGTCGCGCCGGCGCGATGACCTCGACGTCGATGCTCGGCGTGGTGCCCTCCGCCCCCACCGCGGTGTAGGTCGCGGACACGTCCAGTTGGGCAGTGCTGTCGAGGATCACCGAGCCGTGCGTCATCGGCCGCTCCCTGTCCGGGCCGGCCCCGCCCAGCAGCAGGCGGTCGAGGGCGCAGTAGTCGATGGTCGTGCCCGACGCCGCCGGCAGGACGATCCGGTCGCGGACCTTGGACGGGGCGGTACCCGGCCACCTCGCCACCGTGGCGCCGAGGAGCTGGCCAGGGAGGAAGCGCAGCTCGACCGGCACCTCGAGGTCGCTGCCGTTCACGACGTGGATGGCGGTGACGTAGCGACCGGGAGCGAGGGACTCGCAGCCGCAGCAGTCGTGGCCCGACCCGCACACCATCGGCGCGACGTAGCGGTACACCGTGGTGCGGGGCGGGGGAGGGACCAGGACCACCGGGCGGCGCCCGGGCTGGGTCACCACCAGCCCCGGTAGGTCGTCGCTGCCGGGAGGGCACCGGACCTCGTGCTCATAGTGACCGTCGCCGAGGTCCTTCAGGTCGCCCACCGGGGTGCATCCGGGCGCCGCCTCGACGCTGAAGTCGCTGCCCGCGCCCGGGCCAACATGGTTGCCGAAGCGGTCCGTCGGTGTGATTGTGACCCGAAAGCGGCCGTTGTCCGAGCCCGGGTCGACAGGGTCGACCGACACCGCCGTGGCGTCCGGGTCGATGCCGACCTTGACGCTGTAGGTCCACTGCACCTCACGCGTCGCCACGCAGCCCACCCCGAAGCGGGCCTTGGCGTGGAAGGTGTAGTTCCCCTCCACCACCAGCGAGCCCGGCAGACGCTTGCCGAACCGCCCGGAGGGCATGAACGTCAGAGCCCCCTCGGCGTCGTCGGTCAACTCGTGCTGCTCCTCCACGTAACCGATGGGGGACGATCCAGACGCCTGCTCCATCGCCATCAGGGTCGCCTGCCGAGCCGGGATGAGGTCGCCGGCCACGACCTTCGGGGGGCCGAGCCCGTGCTTGGCCAGGGCGGTCCCGACGCTGGCCGCCGGCCGACGCAGGGTCATGGTGACTGTGCCGCCCCGGGGAACGCTCTCGTCGGGGTAGTGGAGGAAGACCTTCGGGTGGAGCACGTCGCCGGTGTAGAGGTGGCGGGGTTCGGTGAGCGGCCGCAGGGACGGGCCGCCGGTGGCGTTGACGCTGACGAAGTAGTCGACGTCGACGTCCGGGGGCGGGAACTCCGAGCCGGATCGAGCGCGCCGCACCCGCGCGGTCCAGGTGCCCGCGCGCTCACCGTCGTGCGGGAGCGGCACCCTGATGAACCTCCAGGTGTCGCCCTGATCGCTCTCGATGCCGGCAGCGGCCGGGCTGACCACCTGCCCAGCCGGGGTTCGCACCTCCACCTCCAGGGACGCGGCGGGCGTATCCCAGCCGACGACGACCGTGAGCGCCTCCTCCTCGCACACGTCGAAGGGCACCGACGGTCCCTCTCGCCGCCCCGCGGGAAGCCGGAAGTCGGGGTCGACCAGGGCGCCGGCTTCGAAGATCTCGCCGAACGCCAGGGCGAAGAACTTGCGGAGCTCGAGTCCGCTCCCCGCCCGCTTGTAGAAACCGCCGCGGACCTGGGCGAGGTCGGTGAGCCGGGCCCCGTCGAGGTTGCTCTCGGTCCCGAAGCCTATGGCGGTGATCTCGATCCCCTCGAGCCCGGTCACGTCGGCGATGGCCACCGGCTCGTTCTCCATCCCGTCGGTGAGCACGAGGATCGATCGGGGCGGGTTCGAGCCACCGAACTGGTCGCGGGCGGCCACCAGGCCGTCGCCGATGCTCGTTCGCCCGCCGGGCGAGATCGCCGGCAGGACGTCGATCAGGTCCTGCCTGGCGCCGACGTCCACCGCGGTGAGCGGGAAGTCGACCGGGGCCGACGCGTCGCTGGCGAACGACACCAGGCCGGCCTGGTTCCCCGCCGAGACCCGGAGCATGCTGATGAAGAGCTCGGCCGCCGCCTGGGCCTCGTCGATCTTGACCGCTGCGCCCCCCGCGCTCTCCGACATCGAGCCGGAGCGATCGATCACGAGCATCACCGCTCGCTCGCTGGGGGGGTCGGGCACCTCGATCGGATCGCTCAGCATCGTGGCGGACGCGGAGTAGCCGAGGGAGCAGGCCCCACCGCTGGCGAGGACGCCGACCACGTTGCCCGACAGGTCGAACAGCGCGGACCCCGACGAGCCGCCGGCTACGTCGAGGTTGACCCCGATCGAGCTTCCCGTGGAGGAGACCAAGCCTGAGCCTGTGGCCGAGGGCGACACCTTCTTCACCGCGCCGTTGGGATGGTGCACGCCGAACACCGCCTCGCCGATCAACGGAGCGGTGTTGCGGACGGGCGCGCTAGGAACCGGAGGCGTCCCTCGCAATTGGAGGATGGCGTAATCGCGACCGTCGTTGTAGCGGTACTTGACGAGACGGATCACCTTGTAGAAGGCCGCGTCGTAGGCCGGCAGCACGGTCCCGTCGCAGGCCACCTCGTAGTCGAACGTGACCGAGCCGCTGGCGACCTCCAACGCGCCCGGACCTGAACCAGGACCGGCAACGGCCAGGCAGTGGGCGGCCAGGACCACGAGGTCCGAGTCGATCAGCGTGACCGAGCAGGTGCTCACGCTGTCCTGGGGAAGGTCGTCGGAGGGCCCGTGGACCGTGACGATCATGCCCACGCTGTGGGAGGCGACCCGCCGCACATCGGCCGCCCCGGCACAGCGAACGTTCTCCCATGCCGGAGGCGAGCTCTTGTCGCAGATCCAGTACGGGTCGTACTTGGGAACGGGCGGGCCCGGCTGGTGAGGAAAGAGCGGCTCGACCCACGGTCCCGGTAGGAAGGGATCGCAGTTGGTGATGCTGTCGTGCAAGGGCTTGACGTCGGGAAGGCTCTCGCCGCGGCCGTAGCGGTCGACCGAGGCCTGGCCCGAACCGGAGCCGTCCGTCACGTACCGGACCGGGACGTGGGTGCCCCCGCCCACCTGGCTGACGTTCACGGGCCGGGTCCAGAAGTCGTCGCCGTCGGACGAGGTGAAGACGTCCGTGTCGTAGCCGAGATCGACCTCGAGCCGGTTGGCCGCGGGAAGCGACACCCCCGTGAAGTGGACGATGACGAACTTGGTCCCTCCCGGCGCGAGGGCGTGCGGGAACTCCTTGGCCCATGTGCCCGGTGCCGTCTCGGGGTCGCCGGTATCGGGCCCGAGCTCGAAGGGCATGGCGAGGACCTGCACACTCCGCATAGGTGGGACACCGGGATCTCCTCTCCGTCAAAGCCGCGACCTCGCGCCTCGCGCAGCGGGGGCTTTCTGGAAGGCGCATCCCGACCAGAGAGCCGTTCGTCGCGAGTCCTTACATCTGAGCGCCGATCGGCCGATTTGATACACGGCCCGACCGGGCAGTCGCTCCGGGTCGACGCGCTCGAGCGGACGCGGCGGCGACCGATGACCGAGTCCACGTTCTCTGCTGTCGCACCGGGTGAGTACTCTACGAACACCAGTTCCGTTCGGAGGTTTTCAGGAACCAGAAGTAACCCTCGCCGCCGGCTCCTGACGGCCGGCGACCTCTCACTTCGCCCAGCTCGACTCGTAGAGGAGAGGTCGTCATGCCGCGCCCTGGAATGGTCACGTTGCCGTTCGCTCGTCCAGTATCCGCTTCCAGCCGATCCCGCGTCAGTAGCGTCGGAAAGGTGCCCACGCTCGACATCTTCGCCGGTGCAGGCGGGCTCTCGATCGGCCTCGAGCAGGCCGGCTTCGAGATCGTCGCGGGCGCGGAGTGGGACCGAGACGCCTGCGAGACCTTCGCCAAGGCTCACCCTGCCGCCGATGTCATCGAGGGCAACGTGAACGCCATCGACTTTCGCCGCTGGCGTGGCAAAGTCGAGGTGGTCGTAGGCGGGCCGCCCTGCCAACCGTGGAGCTCCGGCGGCAAGCGCCTCGGCGTAGACGACCCGCGCGACGGCTGGCCGGCGTTCCTGCATGCGCTGCGCGAGATCCGCCCCCGGGCGTTCGTCGCGGAGAACGTGGCTGGCTTCGCCGCCGGAGTGCGCAAGGCGCACTTCGAGGCGCTCGTGGCCGAGCTGCGTGCGCTGCGCTTCCGTGTCGCAACCCAGGTGCTCAACGCTGCCGACTACGGCGTGCCGCAGAGGCGCTGGCGGATGTTGATCGTTGGTGTCCGGGGCGGCGACTTTGCCTTCCCGGCACCACGATTCGGGCCCGGCCGAGACCGGCCGTGGCGGGAGGCCGGTGAGGTGATCGGGCCTGAGCCGGTCGGCGTGGCGAACCCGTCGATCGTGACGTACGCGCGCTGCCCCGACATCCGGCCGAACCCCTACGACGGCCACGTCTACAACGGCGGCGGAAGGCCGATCGACCTGAGCCGGCCAGCGCCCACGCTTCTCGCCAGCATGGGCGGCAACAAGACGCCCTGGGTCGACACCGTCGGTATCGTCCCCCGGTACCACGCGCACCTCGCGTCGGGCGGCGCACCCCGTGCGGGGCGCGTCCCGGGGGCAAGGCGGATCACGGTCGACGAGGCTGCGCTGCTCCAGACGTTCCCGCCGGGGATGCACTTCGCCGGGGCCCGGTCGAGTTGCTACCGGCAGATCGGCAACGCCGTGCCGCCGCTGCTCGCGCAGGAGGTCGGGGCGGCGCTCGTCGAGCTACTGCGCCGGTAAGACGACGCCCGCCTCGTTCAGGGCCTCGACGTACGCGTCGACGCGGTCGTCGCGGGGCTGGTAGTCGAGCAGGTACCGGTACAGCGTCTGCAGCATCCGCCGCCGGGTCACCCGGTCCAGGCGGGCCACCATCGAGCGCACCTCCGAGCGCAGGTCGAGGACCGCGACGTCGCGCTGGTCAGGTTGCTCCTTCGCCTTCGCGATCGACGCCTCGACCACCGCCCGCGACGGGAGTCCGGCTGCTCGGGCAAGGATGAGGAACCGGCGCAGGTCGTCGCGCTTCATGGAGGCGACCACCTGTGCGACTTTGCCGGACCAGTTGGTGTCGGCAACCTCGACGGCCTCGCGGACGGCGCCGCTCGGCTCTCGCACCTGGACGTCCCCCGCGGCCTTGCTCGACTCGTCCGAGGCCGACACCGGCTTCGTGTTCACGTACACCTGCCGCTGCTCCACCTCGTCGGCGTGGAGCGCCTCGACGAGCGCCGCGACCACCAGCTGCTCGTACGCGCCGCCGCTGCCCTCGGCGAGCAGCGTCTCGAGCACCGAGACGGTGGCGGCCCACGTGAGCCGCTCTGTGTCGAGCGCCGGCATCGGTGGGACGGCGCGGCGCAACGCAGCGAGGCGGCGGACAAACTGGGCGGCGACGGCCTGGACGTCCTCGAGGGTCGCTTCGCTCGACGCCCACGTCAGGAGGTCGTTCCAGGACTGGCGTGCCCTGCCGACGTAACTCGGCGCTCCCTTGGCGATCGTCTCGAACGGGTTGCCTCGCGTGGCCGGGATCGACAAGTGGGGCATGAGGCGCTTGGTGAGCTCCCCCGTGCCTCGGACGCCCTCGGAGAACGGGCGCATGTCCATGACGTCGCCGGATGCGACCGAATAGCAGAAGATCGTGAGCGCGCCGGCTCGGTACGTGTCCGCCTTGGAGAGCAGGTCCTCGATCCAGGGCTCGGTGATGGCCAGCGGTTCGCTCGCGTCACGGATCCACGCGGGTGGCTCGCCCTCGATGCAGGTGATGAGGCTCTCCTGCATCAGGTCCTTCGCCTTCCGGGTGGTGTCATCCTTGCTGGCCGTGGAGAGTCGCTCGATCGCCATGACGGCTACTTACCGTACTGGCGTACTTGGAGAGGCCTGCGTTGCCTGAACGCTGGCGCCAACCGTTCGCGTCGTCAGCCGTGGTGCAGCGGCGGATGAGCGCACAGCGAAGCCAAGACACTGCGCCAGAACTCGTCGTGCGTCAGGTACTGCACTCGATGGGCTTCCGCTACCGGGTTCACAGGCAACCGCTCACCGGACTGCGGCGCAAGGCGGACATCGTCTTTGGCCGGGGACGCGTCGCGGTGTTCATCGATGGATGCTTCTGGCACGGCTGCCCGGAGCACGGCCGCCGGCGTCACGACGTCAACACCTGGTACTGGCCGGAGAAGATCACACGGAACCAGCAGCGAGACATCGACACCGACGCCCAGCTGAAGCAGGCCGGCTGGACCGTCGTGCGGGTGTGGGAGCACGAGCCACCGATCGCCGCCGCCGAACGGATCGCCGATGTCGTACGAGCAGCAAGACGGGACGGAGGGCCGTAGCAGCGCCGGCTCACCGGCCTTGAGCCGCACCGTGTTCAGTGCCCGCTCCGCTTGCTGGAAGTCCGCCTCTCGGGCTTCGATCTCAGCTACGCAGGGCGCAGCCGCGCCAGATTCGATTCGTGTGCGTGGCGGTCGGCGGCGGCTTCGAGTGCGGCCTGAGGCGCTCGGCCGGGCGTCGGCTGCGCATCCGCGGCGCTTCGCGGACCGCTCGTCGGGCGCCTGCACGTCGGCGCCGGCCGAGTCGAGTGCGGCGCTCGCTTCGGCGAGCCTTGCAGGCGGGGCGCACCTTCTCGGCGCGCGTCCTCCAAGGCCTGGCGAGCGCGGGCGAGGGTGCGCTCCGGCCCGGGGCGTCGTCGGCTCGCGCGTCGTGCAGTACGCACCTCCACAGGTCGCGGCGGTGAGCTTCGACACGGTGTCGGTCTGAGGCTGGAGCGTGAGAGCCGTGACGTCGTCACGCCTATCGCGTGGGAAGAAGCCTGGGATCAGGTACCGCAGACGCGCCGATCGCAGCCTGCGATCGCCCACGGCAGGTCAACACCGTCGCCCAGTGGCAGGCAACCGGGCGGGCCCCCCAGGGCCAACGCTCGATCGACGCCACTCCAGTTGCGCTTGTCGATCCGTGGAACGAACCCGTGGCCGAAGTTGAGCTCCATCTGCGCTCCGATTTTGCGCCTCGACATCAGTGCGGCATGCTGTACGACATACAGACGACAAATCACAAGGGTGCAACTCACCAGAAGGAACGGATGCCGCAGGTCGTCGACGTCTTGAGCGATGTCTTGGCCGACGACGTCGTCGACACCGGTGACGTCGCCCGTGTGCTCGGATCGACGCCACGGAGCATCGCCCGCTGGCAGGCGGCGGAGGTCTCCCCCCGCCGGGACTCAGAGGAGCGACTGCTCGAGCTGAAGGCCGTTGTCGATCTCGCACGGCAGTACCTGCGCCCCGACGCGGCGCGGCTGTGGCTGCGCTCGCCCGACCCCAGCCTCGGGTACGAGAAGCCGCTGGACCTCGTCAAGCAGGGGGAGTACCGCCGCGTGATCGGCGCGTTGCTCGCTCTGGCTGAGGGCGTCACCTCGTGAGATGGCGGTCGATCTCGTCGAGCGGATCACGACCGCGCCGCGGCTCCGCTACCAGGGACTCGGCTATCGCCAGCAGGCCCCGACCTACGACCCTCTGAGCGGCGAGGGCGCGAGGATCCACGGCGGACGGTTCAACCCGCCCGACAGCTTCCCCGTTCTGTACCTCTGTTCGACATCCGGCTGCGCAGCAGCGGAGTTCATGCGCACGACGCAACGGCACCCGCTCGGAACGGCCGCGTTCCTTCCGCGCGTCCTCTACCGCTACGACGTGCACCTGACCGCCGTCCTCGACCTGACCGACGAAGGCACACTCGAACATCTCGGGCTCGAGCGAGGTGCTCTCGTCGACGACGACGTCACTGTGCCGGGTCAGATCGGCGAGGTCGCTCACCAATTCGGCTACCAAGCGGTTCGTGACGCTTCGGCGGCCGGCGTAGACGACGTCATCGCGGTGCTCGTCGGGAACCTCCAAACGGGCGTGCTCATGCCCTCGGTGGAAGCAACGTGGAACAGCCTCGACGACGTCCCTCTGTTGTGACCACGGCCACCGCGTCGTGCGGCCAGCTGGGCCTGGCACCCGAGCAGCCGTAGGGCGGGTTCGGTACCGCCGGCCGGCGTGGGCTACCGGCCGGCGGTGGCGCGTCAGCGGTCCGAGGGTCTCAAGCGGATTGCCCGGCGAGCGATCGCCTTCGCTTCGACCAGAGTTCGGGCATCTTCACCTCCAGGAACGACGTCAAGCCCGCAAGATGCTCATGGTGTCCAACGTCGCTCGCGTGGGCGTGCGGGTCCCGACCGTGATCATCTCGCCCCTGGTCGAGCCCGGCGTGGACCGGCAAGTCTACGACCACACGGCTCCGACGCTGCCACCGATGAGTCGTGACCGGCTGTGTCGTCGGTCATGGTGACAGCACCCCGCAACGCGATGCCCGACAAGGCCCGGCCAACGATTCCGAAGGAGACCACGATGACCAGCGTTCGACCGCACCTGTGGTTCGGCAACAACCAGGCCGCACAGGCGGCCAAGTTCTATGCCCAGCACATCCCCAACTCGTCGGTGACGAAGGTGGTCACCGCTCCCGAAGGTGTGCCGGGAGCGACTGAAGGTGCCGAGTTCATCGTCGAGTTCACCGTGGCCGGGATGCCCGCGATCGGCCTCAACGCCGGCCCGGAGTTCAACCTCGACGAGGCATTCTCGTTCTACCTGTCGGTCGAGACCCAGGACGAGGTCGACCGCTACTGGGAGCTCCTCACCGCCGACGGTGGTACGCCGGGCCCGTGCGGCTGGCGCAAGGACAAGTTCGGCGTGTCGTGGCAGGTGGTCCCCGAGCGGCTCGAGGAGCTGTGCGGCGACTACTCGACCGAGGCCAACAAGCGGGCCATGAACGCGATGCTGCAGATGGGCAAGATCGACATCGCCGCGCTCGAGCAGGCGCATGCCGGGGAAGAGCGAGCGACCTCGTCGTTCGAGGATGGGGCGCTCAGCTCGACGTGGTTTGTGCGGCTTGGGCCCGCCGCCGGTCGGCCCCGAGCTGGCGCAGGCACAGGACCATGACCGTGTCGCTGTAGTCGAAGCGCTCGCCGGCGCCCAGGCTCTCGCAGGTCTGGGGACCGATGTCGACACCGAGGTGGCGGTTGCGCTCGTCGAGATCCCCCGGGCTCGGGCCGCTGGGCGGCGAGGGGTTCACCGCGGTGACATCGGGCCGATGGAACACGAACTCGCCGGTGACCGGCTCGGTGCTGAT
>Ga0187893_10009363_pt1 | contig 15069 bp, 11 predicted proteins | sample MA1701074metaG_FD_139574 | JGI IMG/M metagenome (GOLD analysis project Ga0187893, IMG submission 139574) | White microbial mat communities from a basaltic lava cave in the Kipuka Kanohina Cave System on the Island of Hawaii, USA - MA170107-4 metaG ... | reverse complement strand
GCGCGGCGTCCGTCTGGATGCAGTCCGAATAGCTTCCCTGTCGCCGGTGCACCGCGCTCACGATCCCCCACGAAATCGAGGGCTCGTGGCGCCCGCTCGTGGGGTAGCTCGCGAGGTTGAAGGGATTCCCGACCGCGATGACGGGATCCCCGACCTCCAGCGCGTCCGAATCCGCGAGCTCGATGTACCCGAACTTGCGCCCTTTCGGATCCTCGATCCGGAACAGGGTCAGGTCTCCGACGGGATCGGTCCCGAGTTTTTTCGCGAGGAAACGGCTGCCGTCGGGAAGCAGCACCGTGACCGAGTCGCCCGTCGACCCCGCCACGTGGTGATTGGTGAGGAGGTCTCCCTCTTCCGAAATGAAGACGCCCGAGCCGCCGCCCACGAATACGAACGCCTCGACGGTCTTGCGCGAGGCCTCCTGCATCAGCTTGCGCAGCCGCTCCGACGCCGAGTCCTGCGCGAGCGCCGCGCGGGACGCCAGCAGCATCGCGGCGGCGACAAGCAGGGCGCGCCTACTCATCAACCTCCCTCTCCCCGAGCTTGATGTCCAGCTCCAGGACCTGCTCGCCACGCTTGATCTTCGCCTTGACCGATTCCCCGATCTTGAGCTTGTTGATCAGCCGGAGGAGGTCGGCCGGCGACTTGACCGTTTCGCCGCCGAACTCAAGGATCCGGTCGCCCGGCTTGATCCCCGCCTTGTCGGCGGAGGTTCCGGGCTGCACGTCGAGGATCCGCACCCCCTGGTCGGTGGATTCGCTGTCGTATGTCACGCCGAGGAAGGGACGCCTCTCGGTGGTCAGCCGGGCCCCCTGCTTGAGGCGCGGCATCGCCTCGGCGATCTTCTCCCAAACCGCGGCGAAGCTCACCCCCGAATTCTGTCCGTAGGTGGCCGCGTTGCGCGTGCTCACCTTGCACGTCACGCCGATCACGCGGCCCCGCCGGTCGACCAGCGGCCCGCCGACGTTTCCGAAATTTGTGCGCGCGTCGGTCTGGACCATCTTGCCCGCGAAACGCTCCCGCGCGCTCAGCACCCCGGGATTCAGGCACAGCCCTTGGCCGCCGGGCGCGCGCGCCACGACGAACACCGGCTCGCCGTGTTCCAAATCCGCGACCTTGGCGTACGGGAGGGTCGGCAGCCCCTTCCCCTGGATTTTCAGAAGCGCGACGTCGAGAGGTCCGTCGTAACCCAGCAGCTTCGCCTCATGCTCGGTCCCGTCCGCGAGAGCGACCGTGATCTTCCGGACGCTTCCCTCGACGTTGAACCAGCTGGTCACGATGAATCCGGTCGGATCGACGATCAGCCCCGAACACGGCGCCGCGTCCGGCCTCTTGGCGAAGAGCCCGCCCGCCTCGGCTCCCGCCGCGGGTTTTTCCGGTTCGCGATCGACCCGGATCGCCACGACCGCCCGCCCCACCGTCTCCAGCAGCGTGGCGTGAATTCCCTCGAGATCGCCCGGCAGGTCGTTGGAGCTCGTCGGCACGGGGTCTTGAAGAACGAGCGCGAGCGTCGCCGCGATCCACGTGGCATTCATCTAATAAAACTCCTTGACGTCGGCCTTGAACCGAAGCGTCAGCTCCTTGCCGCCCCGCGTCACGACGACGACCACCTCGTCCCCGGGGATGACGAGCCGCAGGGCCCGCGAGTAGGCGGCCGACGTCGTCGGCGCGCCCGAACCGAATTTCGTCAGGCGGTCCCCGGTCTTGACGCCGGCCTTCGCCGCGGGACCGTCGGGAGCGACGCGCGACACCGTCACAGCGCCCGCCTCGCCGAACTCCAGCGTCCACCCCAGCCACGGCTCGCCCGCCTCGGACCGCAGGCGTTTCGACACCGCCGCGAGGATCCGGTTGATCGGGATCGCCGCGCCCGCGAATCGCGACTCGTCGTAGTTCATCGTGATCATGCCGATGAGCCGCCCCTCGCGGTCGATGAGGGCCCCGCCATCCAGGTTCGGGTTCACGGCGGCGCTCGTTTCAAGGACCGGCCCCACGTACTTGGAGCGCGCGTGCCCCTGCTTGAGTTCGTAGAGCGCGCTCACGACGCCCGCGGACATGGCGACCTGGTCGTCGGCGAAGATGCTGTCAAAGACGTCCCCGAGCGTATACGCGACGTGTCCGACGCGCACGTCGTCCGAATCCCCCGGCTCGATCACGCCCGGCACGGCGTCGGGCGCGATCTTCACAAGGACGGTTTCCAGCTCCGGGATCCGCTCGACGACCCGACCCTCGACGCGGACATGACCGCGGAGGTAGACCTGCACCTTGTCGGTTCGGGGCCGCAGCGCCGTCTGGGAGGTGAGGATCCATCCGGCGCGATGGAGGATGACCCCGGTCCCGCGGTAGGCGCTGTCACGGACCCCCACGATCCCGGGCGAAACCTCCTTGTAGACGCGGGCATGGACCTTCCGGACGTCGGCATCCTGCGGGACGTCCTGGGCCGACACGACGACGGCCGCCGCGGCCGCGATCGCGCACAGGATCGTCTTCATTCCGCCTCCAACGATGGCGCGCTGGTTTCTATGCCCTCTGAGCTCTAATATACCACGAACGGCGGGCGGCGCGATTCGAGATCGCGGCCCGCTGATATTTAGACGACGGGCGGACGTTTGGATGGGGCGAAAACCATGCTTGTGGCGGCGACTCTACTGGCGGCGGCGTTTCCCCAGGACGAGCCGGAAATGAAGGTCTCGCTCAAGCAGTGCGTCCATCTCTCCCTGAATCACAACGAATCGCTGGAGGTCGCCCGGTTCGGGCCTTGGATCGAAAACGAAACCTTGCTGGGCTCCTACGGCATTTTCGACTGGACGCTCTTCGCGGAGGGATCCTCGCGCGGGTCCGCGTCCGCGCCCACGAGCATCCTGTCGCCGTCCCGATCGACCGCCCAGTCCTACGAGATGGGCATCCGGCGCCTCTTCCCCTCGGGGCTTCTGGCCGAGGTGCGGGCGAGCTCCAGCCGGAACAAGAACGACCTCTTCTTCACGTCGATCAACCCCAGCTGGAACGACCGGATCGGCCTGACGCTGTCGATGCCGCTGCTTCGAGGCACGGGCGAGGAGATCAACACGCTGACCCTCGTGACGGCGCGCCTGAATCGCGAGATGGCCGTCGACGAATTCGAAACAGCGCTGCAGGAGTCGATCTTCGCGGTCCAGACGGCTTATTACGAGCTCGCCTTCGCGCGCGAATCCGAGGCGATGGCGGACGAGGGGCTCGCCAACGCGCGGCAGCTCGCCCGCGAAAGCCGGCAGCGCTTCGACAAGGGGCTGATCGCAAAGGTGCAGGTCACCGAGGCCGACGCGCAGGTGGCGGCGGAGGAGCTGAACGTCCATGCCGCGCGCCAGGCCCACCTCGACGCGATGGACCGGCTCAAGCGGCTGGTCGACCCGCGCCTCCTCTCGCTCGACCGGGACACCCGGCTCGTTCCCGTGGACGGCCCGATGGACTTCGAGGGAGGCGCCGGCTTTGACGAGCGGGCGGAAACGGCGCGCGGAGTCGAGCGGGCGGTCGACACGCGCGCGGACGTCCGCCGGGCGCGGCGCGCGGTGCACGCCCAGGAGCTGATCCGGCGCGGCGCGGAGGACCGCCTCAAGCCGAAGCTGGACGTGTCGGTCGGGGCGGGGTATCAGGGCACGAGCGGAAATTTCCACGACGCCTCGCGGGAGCTCGGAGACCGGGACACCTACGACTATGCCTTCGCATTCACGTTCGAGATCCCGCTGGAGAACCGGAAGGCCGAGTCGGACGCCCGCGCGGCCGAGCTGGACCGCCGGCGTCTCGACGCGGCCCGCCGGGACCTGGAGGGCCGGGTCCTCGTGGAGATCCGCGAGGCCGCACGCCGGATCAAGACCCAGGAGCGGAGCCTGCTCTCGGCGCGAGAAGGCGCGCGTCTCGCCGCGGAGCGTCTCGCGGCCGAGCAGTCGCGCTTCCGCGAGGGGCTCACGACGACCTATTTCGTGAACGTGGCGCAGACGGCGCAGCTTCAGGCGCGGGTGCGGGAGCTCCGGGCGCGGATCGACTACTCGCTCGCCCACCTGAATTTCGCCCGCGTGACGGGCCGGCTCCTGACCGACCTCGGCATCGACGTCAAGTCTGAATTGGGACCGAGACGATAAGCGACAAACGAAAGGCGACAGGAGTCGATCAGCGACGGTCGGTGACCGGTTCCTTCGGTGATTCGGGGCGCTTGGCCGCCTCCCACGCCGCCTCGCCGGCGGCCTTCCACCGGGCGCCCGTGCGCAGCTTCTTTCGGCCGCCGCCCGCCTCGAAGCGGAGGATCTGCCGGGTCATCGGCACGACCTGATCGGGATTGAGCGAAATTGAGTCGATGCCGCAATCGACGAGGAACCGGCAGAAATCGGGATAGTCGCTGGGCGCCTGCCCGCAGATGCCGACCTTGCGGCCCGCCGACTTGCACGCCGCGATCACCTGCGCGATCAGCTTTTTCACCGCCGGGTTGCGCTCATCGAACAGCGTAGACAGGTGGCCCGCGTTTCGGTCGACCCCGAGCGCCAGCTGGGTGAGGTCGTTGGAGCCGATGGAAAAGCCGTCGAAGCGCTCGGCGAACTCCTGGGCGAGGATCACGTTGCTGGGGATCTCGCACATGACGTAGATCTCCAGGCCCATGCGTCCCGGCCGCAGGCCCTGCGCGGACAGGATGCGCAGAACCTCGTCGGCCTCGCGCAGCGTCCTGCAGAACGGGACCATCAGCTTGACGTTCGTCAGCCCGTAGTCGGACCGGACGCGCCGCAGCGCCTCGCATTCGAGCTCAAAGGCGGGGCGGAAGTTCGGATGGATGTAGCGGGCGGCTCCGCGCAGCCCCAGCATCGGGTTCTCTTCCTTCGGCTCGAAAAACTGGCCGCCCAGCAGGTTCGCGTACTCGTCGCTCTTGAAATCGCTCAGGCGGACGATCACCTCGCGGGGATAGAACGCGGCGCCGATCGTCGCCACGCCCTCGGCCAGCGTCTGGATGAAATACTCCTTGCCGTCCGGGCGATCGGCGATCCGGGCCAGCACGCGCCGCTGGACCTTCTCCGGCAGCTTCGTGGGATCCACGAGCGCGTTCGGGTGCACGCCGATCCGGTTCGCGATGATGAACTCAACGCGCGCCAGGCCGACGCCGTCGGAGGGAAGCCGGCCGGTCTTGAGCGCGACGTCGGGGTTCCCGATGTTGACCATGACCTTCGTGCGCGGGCGCGGGAGCCCGTCGAGGGAGGTGCGCTCGATCTGGATGGGGATGCGGCCCGGGTAGACGAAGCCGACCTGCCCCTCGGCGCACGACACCGTCACCTCCTGGCCGGTCGTGAGCCGGCGCGTCGCGGTTTCGGAGCCGACGACGGCCGGGATGCCGAGCTCGCGCGAGACGATGGCGGCGTGGCAGGTGCGGCCGCCTCGATCGGTGACGATCCCTGCGGAGCGCTTCATGATCGGCTCCCAGTCGGGGTCGGTTTTTTCGGAGACGAGGATGTCGCCCTCCCGGAAGCCCTGGGGGTGCGTGGGGTCTTTCACGACCCGGACGACGCCGCCGGCGGCCTTTTCGCCGACGCTGATCCCCTGCACGATCGGAGCGGCGGCGGTCTTGACGAGGTACCGCTCATGCACGACGGCGCCGCCGCGGCTGTGCACCGTTTCGGGGCGCGCCTGCACGATGTAGAACCGGCCCGTCTCGCCGTCCTTGACCCACTCGATGTCCATCGGGCGCTTGTAGTGCCCCTCGATGCGCAGCGACATGCGCGCGACCGCGAGGATCTCGTCGTACCGGAGGACGGGCTTGACGCGGCGGGCGCGGGGGACGCGCCGATTTCGCATGCCCCCCCGGCCGGCGCAGGAGAGCGCAAGGCGCTTGCTGCCGATGCGTCGCGCGATGATGGGGTCCTTGCTGTTGATCAGGTTCGGCTTGAAGAGGAGATACTCGTCCGGGTTGACCTTGCCCTGCACCAGATTCTCCCCGTAGCCGTAGATCGCGTTGATCACGAGGAATTCGTCATGCCCGCTCTCGGGGTCGATGGTGAACGCCACGCCGGCGCCGCCCAGATCGGCGCGCACCAGCTGCTGCACCACGACCGCCATTTCGGAGGCCGCGGGATCGATCCCGCGCCCCAGCCGGTACGAGATCGCGCGGGGCGTGAAGAGCGACCCGAGGCAGCGGCGGTACGAACGCAGGACGCCGTCCTCGCCCCGGATGTTGAGGTAGGTGTCCTGCTGCCCCGCGAAGGAGGCCTCGGCGCCGTCCTCGCCCACCGCGCTGCTTCGGACGGCGACGGGAACGCCGTCCCGCTTTCCGCTCAGGCGGCGGTAGGCGGCCCGCACCGACCGGGAAAGATCGGGCGGAAGCTTGGCGCCCTCGACCCACTCGCGGCACCGCCGCGCGGCGGCGTGCAGCCGGTCGATCCGTTTCGGATCGAGCCCGCGCAGGACCTGGCGGATTTTTCCCGCGACGCCGTCGATCACGCGGCGGAACGCGTCCGTCGTCACCACGAATCCGGGGGGGACGCGAAGTCCGAGCGCGGACATGTGCAGCGTCAGCTCGCCGAGGGAGAATCCCTTTCCCCCGACCCGGCGGGCGTGGCGGTCCGTGATCTCGGTGAAACCCAGCAGCGACTGTTCCATGGACGGGCCCCGGCAATCGAGAGGAAGAGCGAGCGTGAGTGAGCGGACGAGGCGAGTGGGTGAATTCTAAGAAATCGCACGAGGTTCCCGCAAGTCGCCGCGGGGTTTTCGGAGCCGCCGGATCGAAATTCAAAGTTGACAGGATCTCGCGGGATTCCGCCGTCCGGCGGGCGGGCCCGGACGGATTCCGTTGATTTGGAGTCGCGGGCCGATACAATGGTCCGAAACTTCAGCCATGAACGTCAATCCAGGCGACAAGGCACGCCGGTCGAGGCTGCGGCCCGGCCCCCTTTCCCGGACGGGGGCGTTTTCACGGTCCGGGCTCTTCGCGCGCACCCATTCCGCCCAAGTGCTCGGCAAAACACGCCGGCGCCGCCTCGGAGCGCCGTATATGGGCCTCCTCAAGAACAAAGAGGAGGCGGCCTTCGACCAGACGGACAAGAAGATGGTGGAGCACGAGCTCGCCATCGCGGCGGACATCCAGGAAAACCTCATGCCCAAGAAGATCCCGCAGATTCCGGGCTTTGAGGTGACCGCGTATTACAAGCCCTGCCAGGACGTCGGCGGCGACTATTACGACTTTCTGGAGCTCGACAACGAGCACATCGGCTTCCTCGTCGCGGACGTGGCGGGCAAAGGCGTGCCGGGCGCGCTCGTGATGGTCGCGACCCGGGCTTATATCCGGTCCGAGGCCGAAAAAAACCTGTCGCCCCGCGAGGTGGCGGTCCGGATCAATCAGCTGTTGTACGAGGACATCCCGCGCGGCATGTTCGTCACGATGTTCTACTGCATTTTGGACATAAAAAAAGGCATCCTGACGTGCCTGAGCGCCGGCCACAACCCGATGGTGCTCTGGCGCTGCGCCACCAACTCCGTCCACATCGTCAACCCGAACGGACTCGCGCTCGGCATCGACCGCGGCCCCGTGTTCGAGCGGACGGTCAAGGAGCAGCAGGTTCAGCTGATGCCCGGCGACCGCTTCGTGATCTACACCGACGGCCTCGTCGAGGCGATGAGCGCCGACAAGCAGATGTACGGCTCGCAGCGCTTCTACCGCAAGTGCAAGGAGACCGCCTCGCGCGAGTCCTCCGAGTTCCTCAGCCTGATCGTCAAGGGGGTCGAGGAGCACGTCGGCCAGGCGAGCCCGCACGACGACATCACGATCGTCACCTGCCGCTCGGTCTACAGCCAGGACACGCCGTACCCGGTCGTGGCCTGAAGCGTCACGAGTTCCGAGTCGCCAGCAGTCGTCGCAAATGCTCGAGGCCGCGGCGTCCGGCCCAGGTGGGCCGTGACTTGTACGGATAAAGCTCCAGCGTGACAAAGCGCCGGTAATCGATCGACCGGAGCGCGCGGAAAACCGCCGCAAAATCGATGTCGCCCCTCCCGGGAACGAGATGGCGATGAACCCGGCCGCGGATGTCTTCGAAATGAAGATTCCAGATCCGCCCGGCGAGCCGGCGCACCACGGCAGGCGCGCTCTCCCCCGCGCAGACCGCGTGGCCGATGTCCAGGTTCGCCCCCAGCCGGGGGTGGCCGACGGCGCGGACCAGCGCCAGCAGCGGACCGCTCGACTCGATCCAGTGCCCCGGCTCATACTCTATTCCGACGTCGACGCGCCGGCGGTCGGCATGCGCCAGCACCGACTCCAGGCCGCGGCGGAGGCGATCCTCCAACCCCGGCTCCGGCGCGGCGCGCCCCACCGAGATCGCGACGTTGGCGGATCCGATATCGGCGGCGAAATCGATGGCGCGTCGGATATAGTCCACGCGGCGGCGGCGGTCCCCCGCGTCCGGGTCCACGAGGCTCGGCCGGAATCCTTCCGCCTCCCGGCGGCTGATCGCCAGATTCGTGTTTGCGTTGACGTTCGAGACCTTCAGGCGCCGACCCTGCAAGCGGGCCGCGAGCCGCTCGACCCGCCGCGCGGTGACTTTTCGGGGATCGACGTGCGGCACGTCCGCCAGGATTTCGATCGCGTCGAATCCGGCGTCGGCGATCTCGTCGATCGCCCGCTCCAGCGGGACGCGGGTGTACGCGTTCGAGCTGTAGGCGAAACGGAACGGGCTCACGGCTTCTCCCACGGGAGGGGATGAATCGCCGGGGTCGCCCCCTGGCCGAATTCGACGAGCCGAAGGCCGGGGGCCTCGATGACCGCGCCGTGCCCACCCTCGTCCACCTCGGGGTCGCTCGTGCGGGTGACGAGCGGCGGGACACCCTTCGAGAGCACGTATCGCTCCGTTTGAAGCCGGCCGTCCACGTCGAACCACGAGCGGATGATCTCGACGGCGTCGCACTCTCTCCCCGAAATGCGGACCGTCACCGCGCTCGTTTGCGTCGGCTCGTACGACCGATCCAGGCGCCGGGGTCGGGGCAGCGGCTCCAGAGTCTGCTCTTTCGCCGCGCCGTCCGGCATCCGGAAGAACGACTGCAGCACGCGTCCGTCGATTCGGGCGCGAAGGAAGGTCGTCTCGGGGCCGCGCCGGATCTCGAGCCACCGTTCGTCTCCGAGCGTGCGGAGCAGTTTGATCGTCAGCTCTCCCGCGGACGTTTCGTACGTCGCCCACGACCCGTCGGCCGCCGCCGGACCGATCCGCCACGGGACTTCGTCGGAGGCCGGGGGGACCTCCCCCTCGGTCTCGCGGGGAGGGGGCGGGACGATGAAGGTGGGCGAAAGCAGGCAGCAGCCCGACAGCGCCGTCGCCGCCACCGTACCCGCGATCAGGGCTTGCATTTTCTGCACGGGCTTCGGCCGTCCAGCAACGCCTCCCTTTTCGTGGCGAAGCTCTTCATGCCCTTCGGGTCCTTGACGGATTCGCACGAGGGGCGGTGGAATCGATGCCGGGCGGACTTGCCGTACCCGCCGACGAAGGGACCGGAGGCTTCCTCCTTGGACAGCCGCTCCCAGAGCCCCCGGCCGGCCTGCGCCGCTTCGCGCTGGGCCGCCAGGATTTCGTCGCGCCGAGCCTCGTTCTCCCCGACGACGTAAAGCAGCGCGAATCCCTGTCTCACGAGCTCGGCGTTGACAAACCGCTCGTTCCCCTGGTCGTCCGCGACGAAAACGTAGGCCAGCGTCCGCCCATAGTCGTCCTTCGAGTCCGCGTCAAGCTCCAGCCGCACAGGGCGCCCCTTGACCAGATCCTGATTCGCGGAGGCCGCCGCCTCGTACATCGCATCCCCCCGTTCGGGGGTGTCGACGAGGAGGTACCGGACCTTCTGGCCGTCGCTCAGCCGGATCGTGTCGCCGTCCACCACCTCCTCGACGGTGGTGCCGGCCGCGGCGGCCGGTCGGACCTGGGTAAGGGCCGCCGTGACGGCGAGGATCAGCGCAACGACCGCGGCCTCGATTCTCCAGTGACGGCGGAGGCGCATCGCCCCGATTGTACCCGGGGAGGCGCAGGCTGACCCCAATTCAATGAAACCTGCCGCGGGTTCCGGGAGGATGAACTACCGGCGCGAACGAACAGGCTTGGAGCGCGCCGCGGGAAAGAGGCGGATCGCCTTGATCACCTCTTCGTGCTCCTCGCGGGTCAGTTCGGGAAACACGGGCAGGGACAGGACCTCATCCGCGCATCGCTCCGCCTGCGGACACATCCCCTTGCGAAAGCCCAATCCCTTGAGGGCGGGCTGCAGGTGCATTGCGATCGGATAGTAAACGTCCGAACCGACGCCGTGGGCCTGGAGGTGATCCCGAAGAGCGTCCCTTCGCCCCGCGGCGACTCGCAAGGTGTACTGGTGATAGATGTGTCGGGTTCCCGGCGGCTCCACCGGACACACGATCCCCCCCACTCCCTGGAGCGCCCTGGTGTACTGAAGGGCGTTCTCGCGCCGCTGCCGGTTCCACTCGTCCAGACGCGTAAGCTTAACGCGGAGAACGGCGGCCTGGATTTCATCGAGCCGGCCGTTCATCCCCACGACCGCATGCAGGTTTTTCGCCTTCGAGCCGTGGTTTCGCATCTGGCGGATGGCGATGGCGGTCGCGTCGTCGTGGGTGGTGACCATCCCCGCATCGCCGAACGCCCCCAGGTTTTTCGTCGGGAAAAAGCTGAATCCCGCGGCAAAGCCGCCAGCCCCCGCGGGGATTCCGTCGCGCAGGGCGCCGATCGCCTGGGCGGCGTCCTCGATCACGGGAATTCCGCGCTTGTCCGCGGCGGCGCGGAGCGCCTTGAGATCCGCCATCAGTCCGTACAGATGCACCGGCATCACCGCCCGGACCCGGCGGCCTTTCGAACCGGCGAGATAATCCCCCGCGGCCCCGGCATCCAGGTTGAAGGTTCGGGCATCGATGTCGACAAAGGCCGGACGAGCCCCCAACTCCAGGATCACGGCGGCGGTCGCGAAGAAGCTGAAGGGGGCGGTCAGGACCACGTCCCCCGGCCTGACGCCCGCCGCCCGAAGGGCGAGCACCAGCGCGTCCGTGCCGCTGGCCACCCCGACCGCGTGACGGACGCCGATTTTCGCCGCGGCCTCCCGTTCGAGGGCTTCGACCTCGGGGCCCAGGATGAATCGCCCCGAATCCACGACACGGGCGAGGGCGGCGTCGATCTCCCTTCGAAGGGAGCGGATCTGGCGCGTCAAATCAACAAACGGGACCGGCACGGGCCAAGATGCTAAGGCCGCCCTCCGGCTCAGTCAAGAACGTACGAACAAGGGCAAGGGGGACTTCGTCTAAAGGAATAGACCCTTCTCGGGAGGGTAAACTGAAGGTATGGGCATGTCCGACGCCCCCGGCCTCGACGACCTTCTCGAATCTCCGCGCCGGACCTCGCCCAGGGCCGCGCTCCTGATGCCGGCGATTCTGTGCGCGGGATTCATCCTCTCCGAAAAATTCGGCGCCTACCTCCAGATGGACCTGCGCGAGGCGATTGATTCGCTGCAGCTCTACCGCTTCGTCACCTACGCGTGGGTCTTCGATGCGGAGCGGGGGGCGGGATTCAACCTCGTCTACTGGCTCGCCGTCGTCCTTCTGTCGTGGGGATTCTGCCGCGACGCGGTCGAATCGATCGGGGCGGTGCGCACCTGGATCCTGTTCGCGCTCCTCCCGGCGGTCGGCGGGGCGGCGACGGCGGCGTGGCAGACCGCGACGGGGGCGGTCGAACCTGTGACGGGAGACACGATGCCGGGGCTGGCGGCCGTCGTCCTGGCCGCGGCGATCGTCGAGCCGGCTCGTCGGGTCCGGCACCTGCTCTTCCTGCCCACCCGGCGGATGACCGCGGCGCTCCTGACGATAGCCCTTCCCTTCGCGTACGCGATCGGGGTTCATCGCGCTCCGACCGCCGTGCTGCCGCTGGCGGTCACGCTGGCCGCCACGATCGCCGCCTGCCGGGCGCGACCCGCGTTCGAGGCGGGGTCTCGCTGGCTCGCCGCGCGGCTGGAGCGCGCGAGGGAGGATCGGGATGTCGAGCTCCGTCGCGAGGTGGACGCCATCCTCGAGAAGATCCATCAGACGGGGATGGAGAGCCTCACCCGGGTCGAACGGCGGACCCTGCAAAAGGCGAGTCGCCTGTTCCAGGAAACCCGGAACGAGAAGCCCTGACCCGGGGCGGAAACGGGGAATTGGCCCCGCCGCCTCATCCCTTCGGCGGCGGGGCCAACGCCGGGTCGGATCGCGTCATCCCTTGTGGGATCCGTTGCCGTTCGTGCCGTTGCTCTTCCGGGGGAACATTTTGAGCATCGTCGCCCGCTCCGGAGGGGCGAGCTTGGAGAAAACGGCGGATTCGGGGCTTAGCCCCTCGCGTTTCAGGACCTGCAGCAGCGCGTCCCGGATATCCTCGCGCAGCGCGCCCGACTCCTGGGCCTCGTAGGAACGCAGGAGCGGACCCACGGCGCGCCGGTCCCCCAGCTCGTGCAGCGTCTCGATCGTCTCCGGCCTCAAGTGCGGCCCGTTCTGTTGAACGAGATCGACGAGGTCGTCCAGGCATCGGCGGTCGCCCATCTCTCCGAGCGCCGCGTGCGCCTTGATGCGCGCATGTTGGCAGAGGGAGACGAGGACGCTGTTGCCGTTGCGGAGAATCGCGGCGCGGCATTTGTCGAGGACAGCGGCGATGGCCGTCGCGGCGGCGGGGTCGCGCCCTTCAGGAAGGACGTCCAGAAGGCATTCGACCAGGTAGACGTCGCGCGGGCGCTTGAGCTCGGCGGCATGAATCGCCTTGAGCACGGGGCCTCGCGCGGTGCGTCCCATGGCCTTCAGCACCTCCGTGACCACCGGGAACGTCGATACGTCGCTCGCTCTTTGCACGGCCTGGACGAGTTCCTCGGCCGCCTCCTCTCCCTGGGCTCCGAGCATCGATACCGCCTTGAGGCGCGTAAGGTAGTCGGAGGAGAGGACGTCGTTGACGAGCGCGCGGATCTTTTCGCGATTCAGGGATGCGACTGACGTTCCGGAGCGTGGGTGGTTCGGGTTCCCATCTTCTTTGTCTCTACTACCCCCAGGCTCTCGATCTTCCACTTTCTCAGTCACCTCCTTTTCTCCTTCATCACAAGTCGTTTCCCGGTCTCTCCAACGATCCTTCCGAGACTGATGCCTGATTGTAACGTCGTGCGTCGGCGTCACAATGGTTTTTCGAAATATTTTCGCTCGAGCTCGGCTCGGCGAATGCTCGAGACCGCGCGACCCACAACAGGTTGTGGTTTCCCGTCGAGCGCCTCACGACCCGGCAGGCTCGTCGGTGTTCACGAGCGCGACGGGCTCGTCCGCCGACGAGGACGACGACGCCGCCGCGGTGCCGAGTCGCAACTGCCGCTCGGCATCGACCTCATCCCGGTTGATGCGCTGCACGGCGTTGAGCAGCCGGCGGCGCAGCGAGGGCTCCTCGATGACCGCCGCGGCGTTTCGAAGAACCTGGATCGTCAGCCGGAAAAACCGGATGAGATCGCCGGCGTCCGCGCCGGTGACGCGCTCCAGCCGGTCGAACGTCCACCCCTCCGCCCAGCCGCGAATCGCCGCAGAAAGCTGGAATTCGAGGGGTTTGGTCTCCACGTTCAGCCCGCACCGCTTTTCGACCTGGAACACCCGGTCCATGACGCGCAGGCACCCGCGCTGCAGCCGGCGGACCCTCGGATCGCGGATGCGCTGGTAATACGTGCCGCGTCGCGCCTCGTAGCTGATCGCACACAGGATCATGCACAGGTCGGCCTCCGACGCGCTCTCCAGAATCCCTGAAAAATACAGCTCCGTGATCGGGACCTCGTACCCGTAAATCCTGGAGGCGAACCGGCCCTTGGCCGTCAGCTTTCGTCCCGACAGGTATCCGAGGTCGCGCAGCGCGTGAAGCTTCGCGCGCAGTCGCCGGATCCGCTCGCCGAACGCGGGCTTTTTGCGGTGATCGTCCAGGAAATTGCTGAGAGATTTCTCCGCCGCCTGGAAGATCCGGTCCTGCAGGTACTCGTACAAGGACAGGATCGTCGAGTACGAAAGGTTGAACTGGCTCTGAATCGGCTCGATCTGGCCGTGGAGAAGCCCGCGGATCGACGACGCGGGCACGTCGGGCCATTCGACGTTCGAGTAGACGTACCCGACCGGATCGATCCCGCGCCGCCCCGCCCGCCCCGACATCTGATGGTGTTCGCGCACCTTCAGCATGGCCGTGCGCCGCCCGTCGTACTTGAACACGGAGGAGAACACGACGCTGCGGGCCGGCATGTTCACCCCCAGCGCGAACGTCTCCGTCGCGAACAGCACCTTGAGCAGGCCCGTCGTGAAGATCCGCTCCACGACCTCCTTGAGCGTCGGCAGCAGCCCCGCGTGGTGGTAGCACGTGCCGAAGGACAGCAGCTCGCGGACGTGCGCAACCGTTTCGTCCTCCTCGATCAGAAACTGGCGGCACAACCGGTCGAACACCGACAGGATCTGCCGCTCCTCCTCGCCGCCGCGCAGCAGCGGGGAGCGGACCGCCGACGCCAGCGCCTCGCACTCCCTCCGGTTGAACGCAAAAAAAATGCACGGGAGCCGGTCGGCCTCGCGCAGGTGTTTCAGGATCCGCGGGACCCAGCCGGGGTCCTCCCGCGCGCGCATCGCGAGCCCGTCCCGCGCCCCCTCGGAGCGCTCGAGCTCTTCCAGCGTCTTGTCGCCGACCCCCGGGATCCAGAGTTTGTGCACCAGCGGCACCGGGCGGTGCGCCTCGAAAATGACCTCCAGCGGCGTCTCCGGCCGCACCGTCCGGATCCAGTCGGCCACGCGGTCCGCGTTGGGGACGGTGGCGCTCAGGGCGAGAACGCGGATGTTCGGGGGAGCAAAAATGATGCACTCCTCCCAGACCGTGCCCCGCTCAATGTCGTCGAGGAAGTGGATCTCGTCCAGGATCGCATAGTCGACGTCCGCGAGCCGCTCCGGGTCCTCGAAGATCATGTTGCGGAAGATCTCGGTCGTCATGAGGAGGATCGGCGCATCGACGTTCATCGACACGTCGCCGGTCTTGATGCCGATGCGGCCTGGATACATCGAACCGAAATCGCGGAACTTCTGAT
>Ga0187893_10009362_pt1 | contig 15069 bp, 8 predicted proteins | sample MA1701074metaG_FD_139574 | JGI IMG/M metagenome (GOLD analysis project Ga0187893, IMG submission 139574) | White microbial mat communities from a basaltic lava cave in the Kipuka Kanohina Cave System on the Island of Hawaii, USA - MA170107-4 metaG ... | reverse complement strand
CTGATGCTTGGGATTTCGACCAGCGTAGCGAGCTTGTCTTCAAATTCGCCGCGTGAGTTGCGGATGTAGCTGTCGAGGTTTTTGTAAAGACCGTAGTTGTTCATTGAGCCTCCGGGATGCGATATTTGAGGTCAGGTGTTAGTCCAGGGGAGGCGGTGAATGGAGTTGACGTACTCTTCAGCCTCGCTTGCCTCCCAAATCAACAGTAGCAAATCAGCCGCCTCTTTTATTGGCAGGCTTTGAGAAACGATGATTACTCCGGGTGATGAACGGCTGGAAATAAATTGGCCGAAGTGGTGAGGCATTGTTTGCAGGTCATGCGAAACCAATATTCGCCCTTCGTCCGCAGCCACTGCCAGGACCTGATCGTCCAGAGTCCCGAGATGAAAACCGACAGCCGGAGCGGTTTGGAAATCAATTGCCGGGTTGAGTTTTTTAAGCGCGCGAATGATCCGCGCGTCAAAATCATTGTCGGCCTGAAATTTGATCTTCATTGCGAGCGGGTTTGGGCGGCTTGTAGGATCTCATCCAGCTTTCGATGAATCTCCGGATACTGCTCGCGAAGCTGCCTGCCGATCACTTCTTCCTGCTCTTCCGCCCGTTTGAGGTATTCATCAATTTGATCCTGATTGTCGAAGTAGAAGGCCAGCGCGCCAAAGACTTCCGCTCGGGTTAGCACGGGGAAGCAATCTTGCTGGATAATCTCTGGCGACAGTCCTTCACGCCACCGGTAGACGATTGAATTAAGCGAGACCCGCTTGCCCGTAACCCAATAAACGCCGTCGCGGTACTCGATGTATGGGTTATTCAACTTTACCTCTGCCATGCTTTGTTCTCCGAATTGTTTCGCGATACGGCCAATTTAGCCCCTCTTTGCCCTGCAATCAACGGTAAAACCGCACGTTGTCAATTTCGAGCCACGCAAAAGCGCCTCTGGGCCGCGCGATTTCAAAGCCCAGCATCAACAAATCGTCGCCAGTCCATTTCGCGGGCCATCGCGCCCCATCCTGTTTGAGCGAAGAGAACTCGATGCGCACCGTCTGCCATTGCGCCGCCGCTTTGAACGGCGAGTGGAAGTACGCGGAATCGCGCACGTTGTAGGTCGGGATGATCAGGCGGTAATCACCGTCACCGCGAACGTCGAATCGCACGCCGCGAAACGGGCGCGCATCCACCGGTTCGACCGCGCCGCGGCTGAGCGGAAGGTTGAGTCTGGCATAGGGGCGTTCCTTACCGGACAGGCGCGCCGTTACCGAAAGGGCGTGATTCGACCTTTTTCTCAGAACTCTTCCGAATAACATCTGCGAATGGTCAACGCCGGAATCGGTCGTGTTGACCCAGAGCGTGTCGAGGCGGCTGCGGCCATTTGCGCTTTCAAAATCATCAATGAGTTCCGCAGCCTTGATCGCCGGAATCGGAGTCATCGCTGGCGAGGCGATTTCGCGCGCCAGTTTCTCCCGGTCAATTTCGCGGCCACCGAGGAAGACGCGCTTGATGCGTTCAATGTCATGGATGTTTTTGTGCGGCTCGCCTTCGACCAGCAGAAGATCGGCGAGCTTGCCGGGCGCAATCGCGCCACGTTCGTTGTCCACTTTGATCGCGCGCGCGCTGTTCCCGGTCGCCGCCGTGATCGCTTCGAGCGGAGTGAGACCGCCCGCGACGAGCAATTGCAATTCACGCAGCGTGGCCCAACCGTGATGTGTGCCGGTGACGCCCGCGTCGGTTCCGGCGCCGAAACTGACGCCGGCTTTGGCAAACGCGGAGGTGTTTGATTGCAGCGTTTGCCACCGCCGGTTCGGTTGAGCTTGCCCGTTGTGATCATTAGCTGCGGGCGTGAGCGGCGGCTGGATTCCCTCGCGCACCGCTGGTTCCAGCACGGTTTCGAGCAAGGGCGTAAGAATGGCGCGGGTGCGTGGTTCATAAACCGCCAGCGTAGGCGCGTAGGTCACACTTTTTGTTTTTATCAACCTGATGATCTCTTCGTCCACCTGCGCATCGCCTATGCCGTGCGCGATCACGTCAACCCCGGCTCGCGCGGCGATCTTCGCCCGTTCGAGCGTGACCGTGTGCGTCAGGACTTCGAGGCCGTGTTTGTGCGCTTCGTCAACCAGCGCGGTCAGCGTCTCTTCGTTCATGCTGGTCATTTCGGGCGCATTGCCGTAACGCCAGCCGTCGGTGAAGACTTTGATCACGTCGGGTTGATAGGGCAAAACGCGCTGGACGGCAGCGCGGGCTTCACGCGGGGTCGAAACTTCCAGCGAGAAGAAATCGCCCCGCCCGCCTTCCGCGCCGTGACCGCCGGGCGTAGTTATTCGCGCGGCGAGGCTGATGCGCGGAGCTTCAATGATCCGCTGTGAGATCAATCGCCGCATCGGTTCGAAGGTTTCGGCATACGTGCCGAAATCAACGACTGAAGTCACGCCGCAGTAAAGATATGCTTTCAGATTCTTCGGCCAGTCGCCGCTCACACCGCCGCCGGTCGCATATGGCAGATGCGTGTGCAGATCGAACAAGCCTGGCGTCAGCGTATGGGCTGCGGCGTTGATCACGCGCGCGCCAGCGGGGATTTCGGCTTTTGGCGCCACGGTTTCAATTCGGTCGCCGCGAATGATGACGTCGCCGAGCCGCGGCTCAGCGCCCGTTCCGTCAATCACGGTCGCGCCGACGATGGCGATGATGTTCGCGTTGTTTTGTTGTTGCGCGTCAGCGGAGAGAAAGCTGGCGCAAACCAGGATAGCGGGGAGCAGCGGTAATAGCTTCATTCTTTCTTCATCCGGCAATGGCGCGCGCTAAGCGACAAACTTCAACGTCGTCTCCCCGATCTTCAGCACGTCGCCGTTGACCAGCGGATAAGGCTCCTGCGCTTTGAGCCGCGTGCGCCCGTTGATGATCGTGCCGTTGGCGCTGCCCAGGTCTTCGATGTAAAACTGGCTGCCGCGGGAAGTGACCCGCGCGTGACGGCGCGAGATGCGCGAGGCGGGGTCGAATTTCGACAGATCAACGTCGGGGCGGATGCCGCGATGCGGATCGACGCGACCGATGGTGATTTCGTTCTCGGCCGCCAGCGGGAATTGCGCGTCAACGTCCATATCCATCACGACGAGTTTCGCGGCGGATAGTTCGACGCTCGGCGGGCGTTCGCCGAAATAGATGCGGTAAAGATCGCTGGGCGCCATATCGCGTCCGCAGTGCGGGCAGGGAATGATCTGGACGAGCGAAGGCGTTCCCGCCTGAGTGGCGTACATCTCATTTTCGCGGATCAGGTTGTCGAGAAAGGATTCGCGTTCGCCTTCGGCCATCGCGTCCCAGTCGAGGTCGCGCTGCCGGCACAAATTGCGCAACTGAGAGACGGCGAAATCGAGCCGCGCCGAACGCTGCACGCGGTCATCTTCGACCAGCATCAGCATCAGCAGATGTTTGTGTTCGGGCCCGAGCTGGTCGACCCATTCTCTGAGTTGTTCTTCGACCGATGGATCGTTCGACATTAATGTTTACCTCAAATCGGATTGTAGCCTGTATCCCACGTTCCACACATTCTAGCCATAACCTGGGGCGACGCCAAAGCCCCATCTACTTTTGTACGCTCTTCACCGGGCTTTCTTTAATCTCTCTCGGATGAATTATTAACGTGAAAGGTTTTGCCGGGAAATCGGATCGTTGCGGCGACGCGGTTTCGATTCTGCCGACGACGAAGACCGGTTGCTCCATCGGCGGCGCCCAGTTTTCAGCCGCGAGCCTGAATCGTTGCGTAATTTCTTCCTCGGTGATCATCACTCCGTTCAGACCGACATCAGTGACGATCACGCCGTGCGGCAGGTTGCGCACGTCGAAGGGGACGCGCCCTTCAAATCCGAGCTCACGTTTGATTTTTATCGTCACGAACGCGTGACCTCCGGGTTCGAGCGCGACCCGCGCCGGTTCGGTCCAGACCAACAACTCCGGCGGCGGCGCGACCGACACCAGAGCGATTCGCTCTTCGGTCTTCAACTCGCGCGTGATGAGTTGGCCGTTGACGGTCGCCGTGGCTTGTACACGCAGCGGAAAGCTTGCGTTCGCATTGTTGGTGGCCGAGATCAGGATCACCGTCGAATTCTCTCCCGAACGAATCACACCCGTGGAAGCCGTGAAACCCACAGGCAGATCGAGCAGCTTCACGCTGATCTCGCCGTCGAATTGATCAGCGCGATAAGCCGTGATCGTGATCGGCAATGAGCCGCCGCGCGGGATGTTTGGGTTTTCCGGATCGGCGAACAAGACGAAATCTGGCGACGGCTCGTGGATCGAAAGGCGGTAGGCGTAACGTTCACCCTGCGCCCCGCGCACGTCGCGAATGCGCACGATGTATTCGCCATCTGCGGGCGCGACGAAGTTGAGCCGGGAATCTTTGCCGTACATCGGTCCGCCATCGTCGTTGCGGTAATAGATCGTCACCACCGGCAATCCATTGGGCGCGAGCTTCGTTCCCGGTGGATGCAACGAGACTTTGTAGGCGATCGAATTGGCCGCGTGCGCTTCGGGCGTAGTGTCTTCAAAAGCGAGCCGCTGGCCGAAGAAGCTCTTGAAGAACGTGTCTTCATCGGGTCCTTTCGGCAACACCGCCACCTGGACAAGCTCATTGCCCGCGAGCAGGTAATCGTCCACATTGATGCCATTCCAGTTGAGCAGTCTGAACCCGCGATTGGCCGAGTCGCGGTCATTCAACGTGAGCTGGGTTTCGAGTAGGCAGCGGGCGATCACGCGGGGAATTTGATTGCCTTTCACGTCGAGGACTTCGATCACGGCGTCGAGCGGCGAGCCGTAACGCTGCGCTTCGACTTCGAGCGTCAAGCGTTGTCCTTTGCGCGCCTTGAAACGATAGAAGTCTTCGTCCGACGCCGCCTGGTCATTGAAGATTCGACCGTTGATGGTAATCGGGACGGTGATTGATTGCGGGGAAGCGAGTGTGTTGCGCGTCGCGCTCTCCATCGTCTCCGGGTAACGTCCGGCGGCCAGCTTCAGATTGTTGAATGTTTCACCGCGCGGCGATTTCAGGTCGAGTCGGACGCTTGCTCCCCAGTCAGCACTCACCAGCGCGTTTACGGTCGCGCGATCAACGCCGAGATTGAAACCACCGACTAAAACTTCAGTCGCCGCTCCCTGCCTGACTCCGAGTGGGAAGGCGCTGATGACGTAGGAGAATTCGCCAATGTTGAGACGGTATTCATACTGTGTCATTTGGCCTTTGCGCTCGAAGTCGCCGATGCGGATGAGGTAATCGCCATCCTGTTTGAACGTGTGAGCGAGCAGGGAATCTTTGCCGCCGTTGAAATCATTGTTTGAAGCGAGTGTCTGCCCCTTGTCGTCAAACAGCGTCAAAACCGAATCGAGCCTTGAATTGAGCGTCGCCGAGATCACCTCGAAGACTATTTCTTGACCGGCTCTGGCGGTGAACTTGAAAAGGTCGGAGTCGCCGATCTTTTCTATCTCGCCGGTGACTGACACTGGCAGCGGGAGTTTTTGCGCATCGGCGGGAGAATCATTTGTCTCGCGCTCCTTCATTTCGGCCAGCGCGCCAACGTAGATGCGCCCGAGGTTCGTCGTTCCCAGTGAAGTCCTGATCCGAAAGCTGTAAAAGCCAATCGCCGCGTCCGGCGCGATCATCGTTTCAATCGTCAGGCGATTGCGCACGCCTCTGTCCCCAGCCAGTTTTTTCGTCGGGTCTTTCGAGGGCCGTGGCGCTTCACGCGCCAGTTCAGAGTTGAGAACGATGGTTGAAGTAACGCCTGGCTTGCTCCAAATCACCTCGCTCGCGTCAGTCAAATTGAAGCCCTCAACGATGAAGGCAACTTTACCGCCGCGCTTCGCGCCATTTGGCGCGATGGAAGTGAGATACGGTTGGGCAATCTGCGCCTGCGCCGTCGCGGCGATGGCCACGAACATCGCGAGTGGAAGCCAGAATCGCTGGATACTTTTCATCATTGCGACCTCCGAACGTTATTTGCCTGCCAGGCTTTTTCCAGTGACCGGATCGTAAAAAGCTATTGAACCATCGTAACGTCCGACCGCCAACCGTTTTCCATCGAGGCTGAACGCCAGCGCGAAGACCCAGTCGGACTGGATTTCGGTGGTGTGAATTTCTACCAGCTCCGATGCGTTCCAGATTTTAACGCGTCTGTCCGCGCTGGCTGAAACCAGCGTTTTGCCGTCGGGGGAGAAAACAATCCGATTGATGGCGTCTTCGTGAGCGATCAGAGATTTGATCTGCCTGCCTTCATTCTCTCCGAGTTCCCAGATGCGGATAATGCGGTCGGCTCCGGCCCCGGCCAGCAATTTCCCGGAAGGATGAAACGCGATGGTGTTGACCGCGTCGAGCGAGTCGCTCAACGTATAAATGCGTTGCCCCGATGCTGCATCCCAGATTTTCACCGTGCGATCAGCCGAAGCCGAAGCCAGGCGTTTGCCGTCGGGGCTGAAGGCGACGCCGAAGACGGCGTCGGTGTGATCTTTCAGTGTTTTGGTCTCTTCGCCCGTGGCCACGTCCCAGATTTTGATCAGACGGTCGTAACTGCAAGTGGCCAGTTTTGCGCCGTCCGGGCTGAACGCGATGGCGAAGATGTTGTCGCGATGGCCGCGGATCGAACGGAGTTCTTTGCGCTCAGCCACGCTCCAGATTTTGATCTCGCCGAACTCGGCGGGATTGCCGCCGGCGGCCGCGATCAATTTACCATCAGGACTGAAAGCGACGGCGCGAACCTGGTTGGCGTGTCCTGCCAGTTTGCCGATGATGGATCGTTTGGCGCCATCAACCAGTTCCACTTCCCGGTAACGGCCCAGAGCTAAAATTGAGCCGCCGGGTTGAAAAGCCAGACTGCTGATGGCGGATTTGACCGGAGCCGCAGGTTTGATCTCCGGGAGCTTGACCTTTTCTGGGGCGCCGGGATTTTTCGTTTCAGCCGCGGCGGCGGAGCCCGCGCTGGTTGGCCCCCGCGCGCCCGCGTCAATCCAGGCTTTTATGATTTTGATCTCTTCGGCGGTCAGCGTGTCGCCGAGAGGCATGCGCGGTTGAACTGACCCTTCGATCATTTTGACCAGACGGCTTTCACCGCTTTTGCCTGGCACAATGCTGGGGCCGTGTTTGCCGCCATTCATCAACGCTTCGTAACTTTCCAGGTTCAGTCCTCCCTGTCTGCCGGTGTGATTGTGGCAGGCGACGCATTTCTCCTGAAAAATTGGCTCGACGCGCTTAGCGTAACTCGGAACTTCCTGACTTTTAACCGCCAGAGAATGACACTCGGATGAACAGATGAGAGCGATCATTGACAGCGCGAAAGCAGACCGCTGCCCTCGCGCGGTAAGGCGCGCAAATGTTCTTGAGAAAGTAGCGGTCATCGGAGTTTTCACTTTTTGCCCACGCTGCCAAACGCCGCAAGAGCGAGATCAAAATGCGCCCTGTTTATAAATCAGTTCTTCGCGCCCCGGCAAGACGAGCCGGAATAATACCGCGCACAAGCGCGGCTTGAATTTCAGTTTGATGGAGAGGTTCTCATCACGGAATTGATCTCGCCGCCGACCAGAATCGCCAGCCCGGTCAGATAAAGCCACAGCATCAGCGCCATCACTCCGCCGAGCGCCCCGTAAGTCGCGTTGAAGGCGGTGAATTGCGAAACGTAAAAGCGCAATCCGAGCGAGATCAGCAGCCAGAAGGCGACGGCGAAAATTGCGCCCGGAGTGAACATTTCCCAACGCCGCCCCTGTTCGCCTCGTCTGAGATTCGGCGCGAAGTAATAGACCAGATCAATTCCGAGGAAAACCAGGATGATGACAATGGGCCATTGCGCCACAGCCCAGATTGTTTCAAACGTCCGGCTGGAGCCAAGAGCCGTCGCAAGCTGTTCGCCAATGTTTTCGCCGAAAAAGATCAACGCCAGCGCGGCGATGATAAATGCGGCCAACCCCAGCGTCAGCGCGATGGCCAGCGCCCGCTCCTTCCACCAGGGTCTGGTCTCCGGCGCGTCGAAGGCGGTGTTGAGCGAGGTGATGATCGCCTCCATGCCAGTCGACGCCGCCCAGATGGTCGTGAGGATGCCGAAACTGAGAAGATCGCGGCGCGGATGCCGGGCGATTCGTTGGAAGGTATCGTTGAGTAACGTGAAAGCTTCGGGAGGAAGAACTCTGCTGAGCATGCCGATCCATTGATCCAGCCGATGCTGGATCGGCAGAAAAGCCAGCAGCGCCGTCAGAAAGATCAACAGGGGAAAGAGAGAAAAGAGCCAGTAGTAAGCTAGTTGCGCGGAGCGCCCGAAAATTTCATCCTCGAATAGCCTGTTCCAGACAGCGGTCGTGATCTGCCGCCAAGTCAAATTTCGGGGCGATGGAAAGATGCGGCGACGGCGTGGTTGCGCATCGCCTGCGTTTTTACCGGCTCTTCGCATCCTCGCTTTTTAGCGCCCTCCCGCCGTGAACTCAAGTCTGAAATCCAAAACTGGCGTAAGAGCAATGATCATTTGACCTCAATCGTCACGCGATTGGCGATCACGTTATTGACTATGACCACGACCTCCACTCGCCGTTGTCCGCCGCCAGCCAGACTCGCCGGCATCTCGACGTTGATTTGATCGAGGCCGCTGAACGAGCCTTGCGCGCCGGCGTAGAGCACTCGCGCGACGCGGCCATCAATCGTGACGTTGACCGATTCGGCCACGCCGTTGTCGTCGTTCGGATCGGTCGCCGGAGCGCGGCGGATGCCCGTCCCGTACAAGACCAGCGCGTTGGGCCGGCCATTGACCAGCACGTCGAACGGCGGGCGTTGATAATTGACTCCATCAATCGTCGCCAGCGCGGAGGCGTCGCCTCGGCCCGTCGCGTCCGCGGTAAAGAGCGCGGGCGCGGCGGCCACGATTTCCACGGCGCCGAGCGAATACGAGCCGAGCGGGCTGCTGACGATGATCGTCGCCGCTCCCAGATCAACCGCCGGTGGAACGACGAAGTTGATCTGCGTCGGAGAGACAAAGAACAAAGGCGCGGCGACGCCATTGACCGTCAGCGTGGTTCCGGCCAGCGATAACGGCAGCGGCAACGATTGCGCGATCTCGATCCGCGAAGCCAGGTTGCTGCCGAAAGCCGCCGCGATCGAATCAGCCGTCAGCGGCGCGATGCGGAAATCAGCCGCGTTGACCGCAGTCAGCGGCGTGGCGCCGGCCACGCGAACGACGACCGATTTGACATCGGTGAGCGCGCCATCGCTGGCGGTGAAGGTCACGGTGAAACTGCGTCCGACATCCGACGCCGCCGGAGTCCAGCGGAATTCGCCGCGCGCGCTGTTGTTCGTGTCGTTGACCGCGTTGAAGACGGCGCCGCTCGGCAATCCGTCAGCCGTGATCCTGATTGGCGCGCCCGAACCCAGGTCCTGCGCCGACACCGTGAACTTCAATTCGCGATCGGGTATGGCGATCTGCTGCGCTAACGGGACGACAACGACCGGCGGCTGATTCTGGTTGATCAGAGTAAAGCCGTCGAGTCTGAAACGTTCGTAAGTCCTGACGGAAGCCGAAGCGTGTCCGCCGGCCGCGTGCAGGTATCCGCCGAGGACTGCGCCGTTGAAAAACTTCCTGGCGTTCGGCAGCGAGAATGAACCGTCAAGCGCGATCCAGCGGTTGTTGGCCAACTCGTAAGCTTCCCCCGAGTTGAGCGGAGCGCCGGTGTCCGCGTCCTCGCCGCCGAAGACCATCCAGAGCAGCCGCCCCGATTCGTCAATCGCCACGGCGCTCGCAGCGTAAGAACGCGGCTGATTCAGACTGGCTATCGGCGACCATTGCCCGGTCTGAAAATTGTAAACCTCGCCGCTCGCCAATCCGCCTGAGGGGCCGCTGCCGCCGACGACATAGAGCTTTCCGTTGATGAACGCGGCCTCGTGGGCGAAGCGCGCGGTCTTCATCGGCGGCAATTGCGCCCAAGTGTTATTACGTGTGTCGTAAGCCTGGACGTTTGAGACCCCAGCGCCCGGGTCGCTGCCACCCGTGACGTAAAAGACGCCTTGTTGCCCGTCAACCGCGATGGCGTAATTGCCCACGGCGGTTGGCGGCGCGGTTTCCGATGACCAGGCATTGGTTGCGATGTCGTAGATGCGCAGGTTGCGATCAATCGTCGTCTGTCTCGTGAATCCGCCGGGAACGTAGATTTTTCCCTGAATCGTCGCGGCTTCAAGGGCGTTGAGCGCGACCGGCAATGGCGCAAGCCCAGCGTCCGACCACGCGGGAGAACTGGCCGACGGATCAAGGCGTTGGAATGTTGTAACGCCAGTCGTATTGCCGGTACCGGTGCGACCACCAATGGTGTAGAGGTATTGCTCGTCCGTCGTCACGGCCAAGTTGTTGAGCGCCGATGGCAACGCCGTTGACGACACCCAGCGACGGTCAATGGTGAATTCGCCGCTGGAAAAGGCTGGGCTCTGCTCGTTCTCGTCGTCAATCGCCAGCACGCGAATGCGCGCGCCGGTTACTGGCGTCGTGTTCGCCGGGATCGTCCAGTTAAACGATTGAGCGGCGCCAGGAACTTCGGCGATGGCGCCGACGAGCGTCGAGCCGCGATACAGGCCGATTTGATGACTGGCCACTGCGCGGTTGTCCGAAGATTGCCAGCGCAGAGTAACCGTGCCGCCGGAGAAGAGTCGCTCGCCGCCACCCGGAGAGAGCACACTGACGGTCGGCGGCGTCGGCGCGACGTAGCTGAACGCGCCGGTCAACCTCGCCGGTGTTGATTGTGGATTGCTCGCGATGACATCGACCGCGACCAGGACATTGTTCGGCGACGCGGGCGCAGTGACGCGCAGAGTGTTCGAGTTGATGAAAGTCACGCCGGTGGCGTTCTGATTGTCGAACCTCACGATCGTTTGCGGAGTGAAGTTCGAGCCGTAGATCGTGACCTGGGTTCCGCCTCTGGTGGAACCTGAAACGGGGAAGATGTTCATCAATACGGGCGCCGAGTCGACGCTGCCATTGGCGAAGTAAGTGAAGGCGTTGGCGAGCGTGCCCGCGCCGTTCCGGTTTTCGACGCGCACCGTGACCGCGCCTGCGCTATGCGGCGGCGTGACAGCGGTAATGGTTGACGATCCGAGCACACGGAGGTTGGCGGTGGGCGCCGGCAGATTGTCGAAGAAGACCCGCGTGTCGCTGTTTTCGGTGAAATTGGCGCCGGTGATCGTCACGGCGGTACCACCTCCTGGCACGCCAGACGCGGGCGCGACGGCGGTGATCATTGGCGCGAGCGTGCCCTGCGGCGGAATGAGCCGAAGGTCGGACGTCCGCGCGATGATCCGAACGTCGTCAACTACCCATCCGTCAAGGGTTGTGTCCACATCGGTTGTAAGTCTGAATCGGATACGCACGCGCGATTGCCCAGCCAGAGCATCCAGTGTGAGTCGGACCTGCGAAAAAGCTGGTGATGGGCCCGTGTAGGCCGCGGCCCTTTTCCAGTTTACGCCGTCGTCAATCGAATATTCGACCGAGCCGTAATCGAATCCGGATTCCAGGGCGTAGCTGTGTGCGAAGGTCAGCACAACTCCGCCCGCGCCGGACAAGTCGAACAGCGGCGAGACCAGCGACGTATCGACAAAATCACCGTAGTTGCCCCCGGGGCTGTCGGTCCAGGCTTGGCTTGGAGAGGCGAATCGCGCGTTGGTCATCCCCCAAGTCGGCGCAGGCTTTCCTACCGCGCTCCAGCCCCGGTTGCCCGATTCGACCATGTCCTCGAAGAGGGTCGCTTCGCCCATGACCTCAACCTGCGCCGTGACCTGAGTTGAACCGCCGCTGCCGTTGTTGGCGTCGTCGTAGCTGATGACGATCTTGTCATTAGCCTGCAACGAGGCTTGCAACGAGCCATCGCCCGAAATCGGGCGTCCGGGAACGACCCGCAGGCTGGCGGTGAAATGCCCGATGAAGATCTGGTGGGGCGTCATCGTGATCGTCTCCTGGTCGTTGGTCACTGAACTGCGGACGCGAACCTGGATCGTTCCCTGCGCGTTGCGGTCGCCGACCGAAATAATCATCGTCTCGCCGAGCAGGTAGCTCTTCCGGTCGAAGCGGATTGACCCCAGATCGCTGCAGGCTGCGGGCATATCGAATGATTCGACCGGCGCGCCGTCGCTCGCGTCAACCGTGCCGGCCGAGAATCCCAGGCCGCGTTTGCTGAACGCCTGCCAGATCAGGCACTGGTTGACGCCGCCATTGCTCACCTTGTCGGCTTGCAAAATCGCATTGCGGGCGTCAATGAACGTCGGGTTGATCTGCGGGCCCAGCTTTAATCCGTCAACCACCAGTTGAATGCTCTGCCGCTGGCCTTCCTGAAACCCGTACCGGCGGATCAACTGCGCGCGCATTTCCAGCAGCGTGTTGCACCAGATCTCGCCGACGTTGTGCACCTGGGCGCTGCGCGCGATGTCGCCGAAATTGAGCGGGTAGACTTGAGAGCTTGTGCTGTAAGGGAAGCGGCGGATGCCTTTGGCGTAATTGTTGAACGCATACTGGCCTACGGCATATGTGCCGTCAAGGTCGTCGTTGGGGCCGCGCATCAGAACGAGGCCAAAATAATCCGACCATCCTTCGCCCATTCCGCGACTCTGCATTGCGCTCAAGCCGGTTCCGTTGCCGACCAGCCGGGTGCTCAATCCGTGAGTCAACTCGTGAATGATGATGCCCTGGTCGAAGTCGCCGTCGAGTTGCGGCGAAGCCGTAGTCCACAAATACATTTGCATACGGCTCTGCGAGCCGTCGCGCGAGGGCGAGAAGTTGGCGTTGTTCGTGCCGCTGCCGTCCTGGGCTTCGGCGCGGATGGCGTCATTGCCTAAACCGCCTAGTCCGAAGTTGTCGGTCTGAAAATTGCCCGCCGCCTCGTTGAAGCCGAAGGCGTAAAGAATGTCGTGATAACGATTGACCCAGTAGAAAAGATTGACCTGCGCGGCTTTCTGATTGTTTTCGGTCGTCGGAGCCTGGGTGAGATCAACCGGGAAAGAGAAATTGCCATCAGCGACGGTCAAACGCGGCGCATCGGCCAGGTTGTCGTTGTTGCGGTCGAGATAAGCGTCAACGTTGTTGCTGGTCAAACTCGTCGCGGGTTGTCCCGCCCACCAGTCGAAGTGCGGATCGTTCGAGTTGAAGATAGTCGAGCCATTGAACGGCGCGGGCCGGAACGGCAAGTCCTCCCGCTCGACCACCGCCGGGTTGTTGCTCACGTGCGGAACATCGGGGCGCGGGCTATCTTTGGTGTAAACCTGCCCGTGCGGCGTTTGCGTTGATTGATAGAAATTCGTTGAAGCGGCGGATGTCGAAAAGACCTTCGACCGATAATTCCTGGTCGAATGAGCGTGACTTGCGGATTTGAGCTTGTGATCCTGGCCTTCATCAAAACAGTACCAGGTCAGGTTGTGCCGGTAGAGCAACGAGCCGCGCTCCGCATCCACCACCATCAGATAAACGTCCGGCGTGTCTTTTTCCCAGAGGATGAATTCCCAGGCCAGTCGCAGTTGATCGGCGGAGAGCGGGAAGTAGACCAGCCGCGACTCGACGTCGCGGGCAAAAATATTGGCGCCGTCCTCATTGCTGAAAAATTGACGCTGCTCGGCGCCCGCCGCCTGCTTGCGCAATTTGAGTGAGCCTTTGATCTCGGCGTTCACGTATCCGGCGGCTTTGCGCAAGGTGTCGGCGGCGGAAACGCGGGGGCGGGCGAGGTTGATGGACTTTGAAACCTCCGGGATCAATTCGCCGCTGGCGGAGATGATCGAGCCGTTGCGGTCGATGTTGACGGCGTATTCGCCTTGAAAGACCTCGATCCCGCTGACCTGTTGTTGCAGCGTCAGATGCGTGACTCGGTTGCCCGGAGTTTGATAACGGCGCACAACCTTCAGCGCGTCAACCTCGCCGGAACTGAGGCGGAAAAGATCGTTGTTGGTTTTGATAAACTGTCGGGCCGTGGCCTCAGCGTCGCTCCGGCTCGATTCGCTCAAGTTTTGCTGGAAGCTATAAATGCGGCTGGCGGTTCCGGTGAGGGAACTGATCTGAATCTGCGTCTGCGGGCGTTCGCGCATCAGCCGCGACGCCCGCGCATTGATCCTGCGCTCAGGCAGCTTGATTGAAGTTGCCGATAGCTCGTCGGTTTGCGCTGGAAGCGTGCGCGCCAGGTTGGCGCGAATGTCGAAATCTTCGAGGCTTTGCAGGCTGCCCCCAGCGCTAAGTGACTGCGTTGAAGGAGCCCCGCTGGAAGTGTCAGCGGTTGGTTGCTCCTTGATTTGAGCGGTGGTTGAAAGCGCGATTGAGAGGGTTGAAATAGCGAGCAGGATTGTGACAGAAAACAGAAGGCGTCTTTTCATTGGTCAGTTTATTACGAGTTGTGGCGCGTGGTGGCGCGAGTTGAAGGTCGTTGGCCGGCAAATCGGCGCCGGCGGAGGTTTTGAATCGGTGGAGATCCATGCGGTGATTATAGCTGAGAAAAAACCGGCGACTGAAGCATTAACTTCAAGCCAGTAGCCTAAATCTTGAGGCGGAGAAAACATTTCGGGCAGGATGATTGGCGCCGAGGATTTTTTAGCGCCTGAGTCTGTCGTCCAGGTCTTCGAGGTCGAGGAGCGATATCCAGTTGGCGCGCTCGATCAGATCGCGATACCTGCTGGCTTCTCCTCCGCCAATCCAGACACGCGCGCTGTTCGCGACGCCATCGGCAATCTTGCGCAATTCGTCGCCAGTGTGGTTCTCCTGCGAGGCGACGACGCTTAAAGCCAGCACTTTCGCCTTGACGGTCTTGACCGTGTGAACGATCTCAGCCGCGGGCAGGTCCGCGCCGAGATAAACGACCCGCCATCCGCGAGTGGCCGCCATCAAGGCTCCGAGCAGAATTCCGAACTCGTGCCGCTCGCCAGCGGGCGTCGCCAGCACGATTGCCTCAGCCGTTTCGTCAGGCGGGTAAAGCCGGAAGAGCGAACTGAGCAGGTTGCGGATCAGATTTGTGGCGACGTGTTCCTGCGCGATGCCCATTTCCCGATGCGACCATCGCTCGCCAATCTCCGCCAGCAGCGGCCCGACGATGTGCTTGACCAGCGTGCGT
>Ga0187893_10009361_pt1 | contig 15070 bp, 7 predicted proteins | sample MA1701074metaG_FD_139574 | JGI IMG/M metagenome (GOLD analysis project Ga0187893, IMG submission 139574) | White microbial mat communities from a basaltic lava cave in the Kipuka Kanohina Cave System on the Island of Hawaii, USA - MA170107-4 metaG ... | reverse complement strand
TCGCGCGTGGCCGGTTTGACCAGTTTGTCAGTGTTCACCGCGATGGCGAACTTCGCCAAGTCAACGGCGGTGGAGGCGATGCCGCCGCCTGGAATCTTCATGCTCGTGTCGTGGAGTTGGGCGTTGACGATGTCGCCCACTTTGACCTGCGTCTTCATGTGTGGCGGCAATTGAGCCAGATCGTTCTCCCGCAATTTGAAATATCCTCGCGCGCGGTTGGGAATGATCATGAAATGGTCGTCAACCCGCGTCTGCTCCATCCCGGCTGGCTTCCAGACGTTGTCGCGCATGTACTCCTCGTAGCTCACGCCCGACGCGCCTTCGATGGCGCAGCCCAGCACGCTGTAGCCGAAAGTCGTGTAGCTGTACTTCGTCCCCGGCTCGAACAGCAGCGGATCATCTTTAAAGTATTTCAGCGAATCTGTGAGAGTGAAGAAATGTTCCGTACCCGCCGATTCGGCGCGCGCTTTGTAATGCCTCACTCCGGCCAGATGTCCGAGCAGTTGGCGCGCAGTCACCGGATAGTTCTTTTCAGGAAAAGCCGGGCAGTATTTTTGAATCGGCGCGTCCAGGTCGAGCTTGCCCTGCTCGGCCAACCGCATCACTGCCACCGCCGTCATCGGCTTGGCTACCGAGGCTGTGCGATAGACCGTCGTGGCTTTCGCCGGGATCGAGTTTTCCAGGTCAGCCATTCCGAAACCGTTGGAATAAACGATCTGATTCCCCACGGCGATGGCGACCGAGAGGCCGGGAATGTTTAACCGCTTTCGCTCGCTTTCGACCCCTTCCTCGATCTTCTTTATCGTCTCCGGCGACAGCGTTCCCTTCTGCGCCGTAGTAGCGGCGGGTAGCGCCAGCAGGCAGAACGCAGCCAAACAATGGACAAATAATCTTCTGTTCATCATCGGATTCACCTCAGGATCAGTACCGCGAGCGGTAGCGAGCGTGGCGTCATCAATAACCGATTGATGGCGCCCGCTCGCTACCGCTCGCGGTACTGATTGCGCTGCCCCGTAGCGTTGCGCTAAGGGATAGGGTTGAATTGCAACAGCGGCGCCGCGATCTTCACCCGGCTGACATCTTTGCCGAGCAGAAAATCAACGATGGCCTGCCGCACTTGCGGTTTGTCGAGCATGCTTTCGTGGCCGGCGTTTTCGACCACGATGTGCGCGCTCTGTTTGAACTGCTTTCGCACTTCGTCGGCTTGATACGACGGCGTATTGTTGTCGAGCGTGCCGCTGATAAAGAGCGTCGGCACGTCTGTGCGAATGGGCGAGCGAAACTGGTCGCCCAGATCAGGATTGCCAAAAACGTCGCCAATTTCCGGGAAAAGAAAATTCATTACGTTGCCGAGCAGCGCGGTCTTCGCTTCGCGGGCGATCTGCGCGTCGCGGTCGCGGGTCGCGCCCGACGAAACATCCATCACAAAAGTCATGATTGGCATCGCCGAACCGTACTCGTTGTAGCGCCGTTCCACCAGCCGCGACAGCATCGAGTAATCGCCCCGGTCAATTGTGTGCAGAAACGCTGGAAAATGGGGCAGATCGTTAGTATCGCCCAAGTCTCTCACGATCAACCACTGCAAACCGAACTTGCCGACTTTGACATCCACCGGCTGCTTCTTCTTGTTGTCAGTGACGCTCACGGTGACCGGCTCTTTTTCCAAACGATCCAGCACGCGCTTCAGCATACCGGCGAAGTCTGGAACTTTGGAACCGACGGTCGGGTCTTGCGCGATCAGCTTCGACAATCGCTCGATTGATTGTTGCGAGCTGGCGGGCAGCTTGCGCGTGTGGTTCGGTCCTTCCGTGCCGACGAGCGCGACGCGGTTCAAATGCGCGCCGTGCTGGCGGATCGTGGCCAAGCCAAGATGCGTGCCGTAGCTGAATCCGAGCAGGTTGATTTTTTCGGCGCCCAGCGCGCGTCGCACATCCTCAACGTCGTTGGCGCTCTCGGCGGTGTTGTAAGCCGCTAGGTCTACGCCCTGCGAACGGAAGTAATCGGCGGCGGCCTTTGCGCGCTCCTTGAAAATGCGCAGCGCGATCTCTTCGCTCACGAAGACGTCAGGAGGTAACGACTCGACCGAGATTCGCGCCAGGTTCGGACGCGAACGCCCCACGCCGCGTTGATCGAGCAGAATGACATCGCCCACTTCGCGCAGCTTCAGAAAGACCTGGAAGTAAATCGGTATGCGCGCGAGGTTGATGGCCGACGACCCCGGCCCGCCGTCCAGATAGACAACTGGATAACCTGGCTGCGCCGCCGTGCTCTTGAGCCGCACGAAGGCCAGTTCGATCAACCTCGACTGCGGATTGCTCCGATTCTCTTTGACTATCAGACGGCCCAGTTCGCCTTCGACCTTCTGGTCTCCGGCTTGAAGCGTATACGGCTCGAATTTCAGGTCGCCTGGCTTGCGTTGATCGGAAGTAGTTTGTGAGGTGGTTTGCTCGCACAGAAAAACGGCGAGCGCCAGCGTGAACGCGAGTCTCGCTGTGGATTTCATCGTGTGTTTGCCTCTCTGCGTATCGGAAATTCCTGGGATTGGACGCTCAACGGGAAATACGCAGCGAGCGCGCGGTGAGAGTGCGAAAACTTCACGAAGAATGTTTGGGTCTCAGCGCCGTAGGCGCGGAATGTTTATAGAAAACGGCTGCCCATTCACCATAGCTCCGTAGGAGCGGCATCTGCCACATTTCGCTCCTACGGAGCTTGGGTCATCAGACAATCGCAAGCTATAAACATTCCGCCCCTACGGGGCTATTGATGGCCATCCCGCGCGGCTACGCGCCGCCGATGGTCGCTTCGGAGATCAACAACGTCGGCGCGGCCACGCTGCCAAGCTTGAAGCTCAGGTCATTGCCGACCATCGTGATGCCTTTGAGCAACTTCAGCACGTTGCCGGCCAGCGTGATCTCCTGCACCGGATAGGTGATCTCGCCGTTCTCGATCCAGAAGCCCTGCGCGCCGTCGGAAAAATCTCCGGTGACGAAATTGAGTCCCTGAGAGTTGAGCGAGGTGAGATACAGGCCGCTCTTCACGCTCTTGACGATCTCCTTCGGATCGCTCGCTCCGGGTTTCATGAACAGGTTCGAGTTTCCGACGTTCGGCATTCCCTGATAGCTGCGCGTGGCGCAGCCAGTCGGTTTCAGACTCAGCCGCCGCGCCGAATACGAATCGCAGACGTATTGCTTCAACACGCCTTTTTCGATCACCGTCACAGGCGACGATTTGACGCCTTCGGCGTCGAACGGGCGCGAAGCCAAGCCATCGGCCATCGCCGGATCGTCAATGACCGTGACCAGCGGCGAGGCGATCTCCTGGCCGGCTTTGTCCACCAGGAACGACGACTTGCGGTAGATGTTTCCGCCCGCCGCCGCGAAATAGGCAGTGCTGATCAGACCACTCGAAACCATCGGGTGAACTACTATCGGCGCGACTTGCGACTTCACCTTCTTTGCACCGAGCCTTTTCACCGTTCGTCGCGCAGCTTCTTCACCAACCGATTTCGGCGATTCGAGTTTGTTGAAGAAGCGGTTGAACGTGTACCAGTAATCGGTCTGCTTGACGCCGTCCTGTTCGGCCACCAGCGAAACCGACACGCTGGCCGAAGTGGTTCGGTACTGGCCGACGAAATCGTCGGAGTTAGCCAGCGTGACCTGGCTGCGCGTGTCGCTCCACCGCGCGCCGTTCGAGTTCGTGATGCGTTTGTCGAACTGGCGACCTACGTCTTCGGCTTCGCGCGCCATCGCGATCTTCTTCTCCGGCGCGACACCCGCAAGCGATTCGTCGAAGAGCATCAGCTTGGTCTCGCAAACGCCGAGCAGTTCTTTCGGCGCCAGGCCGTTGAATTTGTCGGCGTTCGAGACCTTGACAATCTCCATCGTCTCTCGGACCAGGTCCTTCACCGCGCGGTCGTTGAAATCGGTGGTGAAGGTCAACGCGGTCGCGCCGTTCTTGATGACGCGCAGTCCCAGCCCCTTTGAAGTTGATTGTTCCAGCTTTTCGATGGCGCCGAGCCGGATGTTGGTGTTGAAGTTCGTGCTGCCGACGATGTAAACGTCGCAGGCGTCGGCTCCTGCTTTCTTCAATGCCGCGACCAGATCAGCGGCGAGATTGCGATAATCGTTCATTGTCTTTGCTCCTTCGAAAATTTGTGGGGTAGGTTCCCAACCTGCCCCACCGCAGGCAGGTGGGGCAGGTTGGGAACCTACCCCACAAATTTTATCGATTGGTTTTAAGCCTTTTTGATCTTCGTGCCGCCGACGGTGATCTCGGAGACCTTGCAGGTCGGCGTGCCCATTCCGACGGGAACGCTCTGTCCGTTCTTGCCGCAAGTCCAGCCGCCGTCGGTGAACTTCAGGTCATTGCCGACCATCGTCACTTTGGTCATCACGTCTGGGCCGTTGCCGATCAGCGTCACGCCTTTGAGCGGCGCTGTCACCTTGCCGTTCTCGATCAGGTAGCATTCCGAGCAACTGAATGTGAAATCGCCTTTGGTGATGTCCACCTGCCCGCCGGTGAAGCCTTTGGCGAAAACGCCTTTGCTGACCGACTTGATGATCTCTTCGTGAGCGTATTTGCCCGGACGCATGTAGGTGTTGGTCATTCGCGGCATCGGCGAGTAGTTGTATGCCTGGCGGCGGCCATTGCCCGTGCTCTTCACGCCGAGTTGCTTGGCGCTGATGCGGTCGTTCATGTAGCTGCGCAGGACGCCGTTTTCGATCAACACGGTCGAAGTCGGCTGATTGCCTTCGTCGTCAACGTTGATCGTGCCGCGCATGTTTTCAAACAAGCCTTCGTCAATCACCGTGCAATGTTCCGCCGCGACCTTCTGTCCGATGCGGTCGGAATAATTGGCCAGCTTCTTGTAATTGAAATCGGCTTCGAGTCCGTGACCGACGGCTTCGTGCAACAACACCGCGCTGTCGCCTGAGCCGAGCACGACGGTTTGCATTCCGGCTTCGGCTTCTTGCGCGCCCAGGTTTAACACGGCCAAGCGCGCGGCTTCTTTGGCGATGTCCGACGCCCTGCGCTTCTTGGCGAAATATTCCAGGCCGATGCGTCCGCCGCCGGAGTTGTATCCGGTTTCGCGCAGGCTGCCGTCCTGAGCGATGCAGACGGTCTGGAAGATGAACATCGGCTGCGAATCGTCCCAATAGACGCCGTCGCTGTTGGCGTAAGCGAGGTGTTTGACTTCATCGTTGAAGCCCACGTTGACGCGGATGATCTTCGGGCTGTAAGCCTTCGCCGCTTCATTGGCTTCTTTGATGAACCCAAGTTTTTTGGTCAATTCGGTGGTGGTGGCGAGTTCGCCGATGGGATAGAGGTTCTTCGGCTTCAGTTCGCTGACGGCTTTGGCTTTAATACGCGCGGTCGGATCGGAGGCGATGGCGGCGGCGGCCTGCGCAGCCTCCATCATCTTCTCCATCTGAAGGTCTTCCGAAAAAGCGAAGCCGACCTGGTCGCTCTTGATCGCGCGAATGCCCAGGCCCTGCACGATGCCGCGCCGGGCCGATTTCACGATGTCTTCTTCAAACGACAGGTTCGATGTGACGCGGTACTCAAAAAAGACATCGGCGAACTCCGCGCCTTTCGACAAAGTGGCGGTGAGCAGCTTGTCAATCTGTGTTTTGGTGACTTGAAAATAGGTGTCGAGATGTGACGCTGGCGTGGACGTTTGCGTTCCGGCGATGACCGAATTGAGCCATCCGTCGCTGGCGGTGAGCGCAGCCAACGTCAGTGAGCTGTTGACCACAAAATCTCTTCTCTTCATAGGCGGATCCTTTCCTCTGGAATCTGGTTATCGTTGTTGATCAAAATCTAAATCGGTTTTGGTGAGATCAACAGGTTCAACGAAAAAACCGTTTCCAGAGTTCTTGAATCGCATCAAGAAACAAGGACGGATATGAAGTGAATCGGATGTCCGGTTAGTCCCACGAAGGCATTGGCTGCAATTGTCGCCTGGGCGACTGTTCGAGTTTGGTCAGAAAAGCCTGGACGTTTTTCTTCAGCTCGTTCAAATCCAGGAGCGACTCGACGGTCTGCCAATCCCGTTCGGCAAGTGAAGCGCCATTAGTGGCGGCTCGCAACCGGTTGTCAGCGTCGCGCAGGATCGTCATCAGAAGCTCGGTTTGCCGGGACAAGGCATCCGGCGCGCCGGAACGCGCGGCCAAACGCGCCAGGTTCAACTTCAAATCCTGCATCCTCTCGGCCAGCCGCTCGGTGGATTGAAAACTCTGCGTGTGTTCGTATGGCTCGAAGGGTGTCAAAGCCAGCCGCTGCAACCCGCTTTGGCTCGTGACCGGCAGCCCAAAATTGCGCCACGCCATTTGGATGGGGTGGAGCGCGTCCGCGCCCGGCGTTTGGGTTGAAGGCGCAAGCTCGCGCGCTAGAAGAGCCAGTTCCCCCATCGCGCCACACTCTCCCACCAGTTCTTCCAGTGGCCGCTCTTTCAAACGCTGCGTAAAATCGCTCTGTCCAAGCGCGAAGAGTTCTGAAGGCATGAGCAGAGCGATGGCGTTTTGCGCGGCGCCCTGATCGAACGCGGCAAGGAATTGCGCCGCGCGGCGTGGCGCGAGCAGGCGATGGAGACACTCCTTGAGCAAGGCTCCCGCCTGCGCGTCGCTGAGCGCAGCCCGCGCGATCAGGTCTTCGCCCAGGTCGAGTGTGGCTGCGACCAAACGCGCCGCCTGCGGCGCGGCGACAGTTTGATCATGCAATTGCTGGGCGGTGAGCAACGCAGCGGCAAGCGATTCGTGAAGCAATCCGTTCGCCCCGGTTTCAACCGCGCGCGCGGATTGCAACGCCAGCGCGGCATTCAACCGGGCAACGCCGCCTCGGACGGTCTTCTTCGCCGAATCGAATTCGGCGCCGCTCCAACGCGATGCGCTCAGATCGTGATTGCGCGCCAATCCAGGGTTAGCCTGGAAGAAATCGAGCGCGGCTTCGCCGTGCGCGGCATAGATCACGCCGAGCAGGGCTTCACCGATGAAGGGAGCAATCTGACGCCGCGTTTCGGCAAGTGACGCCGCCGGAACCGGTATTGATAAACCGCCCACCAACTCTTTCAACGCGGGCGGAGCGGTGGATTGCCCTTTCGATTTTTTTTGTTTCGGATCAACCGGCGCCGGCTCCAGCGCGAAACGATCAAGGGCGGATTGCAGTTTTTGAAGCTGGGCGGCGTCGGAACCATTGACGGCCAACGCATCCAGCGCCCCAATGGCTTGCGCGACAGCGCCTATGCCCGCGTGTTTCTGTGTGGCCAGCGCGCGTTTGATTTGGGTCAGGCGTTCCGGCGACGTGTCAATTTGAACAAAACCCAGGCCCTGATCTTTGCCAGTCGCCATCGCGGGTGGCCAGATCATCTGGGGCGTGCGCGCCAGCGCCGCCAGCAGCGCCTCTTCGAACGAACGGCCAGGCAAGACATTTTTGAACAGATCGAAGACCGCGAAGGCGTATCGTTCGTCAGTGGGAGATAGCGCGAGCAGTTTGTCTGTAAGCGCGCCCGCCTGTTCGACGGAAAGCGCGCCTCTCCGCAGCAGCAGCCTCGCCAACTCAAAAGCGGATTGATCGGCGCCGATGAGGCGTATTCGTTCGGCTTGCCGCTCCGCTGATCGCGCGGCGTTCTGGTTGTTCTTTTCCGGCGTTGCGGGTTGCGCTTCGAGCGCCGCCGCGCGATTGCAGTAGCGTTCAAGTTGCGCAGTGGTCATCCGCAAATCGAGCGCGGTCTCGATCAGCGCCTCTCGATCCGCCGCAATCTGCCGCGCCACCAGGTCCAACGCCTTCGCGTCGTTGCTCCAGTCCGGACGTTCGCGCCCGACCTGCGCGAGCGCCGCGACTTGTCTGGTAATCAGCAACGGCTTCCCGGGCGCCGCGGCGCCGGTTTTAGCCAGCAGCGCCGTCAACGCGTCGCCGCCTTTGGCCACGCCCAGCCAGATCTCTACGGCCTGTGGCAAACGCAGCGAACTCTCTCCGTCGCTCCGAAAATAAGAGAGCAGGTCGATCAGATCGAACGGTTCGCGCGCGGCGGGCAGTTGAGCTTTTTGCAGCGCGCGGCTGAGCGATTTGAACGAGGCCGAACCGGCCAGACGCTCGCCGGTTGTTCCGGCGGCCGAGAGCGCGACGAACAGGTAAAGTAATCCGCCGTTTTCCTGCCAGAAGAGCGCTGGAATCAGTTGCGCCGAATTGGGCATTTTCGAAAACGCTTCCTGCCACGTTCTTTCACCGCCGGGCAGGATCAACCGTCCCTGCGGAGTGAAACGCAAGTAGGGAGCGGTGAAATAGAGCGCGTGCGAAAAGACCTCTTCGTTCTCCAGATTCTCTTTCGTGAATAGGGTAGTCAGCAGGGGTTTCGCCGCGTTTTCAGGCAGTTGCGACGCTCCGGCGTAAAGTTTCATGCGGGCGTCGTTGCGCAGGAAAAAGAGCCACAACTCGTCGGGCTGACTGTTTTTCGCCTCGCGGAATCTATTGGCTTCCTTTCCGATCAGCCATTGCTCCAACCCCAGTAGGAGCGGCAACCGGTCGTTCTTCCAACGCAACTGGACTGATTCGCCGCGCGCGCAGGCTTGCGCGTTGGCGCCGAGCGCCAGCAACAAGACCTGGCGTTTTTTGAAATCGTTTTGATTGCTGATTTCGCGCTTCCCGTTTTTGTCATGCAAGCCGAAAAAGCGCAGTAAGTCACGCGTCGCCTCATCTCGTGAAGCCGTCCCTGCGGCGGGGAAAGTGACTTGACCGGACGTAAAGCCTTTGCGTTCGGCCTGACGAATGAATTCGGGGTAAAGATCGAAGTAGGCGGTCAGGCGCTCACGCGTTGCTTGATCACGCAGGCAGGCGTCGAAGATCAGCGCCAGCGCCTGTGATTGGTTTTGTTCGTTGATCTTCACGCCGGTCAGCCGTTCCAGCGCCGCCAGTCCGCCTGGCGCGGCCAATTGTCCGAAAAGCTGCCCGGCGGCGTCCGGCTCCGCCGGTTTCTGCGTCGTGACGCGTTTTTCCCCGGCGCGCAGCCCCAAGGTTTGAGCGTGTCTCTCCAGTTCCAGTTTGAGTCGATTGTCGCCGGCTGCGGCATCCGCCGCGTCGCGATAGGCGATCTGCGCATCCTGCAATCGGCCCGCGCGTTCATAATAATCGCCCAGCCGGCGATGCAGTTGCGCCTTCTCCTGTTTGTTCTCTCCGGCGAGTTCGATAGCTTTTCGCGTGGATTCAATCGCGAGCAGGAACGATCCCTGGCGCGCGAAGAGTCGCCCCAGTTGGCCGTGGACTTGGGCGGAACGCGAACCACGCCGCGCAGCTTCATGGAGCGCGGTTGTGGCGCGGTCAAAATCGCCGTGTTGCAGGAGGGCTTCACTGAGTTGCAAAAAGACCCGGTCGCGCTGCGCATTATTCGTCAGAAAATGGCGCGCGACTTTGCTGAGCGATTGGATGGCTGCGCCGGTCTGCCGGTTTTTCAGCAGGGCTAATCCAAACACCTCTTCGGTCCCGATTGCGCCGTTCGACAGTTTGTGCGCCTGCCGCGCCGCCTCCAGCGCCTCGGCAAATCGTTCCGGCAGCTTTTCCGCCGCGGAAGCGCTGTCGTGGTTTAGCAACAGCCCGGCCAATTGTTGGTGGGCTGGTATGTGATCCGGCTCTTCACGCACGGCGGCGCGCAATTGTTTCTCGGCTTCCGCGAACTTGCCGACCTGCGCCAACACTTCGGCGTATCCGCAACGCCATTCAACCCGAGGGCGTTCCGCCGTCGCCAACGCGTAAGCGCGCAGCGATTCCTCCGGACGATTGAGTTTCTTGCACTCCTGGCCAATGCGGGCGGCGATCAGAGCCGAGAGCTTGTCTTTGAGGTAGTTACTTTCCAACTCCGTCAGGGTGGCGCTGAATTCGCGCACGGCGGACGCGGCCTTCTCTTCGTAATAGAACCTCATGCCCTTGGCGTAAAAGCGCCAGGCTGGCAGGGATTTGTCCTTTTCGGTAGCGAGTTCCTGCGCCATTTCCAGCCAGTCCACGGCTTTTTCCCAATAAGTAGGCCCCTCCGGCGAAAGATGGAGGATGATCCGCGCCGAGCTTTTCAGCTTGTCTTGCAGTTCTTCGCGTTTCTGCAGGAGCAACTTATCCGGAGTGCGCGGATTGTCTTTCAGGCGCGTGTAGTAATAGTAGGCGCTGAGTTTGGATGGCGACGTCAATTGGTTGCGCCGCAGCGCCTCGTCAAAGTTGGCCACCGTTTGCAAAACGAATGGATCGGATTCGAACCATTTCCGCGATTCGGCCAGTCCGGGATCACTCAGTACCGCGAAAGGGATCGAAGCGTCGAATCTGGCATTAGTCTCCGGCTCCTGATGGAGGCCGCCGCGCGTGCGCTCGGCAACCTGCCGGGAAACATTGGCGCGCACGTACTGATACAGCTCGCCCGCTGTGACCAGTCCATTCTCGTCGCGGTCGGCCTTGCCGGCGAGCGCTTCCAGCAAATAGTAAGTGAAAATGCCGTGTTTAAGCTCATCGAATTCCAACGACGATTGGGTGGGCGCCGCCGCCGTCAGGATGAAGGTGGATTGATAATCGTTGGCTTCGGTTTCGGCGATGTCGCCTGCGGCAATGCCGCGCGGCCGTTCTGCCCGGCTTCCGAGATCGCCGATCGTCCCCGATTTGCAGGCGTCGGTGATGATGACAGTGCTGCGCGCGCGAATCTTTTTGATCGTGTTGTTAAACTGATCCATCTGCACGGCGGTGGCCGCCAGCGATTTAGCCTGAGCATCGTACGGCAGCAGGAAACCTTGATCCGCGCCGGTCTGGCCGCTCTTCGGCACCTCGCCGTGACCGGCGAAAAAGATCAACACCAAACTCTCCTTGGAGACCCCGCGTAGTTTATCCAGGCTCTCGAGAATCTGCCCCCGCGTCGCCTGTTCATCCAACAGTAATGCGACGTTCTCTGGCAGAAAGCCGCCATTGCGGCTGGTCAAAAAATCATAGAGCGCTTGCGCGTCAGCGGAGGGGTACGCGAGCTGATGTTCAGGTCCCAGATTGGGATACTTCGACACGCCGATGATCAGCGCATAAGATTGCCCACCGCGTTCATACCAGGGATCACGGACGGCTCCTGGTACGGTCGCTGTGTTAGGTGGGGTTGAACCAGGGCCATTGACTCCAAGTCCCCGCTGGCCAGCGGGAGACGTTCCCGGCGTTTGAACCTGAGGTTGTGTTGGAGTTGGAGTTGGTTTGGCTATGGGCTGTTGAACCAGGCGATTGGCGTAGGCCTGAGTGGGTGATTGACTCAGGCTGAGAAACGATGACAACACCAGGGACAACAGCCAGATCGCACATTGAATGCGCGAGGCAATCTGTGGGCTGCGCTTCATTTGTATTTCTCCTTACCATTTTCAAGACGCAATGGCTTTGATAGAGCTTCGAGCTTTTGCGGGTCGGCAATTGGCTTTAGGTCAGCGCTAAGGCGAATACAGCGAAAGCTACGGGGGCGGGCTGATTTTACGTCCGGGCTTCAGTGGGTGACAAGCTCGAAGTCGAGACTGCCGCGATTTTTTTTACAATACCGCCACAACTACCAGGGCCTGCTTGTCTGGTGGCTGGTTTCGTCCCACTCACTACTCTCTAACGCAAAACAGGCTTTCATCCGAGCGGATAAAAATCTGTCTGTCAGATATCGCAGGACTGGCCATGCAACGCTCGCCCATCACATTTCTGCTGAGCAATTCAAAAGCAGGTTTGGCGGCGACGACGGTTGCAACGCCTTCTTCGCTGATCGCATAAATCTTTCCGTCGCCCGCAACCAGGCTGGCGTAATAATCGCCCGGCGCTGGCAATCGCTCCTGCCAGATCAGCTTGCCCGTCTTCGCTTCGAGGCAGACCATAATTCCGCCGCCGCGGACAGCGAACAGATGATCGCCGACAACGACGGGCGACGACGCAGAGCTGATGTTGCGCACGTAACGCCACGCGACATTGTTTCGAGTAACGTTGCCGCGACCGCCGGGACGGAGGGCCATCAGGAAGTTGTCGTTATCCAAGCCGTTCGATGCGACGAACAGCAGGCCACCCGCAACCACAGGCGTCGGGCTGATCCATTTGGGCACGCCTTCGACCATCCAAACTTCTCGACCGTCTTTCGGGTCGTAAGCTTTCACTCCGCCCGCCCCGCTGACGACGATCTGATCCTGGCCTTCGACGTTCCAAATGACGGGCGTTGGCCACGCGCGTTCGATGTTCGAGCGCGATGTTTGCCAGAGTGTCTTGCCGGTGTTTTTATCAACCGCAAGCAGAAAATCTTCCGAGTCGGTGTCGCAATTGAGCAGAACCAGGTCTTTGTAGACGACGGGCGAACTGGCGCTGCCCCACTCAATCGGATACGGCCCGACGGGCTTCTCCCAAATTTTGTTCCCATCGAAATCGAAACAGAGCAGGCCGAATGAGCCGAACCAGGCGTAAACATATTTTCCATCGGTCGCCGGAGTCGGCGACGCGGGGCTGTTCGTGTCGTGGACTTTTTCGATCTCTTTGGCGGGCGCTTTCCGTTCCCAGAGGATTTTTCCGGTCGCTTTGTCGAGGCATAAAACCAGCAACTCGCCGCCCCCGGCTTTGCGGTAAGCGGTGAGGAAGATGCGATTGCCCCAAACGACCGGCGAAGAATGTCCGGGGCCGGGGAGCTTCGTTTTCCACTTCACGTTCTCCGTCGCGCTCCATTTGACCGGCAGGTTCGTCTCGGAAGAAATGCCGCGACTGCCGGCGCCGCGAAACTGCGACCAGTTGTCGGCCAGAACGGCGAGCGCGCATAGACAAGTGATGGCTGCCAATGCGCAAAGCGTTCTTCGATTGATCATCAGTGATCTTTCGGACATAAGCTTCTCTCCTTATTTTCAAAAGCGGGAAGCATGAGCGCATCAGCAGAAAAATGGCTGGCAGAAAAATGAAGACCGCGCGCTTTCATCGCCATTTTCCTGCCAACCATTTTTCTGCTCTCATCAGGGCTAGAAGCCTCTCCTGCGCTATCTCCCAAACACGATTGATCTGCTCCTCATTCACCCTCAGATGGCTGACCACGAGCCTGATCGTATATCGCCCGCGCAGCTTCGTGTGCGACAGGAAAGCTTCGCCGGTTTGATTGATCGCTTGCATCAGCCTCTCGTTGAGATCATTGAGCGCGTCTTCGTCATTCAACCCTCGCGGATGTGCGCGAAAACAGACCGTGCTCAAAGGCACGGGCGCGAGGCGTTCAAAATCCGGATGCGCGTCAACCTGTTCCGCAAACCGCCGCGCCAGACGGATGTGTTCGCGGATGCGAGCCGCGATGCCTTCGACGCCGAAGTAACGCAGCGTGAACCACAGCTTCAACGCCCTGAAGTTGCGGCCCAGCGGGATGCCGTAATCCATGAAATTCACGGCCTCGTCGCCCTGCGCTGTTCGCAGGTATTCGGGCGTGAGGCTGAACGCGCGGCGCAACGCGTCGGGTTTGCGCGTGTACAGAACGCTCAATCCCATCTGCACGAACAGCCATTTGTGCGGATTGACGACTATCGAATCGGCGCGATCACAGCCATCCAGGACGTGTCGCATTTCGGGCGCGACCGCCGCCGCTCCGCCGTGCGCCGCGTCAACGTGCAGCCACAGACCTTCGCGTTCGCAGACATCAGCAATCGCCGGGATCGGATCAATGCTCGTGCAGGAAGTGGAGCCGGCGGTCGCAACGACGCAGAATGGCAGGACGCCCGCGCGGCGGTCTTCGACAATCGCGCCCGCCAGAGCCTGCGGAATCATCCGGTATTCATCGTCCGCTTCGACGCGGCGAACGCTCTCCATCCCCAGTCCAAGCGCCATCGCCGCTTTGTCAATTGACGAATGCCCTTGCTCGGAAGTGTAAATGCGAAGTCGTGGCGCTTCATTCAGTCCGTGTTCGCGCACGTTCAATCCGGCGACCTGTTCGCGCGCGGCGGCGATGGCGTGAAACGTGCTGCTCGATCCGCCGTCGTAAACGACTCCGAAAAATTCCGGCGGCGCCCCGATCATCTGCCTCAGCCAATCGAGCGTCACCTGCTCAAGCTCGGTCGCCGCCGGGCACGATTGCCAGAGCATGTTGTTGGCGTTGAGAGCCGCGCCGAGCAACTCGCCCAGAATGCCAGGCGCGCTCCCCGAAGACGTGAAGTACCCGAAGAAGCGCGGATGATTCCAATGCGCCATTCCCGGCATCACGATGCGGTCAACGTCAGCCAGGACTTGCTCCATCGCTTCGCCCTTGTCCGGCGGCGACGCAGGCAATTTGGCGCGGATGTCTCCGGGTTGAACGTTCGGGAAAGCCGGAAGATCGCCGACGTTCGCCAGGAAGTCAGCGATCCAATCAATCAACTGATGGCCATACGCCCGGAAATCTTCGGCGGGCATATCGCCGAAACCGTTGGCGGCGGCCTCAGGAACAGGTTTTTCATTCATACCCGGATTTACTCGCGCCGCAAATTGAAGCGGCTGAATTCCCGCCACCCGCCGTCCTTCTGCTTGATCGCGTCAATCGCTTCAAGCTGTTTGCCCGTCTCGATCAGACGATAGGTTGATTTGCCTTCGACCCTGCCCGGAATTCCCCACAACGCGATCAGAGCGTCGCCTTCGAGCGTCGCGTTGATCGGATACTGATTGCCCTGCGAATCGAACCATTGGCCTTCGTATTTGCCTTCGCCTTTGGCTTTGTAATAACCGTGCCCCTCGAAGACCTGGGTCTTGCCATCCGCCGCTTTCGTCTCGTACTTCAAACTCAGCCGGAGAAACTTCTCACCGAGAGTCCATTCCCATTTCTGCCGGACAGTGGCTTTCGAGCCGAACGCTGTCCCTTCTCCGCTCCAAGCGCCTTGAAGGCGGCTGAGAAACGGATCGAAATTGTTTGCGGGTCTTGCTGAAACAGAAATGAACAACGCGAGCGTCATCGCGGCGATAATAATCTTTCTCATTGTGACCTCCTGTGTGCGAGCGGCGTTGATCGTCGTTTCGGCCACAAAAGCCAACCGGACAAAAAAATGTAGGACAAAAAAATGGCCGCTCTTTATTTTTTTGTCTTACATTTTTTTGTCCGCAGGGTCTGATGGCCGAAACG
>Ga0187893_10009360_pt1 | contig 15073 bp, 14 predicted proteins | sample MA1701074metaG_FD_139574 | JGI IMG/M metagenome (GOLD analysis project Ga0187893, IMG submission 139574) | White microbial mat communities from a basaltic lava cave in the Kipuka Kanohina Cave System on the Island of Hawaii, USA - MA170107-4 metaG ... | reverse complement strand
TCTCTGCAACGCCGCCAACTTGAACTCTTTGCTAAACTGCCTCCGAGACAAACCCATGACGCATTCCTCCATTCGCTGAATTCTGCATCTTAACCGTTTGTCTCATTTTTGGGGGCAAGTCCACGGGGTCTACTAGCTCGATTCTAGTAAAGGGTGGGGTGGGGTTTTTGCGGGCAACAGGTCTTGTCAGACATCGACTATCATCATGTTGTTGTTCTGCCCAAACCCTTCGAGACCTGGGAGCGCATTTGCTGCTCCGATGCAGGGTCTTAAGTCAGTCTTCAGCTTTTCCAAGCACAGAATTACAGGATCAAGAAGGGCAGCAACTCGCTGGGCATATTGCCTTTCTTCGCCTTGAGGTACAGGGAGACTAGCAACTTGGGAAAACCTTCTCATTCCAGAGGATTCTTCGGCTGACAGGATCTCTCCACTAAGGGCGTCGAGCACAGTTTCTGGGGCCATTCGCTTTCGGTAGCGCACAGCCCCATAAATTGTAAGAGGCTGAGTGTAAAAGTACCGGGTCATTCTGCCGAGTTCATTGCGGATCAACCAAGTTGTTTCAAACCAGGGAATTGGTGTGGCATAAAAGATTAACCTTCCCTTCATGAATCGGCAATAGCGGACGCCCTCAAAAAAACTCTCGGCAGGTTCATCCGTCACAGAAGCGAGTTTAGTCCGCATCTGTTGTGGAGTGTCTTCCGGCCTAGCCTCGATCAATGTAATCGTCTCTTGAAGGGATGCATAAGCGCCGAGAAGGTACTTTTCCAAGGTTCGCTCAAGTTCAGACAGTGCCGGCTCGCTATAGTAAGCGGGGACTTCATAGTGCCTCTCGACTGCATCCAAGACTAAGTCGATCACTTCAGGGTTCGGGAAAGCAGATCGGGCAATTCGCAGTGCCTCGAGCTTGCCGCAGTAGTTGCGGCGATGCATCAAGGAAACGGCCGACTGAACCGGCGGTGTGAAATAGTGCATCAACCGGCTGTGTAGGGGGTATTTGTTCTCGTAAAGACCCAGATTGACAGCCGGATCAATGCCGCGCTGATAAGACCCGAAGTAAATGGCAAACTTCTTCAGATGAAACAATTCGTCCCGGCGACTCCAACGCCTCTGGCTGAGAAACAGGCGTGCCATTCGGATCGCTTCTGAGTCTCCGTGGTAGAAGGTCCATTGTCCGAATTCGGGATAGTAAAACACTGGGTCGAGTATTTCGGACAATGACAGGTTGACTCCGGGCAGATGCTCCAGAATACGTGCCCAGTGCGGTCTTTCTTCAGCTAGCTGCGTGTGAACGCGGCTCACCGCGAGCGACATGTGAAGCCAGTCTTCGGCCGTCGTGGTGTTCGAAACCAAGAAGCGTGTGTCAAAGTCTGAAAGACCCGGGATCAGATCTTCCGATTGCCATTTCCCCGCACTAACTAGAATTTTGGGGCAGACTGCTTGGCATCGCTTGAGATAAGTCTCTATGAACTCTGGAAATTCGTTCGAGGGTTTAGGGTGGAACTTCATAACCGAATCGGCCTGCTTTCCGAGGCACTCCGATAGATGGAGTCGAGAAGACAGTTGGTCTTTGCAGCTTCGGCTAATGAGACGGCAGGCAAAGACTGATTCAATACAGCCTCTACGAAATCTTCAACAAGAGGCAGATGGACATTCTCGGCAAGGGGCAGACGAAGTTCGGTGGTGTTCCGTCCTACGGTCTTGATGACAGGTCCGGAGTCGAACGGAATCCACTTCAAGCTGGCCTCGGTTCCTACCATTTCAAACTCATGCGCCCAGGTCTTGGAATTCCAGTGAAAACTTCCGGTGGCCAGGGCGCCGTTAGCCAGTTCCAAGACGACCACGGCAGAATCCTCCACGGCATAAGGCTGAACCAAAGTTTTGACGGTGGCTGTGACCTTTCGAGGCATCCCTAGCAGTCCGATCAGCAAATCGAGCATGTGGGAGCCCACATCCGCTAGAGGCCCTCCACCACTCCTTGACTTGACCACTCGCCAGAACTTCGAATCCTCAGGCGTGGGATTGAACCAGGCTCGATAGGCCATTCGAACTGAAACCAATTCACCAAATTCTCCGTCCCGCAGCATCTTTTGCGCATGAGCAAAACGTGGGCTGCAGCGTCGATAGTAGCTGCAGCCGGCGACAAGCTTGGTCGCGGCAGCTTTCACAACGACGGCTCGGCACTCCTGGCCGGATATTCCCAGGGGTTTTTCCACCAGCACATGCTTGCCCGCCTCCAGAGCAGCCAGGGCTTGTGGAACGTGGAGGTCTACGGGTGTCGCTAGGTATACCGCGTCGATTTTAGGATGATTCAAAGCCTTATCAAGATTGGTAAACCACGTTTCAACTCCCAGTTCGGCGGCAAGCGCTGCCGTCCGCTCTGGGTTCCGGCCACACACAGCCTCTAGTCGGCTATTGGGAGCTAGGAATAAGGCCGGAACAACACGTTTGCAGGCAATGTCACCTGTGCCCACCAGAAGCCAATGGACAGAATGCAGCGTCATCGCGAACTTCTCCGTTTCAGGCGTTGGATCGACTCGACCAATGCAGTCTTCAGATACTCCAGGTCGTCAAACGAAGTGGCCGGAAAGATCGGCAAGGAAATCACCTGTTGGCAAGCCTTCTCGGCAACAGGACAGTTTGAGCGGTCGTACTCAATCGTGTGAAAGGCTTCCCAACTCCAGACAGCCGGATAGTGAACCGTAGTTTGGACGCCGAACTGTTCTTTCAATTCCTTTCGCAGCGCTTCCCTTTCAAAACCTACCCTGTCTGTGTCCAGCCTGACGACGTAGAGATGACAACCGTGACCGTGCGTTATTGAGGCAGGCAATATCAACTCTTCAACTTCTGCGAGCAGTTGCTGCATCCGCTGGAAGCGCTCTAGGCGCAGCGCGATAATCCGGTCAATTTTCGCTAGCTGGGTAAGTCCCACGGCCAGTTGCGGTTTGGTCATGCGATAGTTGAAACCGATACTGACCACCCGCAGTTTTGGGCCGTAGACATAGCCAAAGGTCTTTTTCTGACGGACCAACTCTGCAAAGGCGCGGTCATTTGTGGTAATCCCACCACCCTCACCCAGCGTGGTGAGATTCTTGTTAGATTGAAAACTGTAACAACTGGCTTGACCAAAGCCACCGACCGGAAGGCCTCTGAATCGTGTCCCGACAGCGTGCGCCGCGTCATAGATGATCGCTATGCCAGACTGTGAGGAAATTTCTTCAAAAGCGCTCATGTCGCAAGCCAGACCGGCAAAATGCACTGGGATGATAGCTTTAGTGCGCGGCGTGATTTTCTCTCGAACCGCCGCAGGATTCAGGCAGAGCGTTTGCGGATCGATATCAGCGAAGATGACCTTCGCTTCCCGCGCGGCGGCGCACGTAGCGGTGCAGACAAAGGTCAACGATGGAACGATGACCTCGTCGCCTCGCCCAACTTCCAGTGCCATCATGCAAAGATCCAACGCAGTTCCACAGGAATTGACCATTACAGCATGGCTCGCTCCTTCATGCCGGGCAAAGGCCTCCTGAAACTCATTCTCTTCAGGTAATGGAAAAAAATGACCTCCCGGTCGGGCTGCAGACTGAAGGACCCCGGCAACAGCCGCAACATCGTCCTGTTCAAAAAGCCCCCCCAAAGCGGCGAAAGGGAGCGAGCGTTTCATTGTCATAATTCGTTTGTTCTACCTTTCAATGTCCAGTTCCTGGAGCGCGTAAAGAACGGCCCCCGCCACCTGCGATCGGCTTTCCGGCAAGCCGCAACGGCGCAGGTGGATCTTTCCGAAAAACGAGCTGTACTCTTGCAGGCTTTGGCTGATCAGCGTGATGAGACGGCCATCGGACTCATCGACCATTCGCCCGCCAATCACGACCGTCGTGGGCCCTACCGACACGACCGCATTAAAGATACATCGGGCTAAAGCCTTTGAAACCCTCTGGAACACAGCGGTGGCCGGACGGTTCCCCGACTCGTACAGTTGCCACGCCTCTGCAAAGGTCGAGCATCCTTGTTTTGTAAGCTGGCTGAGGATGGCTGGAATCGAGGCCAGCACCTCCAAGCAGCCCCTCCCGCCACAAGAACAGGACGGCCCTTCGGGATCGACCATTACATGCCCGAACTCTCCAGCCCCGTGAGAAGGGCCGGCCACCAGCAATCCGTCAAGAACAATGGCTCCTCCAATTCCCTGTCCTAAATGGAAAAATAAGAAGTCTTCCACATCTTCTGCGGCGCCGTACCAGTTTTCGGCCATGGCCCGCAGCCGGGAACCGTTCTGAAGGAAGGTTTGTTTACGGAACCTCGCAAAAGGCTCGACGAGCTGCCCCGGACCCCACCCAAAATGACTGTTTTGCAATAACATTCCCCGTTGCGGATCGACCACCCCCGGGCCAACAATCGTGATTGCCTGCACCTTCCTCCAGTGTCCTCGGGCCACCAATCCCACGAGCTTGGCTTCGCCTCCCACGTATTGCTTCAACGATGGCTGCCGCAGGGCGAGATGCCGCGTCTCCAGCACTTGTCCGGTAGGGTTCGCCAGATGGGCCACGGCCCCTTCATCCGAATAATCAGCAACTACGACTAAGCTCTCCGTGGGATTAAGTGAAAGCAGAATGGAGGGGCGTCCACGCGAGCCGCTATGGTGAGTCTCCCGTGCGCAGACGATCCGCCTTTTCGCCAACTGACAAGTGATCTCCGTCACCGTCGAGTTGGCCATCCCTGTTTCCCGGGCAATGTCGGTGCGGGAAATGCCTCCGTTCTTTAGGATGCACCTCAGGATCTGTCTTCGGTTCGATCGAGCAAGGTCTTTGAGGTCCATACCATCAATCCAGTACGATGGAGAGTTTGTAAATTCCCGCGGGGTTGTCAAAGAACCACCGCTTGGCCAGCCTCAAAGCTTCATCCACATCCATAACGCCTCGCTCTACCCGAGAAGCCAGCACGGTTACAACGTTCTCCCGGGCCAGTTCCAGATGGCCAAACACCTTTTCCACCATCCAACGGGCATCGGAACCAAATGCAATGATCTTGTCGAAACCGAGTAGGTCAATATACTCATCGAGCGCACGGGCACTCATGGCGGCATTGACGGAATGTGCCCAGCACAGGTTGATAGCGGTATTGCGAAAGTTGATGGCGATCATGCCCATCTCGCGAGCATAGGGAAGTCCTGAGTGAAACAGATCAAAAAAAACCCTCGGATGCCGCTCCAGGAGTGGAATCATATAGGTGGGATGGTGCCGGTTTACTCCCCAAAAACCAGTGTGGACAGCAACCGTAATACCTAGGTCAGCTACCGTTTTCAACAGCTCCTCATGAATATAGGACAGTAGCGGCGTCGGCGTTTCATACGACAGGGAGGCGTTCTGACGCTTCAAATTCAAGAAATCTTTGATCGCACGATTTCGATCGGGCCTGGAGTACGCGAGTGCAAACATCTTAAACGCGACGACACCGCCATGGGCCATCGCCCGCAACCGATGCCTTGCCCACTCTAGATAGAGGTCTAACGACGCAAACCCGTCTTCAGCGCCGATCCGGTTCACATTTACATTTTCAGCAGGATCGGTATCGATCAAGGAAACGACGGGCAGCAAGACTTGCTGCCCTTGGTAGGCTTCCAATTCTCGTCGATCAGCCGGAGGCGGCGAGTTCTGATTGAGGACATGGACGATGTTACATGTCCGTTTTAGAACGCGTTCATAGATCCCTGGCTGGTTCTCCGCGGCGATCCGTCGCGACAACTCATGGAGGTTGTCATCATTCAACTCATCTTCCCCCCAGAAGTGTTTCAGTACTCGCCTGGCAGCACGCGCGAAGGAAGTGTGCTTTACTAACGCAATCCAGGGTTTGGCTAAAGCCCAACGCTGCTCCAGCGGAACAGAGGCGTCGTGCATCCGCGCCCATTCCTGCTCCGACAGCCCTGAGGCAAACATCGGGAGCCGTGAGTACTGGCCATAAACCGTCAGGGCATCCCGGTGCTGGGCAATGTGCTCGCGCTCAGGCAGCAGGTGCGCGTGGGCGTCAATCACAGCCATGTTGCGAATCGCTTCGAGCAGCTTTTCCTGAATCGCCCTAGTCATCCTGCAAACCCAGGACCGGACTCTTTCAGAGTGTCTCGACAATAAAATGCCGCCATTGTTCCTCCAGTGCTATTCTTTCTATCTCTCATCTCGATCTTCTCGCCGCTTCCCATCGATGCTCCAACCGTCGATGAAAAGTCTGGTCTCGGTCACCCAGGCTTTGTGCCACCTCATGCTCATTCAATTCGACAATCTCGGCGATAGTTGACCAATTGGCCGGCTAGAAAGCTTTCAATCGAAACGGCCTCGAAAAAGCGAGCCCCCTTGCGATAGAGTTCTTTGGCATCCTGCGCGTTCAAAGGGCAGACACCCACTGCGATGCCGTGCTTATGCCCGAGGTCAAGGACCTTTTCGAAGGCTTGCTCCACCAGCGTATGACGCTCTTCGACAGGGTAGCCGTAGGCAGTGGAAAGATCCCACGGCCCCATGTTGAAAATATCAATTCCGGGGACAGCCGCAATCTCTTCCAGACTATCCACAGCTTCAGGCTCTTCGATCATGAGTGCCACAATGATCTCTTCGTTCGCTTGAGAAAGGTACGCGCGCGGATCCTTGATTCCGTAATGAATCGGTCTGCCAGGCCCGACGCCCCGCTTTCCAGTCGGTGGATACTTGCAAAGTTGAACCGCTTTCTTGGCATCTTCCACATTTCGAACATGAGGGAAAAGAATTCCCCCCGCCCCATGATCCAAAGCTAGTTTGACCAGTGCTCCGTCAATGGAAGGCGCTCGGAAGACGGGAGTTGACCCAGCAGCAAAAGCGGCCAGTATCATCATGTCCAAGGAATCTGCGTTGATGCACCCGTGCTCTCCGTCGAGCATCGTGCATTCGTAACCAGCAAGCCCTGCAATCTCAGCCAGGTTGGGGTGTGGGATTCCCACTGTGCATGAGAATACAGAATTGCCAGACTTCAAGAGCTGTTTCATTCTGTTCATTCTGCAAATCCTCTCCCTCTTCCAACCGCCCTTAAATAGCGACTTCGCAAGTGTGCGCGGGCGCCAATCGCGCTGTACGGACCCCTTCGAGCCGTTTTTCTTCAACCGCCAAACTCATTCTGAGCGTCTGCGAAACGGCAGTCGTGGCGATTGTCCACCGAACCAGATCACTCGAGATACCGCGGGCCCTCTTGTAGGGTCGCAGATTTTTTACCCTTGACACAGGCGGCTGTCAATATATATTTTCAAACTCCGAATTAAATTAAGATGACGGGGTTTCGTGTGACGGTTCACCTGTGCTGGACCATCGATTGCGAGAGCTCTCGAAAGGAGATCGGTAACCTGGGGCTAGGTGAGAATGCGATCCATGGCTTTGCTGAACTCTTGGAGCAACGCCACTGGCGAGGGACCTTTTTTCTCGTGCCAGGTGAAGTGGCACCCTTTGCGGATCTCCTGAAAGATCTATCTGGTAAGGGCCACGAGGTCGCTCTCCATTTGCACCCGGATGAGTTGGGTGCGGAAGGCCCTTACTTCGGAGCTTATTCCGGTGAAGCTCAGAAAGAGATGATCTGCCAAGCGCAGGATATTTTTGAAGAACACTTGGGGCTCCGCCCGGTTTCTTTTCGTCCAGGATACTGCAGTGCCAATGATGCGACGTTTCCAGCCATGGGCGAATGCGGCATCCGTCAAGCCAGCGCTTCGATGCCGGGTCGTCGCATGACTTCATCCGCGAGCAACTGGGCAGGGGCGCCCCTCTTTGCCCACTATGCCAATCCGCATAACCGCTTCCTCAGTGGTGGGCTAGATCTTGTGGAGGTTCCCGTGTCCGTTGATTGGGAGAGCATGATCTGGGGAGGAGTTCATCCCCAGGATCTCAGGGTTGAGTTTACAGACAGCAAGAATCACAGCTTTCTCATCGACAAGCTGATGAGGCGCCAGGTTGCCGAGGAGATGCCTCTGAAGTCCCTGGTGGTGCTCACTCACAATCTGTTCCGTTTCGCGGATGTCGGAGATTTTCGAAGAGAGACCATGATTGGGATGATCGAAAGCATGGAACGGTGTGCGCACGAAATAGACACGCCGCTAGCGGGTTCCACGTTAGCGCAGGTTGCGGCGGCTTACCGCGCCGTAGTGCCATTCCCAAGTTGAATCATGCCTATCTCCAACCGCTTGGCACGACTGATCCGAGAACACCGACCTGCCATAGGAATGTGGATCAACCTCAGTGACCCCGGAGTCGCCCAGATCGCTGCAATCGCCGGCTACGATTGGGTGATGATCGACACAGAACACAATCCATTTACTGAGTCCCAGATTCTAGGTCTTCTGCACTGTCTAAGAGAGCATGATGTCACTCCGGTGGTTCGAGTAAGAGGGAACCGCGAAGAATGCGTGAAGTGGGTGCTGGATGCTGGTGCTGGAGGCATCATCGTTCCCTCTTTGAAGAACGCTGCCGATGCACGCCATGCTGTCGAGATCTGCAAGTATTTTCCGCTGGGGATGCGTGGTTACGGGCCGAATCGGGCCAGCGACTTTTGGAGCAAAGGCAAGCAGTATCTTGAAGCCGCAAACCAGGACATTGTCTTGATCGGCCAGATCGAGTTAGCCAGTGCTCTCGCAGAAGCTGACAGCATCTGTCAGCTTCCAGGGCTCGATGGCGTTTGGATTGGTCCCACGGATCTGGCTCAATCATTAGGCCAGCTCGGGAATCCAGATCATCCAAGTGTCCAGGCAGGCATCGAGACTGTTGTCGAAACTGCAATACGCCATGGAAAGCCGTGGGGTATTCCCACAGGCTCTCTTTGGGACTATGAGCGGTATATGAAGCGAGGTGGTGTATTGATGACGCTAGGTTCTGATTCCAGGATTCTTCTCAGTGGAGGCACGGACTTTGTGCAACAAGCCCGGCAGCTTCGGCCTTCAGAAAGGACAGCCCCTTAATGGCATCACAGGTCAGCATCGATGAGCAACGTATTCTTCAATTGAACGGGAAGCGGTTCTTCCCCATTACGGCCCGGCATATGCCTGAAGGCGCCACACCCAAACTGCTGTGCGAGACTGGCTTCAATGCCATGCGCTGGACTCCCTTCGGGATGGATGCATCCGAGAAGCAGTCCTGGGAAGTCCCGGAAGACCTGGGCGATCTGGCCTTCTACGCTTACCTCTACAATCGCGGCGACCTGTCGATGGATGCGGAACGCCGACGCAGTGATTTGTCCCGGCTAGTTCACTGCGTCAAAGACCATCCTGCCCTACTTTGTTACGAACAGCGGAATGAGCCGGCCAGTTCCTATCGGGATTTGTCCAGACCTCAATCCCCTCCGGGAGGCTTGATAGCGGGCAGTGCAGTCGTCCGAGCAATCGACGGAAACCACCCCATTCGCATCGGGCATATGAACTGCAACCTGGTGTCGACTCTGAGACGTTATAACCCCGCTGTGGACATTGTCGGATGCAATCCATACGTCATTCAAGCGCCGGGCATGCGGATGATCGGCGGAATGCGCCCGGCCGGCAAAGTCACTGATTGCCCCGACCAAACCCTCTCCGCAGTGGGGGAATACACTTTCAAGATGATGCGCGTTGCGGAAGGCCGACCCGTCTGGATGCAGATTCAAGGCGCAGCAAATGAAAATTTCTATCATCCTGACCACACACCAGAGACTCGAAACCAAGGCCTCTACGAACATCATCAGTTGTACCCGACTCGCTGGCAAATGCGGTTCATGGCCTTCAACGCGATCATTCGAGGAGCTACTGGGCTGGAATGGATGTTGATCAGGCATTCGGTCGATAATTCCTCCTGGCAGGATGTTTCCAAGGTCATTGGAGAGCTTCATTCGCTCCACGACGTTCTTGCTTCTCCCACCTTAAATCAACCGCTAAAAGTTCAATACGAAGAACTCGGCTTTAGTGATTGGAACGGTATCGAATCTCTTGTGAAACTCCACCAAGGTAAACCCTGGATTCTTGCCGCGAACACACAGTTCGATCCGATAATCGCCACTTTTTCCGATCTGCCCGAAGGTGTCGCGGGCCGGCTCGCAGTCTTTGGAGAGAATCGGCAGTGTGAAGTATCCAATGGGCAGTTTACAGATCGATTTCAGCCATACGAAGTTCACGTCTATTCAATAGCCTCTTCCCATGAGGAGCCTCGATGACAAGTTTTGCCGTGAGGGCTGCTCCACTCTCTGACTCTGCAGAGGTGTCCAGGGTGATTCTGAGTGCCAACCCTCATCTTGAGGAACGAATCCAGCGGTTTCTGGCTTCGGGCGGACGCTGGGCGCATGCAACCGCCGTTGTTGGTGAAGTCGACAACCATATCCGGAGCTGTGCCGTCGTCTTTCGGAGAGAGCTATGGATTAGCGCTGATGAACGCGCAAGAATCGGCGGAATTGGCGCCGTGTCGACTCATCCATCGGCTCGCGGCCAAGGCTACGCAACACGGGTTCTCCGTTTCTGCGAGGAACTTCTAGCTCGAGAAGGTCACCGGTTGGCTGGTTTGTTCTGCAATATCGTCGAATTCTACCGGCGGCTTGGCTGGCTGCCCATAGAAGAAGACTTCCTAGAGTTCGTTTGCGAGTCGCCATGGCCTAATTTCCAGAACCCAAACTATCGGATTTGTGCTGTCGATTCAGGTATCCCGCAAAAGGCTTTAGAGGAGCTCTGTGAGCGCGCAGCCCCTGAATCAGCCAGCGCTCTAGTTCGATCTCCTGAAATCTGGAACGACTATCAACATTGGCACAGAGATGACGATGACCTCCGTTGGGCTGCGCTCATTGGTGACATGCCCGTGGCTTTCGTCCGAGGAAGGCGAACACCGACGGGAGTTCTCCTGCAGGAGGCCATTGCCTTGTCGCAGCATCAGCCCGCGTTGCTGACATTGATAGGTCGACAAGCCCAAATCGCCGGCGAGCGAAAGCAATTCCAAACGAATCTTTCGCGCCAGCACCCCTTGGCGAAGCTCCTTGAGCAGAAGGGAGCCAAGCATTGTTGGAAGAAGACATCGGGTCAAACCACGATGCTGATGCTCAAAACTCTGAAGCCTGGACTGAGCCACAGCCACGGATTGTCTACCGAACGGTTTCTGACGATCCAAGACTTTGAGAGGAAGTTTCCCTGGGAGCCCCGCACATGGTGGGCCATCGATAGATTCTGACGACCATGGGGATATTGATCCACAACGCGCGCATCATTCTTCCCGATACCATCCTTGTAGGTTCGGTAAAGCTTGATGGCGACCGGATTGGCGCAGTAGGTTCGGGTATCCGTGCCTGCGATGGGCCAGCTCTCGATCTGCAAGGCTGTTATCTGGCTCCCGGCTTCATTGATCTCCACATGCATGTGGGCATGGCTTTCCCGGAACGCGACCTTGAGTTTGAACTCGAAGTCTGCGGCAGAAACCTGCCAGCCAGCGGAACAACTCGGTTTCTACCAACCTTAATTTCGGCGCTGCGAGGTGACTTGCCTAGCCATTTTGACGCCCTTCGGCGGTTTCTGTCTAAAAATCCAGAAGGTGCGCGACCTTTGGGAGTGCATCTCGAGGGTCCCTACATTTCATTGGAAGCTCGCGGGGCGTTTTTGCCCAGTCAGATCACGACACCAGAGCGGTTTTCGATTCAAACGATCTTGGAATGCGGAGCCGACTTGGTACGGATTGTCAGCCTGTCTCCAGAATTGCCTGGCGCGAAGGCGGTTATTCAGGACTGCGTGCGACGTGGCATTGTCGTCGGGCTCTGCCACACTGTGGCGGGGGAAGAAGTCTATCGTGGCGCCCGGCAAGCGGGTGCCACACACATCACCCACACGTACAATAACCGTCGCAATTTTCCGGATTCTCCGTTCGGCGGCAGGGCATTCAACCTTGATGACCTTGGCGTGGCTGACGATCCAGTGACTTGTGAGCTCATTTGTGACGGCGTACACGTGAAACCCGTCTGGATAAAGACCATCTACCGTACGAAGGGCCCTGACCGGATCTCACTCATTACCGATTCCTTTTCCGCTGGGCGGCGTAGCGCGGAGGGTGACAAGTTCCAGAGTCCAGGTGGTCAGTTGGTGACTGTCTGCGATGGGGTCGGTCGTGATGCTTTTGGAGGGTTGGCCGGTAGTGTCCTTACTCAAGACCAGGCAGTTCGGGTGTTCATGCGGCATTCCGGCTGCTCGCTTCCCGAAGCTATTCGCTGCGTCTCGCTGAATCCGGCACGAGTGCTTCACGTTCAAGATCAACTGGGATCGATCGAGGAAGGAAAGATAGCAGATCTGGTGGTGCTCGACCAGGACTTGGCACCACTCATGTCGTTTGTGGCCGGAAGAATCGTTTTTGATCGTAGGGAACCAACAGATTCCTGCTCGTCACACGTTGTTTGAAGAAATCCTTGATGCAAATTGCGAGTTCACCCAAAGCTTCAAGATTGGAGAACGATGAGATGATGCGTAGTGCGAGGATAATCGAAAAGCGGTTTCATGAAGATGGCTTTGTAGTCATTCGCCGGCCGTTTTCCTCGGAAGAATCCCGTTATATACAAGAGAAGCTCCACGATTTCGTCAGGACTCAGGCGCATTTATTGAAGCCAGGTGAAGTCTATTTTGAGGAGGGACCGTCCAAGGCTGTCAAGTCCATTCACCACCTGGATTCCTATTCAGACTATTTTCGTCGGATCATGGCGGACGACCGCCTCCTCGAAAGAGTACAAGGCCTTTTCCCTGACGCTCAGATCATTCCGGAAGCGGTCATGTTCTTCGCGAAGATGGCAGGAGCTGGGTCGGTCACCCATTCGCATCAAGACAATGCTTTCCAGCATTGGCTTCCACCCGACGCATTGACCGTAACCCTGGCGATCGATGAATCCGATCCGACAAACGGCCCGTTGATCTGTCGCAAGGGTTCCCACAAGCTTGGGGTCTTGCCCCATTGCTCTTCCGGAGTAATGGGATTAAGCCGGACTCTGATTGATTCAGTGGATGTCGAAGCCTACCCCGAAGTAGCTCTCTGCATGAAGCCAGGGGATGTGGCCTTTCATCACGTCAACACTGTACACCGAAGTGAGGCCAACCGAAGCTCACGTCACCGTCGACAGCTCGGCATTGGATACAGATCTTCGAAGGCTTCGCGCGACTCAAAAGCTTATGAGCGGTACATAAAGGAACCGGAACAACTTCATGCGAAAGCTTGAGGTGCATTAGTCATAATGTGACCGTTTGGAGTTTACTCCCGAATGTGTAATGCCAACTTCAAGGATGGATTAAATGAAGCGCCTTAACGTCGAGTCTGTTGACCAGCATATTTGTGGAACCGTTTGGACAAGCCGTCTGAGTCAGCAACTCATGGAGGAGATCTCCTACAACATTGGACCCAGACCGCCCGGGTCAAAGGCAATGAAAGAAGCTCAGAAGTACCTTGCAGCCAACTTGGAGAAGTTAGAAGCAGTGAACGTCCACACCGAACCAGTCCCAGTGCTGGCATGGCAGGACGCGCCATCCGAACTAGAGCTTATCTCGCCGCGGAAGCGTAGCTACGAAAGTGTCCAATGCGTGCATAGCGCTTCTTCGAGTCTCACAGCTCCTTTGTGGGATGCGGGAACGGCCAGCCAGGAGGACCTAGACCGAATCGGGCGGCGAGTGGAGGGTGCAGTACTACTAATCGGCGGCCACACCATCTCCGGAGTCAAGTATGTTCCGTTACCCCAGCAGGTCCAATGGATTTCGGAACGCGGGGCCGCGGGCATTTTGCTCGGAAGTATGTATCAAGTTGCCGGTTGCCCTGCGATCGAGCTTGCGACTGTCAAGAAGAGTGCTCTTCCGGTGCTAGGGATTTCCTATGAGGCAGCTCGCGAACTCTCTTCAGCGGCTCAGCGAGAAGCATTGAAAGTTAGGATCAAAAGCACCGGAGAAAGCTTTCAGACTCGGTGTTCCAACCTGACGGCAGAAATAGGTCCTTCCAAAGGCGGCTGTGAATCGATTTTATTGGGAGCTCATCTCGACAGCTTTCATCTCAATCCCGGGTCGTTGGACAACTTGACTGGGGTCGTCACGTTGATGGAGGTCGTGCGTGCGCTGGCCCCTCTGCAGGCGCACTTCAAACGCCGATTGGTTGTCGTGATCTACACAGGAGAAGAATACGGATTCGTGGGCAGTCTGTCTTATGTGCGTCGTCATGTCCAGGAACTAGACTCCATTCGTTTTGTGTTTAATATGGATACTCTGTTCCCGGCCACGGCAGAGGGCGTGGCAGTAATGTGGTCACCAGAAATGAAGGAATATATTCAATCAGGTTTTTGCCAAACCCAGCGCCGGGTCGATGTTCGAAATCTGTTCTGTATGTCCAGCGACTACCTTCCCTTTCTGTTAGAAGGCATTCCAGCGGCGCGTCCCGCCGACTGGCAGAATTCTATGCCTGTATGGAGCCACACTGCGATGGATACTCCAGACAAAATCCATTTCGACTGGCTGCGCATGAACGCAATGACATTCGCTCAACTTCTGGCACGAATGTTGATTGACACGCGCCCACTGCCAGCCAAACGCAAGAGCCCGGCGGAAGTCGAATCCCTTCTGGCCGAGGAGCAAGTCACCGAGGCGATTCGGAGTTTTGGTCTGTTAGCCTAGAAAGGTTGCAGGGAAGGATTCCGAGGCAATGAAGACACGCCTATGAAGGATTTTATTATGTGTGTGTATGCTTCCCTGGCACTCACCGACCGCCAGTTTGAACAAATCGTCAGCATGTTCTATTCAGAAACACTAGAGACCCCGATTCCCGGCCCATAGTGGGTACAATCTCGCTCTCGATGTGCCATGTCGTCGATCGCATTCGTTTCGCGCATCGACTAGACGACGCTCGACGGATCAGGCGAATCTTAAACGAGCAGTTTGCCAGCCTGGAGTAACAACCGAAGTGCTGGCCAGCAAACGCGACTCTCCCATCGCAAGGTGTCGAGATAACTCATGATCCTAAAAACAGCAGTTGGACACGTCAAAGAATATAATCCTCAGCGACAACTCACTGAGGAGGTGAGCGATTGCAGAGAGAATCCAATCCAACTGAGATTCACCCAAAAGGTGAGAGGC
>Ga0187893_10009359_pt1 | contig 15074 bp, 14 predicted proteins | sample MA1701074metaG_FD_139574 | JGI IMG/M metagenome (GOLD analysis project Ga0187893, IMG submission 139574) | White microbial mat communities from a basaltic lava cave in the Kipuka Kanohina Cave System on the Island of Hawaii, USA - MA170107-4 metaG ... | reverse complement strand
TAGGCGGTTTTAAATTGATTAGGAATCGAGCGACGGGGCAAGTTTTTGAGCTGGGGTATGTTATGCTGCATCTTAACAGCTAGCCGCCAGGTAGCATCAAGCAAAATAAGGCCAGAATCTCTATCTTGGGGCGTCAAAGGCTCCCCTTCTACATCAAGCAGCAGATAGCCTGTAAGATCGGGCAAAAGCTCTTTACCCTGCGCACAGGCTGGATAGGTAAAGAAGAGAACGTCTGGCCGTTTCTCAAGGCCACTTAATGAACATTTTTTGAGATTCTCACGCACATGGCGTATGATGATGGTTGGGGGGTAGCTCATGGGCTACAACTATATACTTTTGACAGAATAGGTAACAGACCAAACAAAAAATAACAGGATCCGCTTCGCTTGCAGGATCGGGCAGGATCAAAAACAGGGATACAAGGAAAATGAGTAAAATGTAAGAGGGCCATAAGCTCTGAAAGAGCGTAATAAGGCCTAGGTAAATTTAGGGCATAAAAAATAGAGGCCTGAAGGGCCGACATAGAGCAATTATGCCGGCCCTTCAGGCCTCTATTTTATGTAACAACAGTTCCTAGGCCTAACGACTACGGACGCGAAATATAGCCGTGGACTGAGTCGTCTGCTTCTTCGGCGTATACACCAATTACTACTTTTTTGTAGACGGAGTTACCCGAAGTTACCTCTGCACCCGGATAGGTAATGTTGGACCAGATGCCTACTGTAGCATCCTTCTTCACATGGCAGAAAAAGCCATTTTGGCCTTCTACGAGGTTTATCCAGTCACCTGTTAGGTAGTAGCCGCCCTTTTTATCGGTTGTTATGCCGTCAAAGTGGGTGATATGGGCATGTTCTGGGTCATTATTGTAGTTAAATGTTCTCCAGTTGCTTAGGCGTTTGTGCTTGCTGTCCCAGTCTACAAGATAGCCTGACTCAAAGTTATCGATAGCATCTACGTCAGAAAAGCCGCCACAAATGGTGTAGAAGTGGCCGCCATTATGCCATATGCCATAGGCGGTAATAGAAAGAGCATTTTCTTTTACAATTTCGTAGTACACTTCGTGCTTTAGGTCGTAGATAAAGGCCTTTCCTTCATCTATTTGGGTGTCGTAGTTTCCGACGACAAAGTTTCCGTGGGTGCTGTGGGCGATCGTGTTCAGCACTGGTGAGGTAGATGTTGGTATTAGTGTTGTCCATTTGCCGGTACCATCAAGCGGTCCCTCATACAGACAGCCTAGTGTAGCCTCTCCGGTCTCTTCTGTCGTGTAGTTACCTACTACTCGGATATCTCCATCTTTGCCATTGTTTGGGCCATAAAGGTTTGTGGCAACTACGGTCACGCCATCGGATGATGGAAAATTTAGTATACTCCAGACGCCGTCGCCATCTAAATGGCCTTTATAGACAAAGGGCACAACACATGCCTCTTCAGGGCATTTGTAAAAGCCGCTAATGTAGACCTTATCATGGTTAGAATCGACTCTTCGTATACCTGTAAGTAACGTTTTACTCCCCTCAATTTGGGATGGAAAGTCAAATGTGCTGTAATCACGTGCTTGTAGACTTGTTGCCCCTAAAAGGCATAATGCGCAAATTGTTGTTTTCACTGACAACCTCCAATTTTGTTGTATGCGTACACCATAATCTTTTGAGGATTGAAAAACAATAGGCAAAACTTTTACACTCAAGATATTCACTAACCAGGAGTTTTCAGATGAAATTTTCTACACTTATTTGTGCCTTTACAGCTGTGTGTGGGGCAATGTCAATGGCAGATCTCTCAGCTGCAGCAACAGAGCAGGTAGCCGGCCATATTAACTGGATGACAGACTTTGATGCTGCTAAAAAGCAGGCTCAAGAGCAGTCTAAGCCAATGTTTGTCTATTTTACCGGTTCTGACTGGTGCCCATGGTGCAAAAAGATGGATGCCCAAATCCTCTCTACACCCGAATTTCAACAAGCAATGGCAGATAAGGTTGTCTTTGTAAAGATTGACTTTCCACGCAGCACAAAGCTCGACGCTACAGTCGAAGCCCAAAACAAAAAGCTTTCAAGTCAGTATGGCATCACAGGCTTTCCTACAGCGGCACTGCTTGATTCAAATGGCAATGTGATTAGCAAAATGGGCTTTGAGAATGGCGGCGGTGCTAATTATGCCAAGAAAGTACAGGCAGCACTGGACGCATATAGCAAAAAGTAATTAGGCGAGTTTTTCAAAGAACTCTTTGAAATCATCGACTACATCTTGCAAAGAGGGAAGAACCGGGTTCTTCCCTTTTATATTTTTAGGCCTCACATTAAGGTCTACGCCCTGCTCCATACGGCCAGGAGTCTGCCTAAACCCCTCCCTCACAAGTCGCTTAAACCTATTGCGGACATGGGCCTCTCCAAATTTTTTTGTTACAGTAATACCAAGGCGCGCATGCGGGAGCCCATTTGCTTTATAGGCAATAAAGAGCGCCCTGCCATAGAAGGTGTGAGATTTGTTGGATATGGCTTGAAACTGGCTGCCTTTACGCAGCCTGAACGATCGCGAAAAACGCCCTGAAATCATCCTCTGGATGAGTTTACTATCAGGCGCTTGCGTCCAATCTTTCTGCGGCCAGCAAGCACTTTACGACCATTTTTTGTCTGCATACGCTTGCGGAAGCCATGTTCTGTTTTACGTTTTCTCTTGCTTGGCTGATATGTGCGTTTTACCATGTGTGTAAGACCTTTTCTAAAAATGTTGCCCCATATGATAAAATGATCGCGGATTGCTTGCAACCAAAACTTTTCGCATCTTTTTTGTTTTTTCGGTTGCAAAGAAAATGGGCGTCCCTGTAGAGTTTAGACCTAAATTTGTAGGAAATTCCATGAAAGTACGAGCATCTGTAAAAGCTGACAAGTCCAAAGGCGACAAAATTGTACGCCGCAGAGGCGTTGTTTATGTTATCAACAAGAAAGACCCGACACGTAAAGCGCGTCAAAAGGGTCCTGCACGCATTAAATAGAGAGGATACGAGCACCGTATGGCTAAAAAATCGGTTGTGAACCGCCAAAAGAAGCGTGAAATCATAGTAAAGCGTCACTGGGACAAACGCCAGGCGCTCAAAGCGAAATCACAAGATATGACCCTTACAGAAGAAGAGCGTCATGATGCCCGCACGGCACTTAATAAAATGCCACGCGACGGCTCAAAAGTGCGCCTTCGCAACCGCTGCGAGCTCACAGGCCGCCCAAGAGGCATCTACCGCAAGTTTAAAGTCTCACGACTTTGCTTCCGCGAGCTTGCCCTTATGGGAGCCATCCCAGGCGTCACCAAGGCGAGCTGGTAAAAAACTACGACCTAGGGTGGGTTTTCCACCCTATTTCCTTGCCTAGAGAGAGTAATGACGAAAGTTGTTACTCTTTCTTTTTTTAAAGGCTTATGTAGATTTTTTTACCACCTCTGTGACTCTGTGTCTCTGTGTCTCTGTGGTAAAAAAAACTACATAAACCTGTTTTCAAGCTCAGCCATCTCCTCAATCCTCTTCCACCCCTGCATCCCTTCGCACCAGACAAAGGTTTTGAGGCTGATTTTTTGCTCGCGGTAGAGGGTTTTGAGCTGATCAAGTGTTTGTGGCCCCAGGGTATTGTGCTGGGCATCTAGATAGTACCAGGATTTGCTTGCAAGGGCGTCTGGAACTGGTGCTGGAGGAACTGAGGGCGTCTCTTTCTTTGGCTCCTCTTTTGGGAACATAAAGAGGGCAAGTAAGCCAAAGACCCCCGCTAAAAAGCCTATGATAAACCACTTTCCAGGCTCGCGGCCCCTCTGTTTAGCAAAATAGGCCGTAATGGCTCCCATAACAGCTGCAGCGATAAAGAGTTGTAAAAGATCTGGTGAATTCATGCTTGTCTTTGATCTCCAAGTAAAGTATACTATAGCTCGACTTTGGGTATTTTTGGTAGGTGATTTCTCCACACTGGGCTTTCAGCTTTGTTTTAATTGCGCGCAATAGACTTAGCACGCCATCGCGCGCAATTAAAACAAAGCTGAGAGCCCAGTGTGGAGAAAGCGCCTGCAAAAAATACACAAAGTCGAGCTAGACAACAGAGGGACTTATTGCTATGACAGAAAAAAAATCAAAGCTAGAATTTGATACAAAAGAATTTGAACTTCCTGAAACAGAGTATATTCGCGACATAGACAATCGCGTATTTCAGGGTATCATCCTCCAAACGCTTGCCAAAATTCCTGGCATCTCCCTGCTTGAAGGCAATGTGATCGACCACCTCTTTGGCCGTACAGAGGGTGTAAAGGGCATTCATACCGAACAAGACCCCAAAACATGCTCTATTAGCGCTCGCGTAGAAGTTGCCATCGCCTATGGCCTCTCAATCCCCGAAAAGGCTGAAGAAATCCAATCTAAGGTAGTGCATGAACTGGTCCGCATGACAGGTCTTCGCGTCTCCCACGTTCACGTCGTCTTTAAAGAGCTTATACCGGCAGCAGAGCTGCCCAAGAAAAGTAGCGCGCAGCCTCAAAAAGCAGTGAGCCACCCTGGCGACTACTCGGATATCTTCTAAAGGCTAAAGGATAAAGGATAAGAGCTAAAATTTTAGCCTTTAGCCCTTATCCCTTAGCATTTCCCTGATCGTCTCAGCATCCTTTTTGGTGATGCCCTTTACTGTAAGAAGCTCATCCATCGTCTTTTCTTTTATCGCTCTGACACTCCCAAACGCCTGTAGAAGGCGCTTTTTCTTGGCGGAGCCTATGCCTGGGATATAGTCGAGCTCGCTTTTGATGGTGGCTTTATTGCGTCTTTGGGTTTGGAAGGCAAGGACAAAGCGGTGTGCTTCGTCTCTGATCTGTTGAAGTAAAAATAGAATTTGAGAATTGGGCTCCAAAAGTATGGGCTGGGGCGATGTACGGGTATGAACCTTTTCTTGCGTCTGGCCCTTGTCGTGGCGGCCTGCCTCTTTTGAGACGCTGATAAGGTCGCATGTGACAATTTCAAGCTCTTTGAGCACCTTGTGGGCAGCCTGGAGGTGGCCCTTGCCGCCGTCGATGATAATAAGATCTGGTAGGTTTGCCTCTTCTTTTGCCTTGCTGTAGCGCCGATAAAGCACCTCCTGCATCATGGCATAGTCATCAGGCGTTGATACCGTTTTACTTTTATACTTTCTAAAGCCTGCCTTGTAGCGCTCACCATCGATAAAGACGACGCAGGATGATACGAGCTCACTGCCTGAAAAATGGGAGTTATCAAAGCATTCAATGCGTTTTGGATAGCGAGAAAGCGATAGCTTTTCCTGCAGTTCAAGAAGCGCCTTTTCACGCACCGTTTTCGCATTCATCCGCTGCTTAAAGGTGGCCATGGCGTTAGCTGTTGCCATAAGGGCAAGCTGACGCTTATCACCTCGTACAGGCACTAAAACACGCCTTCCAATAACGCTTGAGAGCGCTTCAATATCAGCTACAGGCTCGGCAAGGAGCAGCTCAGGCCCCTTTTCATCGAGATAGTGCTGCACAAGCACAGACTCCAAAAGCTCATCTGTAGGTTGAAAAGCGTTATCAAAATCAAAGTGGTGCGAGCCTATAAGCTTGCCATTTCGCCACATAAGCTTTGTCACAACGACAAAACCGCCCTCGCGAAAAAGCCCCCAGACATCGGCATCATCGCGCTGCACGCTATCTACACGCTGGCCCTGCACGATCTCCTGCAAAAGCTCGATTTTTTCAAGCAGGCTTTGCGCTTTTTCAAATTCTAATGCCTCAGATGCCTGATGCATCTCATGCTCGAGTGCAGTGAGCACCTCTTCATTTTGGCCGCGGATAAGGCGCATAGCACCATCGACATACTCCTCATACTGCTGCTTGGAAACAAGCCCCACGCAGGGTGCTGAGCAGCGTTTTATCTGGTAGAGTATGCAGGGTCTTGTGCGCCTGGCAAACTCTTCATCAGAACATTGCCGCAGTGGAAAAAGCTTTCCTATAAGGTCAAACATCTGGCGTGCCGCTGTAGCATTGGTGTAGGGGCCAAAGTAGGTGCCATCTTTGGGAGCTTTCCCCTTAAAGCGCACAAGCTCTACCATCGGCCAGGGATGTTTCGTCGTCACTTTAAGGCTTATGTAGCCCTTGTCATCCTTTAAAAGTACGTTATATTTAGGCTGGTGGCGCTTTATGAGGGTGTTTTCAAGAAGCAGCGCCTCCTTTTCAGAAAGCACGACGATTGTCTCGATACTTGTGACTGCTGCAAGCAGATAGGGTACCTGAGGCCGCGTATCTGCCCCCTTGCCATAATAGGATCTGAGGCGGTTTTTGAGATTTTTTGCCTTGCCGACATAGAGCACTTCGTCTTTTGCCCCCTTCATGAGGTAGACGCCTGCTGCATCGGGATAGAGTTCTAACTTTGCCGGATCAAATAGCATCTTGTAAAATCTTTAACCTAGAAACGGTGAAGGCGCCCTCAATTGCAAGCGACACTGGCTCAAAAGGTTGCGTCGATTCGGCGTCTCCAACTGCCGTTTTTAGGTTTAACTCCTGCATGGCAAGCTGTCCGCAAGCTGCCGCAATGTCGTCGCCTTTGGTGTAGCGACAGGTGTTAATCACCTTTGCTTTATCCAAAATTTCGCGAAAGAGCGTTATTGCCTGCGTAGCCGGCCGTTCAAGCCTCAAGCCTTCTACCGGATTATAGGGAATAAGATTTACTGTGCACTGTTTATTTTTAAGTAGGAGGGCAAGCTCTTTTGCCTGCTCTTCACCGTCGTTTATGCCTTTTAGGAGCGTATATTCAAAGGTAATGTCGCGACCTGTCACCTCTGCAAAGTGCCACATCGCATCTAAAATAGTCTCTAGGGCATATTCTCGGGCATAGGGTATGATTTTTTGGCGCAGCTTTTGGTTTGGTGCGTGCAGCGAAAGGACAAGATTGACCTTGAGTCCCTCTTCAGTAAAGCGATGAATGCCCTCCACTACGCCTACAGTAGAGACCGTAATGCGCCTTTGAGAAAGGCCCATCATAAGCGGATTAATGAGCGCGCGAACAGAAGCTAAGACGTTGTCATAGTTACGAAATGGCTCTCCCATACCCATGTAGACGATATGACTTACCTCTTCGCCCTCTTTTTTTAGCCACTGGTCGATTTGGTAGACTTGGGCTAAAATCTCATGCGTTTCAAGGTTTCTAATTAGCCCCTCTCTTCCTGAGGCACAAAAGGCGCAGCGTGCAGGGCAGCCTACCTGAGAGGAGACGCAAACAGTACGCCTGTCTCCTGATCGAATCAAAACAGATTCTACAAGCCTATCATCTGCGAGTTTCCACAAAAACTTTGTCGTTTCCTTGTCGTTTGACTCCTGGACCCGCACCAGCTCCAAAAGGCCCAATTCAAGCTCTTGGGCCATCTGAGCGCGCACTTCCAAACTAAGATTTGTCATCTTGCTAAACTCAGTTTCGCCCTTTTTAAAGACCCATTCAAACACCTGACTTGCGATAAAGTGCTTTTTGCCCTTAGAGACAAACCAGTCGCGCAGCTGCTCGAGAGAAGAACCTAATATTTTTAATTTCATAATACCTCGAAAGATCGCGACCAGTATAGCACAGAAGACAATTTTTGATTGCTATAAATAGCACGTATGAGCTATCACTTTTGGCATGTTTTAACATAAAAGGAGGCCCCTAATGAAGCAACTGCTTCTTATTACAGCGATTTCATGCGCTTTTTCAATAAATGCTTTTGCAGGTTCTACATGCAAAACTTGCCCAACAGCACCTGCTCAAGAGCAAGAACAAGACACTACTACAGATGCTCCAAAAGATACTTCAACTGACCAACCTATGCTTGCAGCCGCTTGCAAAGAGTGCTCAGAAGAAGTTCAGGAAGAAAAGTCTGCTGAAGAGCAAACACTTCTCCTAGCTGGTGGCACTGCTCCAACAGAAGCAGACAGCACCAAAAAAGAAGATACAGACGCTGAAAAGCAAGTTGAACCACCACAACTATTAGTGTAAGGGTTTGGCGCTTCGCGCAGCCTTTGAAGGACATAAAGGACCAAAAGGACATAAAGGACGACCATAAACGTCTATAGTTGTCCTTTATGTCCTTTTGGTCCTTTTGGTCCTTTATGTCCTTCAAAGGCAGCGCGAAGCGTGTATCCGCGAAGCGTGTATCCGCGAAGCGTTTTGTACAATGAGCTCGAGTGGGTATTGGGTCTGAAACAGCCCCCTCGTACGCTTCGAAAATGCCCACCCAAGTAGTGCCCTCAGCCCCCCATAGCGATAAATCACCTGGCCTGTCTCTTTAAAGATGAGCCATGACTGCAAAAGTCTCGTCGGTACTTTATTCATTTCTACATAGACTCGTAGCTCTTCTGCCACGCTCACATCTTTGTGGGCAAGGATGCGGCAGAAAAAGTCAAGAGCCCCACGGCGCTCAAAAGCTGGATTAAAAAGGCCCATCTTTTTAAAGAGCGAGTTTTTGATGAAGCAGGAGTGTAAAAAGGCTGGCTGCATCCCGGAGGCAAGATTCTGTTGCCACTCTTTTGCAAAATAGAGCTGATTTCCAACATAGCTTGCAGTATAAAAAAGATCGGGGCTATTTTGCTTTTTTATTGTCTGCAGTATGGTTGCAAGCGAATTGGGGGACAAAAATGTGCACCCCTCAAGAAGAATATTTACATATTCCCCCTCTGCGATCAGCACTCCCCTATTGATCAGAGCATAGAGCGATGCTTTGGTAAGCAGCTGCACCCTTAGCCGTTTATCGTGATAGCTTTTTACAATTTCACTCTCTACTCGCCGTTCACCTGCATCAATAAAGAGCGCCTCCCAGCGCACATTTTTTTGTGCCAAAAGGCTCTCACAAGTCTCACCAATAGGCTGGCCTGCATGGTAGATGGGGACGATAATTGTAACTTCCGGCTGCAGATCTTCCATAGTCGCCTTGTGAAAAACTTCTTCTCTTGCTATCATTTTTACCAATTTAAAAGGAATACCTATGCCTACTTTTCAAGAAATTATCGCCAAACTTGCACACTTTTGGGAGCAGCACGGCTGTGCAATTTCTGCTCCATATGACCTTGAAAAGGGGGCCGGCACATCAAATCCTGCCACATTTTTTCGCTGCCTAGGCCCAGAGCCCTACAGAGCCGCTTACATCGAGCCGTGCCGCAGGCCAAAAGATGGCCGCTTTGGCCAAAATCCAATGCGCATGCAGCACTACTTTCAGTACCAGGTAATCCTTAAACCCTCTCCTATAGACATTCAGGACCTCTATCTAAAATCGCTAGAAGCTATCGGCTTTGACCTGTCACAGTATGATATACGCTTTGTTCACGATGACTGGGAGCAGCCTACACTTGGCGCCTGGGGCCTTGGCTGGGAGGTCTGGATCGATGGCATGGAAAGCAGCCAGTTTACCTACTTTCAGGCAATGGCAGAAATCCCCCTAAAACCGGTTACAGGCGAGCTTACCTATGGCCTCGAGCGCCTGGCAATGCATCTGCAAAAAAAGGACAATTTCGCAGAGATTCAGTGGAACGACGAGCTTACCTACGGCGACATCTACCTCGAAAATGAAAAGCAGTGGACAACCTATAACTTTGATGCACTCGACCCCGAAATGATGCTCAAAGACTTTGAAGACTATAAAAAAGAGGCCAAAAGGCTTGTAGAGCTTAATCTGCCCCTGCCGGCCTACGATTTTGTGTTAAAATCATCGCACACCTTTAACCTGCTTGATGCTCGCGGCGTCATCTCTGTATCTGAGCGCGCAAGCTACATCGCAGCCATTCGCGAACTAGCCCGCCTTGTTGCCGAGGGCTACTTAGAAAACCGCAAAAAACAAAATTATCCCCTGCTGCAAAAGTGGCAAAGCTTTGCCTACAAGCCGGAATCGGCAAAAGAGGTAGCCAGCTACAAGCCAATTTCCAAAGAAACTGCCACCTTTTTGCTTGAAATAGGCTCTGAGGAGCTGCCAGCCTCTTTTGTTATGAGCGGCCTTGCAAGCCTTGAGCGCCAGCTAAAGAGCCTTCTTGAAAAGGAGGGGCTTACCTTTACTTCTGTTAAACAGTATGGCACGCCTCGCCGCCTCGCACTTGTTGTTGAAGGTCTTACCGTAAAAACAAGCCCTAAAGAGACAGAAAAGAAGGGACCAAGTGTAGAAGCGAGCTTTGATGCAATGGGACGCCCCACACAGATCGGTCAGGGCTTTTTAAAGTCAATGAATGCAAAAGAAGAGGCAACTCTTGATGAGATCAGACAGGGTAGAGTAGCAGGAATTGAAATTCGCACACTCAAAGGCGATTATCTCTTTGGCCGCCAAAAAATTGGCGCCGTAGAGGCCTACCACATACTCCAAAAGGCGCTAAGTAGCATTGTATTGGGCGTAGAATTCCCCAAAAAGATGCGCTGGGCAGACTTTGACATTAGCTACGCGCGTCCTATTCGCTGGATTGTAGCGCTGCTTGATGATCAGGTAATTCCCTTTACAGCAGGGCCTACAACATCGGGTAGAACATCGTATGGTCATAGGCAGCTCTCACCGGAGCGTGTAGAAATTCAATCTGCCAATGACTATCTTGACACCTTGCGCAAAAAAAATGTGCTTGCCGACCAAGAAGAGCGTATGAAGTCGATACGCGAGCAGCTTGCAGCACTTGAAAAAGAGTGCCAAGGCGAAGCGCAGGTAAAAGAGCGTGTGGCACATGAAGTGGTGCACCTTGTTGAAAAGCCCTTCTTGACGCTTGGCGAGTTTGATGCAAACTTTCTTAAAGCGCCAAAAGAGGTGCTTATTTCTGAGATGGTAGAGCATCAAAAGTACTTTCCTGTCGCAAATAGTGATGGCTCCCTTAAGAACAAATTTATTATTACTGCCAATGTGCCGCCAACAGATTCTATCCGCCATGGCAACCGTAAAGTGCTCTCTGCACGCCTTTCTGACGGGGTATTTCTCTTTGCTGAAGATTTAAAGCAGCCGCTAGAAAACTTTAATCAGATGCTAAAAAATGTGATATTTCAAAAGGGGTTAGGCTCGGTTTGGGATAAGGTAGAACGGCTAAAAGCACATGTTGCCAGCTTACAACCCTATGTACAGGGTGCTGACCTTACGAAAACTCTACAAGCTGCAAGCCTTGCAAAGGCAGATCTTGCCACTGAAATGGTGGGAGAATTCCCCGAACTGCAGGGCCAAATGGGCCGTATCTATGCTAAAGAGCAGGGAAAAGATGAAAAAGTAGCCCTTGCCATTGATGAGCACTGGATGCCGCGCGGTGAAAAGTCGCCTCTGCCAAAAACAGAGGAGGGCGCGCTTTTAAGCATCGCCGAAAAAATTGATAATCTTTTAGGCTTTTTTGGTCTGGATTTGAAGCCTACATCATCGAGCGATCCCTTTGCCCTGCGTCGCCAGGCACTTGGCCTTGTACGCATTATCTTGGACAAAAAAATCTCGCTTCAGCTCAAAAATGCCCTCACAGCATGTCTTAAAAACTTTCCTGACTCAATACAGAAAAAGCAAGAGAGCCTCATCCCAGAGGTGATCAACTACATAGTGCTGCGCGCAAAAGGGCTACTTGTCGACATGGGCTACCCTAAAGATGAAATAGAGGCCTGCTTTAGTGTACGGTCTGATGATATTAGCGATGTGCTGACCCGCCTTGAGGCGCTCCATAGCTTCCGTCAAAAGCAAAATAACTTTTCAAAGCTTGTTGAAGTGCATAAGCGCTGTCAAGGGCAGATAAATGGCTTTAAGCCGCTTACAGTTGTTGCTGATCTCTTAAAAGAAGCGCCGGAAAAGGAGCTCCATAGCGCCTTTGAAAAGCGGCGTCAAACCTTCTCCAAGGCAGTAGATGCGCAAGAATATGCCACAGCGCTAACGCTCTTACAGGAGCTTCAACCAGCGCTCGGCGAGCTTTTTGACAAGGTAAAGATTTTAGATGATAATGCAAGCCTTCGCGACAATCGCTTAGCAATGCTCCAAGAGGTAGCAGCGCTTTTTAACGAAATTGCGGACTTTCAAAAGATCCAAAGTGGGTAAGGCCCAATGGTGTCAACTTAAGGTTATTTCTTAATCTTTGTCTTGGTCTTATTCTTATTCTTTTTTTCAGGATGCAAGGAAAAAGACAGAATAAGAATAAGACCAAGATTGAGAATAAGATCAGAAAAGGCCTTAAGTTGACGCCATTAGGTAAGGCCTAACTAGATAAATGACATGGTCTACAAACTCAACGTTTGGGACACGCGCGCCAAGTGCTGCGTAGAAAGTAAAGTCGCCTGCAAAGGCCTCTGCCCATCTCGTTTTAGCGTTGTAGCTACTTGGGATCACGCCCATGGGCGTGCCTATTTGGCAATGTTTGATGACCGGATCAATCCAGAGCGTACGTCCATCGCTATACTGCATCTTGAAGACATATAACGTTTCTCTGTCAGTACAGATTTGGCGGATCGTAGCCATGGCATCTTCTGTATAGATATCATCATCGTCGGCATGAAGTATGAAGTCTCCGGGCAATTGGCTATATTTATTGCGAATTGCGTGGCCCCACCAGCCAAGGTTTTTAGGCTCCATAATGATCGATGAAGAGCAGCTAAATTCTTTTAAAACCTCCTCTGCTCGAACATAGACGCTATTTTCATCTATTGCGTCAAAGACTACGGTGAGAAAATCCTGTTCCTGCAGCTGCGGCTGCAGGCTTTCAAGCATGCGTAGAAGAGATTCTCTGCCAATTGTAGCGATAAGCAGATGAAGAGAGGGTGGTGGGCTACTATCTGCTGCTGCCCATACCGTTTGAACTACGATCAAAAATAGCGCGCACAATCTTTTCATGATTATTTTCCTGTTTATCCTCTTCTACCATAGATAGGAATTTTTATAAATCATCGATGTCACTAATACCCTGGTCGATATCTGCAAAGTAGAAGGCATCCCAGGATTGTATGGCCTCTAAAAGAAGCTCTATCTCTGCACAGTATTCTGTGATATTACCCCTCTCCTTCATTGCATAGTAGAGATAGTGGAGCTGTACGGCAAGGTCAACCTCGTTGGATTTGCCCTCAAATATCGCCTTAGCAAGTCTGAGCTGCTCCCATAGTTCACCAATTCTTGGTTGTCTTTTGAGGTAGTGATAGATCACAGCCTCGATGGGAATCTGAAATGAGCCCACAAGGCGTCTGTAATCAGAGGCAAAGAGCTTTCCAAGCTTTAGCACATGGGGAACAAGTGGATAGATTGCTCCAGCAAGGTTTTTATAGGTTGGCACCATCCACTGCTTAAGCCCCTCTTGCATCTCATCGAGGCTCTTGGCAGCAAGCAGTTTTTGCCTCCAGGAGGCGGGAATATGGGATCGTTTATTATTTAGTAGGCGTTTATACAGTGCTTGCCTCTCCTCATCTGTTCGAGCAGCCGTAAAGTCTTTACAATCTCCGAAAAACTGCCTGCGACGCTCAAAACGCTCTCTTAACGCAAGACATGCTGGCCTATCAGGATGGTGCATCATCCAAGAGAGCATGCGCTCTTCTCGTTTGGGACATTGGAGTTTATCAAGAAGCGCCTCTTCTAAAGGCAGTGATGCCCACTCTTTATCGAAAATCTCGGATCGAACAGGCAAGATATGAAGCTCTACACCTTTATAGTTGAGTAGAGCTATATCATTACCCGAATACATCGACATCTCATTATCAAAAAAGCAGACTTCCCAGAGTGTATCTACGATTTTTTTCGGCTTAAAGACAGAAAGAGGCTGTGAAAAGATCGTATCTGTTGGGCAAAGTTCTGTATTGTCTCCAATATCGCCTGCATCGTAGGCAAGAATAAGCTTTTCTGGCCCATCATAGCGTTCATTGTTTCTGACATCATCAAATGCGATACCTCGAAATCGTGAAAGTGGATCCTTTCGGCTTATGCGAAAGCCCAGATTTGAATTATGATGATCTAGTGGCTGCAGCTCTAACAGCTGCAAAAGTGCTAGCTGCGACTCACCATCGAGTCGACTCAGTATCCTATTCGCTACATTTTTTTTTAGATCGCCTAAGATCAAAAACTGCTCGTACGAAGAGGCAACGAATTGTAGATCACGATAATCTTCATGTATAGGTAGCCATCTACTGCATACAACATGTCGACTAAGTGAGAGATGCATCAGATCTTCTACCAGCTGCTCCCTGCGCGCATCATCGTGCGAGCGCGCTTTTACTGCCCAGACTCCCTCTTTTACATCAAGTTCATCTGGTTCAGGAGCTTCTCTACGATAGTTAGTAGCTGCCTGCCACGCCCGTGCCCTATCTGAGGCAATCTGAAACGAGTGCAGGCGAAGGGTAAGCTCATCCAGAGACACTTCAGGAGGCATTAGCCTTTCAACCTGAGAGCATATTGCTACCAAACTTCTCTTTACTGGGCCTGATGCAAGCTGTAGAGAGAGCTGGGTAAGCCTTCCTGCCCAGAAAGTAAGGCAAGTGGACGGTTCACTACTTGTGAGCCCAAAAGCATCAAAAACAAAGCGAACAAAAGAGGCTTCTACTTCTGGAGCAGCTCTTTTAGTAAGGGCTAAAAAATAGTCTTCGCGAGTTTGGGGAACAATCCAGGTCGAAACAGCATTCATGGCGAGATACAATAACAATTGAAGTAAAATTAGGCAATATGTTATACTTACATACATGACAATAGGCGCTATAAATTCTTTAATGTCTGGCCAAACGGTTTCTCCAATTAGCCGTTGGAATAGCTATATCGACCAGTCGGCTCCCCTAGAGCCAGTTACGCCAAGGCGTAGCGATCTCTTTGGCGATGAGACAGTAGCTAGAGCTGAATTTCGCCAATATCCACGCCCTGCTACAAGTTCGCTCTCTTTACGCGAACAAGAGGAAATCGCTAACTCTATTTATCGCTTGCTGGCGCATCTTGCGGTTTCTGCAAGGGTATAAAACACTATTCTTTAGGAAAATAGACCTTCAAGGCAATTACCCCTGCCCTTTCTCCAGGAGCAAGCACAAGAACCCGCCTTTTTCCTTTGTCGTATAGCGCGCCGCAAATATCGAGCAGCGGGCGGACAGTATCGCCTATATTCAGGGCCATCATCTTTTTTTTACTGCGTATTGTAGCTTGGTTTTCTATTACACAGTCGGC
>Ga0187893_10009357_pt1 | contig 15075 bp, 12 predicted proteins | sample MA1701074metaG_FD_139574 | JGI IMG/M metagenome (GOLD analysis project Ga0187893, IMG submission 139574) | White microbial mat communities from a basaltic lava cave in the Kipuka Kanohina Cave System on the Island of Hawaii, USA - MA170107-4 metaG ... | reverse complement strand
TGACCTCCGCCCCGAATCCCTCCTTGCGCGACCGCTGGTATACGCCCAGGATGTCGCCGGCCTCCTTGGATCGGCGCCCGTAATGCACGCCGTCGTACCGCGCCAGGTTCGAGCTCGCCTCGGCCGGCGCGAGGATGTAATACGTCGCGATCCCGAACTGCGTCATCGGCAGCTCAAGATCGACCGTCTTGCACCCGAGCTTCTTGACCGCCTCCCGCACCGGCGCGCCCACCTCGGGATCCAGCCCCTCCCCGAAATACTCCTTCGGCAGGCCCACCCGAAGTCCCTTAACGTCGCGCTCCAGCTTGGCCGCGAAAGCCTCCGGCGGCTGCGGCGACGACGTCGAATCGCGCTCGTCGTGCCCCTGGATTACGTCCATCACGCGGGCGACATCCTCCACGGTGCGGCCGAACGGACCGATCTGGTCGAGCGAGCTGGCGAACGCGATCAGCCCGTAACGCGAAACTCTCCCATAGGTGGGCTTGAACCCGACGGTTCCCGTCATGAAAGCGGGCTGGCGGATCGAGCCGCCCGTGTCCGACCCCAGCGCCGCCGCCGCCATCTTCGCCGCCACCGCGGCGGCCGACCCGCCGCTGGACCCCCCCGGCACACGGTCCAAATCCCATGGATTGCGCGTCGGGAAGAACGCCGAGTTCTCCGTCGACGAGCCCATCGCGAACTCGTCAAGATTGGTCTTGCCGACCAGAATCGCGTCCTCGGCCTTGAGCCGCGCAACGACCGTTGCGTCGTACGGCGGAACGAAATTCTCCAGGATTTTCGAAGAGCAGGTCGTGCGGATCCCGTCGGTGCAGAGGTTGTCCTTGAGCGCCAGGACGGCTCCCGCCAGCCGCCCCAGCCGCTCCCCCCGGTCACGCTTGGCATCCAGCGCCTTGGCCTGCGCCCGCGCCGAATCGGCCGCCACCGTAACGAACGCCCGAACTTTCGGGTCCATCGCCTCGATTCGCTTCAGGTGCGAGTCGACGATTTCGCGCGCCGAAACACGTTTCGACGCAAACCCCTCGACCAGCTCGCGGACGGTCCCGAGCACGCCCTACTCCTCCAGGACCCGCGGAACCGTGAAAAAATCCGCCGACCGCTCGGGCGCGTTCCCAACCGCCTGGTCGCGCGGAAGCGACGGGCGCGTCTGGTCCGGCCGCACGACGTTTCCGAACTCGCCGGGGTGCGTGAACGGGTCCATATTCGAAACATCCAGCTTCCTGAGCTGATCGATGTAATCGAGGACGCGGGAGATCTGCTCCTGCAGGCGGCGCAGCTCGTCTTCCCCCAGCTCGATGCGGGCGAGCTTGGCGACATGGCGGACGTCGATCTTCATGGGTTTCGGAGTGTAAGGCGGGGCCCGGCTCGCGTCAAGGCGCTTGAAGGGACCCGGCCTGCTGGTAGACTCTCCGGCGATGGTCTGGGGCGTCCTGTTCGCCGCGTCCCTATGCCAGGAGGGCGGGGAGCCGGCCCGCCGTTTCGAAATCGAATTCTATCGCCGCGGCGTTCCCGCCAAGGTCTCGCTGCGCGGGTTCCCGGTCGATGTGTCGATCCGCTGCGTGGACGCCGACGGCAATACCGTTCCGATCAGCCAGAAGGTCGGCGTGTTCGGTTTTGAGGGGATCCTTCCCGAAGAGGGGGTCGCCGTGGAGCGCGGCCGCTGCTTTCTCAAGGGCGTGGTCCTCAAGGGGGACTATATCACCGTCGGTGAATCGCAGAGTCGGCGGATCCGGCTGCTCCCGGGATTCCTCTCGCTGATTCCGCCGCTCATCGCCCTCGCGCTGCTCTTCGTGATCCGACATTCGGTATTCGCCTTCCTGGCCGGCGTGTGGGGAGGCATGATCTTCCTGGAGGGCCTCTTCCCGTCGTTTCTGCGGACCTTTGACACCGCGGTCCTCGGTTCAATCGTCCAGCCGGAGCATGCGTCGATCCTGCTCTTCGTGCTGTGCATCGGCGGGCTGACCGCCGTCCTCCAGAAGAGCGGGGGAAGCCATGCGCTCGCGGACGCGATCTGGAAGGTGATCGAATCCCGGCGGCTCGTCCAGGCCGTCGCCGGGCTTCTGGGCGCGCTCTTCTTTTTCGAGCCGCGCGCGGGAAGCCTGTGGGCCGGGACCGTCGTGCGGCCCCTGACGGACCGGCTGCGAATTTCGCGCGCGAAGCTGGCGTTCATCCTCGACACGACCGCGTCGCCGGTTTCGATGCTCGCCGTCCTCTCGACGTTCGCCGCGCTCCAGATCGACGCGCTCGGCGGAGCGGGATCGGCCGGCGCCTTCGTCAAGACGCTTCCGTATTCGTTTTACGCCGTTTTCGCCCTCGTGATCGCCGGCGCCGTGATCGTGCTGCAGCGCGATTTCGGACCCATGCGCCGCTCGGAGCAGTCCGTGCTGGCCACCGGCAAGCTGAGCTGGCTGCGCGCCCAGCCCCTGCTCGACGCCGACGTGACGCTGATGGCTCCCGCGGAGGGCCGCCCGCACCACTGGTACAACGGCCTGGTCCCCCTTGCGGCGCTCCTGGTTTTTCTGGCGACCGGGCTGCTCGTCGAGGGGTTTCGCGCCGCTCCCTCGGACGCCGGACTGCCGGGCGCCCTCCTCGCGGCCGCCCAAGGCGTGGGATTCGGGCGCGCGCTCATCTGGTCGGGGTTTGGTGCGTCGCTGGTCGCGATCGGCCTCGCGATGGCCACCCGCTCGCTCCCGCTTCACGAAGGCGTCGAGACCTGGGTGCGCGGGGTCCGCGGCGCCGCGCGCGGAGGCCTGCTGCTCATCCTCGCGTGGGCGCTCGTGGGCGTATGCGACGAGCTCAACACCGGAGCGTACCTGGCGAACTTCGCCGGCGCCTGGATTCCGCGCTCGATGATTCCCGCCGGGCTTTTCGTGATCGCCGGCCTGGTTTCGTTCGCGAGCGGCAGCGCCATCGCGACCACGGCTATCATGCTCGCCTCGGGCCTCGCCATCGGCAACCCGGAAGCCGGCATCGTCGCGGACGAAATCCTTCGGACTGCCGCGCTGGGGGCGGTCCTTTCAGGATCGCTCCTGGGAGATCATCTCTCCCCCTATGCTCCCACCACGATCCTCTCGGCCGCAGGCGCCGGATGCGGACTCACCGAGCACTTTCACACCCAGCTGCCCTACGGCCTCTGCGCGGCGGCGGCCGCTCTCCTGTTGGGGTTCATTCCGGCCGGGCTCGGGATTCCGCCCGTGTTCTCGATCGCGATCGGCGCCGTCGCCCTTTTCGGCGTCGTCTTTCTCGCCGGCCGCAAGCAGACCGTGCCGCTTCACGCCGCCGGCACCACCAGCTTTATCAGCGAAGAAAAATCGGACCAGTTCCCCGCCTCGCCGCCGTAGTCAGTCGCTCCCTAGTCCGATGTGACTGCGGCGCTATTTCTTCCGCCCGGCCCCCGGCGATTTAGCCTCACGCGGCGCAATCACCGGAGCACGCAGGGGCGGAAGAGAATCAGTGCAGCAGAACAAAAAATCCTATACGGTTTGCATGCCGTCCTGATTGCAACGCCCACACAGACCGCCATTCCATGGGGACCGAACTCCCGATCCATGGCAGAACGGACACTCTTGGATAGGCACGATAAAGGGGAGGGTCAACAGGCCCATCAAACCGAAAATGACGACGGCATGAACCAAGGTGCGGCGCCGCGCCCTCACGCCCTCACTGTACCACCCTCGCCGTCCGGATTCCGAATACCTCTACGCCCTACGTCAATCGTCAATGGTCGTTCGTCGTCCGTCGCCTACAGCACTGCCACGGCTTCGATTTCGATCAGGGCCCCTTCATCGTATAGATTGTTCACTTCCACACACGTCATCGCGGGAAAGTGTTTTCCCATCAATTCCCGGTACGCCTTGCCCACCGGTTTTGATTGCGCTTTGTAATCGGAGACGCTTTTCACATAGATCGTCATCTTCACGATCGACTGGGGATTGCCCCCCGATTGGTTCACCACCGCCAGCACGTTTTCGAGCGCCCGTCGGAACTGGTCGGTCACCGTCTTGCCCTGCACCTTCGTGGTCCCCTTGCCGTACGCCACCTGTCCGGCCACGAACAGGAAAGGCCCTACGAGCACGCCGTTGTTGTAGCCGCGGGGCGGGGGACCGGACGGGGGGTTCACGTACTGCATCTACCGGTCCGGTCGCAAACTCCAGCCCTGGGATGTGAATCGCGCACGCACCGTTTCGCGCTTTCCGCAAAGCGGTGTCCGGAGTCCCTTTCTCAGCGCTTTCCAGGCTTTCATCCTGCGCCCAGCCCTTCACAAACTTGCGAAACGGAGCGTCACCAGACGTTGATCGCCTCGCCCGTGATTCCACCCGCCTCCTTCGAAGCGAGGAACACCGCGATCGAAGCGACCTCCTCGGGCGGTATCAGTCGCCGCTGCGGGTTCTCGTTTTCGAGCATCCGCCGCGCTTGCTGCAGCGACATGCCGGTCTTTTCGGTGATGTTCTTGATCGAGCGCTCGGTCAGCGGCGTGTCGAGATAACCGGGGCAGATCGCGTTGCACTTGATGCCGTGCTCCGCCCCCTCCATCGCAAGCGATTTCGTAAAACCCACCACCCCGTGCTTGCTGGCGCTGTAGGCCGAGATGTACTTGCCGCCGACCTTGCCCGCGATCGAGGCGATGTTGATGATCCGTCCCTCCCCCTGTTTGCGCATGATCGGATAGACCTCGCGGCTGAACAGGAAGACGGTTGTCATGTTGCTGTTGATCATGTCCTTCCATAGCTCCAGCTTGGTCTTCTCCAGCGGCGCGCTCACCGCGTCGCCGGCGTTGTTGACGAGAACGTCGATCCGCCCGAGCTCCTTCGAGGCCCTTTCGACGAAATCGCGGACCTGCCCCTCGTCGCTGGCGTCACAGCCCGCCGCGAACACTCCCTTGCCGCCGCCGAGCGACTTGGCGGCCAGCCTGATGTCGCCCTCGCTGCGGGAGCAGATGGCGACTTTCGCGCCCTCTTTGACGAACTCCTTCGCGATCGTCAGCCCCACGCCTCGGGAGCCGCCGGTGATGACGGCGACGATGTTTTTAAGCTTCACGGTTGCGCTCCAGGAAATCGGTAACGATCATGTCGGCGAGGAGGTCGTACACCCGAGCCCCCTCCTCCCCGGTGGCGGCGGCCGGATCGCCGCAGTAGGCGCGCTCCATCCCCACCTCCTCGAAGCGCGTGGCCCCCGCCCGGATCTTCTCAGCCAGGGGCACGCCGAGCTTCGGGAGGTTTCGCCTCGAATCCCGGACGAGCGCGGGCCGGGCCGCCAGAACGAGCGACGTTTCGTATTGCCCCGCGTGGCAAGATCCGCTCTTGAACTCCTCGGTCAGCCGCTCCACCCAGCGGCGGCGCGTCTTGTCGGCGAAACAGATCGAGATTCCCGGCACCTGCACATCCCTAAGCGCGGACACGTTCTCAGGGTCCAGATGGCTGTTGGCCAGGCAGAGCCAGCGCAGCCCCGCGCGGGCGAGCGATTCGGCGATCTCCCGCACGGTCGTTCGCAGCGTTTCGGCCGACAACGAAATCGTCCCGGCGAATCCCTCCGCGAATCCCGCCGGCGTGTACGTCAGGGGATCCAGCAACACAACCTGACGGCCGAGGGCTGACAACCGAGTCGCCGCTCGCCTCGCCATCTCCTCCGAGATGATCACGTCGGTCGAGAGGGGAAGGTGCGGGCCGTGGGCCTCGATCGCGCCGACCGGAAGGATCGCCACCGCCGTCGATTTGTCGAGCGCCTGGGCCTCCTCCCAGGTCATCTCGGAAAGCCTCTGCACTGCCACGCGTCCGAATTATAGCAGGCCGGGCAAATAGACTCTCTTTCTATTCGACCGCGCTATAATGCACCCGCGTCCGTGACCTTCGAACCCCCTGAAACCTTCAACATCGCCGATTATTTTCTCGACGACCGCCTCCGCGAGGGCCGGGGCGATCGGACCGCGATCCTCTTCGGCGACCGGCGCGTGACCTACGCCGAACTCTCCCCCCTCTCCAACAGATTCGGCAACGTTCTCAAGTCGCTGGGCGTCGCCCCGGAGCAGCGCGTGATCATCGCGCTGGCGGATTCGCCCGAGTACGCGGCGGCGCTGTTCGGTATCCTCAAGATCGGCGCCGTCGTCGTCATGCTCAACCCCGGCTTCAAGCCGGACGAGATCCGCGGGTTTTTCGACTATACGCGGGCGACCGTCGCCATCGTGCACCGCGATTCGCTGGACGCCTTCTCCCAGGCCGCCCGGGACGCGCGACACCTCAAGCACCTGCTCGTCGTCGGCCCCCCGACGGACGACTATCCCGCGTTCGAAATCGAAAAGACGCGCGTCGACGACCGGCTCGACACCTTCCCGTCGCACCGCGATGATGCCGCGATCTGGCTCTTTTCAGGCGGAACCACGGGGCGGCCCAAGGCCGTCGTGCAGACCCACCGGAGCTTTTCGAACACGACCGAGTTGTATGCCAAGAAGTTCATCGGCTATCGCGAAACCGATGTCACGCTCTCGGTCCCCAAGCTCTACTTCGGCTACGCGACCGGGTCGAACCTGTTCTTCCCCCTGAGCGTCGGGGCGGCCACCGTCCTCTTTCCCGAACGAAGCACCGCGGAATCGCTTTTCGAAAACATCCGCCGCCACCGGCCCACGATCCTGATCAACGTCCCCACCATGATCAATCAAATGGTCTCCCACCCTGGGGCGAAGCAGCAGGACCTCCGCTGCCTGCGCCTGACGACCTCCGCGGGCGAGGCGCTGCCGGTGGAGCTCTACCAGCGCTGGAAGGAGGCGTTCGGGGTCGAGATCCTCGACGGGCTGGGGACCGCCGAAATGTGGCACATTTTCATTTCGAACCGGATCGGCGACGTCACCCCCGGGACCCTGGGCAGGGTCGTTCCAGGGTTCGAGATCAAGGCCTGCGACGACGAGGGCCGCGCCGTGACGGCCGGTGAAACGGGCTGGCTCTGGGTGCGGGGCGGCTCCCGAGCCCTCGGCTATTGGCAGCAGGCGGACAAGACGGCGGCGGCGTTTCGGGGCGAATGGTACGTCACGGGCGACCTGGTTCGGATCGACGCCGCCGGGGTCGTCACTTACTGCGGCCGCGGCGACGACATGCTCAAGGTGGGCGGCAAATGGCTCGCCCCGGCCGAGGTCGAGAACTGCCTCCTCACGCACCCGTCCGTCAAGGAGTGCGCGGTCGTGGGCGTGCGCGACCCGAACGGGCTGACCAAGCCCCAGGCCTTCGTCGTTCCGCGCGAGCGGCGCCCCGGCCTCGCGCAGGAGCTGCAGGACTACGTCAAGCGGAAGCTGGAGCCCTACAAGTACCCCCGCGAGGTCGTCTTTATGGATTCCCTGCCGCGCACCCACCTGGGCAAGGTGGACCGCGGCCGCCTGAGGAGCGCGTGATGCCGAAAACGCAGAAGATCGCAGGAACGTACGGATCGTATCTCAAGGTGCCCGAGCTGCTATCGCTTCAGCACCGCCTCACCGAGGCCCACGACGAGCTGCAGTTCATCATCGTCCACCAGGTGTTCGAGCTCTGGTTCAAGCTCGCCCTGTTCGAGTTGGAGACCGCGCGCGAGTCCATGCGGCGGAACGATCCCGTCCAGGCGGTCCACTACATGCGTCGCGTCCAGGCGATCCTACGCACGATCGCCTCGGGTTTCGACGTGATCGAAACCATGCGGCCGTACGATTTTCTGGAATTCCGATCGCACTTGCAGCCGGCGAGCGGATTCCAGAGCGTCCAGTTCCGCGAAATCGAGTTCATCTCCGGCCTCAAGGACGAACGCTACGTGAAGCCGTTCCAGGGCGAGCCGGCCAAGCGCCTCCTTCGCCGGATGAAGGAGCCCACGCTGTGGGACGCGTACGTCGAGATCCTCGGGAAGAACAAGCTTGAGACCGCCGACGAGCGGAAGATCGTAGCGTCGGTCATCGCCATCATGCGCGAGCCCGACCGGCACCCGCTCGGCCCCCTCACCGAGGAGCTCATCGAGTACGACGAGATTTTCGCCATGTGGCGATCCCGCCACGTCAAGATGACGATGCGGATGATCGGTGCCAGGCCCGGCACGGGACAGAAAAGCGTGGCGAAGCTCGTGGACGCCGGATACGATCGGATGGGCTCCGGGGGGGTTGATTACCTTCAAAGCACGCTTTCGAAGGTCTTCTTCCCGCTGCTCTGGGAGGCCCGGACGTTCATTGAACGATAGTGCGCCGTTTCGCAAGTTTATTCACGGTTGATCCAAAGATGACGAGCCCGAGGGAGGTCGCAATCGAAATCCGGTCGCCGCTTGGCGGAACTTGCACTCCATTTCGGAAACCCTCCGAGGGTTTGTCGAAATGGAGGACATGCGAAACGACGCACAGGCGCCGACCGTCGCTCCTGCCGCCTTGTACTTCTGATTTTGCCGAGTAGGAGAGAGAGATGGCCAAGGCCGCCGCGACCGCCGCGAAAAAGCCGCGCGACCTCGAGTCGCAGTTCATGGAGCTCCGAAAGGAGTTCCCGATCCTCAAGGACACGGTCTACCTGATTTCGCATTCGATGGGCGCGATGCCGCGAGGCGCGAACGACCGCCTCAGGCAGTACGCCGACGAGTGGGCCCGGCTCGGGATCGAGGGGTACAACGCATGGATGCCGCGGCTTCGGGAGACCGCGGACCTCATCGGATCCCTCTTCGGCGCCCCGCCGGGGACCGTTTCGCTCCACCAAAACGTCTCGACCCTCGTCTCCATCGCGCTCTCGGCGATTTTCAAGCCGGAAGGCCGTCGCAAAGTCGTTTACACGACCCTCAATTTCCCCTCGGTGCACTACAACTTCGCCATGCACCGGCGGCTGGGGATAGACGTGCAACTCGTCGAGAGCCCCGACGGGATCGAAATCCCGGCGGAGCAGATCATCGAGGCCATCGACGAGCGCACGCTGGCGGTCGTCATCGACCACGGGATATTTCGATCGGGGTTCCTGCAGGATGTCGACGCGATCGCGCGCCACGCTCACTCGCGCGGGGTCTACACGATCGTCGACGCCTACCAGACCGTCGGGTGCGTGCCGATCGACGTCAAGGCGTGGGGGATCGATTTCCTCGTGGGCGGCTCGCACAAGTGGCTGTGCGGAGGCCCGGGATGCTCGTTCATGTACGTCAAGGAGGACCTGATTCCGATCCTGGAGCCGCGGATCACGGGCTGGTTTTCGCACGCGAGGCCGTTCGCCTTCGAGATGCAGATGGAGTTCGCGCCGGACGCCGCGCGATTTTCGACCGGGACCCCGAACGTCCCCGGCGTCCATGCGGCCCGCGCGGGGATCGAGATCATCGCCCGCGTCGGTCCGGACAAGATCCGCGAAAAGTCGATCCGTCTCACCAACCGGCTGATCGCGATGGCCGAATCCGAGGGCCTGAAGGTGAACAGCCCGCGCGATCACCGGCGACGGTCGGGCGTCGTCTGCATCGACTTTCCGGGGGCGGAGCGGGCCGAGAAGGAGCTCCTCAAGAAGCGGATCCACGTCGATTACCGCCCGCAGTGCGGAATCCGCGTCTCGCCGCATTTCTACACGCGGGAGGACGAATTGATGTCGATCGTGCCGCTGCTCAAGAAGATGGCCAAGAGGAAATGAAACCGCGCACCTTTCGATATGAGGTCAAGGACCGCGTCGGCCGGATCACGCTCGACCGCCCGAGGACGATCAACTCGCTGACCTTCGAGGTCTACGCCGAACTGAGGGATTTTTTCGCCTGGCTGGATTCGGACCGGGAGTCGCGCGGCATCGTGATCGCCGGGGAGGGCCGGGGGTTCTGCTCCGGGGGGGACTTTAACGAGATCATCAAGCCGCTGCTGGAGATGCCCCTCCGGAAGCTGCGGGAATTCAGCGTCATGACGTGCGACGTCATCCGGAACATGCGGCGGCTCCGGAAGCCGATCGTCGGCCAGCTCCACGGCGCGACGACGGGGGCGGGCGCGGTGATCGCGATCGCGTGCGATCTCCGGCTCGCGGCGCCGGACCTGAAGATGGCATTCCTCTTCACGCGGGTCGGGCTTTCGGGGGCCGACATGGGGGCGGCGTATCTCCTCCCGAGGATTGTCGGGCTCGGGATCGCGAGTGAGCTGCTGCTCACCGGCCGGTTCGTCGAGGCGGAGGAGGCCGCGAGGATCGGCCTCGTCAATCGAGTGGTTCCGGCCGACAAACTGCGCGATGAGGCGGACGCGCTCGCACGGACGCTTGCAAAGGGCCCGCGCGAGGGGCTGGCCGTCACCAAGGCGATGATCAACCGCGAACTCGACGGCGGGCTTGAGCAGGCCCTCGCGTGGGAGGCCGAGGAGCAGTCCAAGCTGATGCAGGGCGCCGACTTCAAGGAGGCGTATCGGGCCTTTTCGGAGAAGCGGGAGCCCCGCTTCGAAGGGTAACCGCCCATGGACGAATTCCTGAGCCCCGAACATCGCACGCTGGCGAAACGTGTCGAGGCCTTCGCCGAGAAGATCGACATGGTGGACTATATCTGCGAGGACGCGAACGTCGCCGACGCATACATCAAGACTTGGGCGAAGACCCAGCACGCGGTGGTGGCGCGGCAGAGCCCGCCCAAGGGGGTAGTGCAGTACCTCCGGAAAATCGAAAGCCGCGGCTTTACGTCCGAAGGGATCATGGGGACGGTGTCGCGAGAAGTCGTCCGGCTGCTCGGAGCGGAGGGCCTGATCCGGTACGTGGTCCCCGGAAAATACGGCGGCGCGGGTTCGAAAGTGGACCCGGTGTCGCTCTGCGTCATCCGAAAAGGTCTGGCCGAGCGGAGCGCGCTGGTGGACACGATGTTCATCATGCAGGGCTTGGGGAGCTATGCGATCACGATGGCCGGCTCCGACGCCACGCGCAAGAAATGGCTGCGGGGCGTGGCCGACGGGTCGCTTATCGCCGCGATCGCCATCACCGAGCCCGAGGCGGGGTCGGACATGCTTTCGATCGAAACCCGCGCCGAGCGCACGCGCGGAGGGTATTCGATCAACGGGACGAAAACGCTGATTTCGAACGCGGGGATCGCGGATTTCTACATCGTCTACGCGCGAACGGCCGAGGGTTCCGCGCGCGATCGCAACGCGCTGAGCGCGTTCGTCGTCGACCGCAAGGCGGCCGGACTGACGCTCGCGCGCAAGCTGGAGCTGATGGCGCCCCACCCGATCGGTGAGCTGAAATTCGAAAAGGTCCAAGTTCCGGCGGACCAGCGCATCGGCAAAGAGGGCGAGGGGTTTGATCTGGCGATCAAGACGCTGGAGGTGTTTCGGCCGTCGGTGGGGGCCGCGGCGGTGGGGATGGCCGGACGCGCCCTCAAGGAGTCGCTCGATCACGTCGGCAGCCGGAGGCAGTTCGGGCAGCTGCTGTCGAGCTTCCAGGGGATCAAGTTCAAGCTGGCGGACATGGCGACGCAGCTGCGCGCGTCCGAGCTGATGGTGTTCAGTGCCGCTGCCCGCAGGGCTCGGGGCGAGCACGGGCCCGAAGCCTCGATGGCCAAGCTGTTCGCAACCGAGGCCGCGCAAAAGATCATCGACGACGCGGTCCAGATCCATGGCGGGATGGGAGTGGTGCGCGGGTCGGCCGTCGAGCGGCTCTACCGATCCATCCGCGCGCTTCGGATCTACGAAGGGACCTCCGAGATACAAAAGATCGTCATCGCGCGGGCGCTCACGGGCGAACACTAATCAGACCTCAAACCTCAGACCCCAGAGGGCTCCGTAGAAAACTGAACCACGGAGGCCCTGAGGCCACCGAGCGTTCACAGCAGGCACGAAAGAAGGCAGATCGATCGCCATGAGTGACACGACTTGGAGGAAAGCCCTCAAGCCAATCCCTCATCATTCTCTTGTGGCCCTCCGAGTCCTCAGCGCCACCTTGGGGCGGGTTTCTGCGGAGCCACCTCAAAGGTCAGAGGAGTCGGCAGGAGCATCCGGTCCCCTCGCGCTGAGAATCGATCCCTTCCGCCTCTGCATACAGAGCAAACCCCGGAAAAAGCGCGACCTTCCTTTCGATGTGAACCGGTAAACGGACCCGCCCGCCCCGACCTCCATCCACCCCTCGTCCTTCAGGAGATCCATGTGCCGCCGCAGGGAAGCGATCATCCTCGGGACCACCTCCGCCTCGTTCAAGGGGTCGGGGGGGCCGCCCAAAGCCTCGATGCAGTGTCGGGCATGCGCGCGATAGAGCTCGGGCAGATCCGTCAGGTTGAAGACGTGCCGCACATGCACGCCCGGCGGCAGCGGCGTCAGCGGCGGCGAAGTCCAATTCCCGGTCGCGGCCCGCCGCGCCCCTCGATGGCTCCCGAACTGCACGTGGCAGCCCGAGCGCGCTCCAGCTTTCCAGGGAACGATGCGCGCTGCCGTCAGATTGTCTCCGCTCAGCAGCACGGGTTCGAGTTCCTCCAATCCCTTGCCTTCCGGCAGGATGAAACCGATCGGCCGAAAATTCAGGTGGATGAGCTCGTCGTCGGCCTCAAGGACCGATTCCGGCAAATCATCCGACACAACCCCTCGGAACGCCGTCGGCGGCCCCAGCCGACTGCGCACGACCGACACCCACAACGGAACCAGCACGACGGCTTGAATCAGCGCCCAGGCCGCCACAGCCGCCAGATCCCACCACATTTCCGTCGGATCGGACGGGCTCGAAACGACGATGACGCGAAGCGCCAACGCGGCGAGGGCCAGTCCGGCGATCGCGCAAGCAACGACGAGTCTCGCGCCGAGGATGAGCGCCGCGAACCAGGCGGCCATCAATCCCACGGCCGGACCCAACCAGACCCAGTCCATGACCGCAATCTATCACGCCCGGCGCGTTGACCCCACGAGCCGGGGGCCCTATCCTTGAGGCGGCTTGCCGCACGCCAAGCTCTTCTCTCCCCTCCGACTGGGCCCCGACTGCGTCCTGCCCAATCGCGTCGTCATCACGGCGATGGTCACGCGGCTCTCCGGGGAGGACGGCTTTGTGAACGACGCCATTCTGGACCGCTATGCCCGATTCGCCGAGGGCGGCGCGGGGCTGGTCGTCATCGAAGCGATGGCGGTGCACGACTATAAGAGCGGGCCGCTCCTGCGCATCAGCCACGACAAGTTCACGCCGGGGCTGCGCGACCTCGCGCGCCGGGTTCGCGCCGGCGGAAACTGCCGGGTGTTCCCCCAGATCATTCACTTCCTCAAGATCGCGCGCAGCGGCTGGCGGCAGTCGATCCACGACCTTTCGAATGAGGACTTGCGCCTGATCGTCCGGCAGTACGCCGACGCCGCCGAGCGCGCCCAGGCGGCTGAGTTCGACGGGGTCGAGCTTCACATGGCCCACGCCTACACGGTTTCGTCGTTCTTGTCGCTCCGAAACCGGCGGCCCGACGAATACGGCGGCACGCTCGAAAACCGGATGCGCCTGATGACCGAGATCATCCAAGCGGTGCGCGAGCGCGTCGGCCCGCGATTCCCCGTCGGCGTCCGGTTCGACGGCGAGGAGGGGATCACGGACGGCTACGGCCTGACCGATTCGCGCGAAATCGCCCTTCGGATGGCTCGGCTCGGGACGGACTATGTGTCGATCTCCGCCGGCGGAAAATTCGAGGACGCCGTCAAAAAGCCCGGCCAGGCGATTTATCCCTACACGGGCTACAGCGGGGACCTCTGCATGCCTCCAGCCGCCTACCAGGACGCGGCGAACGCTTATCTCGCCAAGGACATCAAGGCCCACCTGACCGCCCATGGACTCGCCACGCCGATCGTCGTCACCGGCAAGATCCGCGAACCCGCGCTTGCCGAACGCATCCTCGCCGCGGGCGACGCCGACCTCATCGGCCTCGCCCGGACCGCGCTCGCCGACCCGGACTGGCCCCGCAAGGCGCGCGACGGCCGGGACGATCGGATCATCCGCTGCCTTTGCATCAACGTCTGCAAGGCGCTCGACGAGAACTTCAAGACGGTCCGCTGCTATTTCTGGCCCAAAACCGCGGTGGCCCCGCCCCGCACCTCCGACACGGACCCCCCCCGTTGGCCGCCGCAGGGAGCGCGGCTCTCTCTCGAACGCCGCCCCGGCGCGGTCATCCTGCGCTGGGATCGTGCGATCGACAACGAGGGGGTCTACGGCTATGACATCCTCCGCGCCGAGGACGGCGGACCGCTCAGGTTCCTCTGGGCCGTCCGGGGCGACATGAAGACCCAGTACGAGGACGGCGCGGCGGCGGCCGGCGCGCGCTATCGGTACGTCGTACGCGCCTACGATCTTGCGGGGAACCGCTCGGTCCCCTCCAATGCCGTCGAAGTCGAGGTCCCGCTTGGCGTATAAAGTCTTCGACTCCCACATCCACGTCCAGCCGTGGAAGATGGTCACGCCCGAGGCGCTGGCCATGTTCGCCGACAAGGAGGCCGATCGGGCGGCAATCGAACGTCTCATGTACGATCCCGACCGATTCATCGCGCACCTCGACCGCGAGCGGATCGAGCGGGTCTGCATCATCAACTACGTCGCGCCCGAGGTCATGGGCTTCACCGAGGAGGTCAACGAGTTCTCCGGCAATTTCGCGCGGCGCCACCCGACCCGCGTCGTGGCCTACGGCTCGGTCCACCCGCTTCGCACGAAGGATGCGGCCGGCGACGTCCGCCGCCTGCGCGAACAGCTCGGCATACGCGGCCTGAAGATCCACCCGTCCCACCAGCTCTTTTACCCCAACGCGTACCGGACCGGCCTCAAAGCCCTCGAAACGATCTACGCGACCGCGCAGGAGCTGGGGATGGTCGTGATGCTCCACACCGGCACCTCGATCTTCCCGCGCGCCCGGAACGTCTACGCCGACCCGATCTACGCCGACGACGTCGGCATCGATTTCCCGAAGCTGTCGATCATCCTGGCCCACGGCGGCCGTCCCCTCTGGATGCCGACGGCCCTCTTTCTCCTGCGCCGCTTCCCCCGCTTTTACATGGACATTTCCAGCCTTCCCCCGCAAAACGTCCTCAAGTACTTTCCGGATCTCGAAAAGATCTCGGACCGGGTCCTGTTCGGCAGCGACTGGCCCGCCCCGGGCGTCCCCGGCATGCGCGCCAACGCCGATCGCTTCGCCGAGCTGCCCCTCTCCGACGAGGCGAAGCGGAAGATC
>Ga0187893_10009355_pt1 | contig 15076 bp, 14 predicted proteins | sample MA1701074metaG_FD_139574 | JGI IMG/M metagenome (GOLD analysis project Ga0187893, IMG submission 139574) | White microbial mat communities from a basaltic lava cave in the Kipuka Kanohina Cave System on the Island of Hawaii, USA - MA170107-4 metaG ... | reverse complement strand
CCGGTCCGATTCGGGTGTAGGAGCCGTTGGCCTCGCGGCGGAAAAGGCTTAACCGAGCACGGTAAACACGGCCGGCCGTCAGACCTGTGAGGTCCACCGATCCGTAGGCATAATCCCACATGTAGCTCCCCATGCGAAGCTTCGCCGCGGTTAGCTCGTTGGATGAGTTATTCAGCGCGGCGTAATGAATATCTGCGTAGAGGTCGCCGCCGCGCGCCGCGGACTTGATATCGGCGTGGTTGAGATAAAGGGTCAGCCGGATGCGTGAAGTTGTGTTCACGTTGTCGGCCGCCGTGTAGTAATGAATCTCAGGCTCATCAATCTGACCGTTGCAGTTATCGTCGACGCCGTTGGCTGATCGCTCGGTGATGCGCGGCCGTGTTGTCGCGAGAGCGTCATTACAATCGCCGGCGCGCTCGACGTATCCTCTCGGACAGCGGTTGCCCGGCGCATCCATTTCAAATCGGGGGTCCTCAGGGTTCAATGCACCGAGATTCGCGTAACCGTCGTTATCCCGGTCGTACCGCGATGCTTCATAGCAGTATCGCCTCGGGGTTTCGCTGGCTTGAGCCTCGTTCGCAATAAGTCCGGCGTGAATGGCCAGGGCCGCGAGTAGTTGCAAAAAGATGGATCGATTCATTGTCTTTCTCCTCCAAAGTGTTTTCTTGTAGTGGTTTCTTAACGGGCGTGAGCGGAAGCCCCGCTCCGCGATGGTTCCAGTTCGATTTCAAGCGCCGCGACGCTCGACTGAAGCAGCGTATGCCGATGCCGCTCCGTGTTGATTTCGTTTTCGAGAAAAGCCTGGTAGCCGGCCAGTTGACGTTTGTCGTTAAGAACCCGCGACATTTCACTCGCCGGCTCTAGCCTGCCACTGTCGTCATCTTCGGCCGCTTCGCGCGCCTCAAGAGGCGTTAGCTCGCGCTCGCGCCGCACCTTTTCAGCAGTCGCGATGCGGCCGCGAATCCTCGCCTCGGCCTCCTCCAAATCCCGCCAGCGTTGCTGAACTCGAGTCATTTCCTGGCCGCAGGCGGCCAGGTGCCGTTGTACGTAAATCAGTAAGAGACGCTGCGTCTCCAACTTGAAGACTCTGGCCTCGCGGCGGATTTCATCGACCCTTCTGCTCAGCTCCGCGAGACTTTCGGCCGAAGCCGGGCCGGTAGTCAACAACAGGGCCGCGATCAATTGAGCCATAAGACCAATCCCGGCGATTCTCCACATGCACGTGCGCTTCATTTGCCCTCCGGTTACGTAGGCGCGATGCACAGGCCGGACTTGCAACGTCTGCGTTTTTTTTTCTCGCTTACAAATCCGTTCCGCGTATAACGCCTATTCAGGTAGCGGGGAAATGGTCCCGGCTCGGAGAATTACGATGCGGCTATGGAAGACATTTCGGAGCATGTTCAGGGAGGCCCCTCTTGTAGTGGTTGCGGACTTCGAGGAATTTTCCAGGGATCTCGCTAACGTTATACAGGCGCTATCCGAAGTTCGGTCGATGCCCTATTTTCGGAGAAACGGGTCAGCGCTCAGTCATTTGAGGCGAGCCCGAAACGCCGTCGACGCGGTGAACGCCGCCGCGCGATGCAAAGGGGAGATTCGGGCCTGCGCCAAGTCATTAGAGAGCATCCGCTTGGGAGTAGCGACTCTACGGCGGATCGGAAGAGCTTCGGCAAATCCCAAAGCCGCGGCTTTCGCTTTCCAGACGATTCTGACCGGCCTTAGTGAGGTCTCGGAATCATTGCCTGACGCCGCCGCATTCACTCCTTTCCTGAAACAATGCGGACCCTCGTTCCTAACGGCGTCCTGCGAGAGAGAATCTTTTCAATCTAACCGGAGGTAATTCCAGTTGGGAGGCTTGCGCCCTTTTGATTTGCGTTGGCGGGAGCATGCGCGGCGCAGCCACGGGAATGGCCACTCGGGCCGATAAATTTCGCGCTGGCTAACGCGCCGCCGTGCGGACCGTAGATACGGTCACCGTGGACCGGAATCATTCTAGCGGGCAGGGCTCAGCCGCTCATCGATCCAAGAAACTCCGCGTTGCTTTTGGTCTTGCCGAGCTTATCGAGCAGCAATTCCATCGACTCGGTAGCCGAAAGCGGGTTGAGCACTTTGCGCAAAACCCAGACGCGGTTGAGTTCCTCGCGCGGCATCAGCAACTCTTCCTTGCGGGTGCCGCTCTTGTTGATGTCGATGGCCGGGAAGACGCGCTTGTCCACCAGCTTGCGGTCGAGATGGATTTCCAGGTTGCCCGTTCCCTTGAATTCTTCGAAGATCACGTCATCCATGCGGCTTCCAGTGTCGATCAAAGCCGTGGCGACAATCGTCAGCGACCCGCCTTCTTCAATGTTGCGAGCGGCCCCGAAGAACCGTTTGGGTCTCTGCAAGGCGTTGGAGTCGACGCCGCCCGACAGCACCTTGCCTGACGGAGGCACCACGGTGTTGTATGCGCGCGCCAGCCGCGTAATGGAATCGAGCAGAATCACCACATCGCGTTTGTGTTCGATCAGACGCTTGGCTTTTTCGATCACCATTTCGGCGACCTGCACGTGGCGCGAGGCCGGCTCGTCGAACGTCGAGCTGATCACTTCGCCTTTCACCGAGCGCTGCATATCGGTTACTTCTTCCGGACGTTCGTCGATCAGGAGCACGATCAACACCACCTCGGGATGATTCGCCGTGACGGAGTTGGCCAGACTTTGCAAAAGCATGGTCTTGCCGGTGCGCGGCGGAGCGACGATCAGGCCGCGCTGCCCCTTGCCGATAGGCGTGAGCAGGTCCATGATGCGGCCGGAGAAGTTGTCGCGCAGGGTTTCGAGCTTCAGCCGCGAGTTCGGGTAGAGAGGCGTGAGGTTGTCGAAGAAGATCTTGTTGCGCGATTCCTCGGGCGGCTCGAAGTTGATCGCGTCCACCTTGATGAGAGCGAAGTACCGCTCGCCTTCCTTTGGGGGACGGATCTGGCCCGAGATCGTGTCCCCGGTCCTCAGATCGAAGCGCCGGATCTGGGACGGAGAAACATAGACATCGTCCGGTCCCGGAAGATAGTTGTATTCGGGCGCGCGCAGGAATCCGAAGCCGTCGGGGAGGCATTCGAGCACGCCTTCGGAGAAGATCAGGCCGCTTTTCTCGGCCTGCGTCTGAAGGATCTTGAAGATCAACTCCTGTTTGCGCAGCCCGGCGGCGCCGGTAACACCCAGATCCTTGGCGATCTGATTGAGCTTCTGGATGGACATATCCTTCAGCTCGACCAAGTCGAGAGTGGGAGCGCCATTTTTAGTCTGGGGACGCTCGGCGTGACCTCTGTCGCCATGCCTGTCGCCGCCGCCCCTCCGCTTGGACGCGGAGGTTGGTGGGCCGTCGCTTGCAGCTTTCGGCTCAGCGGGTTTTTCAGCCGGCTTGGCCTCCGCCTTCTCGGCAGCCGTGTCCGCGGCTGGATTTTCCGCCGATGCGGAACCGGTTACTGGTTCCTTTTCTTTGTTTTCGATATCGCTAGCCAAATTTCCCTCGCTCCCTGGCCTGTGACGGCCGAGAAGGTTAGCGGCGCGATGCCGGGCTGATGCTCCCGGAGCGCCGCCAGTAATTGAAATCGTTCGCGCTGTGTTTTCAATTTGTCGAATTTCGAAGCCACCACCTGATATGGCCGGCCGTGATGCTCGAGCCAGCGCTGCAACTCGAGATCCATTTCCATCCATCCGCGCCTGGCATCCAATATCAGCAGGCACAGCGACAGGTTCTTACGCCCGATCAGATAAGCCTCAATCAGTGATTTCCAATTCCTGGTCCGCTCGCGGGAGACTTTGGCGTAGCCGTAACCAGGGAGATCAACAAAGAGCCACTTTTGTTCGACTCTGTAAAACTGAATCGCCTGAGTGCACCCGGGAGAGGAACTGGTCCGAGCCAACCCCTTCTCCCGCACCAGACAATTGATCAGGCTGGATTTGCCGACGTTGCTTCTGCCCAGAAACGCCACCTCCGGCAGGGTCTCCGCCGGAAACTGCTCAGGCTTCGCTGCCCCTATTATAAACTCGGCCGGCAACATCTGGTTGGGCATACCCGGCGGCCTGAACTTGGCCCCGGGCTGCAACTCCCCTCTTCGATGTGGATGTCAGTGCGTCAGGTTCTCTTCCGCTGGACGCGCGGCGATCTCCACGGGTTGCGTGGAAGCGCTCAAAGGCAGCGGTTCGATTTCTTTTTCGAGCGCAATCTTCAGCACTTCGTCCATCGAGTCTACGAAGTGCAACTTCATGTCTTTTCTGATGTACTCGGGTATGTCCGGCAGATCCTTTTCATTTTCTTTGGGAAGGACCACTTCGAGAATTGCTTGCCGGTGCGCGGCCAGCAGTTTTTCCTTCAAGCCGCCAATGGCGAGCACGTGGCCCCGCAGAGTAATCTCACCTGTCATGGCAATGTCGCAGCGGACAGGGATCTGAGTGAGCGCGCTAGCAATGCTGGTCGCTATAGTAATGCCGGCGGAGGGTCCATCCTTAGGGATCGCGCCTTCGGGAACATGCAGGTGAATATCGAGGCTGCGATAGAAATCGCGAGCCAAGCCGAGAGCAGGGGCGCGTGAGCGAATGTAGCTCATGGCGGCCTGCGCGGATTCCTGCATCACGTCGCCCAGCTTGCCTGTGGTTGTAAGCTTGCCGCGGCCCTCCATAATGGTCGCCTCGGTTGTCAGAATCTGGCCGCCCATTTCGGTCCAGGCAAGTCCGACGGTGGCGCCCACCTGATTTTTCTTTTCTGCTTGCGTGTTGCGGAATTTATGCGGTCCAAGCAGCTCTGCCAGCGCGGCGGAGTTAATGAAAGCCTTTTCGGGCTTCACTTTTTTGACTTTGCCGACCACGACTTTGCGCGCCACTTTGCGGCAGACATTGCCGATTTCGCGCTCGAGGCTCCGCACGCCGGCTTCCCGTGTGTAGGACCGGATGATTTCACTCAGCCCGGCGTCCTCAAACACTATGTCGCTTTCCTTGACGCCGGTTTGGCCCATCTGCTTGGGCACGAGGAAGCGTTTGGCGATCTCCAGTTTTTCCAGTTCGGTGTAGCCGGAAAGTCGAATGACTTCCATACGGTCCTGCAATGCCGGCGGGATGGTGTGAAGCACGTTGGCCGTAGCGATGAAGAACACGTGGCTGAGGTCGTATTCGACATCAAGGTAATGATCCATGAACATATAGTTCTGTTCGGGATCGAGAACTTCGAGCAATGCGGCCGACGGGTCTCCACGGAAATCGGTCGACATCTTGTCGATCTCATCCAGCATGAAGACGGGGTTTTTCGTGCCGGCCTTTTTCATCATCTGGATAATCTGGCCCGGGAGAGCGCCGATATAAGTCCGTCGATGGCCGCGGACTTCGGCCTCATCGCGTACTCCGCCGAGCGAGAGCCGCACAAATTTGCGGCCCGTGGCTTTGGCGATGGACATGCCAAGCGAGGTCTTCCCAACTCCGGGGGCGCCGACGAAACAGAGAATCGAACCTTTGGGATCCTTGACAAGCTGGCGCACGGCCAGGAACTCGAGGATACGCTCCTTGATCTTGTCCAACCCGTAGTGATCGCTTTCCAGGATCTGCTGCGCGTAGGTAAGGTCGCGGATTTCCTTGGTCTTCTTTTTCCAGGGCACCGCGAGCATCCAATCCAGATAATTGCGGGAAACGGTGGATTCGGCCGACATCGGCGGCATGTTCTCGAGGCGTTTCAGCTCGGCGATAGCCTTTTCGTGGGCGTCCTTAGACATGCCCGCGGCGTCTATTTTCTTCTTAAGCTCGTCGATTTCGCTCTTCTCGCCGCGGCCCAGTTCTTTCTGGATAGCCTTGATTTTTTCGTTGAGGTAATACTCTTTCTGAGCCTTCTCCATCTGACGCTTGACGCGGCCCTGGATAGTGCGCTCCATGTTGAGCTTCTCAATCTCGATATCAAGCATCTCGGCGACGCGAGTCAGCCGGTCGACAGGATCGAAGATTTCGAGCAGCTCCTGCTTCTCTTCGATCGTCAACTGAAGATTCGCGCCCACCGTGTCGGCCAGTTTGCCGGGCTCATCGACACGGATGGTGGCGATCATCGTCTCGTAGTTCAGGTTCTGGCTCAATTTGACGTACTGCTCGAACAGTCCCGTGACACGGCTGATGAGCGCATCCAGTTGCGGCCCCGCATCCACTTTGTAGGAGAACGTCTTCACAACGGTCCGGAAGAAGCCTTCCTCCTCGCTGACGGAAACGATCTTGCCGCGCTCGACGCCTTCAACCAGAACCTTGATGTTGCCGTCGGGCAGCTTGAGGCTTTGGACAATATTGGCCACCGTGCCAACGTTGTAAATCTCATCCGGACGCGGTTCGTCGACGGAAGCGTCGTGCTGGGTGGCCAAGAAGATCTTCTTGTCGCCGGTGAGCGCCACTTCCAGCGCGCGAACGCTTGATTCCCGGCCGACCACAAACGGCGTCATCATATAAGGGAAAATGACGACGTCGCGGATGGGCATCATCGGAAGACGTTTGGTATCAGATCTTTCCTTTGAAGTTAGCATCGGTTAGCAGGGCACTTTCCAGCACGAAAAACGAACAAGTGTCTAGGCGGGAGAAAATCAGCCCGCCTTTTCAAGCAGCGTCAGATTAATCTTTTGCGTCAACACCATTTCCTTGGTCACAACGAACTCCCGGACCTTTTTGTTTGAAGGGAGATAATACATAAGGTCGAGCATCAGGTCCTCCAGAATCATTCTGAGTCCCCTCGCGCCTACCTTACGTTCCAGGGCGAGCGAGGCCACCGCCTCCAGGGCGTCGTCCGTAAATTTCAGTCTAACATTTTCGTACTCGAATAGCTTCTGGTACTGCCGGGTGATCGCGTTCTTAGGTTTGGTGAGGATTTGCATGAGCGCCTCTTTGCTCAGGTCTTCCAGTACGCCGACCACGGGCAAGCGGCCGATAAACTCGGGTATGAATCCGAATCGAATGAGGTCGACCGGCTGAATCTCATCGAGCAGATTAACATCGCGGCGCACCGGGGGACCATTGCGCCGGCCTTCCGGCTCTTCTGCGCCGCGGTAGCCTATGGTCCGCCGTCCGACGCGTCGCGAAACGATCTTCTCGAGGCCGACGAAGGCGCCGCCGCAAATAAAGAGGATGTTTCCGGTGTCGACCGGCGTGAACTCCTGATGCGGATGCTTGCGTCCACCCTGCGGCGGGACGTTGGCCACCGTGCCTTCGAGAATCTTGAGCAACGCCTGCTGCACTCCTTCGCCGGAAACGTCGCGTGTAATCGAAGGATTCTCGTCTTTGCGCCCGATCTTGTCGATTTCGTCGATATAAATGATGCCCTGCTGACACCGCTGCACGTCCCAATCCGAATTCTGCAGCAGACGCAAAATGATGTTTTCGACATCCTCGCCGACGTAACCCGCCTCTGTCAGCGTGGTCGCATCCACGATAGCGAAGGGCACGTCGAGAATGCGTGCAAGCGTTTGGGCCAGCAGTGTTTTGCCGGTCCCGGTAGGCCCGATAAGAATAATGTTGGATTTCTGCAGCTCGATGTCCGTCGATCGCTGCCGGTTCATCTGGATGCGCTTATAGTGGTTGTAAACGGCGACGGACAGCTTCTTTTTGGTGGCTTCCTGACCGATGACGTATTGGTCAAGGTACTCCTTGAGCTCAAGCGGCTTGGGGAGCTTGTGAGGCGTGCCATGGGAGTGCTCCTGGCGATCATCCTCGAGAATCGAATTGCATACGGCGATGCATTCGTCGCAGATGTAAGCTCGCGGATAATCGCTGGGGGAGGAAATGAGCTTACCAACTACGTCCTGACTCTTATGACAAAAGGAACAACGGAGTGTATCGTCAGAACCTGATCGTTTCACAAATAGGAACTCCCAGCCGGCATAAACCGGCCCGACTCGATTTGAAACCTTCTACGTCCCCATTATCGCTTCAACCGGCAGCTTGCCGCAATGACCCTAAGTCCCAATCGTGAAGTTTCTTGCGCGCTTCCGGCGAAACGGGCCCCCACGCGCGGCGCCGCATTGCTACATTCAAAGAGACCATGACAAGACGACGTTCACTGCTGGCGGCCCCCGCCGCCGCTGTTTCGCTCTCCGCGTCCGGCAAGACCCCGGCTCTGTTCGAGCTGCGGCGCCATCAACTCCGCAACAGCTCCGACGGGCAGCCGCAGCGGCTGGGCGATTTCCTGCGGCAATCCTACATGCCCGCGCTCGGGCGCGCCGGTGGTACTGTAGCAGGCGTCTTTACTGGCCTGATGGCCCCCGACAATCCGTTCCTGCTGACTCTGTCACGTTATGAAAGCCTGGGCGGATGGCAGACGGCTCTCGATAAGCTGGATGCCGACAAGCCGTATCAAAGGGACCTTGAAGCGCTCGACGCCAAAGGCGGGCTGAGCTACGTCCGTGTGGAAAGTTCGCTCATCCGCGCATTCCGCTCGATGCCGGAAATCGAGGTTCCGCCGGTGGAGAGCGGCCGCGCCCCGCGGGTGTTCGAGCTGCGCACCTATGAGTCGAATACCCCGGTGACGCTCAAGCGCAAAATCGGAATGTTTGAAGAAGGCGGTGAGATCGCCATTTTCCGGCGCGTCGGGCTGACTCCCGTATTCTTTGGCGAAACCGTCGCGGGCCGGCAGATGCCGAACCTTACCTATCTTCTGGCCTACGACAGCCTCGCGGCCCGGGAAAAGAACTGGGCCGCCTTCGCCGCCGATCCGGAATGGCATAAGCTGCGGGCAAAGCCGGGGTTGAGCGACGCTGAGATCGTCTCCAACATTTCCAACGTGCTGTTGCGCCCGCTCCCGTTTTCGCCCATCCGCTGAAAGGGCGGCCTTGAATGGCGCTAGAGGATTACGCCGGCAAACGAAGTTTCCAAAAGACGCCGGAGCCGGAAGGAAAGCCGCCCCAGGACGCGGACCGGACCCTTGCCGGTGAGTTCTGCGTACAGCGCCATCGTGCCCGGCGGCTGCACTATGATCTGCGCATCGAAGTAGGCGGCACTTTGAAGTCCTGGGCGGTGCCCGAGGGCCCATCGCTCGATCCCAAGGAAAAACGCCTGGCGGTGCTGGTGGAAGATCATCCCATGGAATACGCCAGCTTTGAGGGCGTGATCCCGGCCGGCAACTATGGAGCGGGCAGCATGATGTTGTGGGATCGGGGCCGCTTCGAAGTGGTGGGAGAGATGCCCGCGGAAGAACAAATCGAGCGTGGCGACTTCAAGTTTCGTCTGCGCGGCAGAAAGCTCAAAGGCGAATTTGTTCTGGTGCGCACTAAAGCAAACCAGGGCAAAGACTGGCTGCTGATAAAAAAGACGGACCACGAGGCGGCCGAAGGCTGGAATATCGACCTCCATCACCGCAGCGTGAAGACAGGCCGCACACAGGAAGAGATCGCTCTCGGAGTCGAGGCGCCCACGCTCGACGGCGATGCATCGGAGATCGGCAAGCTGAAAGGATCTGTGCGGGCCGAGATGCCGCGCACCCTTTCTCCCATGATGGCCTTCACTGCCTCGCGTCCACCCACCGATCCGGGATGGATCTTTGAAGTGAAATGGGATGGCGTTCGTGCATTGTGTTTCCTGGAAGCGGCGGCGCTGCGCGTGATCTCCCGTAACGCGAATCCGATGGACCGGCAGTATCCCGAGCTCAAAGAGCTGAAAGATGCGGTTCGAGCCGAATCGGCCATCATCGATGGCGAGATTGTCGCGCTCGATGATCGCGGCCTGCCGAGCTTCGGCCTCCTGCAACGGCGCATGCACCTGGGGGACGCCGGCTCGATCGCGGCGCTGGCGCGCGCGCAGCCGGTTACCTTCTATGCCTTCGATCTGCTCTATCTGGACGGCTGGGATCTAAGAAAAGCGGCGATCGAAGATCGCAAACGTCTGCTGGCGACCGTACTGGAGCCACGCGGCAACATCCGGCTTTCCGATCATTTCCGGGATCAGGGCCGTGAGCTGTTTGAGCTGGCCCGCCAGTCCGGGCTGGAAGGAATAGTCGCCAAGCGGCTCGGCAGCGCATATGAATCCAGGCGAAGTCCGGATTGGCTCAAGATCAAAGTCACCCACCAGCAGGAATTCGTCGTTTGCGGTTTTACCGCCGGAGACCGGGACTACTTCAGTTCTCTGATTCTCGGCCTCTACCCTCATCCGGATGCGGAAAAGCTGGTCTACGCGGGCAATGTAGGGTCGGGCTTCGACCAGGAAATGCTGGCGCTGGTCCACTCCAGATTGACGCCGCTCGTCACCAACGAGGTCCCTTTCGAATCGATCCCAGCCATGCTTCATCCGCCCGTGTGGACTAAGCCCGAGATCGTATGTCAGGTCAAGTTTTCCTCCTGGACAGGAGAAAAACGGCTGCGCGCCCCCGTCTTTGCGGGGTTGCGCAATGACATCAGCCCTCGGGATTGTCAGCTCGATATGGATGAAGAGGGCGAACAGCTCGTGCGCTTTCTTGTACCGCCGCCTTTGCTCGCCGATCAGAGAGAGAAGGTGATTCTGGAGATAGAAGGCAGACGCCTCAGTTTCACCAACCTCAACAAGATCTTTTACCCGGAGGAGAACTACACCAAGCGGGACCTGATCAACTTCTACCACCAGGTCTCGGATCTTCTGCTGCCGCACCTCAAAGACAGGGCGCTCTCGCTCCGGCGCTACCCGGACGGCATCCACGGGCAGTCTTTCTTTCAAAAGGAAGCCGCCGAGCATTTTCCCGACTGGCTCCGGACCGAACCCATCTACTCCTCGCACAACGATGCACCGATCCATTTCGTGGTAGCCAACGACCGGGCCTCGCTTCTGTTTCTCGCCAACCTGGGCTGCATCGATCAGAACCCGTGGATGAGCCGCATCGGCTCGCTCGATCATCCCGACTTCCTGCTGATCGATCTGGATCCTCAGGATTGCGGCTACGACAAAATCATCGAAGCGGCGCTGATGGTGCGGCAGAAACTCGACATGTTGGAGCTCACGGGCTATCCGAAAACCACCGGCGGTGACGGGATGCATGTATACGTGCCGCTCGAACCGGTCTACAGCTTTGAGCAGGTTCGCTCATTCACCGAAGCGATGGCGCGAATCCTGGCGGCCGAGCGCAGGGATCTTTTTACGACGGTGCGCGCCGTGTCACGCCGTGAGAAAGGCAAGGTGTATTTCGACTACGCCCAACTCTCGACCGGAAAAACGATTTCGGCTCCTTACGTGCCTCGAGCCTACCCAGGCGCACCGGTCGCAACGCCTCTTGAGTGGCGCGAGGTACGCCCTGGGCTTGCGCCGCAGCAGTTCCATATCAGAAACGTGCTGGAGCGGCTGGCCCGGCTGGGCGACATATTCGCCCCCGTATTGGAAGGCAACCAAAGGTTGGAGCCCGCTATTGAAAAGCTCGACGCCTACATACGCCGCTGAACGCCTGGACGGCAGCCGTGAGGCCGGTCTGCGATACCCTGAAGAACTATCTGGCGTTAAGTGAAAATATATTCACCCCTATGATGGGGGTATTAGATACCCCCATAAGAGTGTGGCGCTACCCACTTAAGAAGGTATTGTACTAATACTACCAGTACCCGACACTGAGGGGGATGCCTGAGAATCGGCCATCTCCCCTGAACGAGCATGTGGACGAACAGCTAAGGTCACTCTATATGCGCCGGTCCGCCATTGACCGGTTGATTCGCTCGCTGCAAATCTATCGCAGAAGCGTGTTCCACGCAACGTGGGCTATGAAACCCCAGGGCACGCGGCAAACGGTTTTCACCAGCGCCATGAACAACCGGCACCCCTGATCCGGATTGCATAATGCAGCCTGGTGGTTGGCTGTTGTAACCTAACGGTTCGGCGATACGCCCTAACAATCGCAGGTCAGGCTGGCGGAATCATGGAGTTAGCATGAAGAGCCGGCAGAGTTGCTCGGTACCAGGTATCGCCCGGAAATGGCGAAATGCTCATAGACTTCGGGCTGATCGAACGGGCGAAAGAAGGAGACAGTGCCGCCTTTAACGAGGTTGTCAAGGTATACCGCAAGCGGATCCTGGGAACCATCGCCAGGCTCATAGGCCGTCCCGAGGATGTGGAAGATGTGGCTCAGGAAGTCTTTCTGCGGCTCTATTATTCGCTGGACCAGTTGCGAGCGCCGGAAGTTTTCGAGCCGTGGCTCTACCGGCTCACCGTCAATGCAGCCTATGATTATATGCGGAGGCAGCGGCGCCGGCCCGAGTCAAGAATGGCGGACCTTAGCGAGCAGCAGGTCCAGATGGCGGATGCGGATGCGGGCGGCCGGCATCGGGACGAGGAGCAGCGCAGAGCCGGTGTGCGGGAGTTTGTACAATCCCTGCTTTCCAAGGTTTCCGAGGAAGACCGGATTCTGTTGACGCTGAAGGAAGTGGAGGGTTTGTCACTGAAAGAGTTGGAAGCGGTCTACCGGGTAAACGAAAACGCTCTGAAGGTACGGCTGTTCCGCGCCCGCCAGCGGGTACTGAAGGCTTTTGCGGCCCTGCAGGACCACCCTGCAAAGACCGATGAAAGCGAGTAGAATAAGATTGCAGGAAGGGAATAGGGTTCACTGATGCACGAACATCTGGAGCCGAAGCTGGATACGCTGCTTGCCGCGTATCGCCAAGCCTGCCCGGACCCGGAACCGGGCGCTGATTTTATGCCAAGGCTTTGGAGCAGGATTGAAGCGCGCCAGAGCATTCCATTTGCGATGCTGCGGCTGGGGCGCGTTTTTGTAAGCGCTTCGGCGGCCCTGTGTCTGGCAATGGTTCTTCTTCTGCTTTCGCCCGTTTCTCAGACATCCGCTCCTTCGATTTCGTACGTGGAAGCTCTGAGCATTTCCGATCCTCACCAGGTTATGGCCTATGCCGACGTGGAGACCGACAACGGAGATTCATTGTGGAAGTAAAACGCAGCAGCCTGTGGGCGGGAATTTATTTGTTGCTGGTTTTCGTGGGCGGCGCTCTGGCCGGTGGAGTCGGACACCGTCTCTACTCCGCAAAATCGGTCAACGCAAAAGCCGTCACGGGACCGGATGCCTACCGCCAGCGCTATCTAAATGAAATGCAGGATCGTCTGAAACTCGATGCCGGACAGATGGAAAAGCTGGTGGTCATTCTGGACGAGTCCAGGGCTCGTTATAAGGCCGCCAGGGACAAGGTAGACCCGGAGATGAAACAGATCCAGCAGGACCAGCGCGACCAGATCCGGGTTATACTGAGCGACTCGCAAAAATCGGAATACGAGAAAATGCTGGCCGAGCGGGAACGCCGCCGGAAGGAATCAGGCCGGGGGCCCGGCTGCTGACCGGACATCCTCAGTTCGGCTTGTTGCGCGCTTCCTGAAGTTGCTTCGCCCGCAGGTATTTCTTCTGAAAACGATCCACTCGTCCTTCGGTGTCGATTAGCTTCTGCTTTCCGGTGTAGTATGGATGGCAGTTCGAGCAGATTTCCACGCGGATATTTCCCTTGTGCGTGGAGCGGGTCTTGATTTGGTTTCCGCAAGCGCAATTCACGCTGACTTCTTCGTAGGCGGGATGAATTCCGGCTTTCATTGCTGGGAGTGAATTTCCTTTCCGAATGAGGCAGTTTCCAGTATAGCATGCACCCGATCCTGTTACCGGCGACGATCGGGCCTGGTTGCCTCCTCGCAAACAGCGCCGGAGAGAAGTCGCGCGACAAACTGGTGGCCGGCCTCGTTCCAATGTCCTGCGCCAGGGTTCTGCCGGAAGCCGTGAAAGAACGTCCCGGTACGCTCGGCGTACTCACGCATCGGTCCGGCAATTTCCGAAACCTCGATCCCCGCGCTTTCCGCGGCCTGCCGGATCCGGCGGTCGGCGTAGAGCAGGTCGTCAATAGCGTATTTTCGCCGATAGGCTTCCCGGAAGGACCGGTCAGGGTGGACTTGAATGGCATTGCTGGCCAGCACCAGCCGGAAGCGCGCGCCGGAGGATTCCACTTCCGCGCGCATTTGCAGCAGCAGCCTTTCCGTAACTCGCCAACTCTCCCGCATAGCGGGATGCGAAGGTGGGCGATAAGCGAGCCACTCCATGTAATCGGGGCCGAATTCGGCGGCCAGCCGGTTCTGGTCCGCCGCCCTGGTCCTCTGGCGCTGCACGTTGTAATAGGCCTGTGTTGCGGTTTGCAAAAGCCGCGAATAGCGGACTGCGGCGGCGTAGAAGTCGCGCAAGCCTGCCGCAAAGGCGCCAGGTTTTCCACCTTTTGAAAACGGTTGTTCGAGCGCCAAGCGTTCACCGTCGAGAACAAAATACGGCGCCGCGTCCCCGTTGGATGGATTCAGCTGCCGGTGATTGTTATAGAAATCGTTACCGGCGTAAAAAACATTGATTACCAGGTCCGGCCGGAATCGCAAGGCGTGATTGCGCAACGTCAGCAATTGCTGCGCCGTGCCATAGGCTCCGACGCCGAAGTTCAGAACCTCGACTTTCCGCCCCCCCAGCGCCGCGCAGCCGGAAAGCTCTTGTTCCATCAGCGCGGGAAACGTTTTCTCAAGCGGGACCTGCATCGCTTCGGTGAAAGAATCGCCGGCCACGGCCACGCGAAAACTTCCGGCGGGCTTTTCGACGCTTCGCTCCCGGTCCCGCATCCCCCGACTGTTGATACGAACCGCCGCTTCTCCTTCATTTGATTGCCAACCCTCCGCGCCAGGCCGCAACACCCAGCCACGCTCCAGGTCGAGCATATGGAAACTGGTGCTGAACCGGATTGCGCCGGCACGCATGGCCAGTTCGGCAAGGGCCACGGTTGCCGAGAGGGCGATAACAACAGTAAGCGCCGCTTTGTACATTCTCTTGATCTTGTAAACCGGACCGGGGGGCCGCGCACACTTCCGCGACATTACAATATGGCAGATGTGCTGATCGGGATTCTATTCACACTGGTTGCCGCCGCGCCGGCTCAGACACTCGACCGGTTGTTGCCCGAACCTGGCGGAGCGGGCATCGAACGTGCGTTGAGTGAGATCGAAGACCGCCCCAATGCGCAGTTGGCCGCGCCACTCATCGACTTGCTGGCGTTTACGCGCACTCGAGATCAATACATGCAGATTTTGAGAATCCTTTCCCAGATTGGCGGCGAGCACGTCGCCCGGTCCGG
>Ga0187893_10009354_pt1 | contig 15077 bp, 17 predicted proteins | sample MA1701074metaG_FD_139574 | JGI IMG/M metagenome (GOLD analysis project Ga0187893, IMG submission 139574) | White microbial mat communities from a basaltic lava cave in the Kipuka Kanohina Cave System on the Island of Hawaii, USA - MA170107-4 metaG ... | reverse complement strand
GTTGGCCTTCTTGTCGCCCTTGTCCGCCGCCTTTGCCAAAGCGTCCAGGTCGTCGTCTGCCGCCTCTTCCGCCGCCGCCTCTTCCTCCGTGACCTCGGCCTCGGCGTCCGCCGTGGATTCCTCTTCCTCCTCAACCCCGCCTTCGCCGCCAGTTTGGACGACTGAGTAGTCCTCCAACCCCTTGCTACCGTGCCAGGATTCCCAGGTGCGGGCGTCATACTCACCGGTCGGCGAGCTGTCGCGGGTGGAGAACCGGACATACGGGCCAGCCTCCTTGAGCGACTCCAGAAGCTGGTTGAGCGACTGTATGTCGGTCACCTCGGAGGTGCATTCCTCCCCGCCGACGGTGCGAAGCTCGTTCATCGCGGTTGCCACGTTCTCGTCCGCGCTGGTTTTCTCCCCCTTGTTGTTGACGGTGGCGCACAGCGGGAATATCACGCTGGTGCGCATGCCCTTGACGTTGACCTCCACGGCGCTCACCGTTTCGGCCTTCCTGGTCTTGGGGTTCCAGATTTGCGTTTTGCGGGTCGCGGTGGCGGGTTCCACCACCACGGCGGCCATGTACAAAAACGGCTTGCCCTCGTTCGGCCCCTTGGAATACTTGCCGATCTTGGCCTCCACCACCCGGGCAATCCCGCCGCTGATTCCGCCGGGCAGGTTGGACATCTCCTGTCTGTACGTTGTCTCGTCCTGCGAGTGCTTGGACAGCGATTTGTTGATGTCGAATCCGCCAGCTCCCGCGCTCGATCCTGTTGGCATGGTCTCTTTCCTCCTTCAAGGTAGTTGGTTGGCTTGTAATGAATCGCCCCTCAGCCCGGTTCCCCAGGCGTGTTTGTCGGACGGGCCGTCCGTGCTCTTGTCTCCCGGAGTTTACTTCCGGCTATTACCGAAAACACGCTATGCGGGGGTCGAACCCGCCTCCCGTCGTTACCGAACCTCAGCAAATGAGCCGGAGTCGGACCGGCATTTTACCCCTCTATCAGCTTTGTAATCTTGTCATAGCTGGGGTCCACGATCACATCGGGCAGTTCCTGCCTCCCCAGCGGCAGCCGAAACCCGGTGATATAGGTTTCATGCGGTCCTATCCGCAAGCAAAATTCCTTCTTACCGGTCTTGACGCGCTCGATCTGCTTCTTGACTTTACCACCGATTTTCACGGTCTTCTCGCGGTCGCGCATGGCTTCGCGGATGAAAGTTTGGCAGATGTAGTCGCATTCGGCGTTAAGCCACATGCAGAGCGACTTGCCCAGCGCCGATCCCACGGCGGGTTGGATCACGTCCCCGGAAGGGCCGGAGTCCTCATCGTAACCACCGAAGGATTGCTCGTGGGCTATGACGACGACGTTAACATCAACGCGGTTGGGCAAATCCAGCAGCGGGCGGACCAGCCTGCGCCAATCGTCCCCGGCCTGATTCCAAACCTCCTTCCATGCCTTGTCAGCGTAGATGAACGGTTTTTTGGCCGGCACGTCGCCTCCGCGCGAGGCCCACAGCTCGGCTATCCGCATGGATCGCAGCCCGGTTCCGTTATCAAGCACCACCGACTTCCACCGCCCCGACGCGGCGGACTGGATCACGTCAGTCAGCTCGTCGGTGGCTTTAAGCAGAACGTACTCCCAACCCTCCGCTCCGGCGACCGACGCCGTGCCGTCCTCCGTGCCTATCAGCAACCCTGGCGCGGGGAAGGTGCAGCTCAGCCTGGTCTTACCGGTCTTGGGGTTCCCGTAGATCGACACTTTCATCCGCCCCAGGTTGGACCCGCGCACCGGGGCGATGCGGTCCAGCACCCCCGCGCTGCCTCCGCCCTTGACCGTCCTCGGCGGCGGCCTGACCGATTGCTTTGCTATGCTTGGCATGGTTCAGCTCCCTCTGTTGTGATGAACACGGCTCGGCAGCCGCGCTACCTGATGAGTTCGGGATGGCGGGCCAAAAGGCGGTCAGGGGCATGCCCCTCCTTGTTGGATATTCCCAATATCTGTGTCTCGTTTATCACGGTGACGCGGTTTCCGCAGTGGCTAAGGCGGTGGATCGTACCCACCGCCGGCAGCACCACCACGTCTCCAACCTCAACCCAGGTGCAGTTGGGGCCGGTCGCCAGCACCAACCCCTCCGGCGCTTTATGAGGATCGTCAACCCCCTCCGGCAGCATCACGCCGCCCACAGTGCGGTCGGGGCGGAACACCTCCAACACCACCAGGCTGCCCAACGGGGAGAAGGACTTGCTTGCTTTTTTTTCTGCGGCCATCATGGTCAGCTCCTCTCTTGTTTACGGTTGACGCTGCCCTCAACGCGGGCGGCTTCCGAATGCGACAACGGCGGCGCGCCGTCGGATAGCAGCTCATCCCGCATCACCCTGATTTCCACCGGAGCTTCTATGCCAAGGCGCACCTGCCCATTCTTCAAAGCCACCACGTGGATACGAACGTCGTTGCCTATCCATATCCCTTGGCCCGGCTTCCGTGACAGAACCAACATACTAGCCTCCGTTTAGTTCCGGGAACACCGTCTTGCCTCGCACCAACCCGGTCATGCTGCCGCTGACCAGGTGCTCGTCCAGGTCGGTCGCCCCGCCCTCGTCGAGCGAATTGTAGACCCCGAACGGATGCCGCCAGTGCAGCCCAAGGTTGTTTTCATACCGTTCACCGTCGGCGGCCCCCGCAACGGCGCTGGTCTTGATCCAATCCCACCATTGGCACAGCTGAAGCAAAACCGGATTGAGGAACGTCTTGCAGAACTGATCCACGTCGTGCTTAGTGATCTCCACCTTCCACCGCATGAAAAAGTAGTCCGGCCCCGGCGATTCCTCGGCGGAGCCGTCCATTATACCCGCTAGTCGCGCGTAAAATTCCGCCTTGGTTTCCTCCGGCTTGTTTTTGGTCGATTTACCGCGCCGGATCGTTCCCACCCCGCCGGACAGCGGGCGGCGAACCACGTTGTAGATTACCCCGCGAACACCCTTCATGCCGCAGTCTAAGTTCAGCGCCGTCAGGTAGAACATAGTTTGCAAGTCAAATGACAGCTGGCGGCGCATCTGCCCAGGGTTGATGTCACCCTTGGTCTTGTTCTCTTGCAGATACACCCCGGCGTTCTTGCCCTTACTGATTATGTCCACCGCGTCCCACTTGCCCCGCAGCCTGACCACCCTGCCACCGGGCGACAGCTGGTAAGGCACGTTAAACTCTTTTTCTTGAAAGATGGAAGTCCGCTCCGCCACGTCCTTGTGCTTGCTCCAATGATCGACGTAGATGGGGAACTGGGTTAAGCACACCATGCACCAATGGTCGATCTCCTCCCGCTGCAGGGGGTACTTGGCCATGAGCTTCTTGACGTGCTCGGCTAGCGGCGGCACCCACGAAGCTCCGCTATCTCCGCCGCTGCCTCTGTGGGCCGCGAGCGCCTCCTCGCATATGTGCCACATCTCTCCGTATCCCAGCCTGTGGTTGAAGGAATCGGGCGGTTGCAAACCGAGCATGTACCGCACCCGAAACCGCTCTCGGCAGTTCAGGAACTTGCCGATCATGGATTGGGTCACTCCCCCGTTCGGGCTGTCCTCCTCCGGCCCGTCCCACAGCGGCTCCGGCGGCAGCGGCTTGGCTGCGGCCCTAATAGACTTGTCAATTGGGTTGGTCTTTGGCATGGCTTAGCTCCCTCTATTAGAATTGGATTCTCTCGGCGGGCTTCCCACCGACCTCGGCGGACGCGGTTGGCTTGGAGAACCAGCGCAACCTCAGCACCGGTTTTCCGTTGACCACCTCGGTCAGCACCGCGTCATGGGTCAGCCTTACAAACTTGGCGCATCCCTTCTTGCGGACGTACACGCGGGTTGGGTATTCTCCGGCCTTGCGGTCGTGATCCCGCAGGATGTCACAGATGCAGGCAGCGTCCAGCAATTTGCAAGAGAACACCACCCCGGTCTCGTCCATCCGGTCCTTGTCCACCCTGATGACCTTGCTTCTGTCTAGCTCCAATTTCCCGGACAGAAGCATCTGCGCGATGGTCTTATCAATCCGGCCAACGTCGAACAGGTTGACCGCCAGCTGGTCCTCCCGCGCCAACCCCGCTGCAGCGGTCGTCGTTGGGCCAGGAACGTCGGAAACCGGCTTGGGTTGCTCCCGCACGTTGCGAATCAGCTTCGGCATCATTTTCCCCTGCCGATCAGCGATGCCAGCTGTGCCACGGCCCGGCGGATCATGGTCTCGCGCTTCACCGCATCAGCCCTAAGCACGGCGGCGGGATGGACGATGCCGCCGATGGTCCATCGCTCCGAGGAGGCGTCGATTGCGTTGCCAAGGTGCTTTTGCGCAAGCGCGCCCACCGCTATTATAAACTTTGGTTTGGCGATGCCTGCTAGCTCGGCCAAGCGCGGCGCGCATTTTTCCATCGCCCACGTCGGCGGCTCCCCGGCCTTGGCGGTCCTGTCGTCCCCCTCGCGCGGAATGCAGGCAACCAAGTTGGTGTAAAGGCAGCGTGGAACCCTGCCGAGCATGTCCCATGCCCTAGCGGTGATGTGGTCTAGCAGCTTGCCTGCCGGCCCGACGAACGGGAGGCCCACCACGTCCTCCGACTCCCCCGGCGCTTCGCCGACGAAGATCACCTCGGCGGGAATCTCGCCGCGCGCCAAGACCACCGACTTCCTGGATTGACACAGCTGGCACAAACGGCATCGGTCCCACCGCGCCTTATGGCGTTGCCAAGGCGTGAGCGCGGGCGTCGGCGGCATGGGTTGCGGAACGGCGGTGATGGACAGCTTCGGCATGGTCATCCTCCCTGCGACGGCTCACAGCTTACCTTCGCGCAACCGGCGGCAGTATTCGGCGATGAGCAGCGCGTCCGCCACCGCCAGCGTGACCTTCCTATTGGGGAACAGCTGCTGCGCTTTGGCCTTCAACCGATTCTTGAACTGCCCCTTGGACTCAGACTTGCCGCGCTTGGCAATCCCCAGCTTATTTTGCCAGGTTTGCGGACTCACCTCGTCGAATGGAATGCGGTTCCCTATCAGCGCCATGCGGATCGCTCCGTAGTTCTGCCCGAACTTGAACATGGCCGATCCCGGCTGCGGACCACCGGCCTTGGTGTACCCGCCGACCTGCTCTATAATCGCGAATGGGTTAGTGGCCGCGCCGTGGTTAATCGACCAAGAGCCGGCGTACCTCAGAGCCTCCCATAGGTCGGCTTCGGTCTTGGGCATGGTTTCCACATAGGCGTCCCTGCCGCGCAGCTGCGCTATGCCCCCGCCCGCGCCGGGGTCTATGCCGATGTAGCAGTCGGCCTTATGAGGCTCATCAACCTGCTCTGCGGCCTTGGACCGCTTTGGCAACCTTGTCAGCTTTGGCATGACCCCTCCTTTTGTCCTCACCCTCGCGCCCCATCACCGTGATCACGCATCGGTCCTGTTCGCCCCACTCCACGGAGATTTTGCAGCCCCTTTTCCATGCCGCGTTGCGCGCTTGCTGCTCCAGCGACGATGGTGAGCAAAAGTAGTCCGAGCCGCGAACCAACTCCACCCGCCCGGCGCGAAACCAGCGCGACCAATGATACTGCTTTTTTCTCACACCTTTTATTATAACCGACCGCCGCAGCGCTGTTTCCACCCGCAAAACCGGATTTTTGTCCCTCGCCGGGAAACTATTTTCTTCCCCCAACCCCTTGTGGGGTAAGGAGTTACGTCAAACCGGGGAAAATAATCGCAAGAAAATTTCAAATAAGGCTTTACTTCGGACGAATCAATTATTATAATAATTGAGTAAGCTGATTGATTGAAAATTAGGCTGACGCAAAGGAGAAAAGCATGAATAAGTTTTGGACCGCCTTTGACAAGGTAAACGATTGCTTGATCGCCGTAGTCATGGCCGTCATCGCCACGGCGTGCTTGGTGTCCGCCCTTGGCATTCTGGTTCGGATGGCAAACTAATCACCTTACCATTGCGGTGCAATTCCGTCCCGGCCCTTTTCTTCACACAGGAGACAACCAATGTCAAGCGTCAATCGTAAGCCAATATCCAAAGCCCGGACAGTTGTCTACAAAGGCAAAACGCTCCACCGCGATCCGATCACCGGCAAGTGGTACAAGAAGTGGTGTTCGATGGTGTTCGACACGCTCAAGGAGGCCAAGGAGTGGGTTGATTGGAAGCCCGATCCGTCCAAGGTGATTCCAATCTACTTCTAACGGAAGGGAGAAGGTAAGCACGACCCTTCACCAACCCGCCGCATGCCCAGCGCGGCAGGCTGTGAATGGCCGTCCCATTTCGGGCCGGAGTTCAACCCATAGGAAGCACCGTCAGTCCAACAAACGGGTGCTGGATTCAATGAAGGTCGCGATTGAGAAGAACGAGTTGGTCATCCGCCTGCCGTTGGAAGAACCGAGGAAGTCAGTCAGCGGCAAGACAATGGTGATTGCCAGCACCCACGGCAATCAGAAAACCGATTGCCTGCATCCCAAGTCCAAGCAACCGATCACCGTCGGGGTCAACGCTTACTACAAGAGCGATGCATAGAGCGGCGCAGGAACGGAGAAGAGGCTTCACCGATTGCCCGCTACATCAACAAGGAGGAACGAGCATGACCCGCAAGACCGTTCTCAAGAACAACCCCAAACCCATGACAACCGAGGCGGTCAAGGAACCGGGAATTGCGGCAGACCGCATCCCGGTGCTTGACGATGAGTCCGCTTGGTCGCGCGGACGCAAGAGATGCGGAGGCGTGAAGTGCGGCGGCGGATGGCGATTCGTTCGCAAGCCCATCGGCCTCAACTAGGCGGCGATCACCTTGCAACCATTTTCCACAGGCGGGCGGGTCAGTCCAACAAACGCCGCCCGACATTTTCACAACCATGTACAGATGTCAAATATGCCAAAGCGTGGCCCCGCCTAACCAGCCACGGTTGGTCCACGTGGTCCGCCGAGTCGCCCCCAAGAAGTTCCCCGCCGATCCGGATCGCATGGAGATTGCCGCCGAGATTCCGGTATGCAAGGCGTGCGCCGGCAACCTGGAGGCCGGAGCGTCCATGAGCGCGGTGGCGAAGGCCAACCAACGGCGCGCCGATTCAGTTAAAGTAAACCCTGCGGAAGCCAAGCGGATTATCCTTGGCAAGCCGTCATCGTCCGACCATACCACCACCCAAGCAAACAGGAGTTGACAATGCCGAAGTTGAGCAAGGAATCAAACGGCGGCGGCGGGAAGACCGCACCGCAAAGGCCGGTGATCTATGACAACATTGAGGTCAACGGGGTGTCCATCGCGCCTGAAAGCATGGTCATCACCTGCGAGACCATGAAGGCGCTGATCGGCTGGGAAACGGAACCGGATTACAAGCTGCGCCGGTCCAAGGAGGCCGGATGGCATCTTGACAGCGCAGGCAACCTGTTTGACCCCGCCGGGCAACCCCACGAAGCGGACTGGTTGCTAACCGACGAGAACGACGAGAAGGTCATCTGCTCCCATAACGGCCACAATCGGGAGCTGAGCGAGCGCACCGCCCGCGCCTACGCGCAGGACATCCTGACCAAGAATTGGGCCGGGCCGTCGGCGATGCCCGGTGAGACGGTCAACGGCGAGACCATCATCGTCAGCCGCACCGGCGAAGTCATCAGCGGGCAGCACCGGGCCGTCGGCCTCATCCTGGCCTGCCAAATCTGGGCGAAGCAAAAGAACAAGCACGTCAAGACGTGGCCGCAGGAGCCGGTCATGGATTCGCTGATTGTCTTCGGCGTGTCCGACAGTCCTAGGATCGTGCGAACCTTGGACAACGTGAAAACCAGGTCGCTGGCCGACACCATCTTCACCAGCGACGACTTCAAGGATATGGACTTGGACCGGCGCATGCGCGGGGAGATCAGCCGGATGCTCGACGCCGCAATCGACTTCCTCTGGAAGCGAACCGAGGCCCATGACACCTGGGGCAAGGGAGCCGTCAAGGGGGAGAACGGGTACAAGACCGCGCAAACCCACAGCGCGTCGCTGACCTTCCGCGACCGCCACAAGCGGATCGACAAGGCGGTCAGGCACTTGTTCGACTTGAACAAGGGCCGGGCGATCAGCCTGCTCCACCTCAGCGCCGGGCAGTCTGCCGCCATGCTCTACCTAATGGGCAGCGGCGAATCGGATATTGACGAGTATCGCAACGGCAACCCCCCGACCGAGAAGCACTTGGACTGGTCTTCGTGGGACAAGGCGTGCCAATTCTGGACCGATCTAGCCGAGTCCCGGCGCGGAGACAACGGCAAGGCCGAGGGGCCGCTTAAGGCTCTCGTCCAAGCCCTGTATGAACTGGTACGAGACCGGGACGGCCCGGCGGCGGAAAAGACCGCGCTGGTTATCAAGGCATGGCACGCATACCGCGAGGGCGTAGTCGAACAAGACGACTTGGAGCTGGAATATGCCCAATCCCCTGACGGCTCCAAGCGGCTGATCGACGGCGGTGACTTCGGCGGCATCGACTGCGGGGACAAGGAAAAGCTCGACCCGGATATCCAGCACTCCGAGGTCTTGGAGCGCATCAAGAAGGAGGATGCGCGGAGGGCGGCGGCGCAAAAGGCCGTGGACGTGATCACCGACCGCCGTAACGCCGCCAAGCAGCCTGCCAAGCCCGCGTCCGTCGGGCTGGCTGCGGAGATTGAGGCGATCCGAAACAAGCACCCCGGCAAGGTTCTGGTATTCTCTACCGCCACCGGATCAACCCTGTACGGGCAGGATGCTAAGATCGCCGCCAAGCTAACCGGCGGCAAGGTGGCCAAGTCCACGGTGCAGGGGATGGAAATGGTGAAGCTAACGGTGTCGCAGAAAAACCTAGACAACCTACTGTTGTCCGTGTCGGCAAAGCACCCGGTGGTCACGATTGCTCGCAACGGGGATGAGCAATGGAAGGCGACCGAGTACCGGCGGAAGGACGGCAAGCCGCTAGCGCCGCCGGTGATAAGCAACCCAAGCGGCAAGACCAAGAGCCGCACAGCGCCAAAGCCGTCCTCCGGGGGCGGCGGATAACAACACGACTTCTCCCTACCCGCCGCCTCCCCCCCAATGGAGCGGCGGAGTGGGAGCAGCCGTCAGGGGTGTTCCGGCTCACAACGGGCTAGGCCTGGCAGCGCTCGCAAGGAGATAGGCATGAAGAAGCAGGATATTAAAGTAGGGGGGCTGTACAAGGCCAAGGTCAGCGGCAAGGTCGTGACCGTGCGGGTGGACCGCATCAAAGACCAAACTTCTTTCAACGGCAAGGCGGCGACCAGCTACGACGTGACCAACCTCTCCACTGGTCGGAAGACCACCTTCCGCAGCGCCATGAAGTTCCGGTCAGCGGTGATCCCGGTTGGGTCCAACCCGGCCATCTCCAAGCAAAAGCAACAGCTGAAGAGCATGCTCACCCGCCGCACCGAACCGGCGAACGGCGGCCATGACGGGGGCGAGCAGATCAGGCGGTCGGAAGAGGCCGACGAGGAGGCCGCGCGGGTGGACAAGCAGCTGAGGAAGCTAAAGCCGATCCCCCAACTTGGTCAATCTCGATGTGAGCTGTGTGGAGCGCCGATTGACTACATTGACGCGTACACGCGATGCCAATGTGGGTCTGACTGCTTCATCTAGGTGAGGACGGCCTTGACAAGGTGATGCAAATTGTACAAACTAAGACTAAGAAGCTGAAGACACAGCTGGCTGAAGCCAAGAGGGAGCAAAGCGCGGACCCTACTCAAGGACAGAACGCCATGCCAAGTACGAAGCATACCGACGCCGCCCCCCGGAAAACATCGACCCCGCCGTCCTCAGCGTCCAGTTCTGCGACGGGTTCATGCCCAACCTCGTCACCGGCAAATGCCGCTGCCCGCTCTGCCGAGCCGCCAGAGGAGGGCCAGCTTAGCGGACTGCTCCGGCGGGCGGCGCAAAACGCCGACAACTCTCCCCACGTCATCGTCGAAGCGCGGGCCGGAACCGGCAAGACCACCACCCTCATCGGCGCGTTGCAGGTGCTCAAGGGCGGGCTGCCCACTTCCGCCAGCGGCCAACCGCTGACTCCCAGCCCGCAGCAGCAGGCGGTATGGGACGCCGTGGCTATGAGCCGGGGCAAGGCCCACTCGGTGTGCTTTGTCGCCTTCAACCGAAGCATAGCGTCAGAGCTGAAAACCCGCGTGCCGCCGGGGGTGGAAGCCATGACCATGCACGCTATGGGGTTGCGGGCGGTCACGTCAGCGATGTCCGACCTGCGGGCCTTCAGCCTTGACCAGGCCAAATGGGTCATACCTGACCGCATCGCCAAGGTCATGGGGGGAGAAGCGCGGGAGCTGCGCAAGACCAAGATCGTCCTCATGAACGCCGCCGAGCAGCTGGTCAGCCTGGCAAAGCAAAACATGGTGACGACCTGGGACCGGCCTCAGCCGGAGGTATGGCAAGACCTGGACGCCCTGGCTTCCCATTATGAGGTGGAGGTGGGGAACCGGAGCGAGACCTACCCTCTGGTCTGCGCCGTCATGGACTTGTGCCGGAACCCGCTGGCCGACCGGCGCTTCAACTATGATGACATGATCTGGCTGCCGGTGGTCCTCGGCCTGCCGTTGCAGCGATACGACCTACTGATGGTTGATGAGGCGCAAGACCTAAACAGGTGTCAGCAGGAACTAGCAAAGCGGGCCGGCAAGCGGCTGATTCTCTGTGGCGACCCAAAGCAAGCAATCTATGGATTCGCCGGGGCGGATGCCGAGAGCATGAATCACATGTACAGTGAGCTGACTTGCAATGACGATGGCAGGAGCCGGGGCTGCGTCGTCCTGCCCCTCACCGTCACCCGGCGCTGCGGCAAGGCAATCGTGGGCGAGGCCCGGCGGATAGTGCCGGACTTCGAGGCCCACGAGAGCAACGGCGCGGGCGCGGTGAGCGAGCTGACGATGGAATCCGTGGACTGCGCGCACTGTCACGGAACCGGCCATGAACCGTACAACGATCCTGACAAAGGTATGGTCCACGGAGAAAACGAGCTTTGCTCGAACTGCGACGTGTGTCTTGGTTACAAGACCACCGGGTATGCCAACCAAGTCCTTGACGGCGATATGGTGCTGTGCCGCGTCAACGCCCCTCTGGTTTCGCAATGCTTCCGGTTTCTCAAGGCCGGGCGGAAGGCCAACATCCAGGGCAGGAACATCGGACAGGGGTTGGTCAGCGCCGTGGAAAGGCTGTGCAAGCCCTTGGACCCGTCGCTGGTGTCCGCCCCTACGCTGATTAGCAAGATGCATGATTGGCACGCGACCGAGCTGGCCAAGGAGCATGCCAAGAAGATGCCCAGCGAGGCGGCCATCATCAACTTGCAGGACAAGCTGGACTGCCTATCCTACTTCACAATGGAAGCGGAGAACGCCAGGGACGTGATTCGCAAGATCGAGGCGGTGTTCACCGACGACAAGTCCAGCCCCGGCATCCGCCTCAGTAGTATTCACAAGGCGAAGGGGCTAGAGGCCAAGCGGGTGTTCTTCCTCATGCCCAAGGGCGGGGAGTGCCCGCACCCTATGGCCAAGAGCGCGTGGCAGCAAGAGCAAGAGATGAACCTGAAATACGTGGCCATCACCAGGGCTATCGAAAAGCTGACATACGTTTACTAGGCTGGCGTCAACCATCTCATAACGAAAGGCAGGCAACCGATGCCAGGGACAGTACGAACCAACCTCTGCATAAGCAGTAAGCTCCGCGACGGCTACCGAGAACGCCGAGCTGAAAAACAAGCTGAAGGCGATTAGACACATGACCGCCGGGATTTAACGTCAACCACACCCTTATCCCCGAACGCTCCCCGGCTCTAGACGCTGGGGCGTTCGGGGACATCTCCTTTGGGAACCCTCTCCGCCGCAAACTTGTCCACGTGCTTCCTGCCGGATCGCACGCGGGCGGCGATCAAATCCGCCACCATCTTGCGCCTGCCCTCCGCCCCTTCCACCAAGGTTCCGTCGATCATCGGGGTTGCGCGCCCGCACCAGTTCACCCCGGCCTCCCCTATGTGCAGCACCTCAAACGGCAACCTCCTCTTGCAATCGTCCGGCCACTTGGCCTGGAAGAAGCTGTCAGCCCCGCCCGCGTGGGTCCAATCGGTTTGATGCCAGGGCGGAGCACCGAGGTGACGGTCGTTGGTATGGAATATCTGCGAGTAACCCGCCCACTCGCCTATGTTGCGGTGGATTGGCAGGCGCGCCCATTCCTCCTCCGGCGGCACGGCGGCGCACATGGGGGACATCCGCCTCAAGGGTCCGTACAGGCAGCCGGGCAGCAACGTGGACACCCGCTTGGGCTTGTTACTCAGCGCCGAGCAGTCCATCAGCAAGCATTGCTCGGCGTTGCCGCTCACCACTAGCTTGCGCGGCCAGGCCACGTCCGCGTCCATTATGCACAGCCAACCCTTGTCTCCCCGGTTGAAGCGGTCCAGCGCCTCCTCTAGCGCCGCCCATTTGTTGAAGGCCGCGCCGTTGGCGTGGAAGGAGTTGGTCACGTGGGTTTGACAGTGGTTGGCCACGGCCACCGCCAGCGTTGCCTCATCCTTGGGGGCCGTGACCACCATCACGTCGTCAAAGTGATGCCGGTTGTAAGGCAAGGTGATTGCCAGCAGGTCCGCGTATTCCACTGATACTAGTATTGCTTTCAGTCCGGTCATGGGCAGAACACCTCCTCAATTGTCTGGATCAAGCGCATCATAGACAGACACGTCGGCTTCCACCCCCTCAACCTTCGCGATAAATCTGACGGCACGGCGAGCGGCGTTGGCGTATTCATGGCTGATTTCCCAATCGTCGCATTGGCCTACTCTGTACTCCCTCCACACGGCGTCTCTATGCCCCTTGGGGAGCATGAGCCAGTGCTTCTTGCACATGAACATTTCTCGCGGAACGCGCACGTTGCATCCGGTCGCGTGACAAGTATGCAAAGCTCACCTCCTACAAGTAGATCACCCCCACTCCGCAAGATTGCCCGCGCCAGTACCGCAACCAACCCTCGTACGCGTCGGCACAGGCTATCCCTCTTACTTCCCGTTCATGGGCGATGTAGCTGTCAGTTTTATTTAAGATAACGTCTGTCGCGTACCCCTGAGCCTGGAGCTTGACAAACGTCTCTCGCGGCCCCCCGTCGTCTTGAACGTCGTGCAGGAACACCCTGCCGCCGTGTTGCACCATCCCGGCATAGGCGGCAAAGTCCTTGTCAAACGCGCCCTTGTCGCCGTCAATGAACAAGCAGTCGATGCGCCGCTTCTCGGTGATCGATAAATCCCGCATCGCCAGCCAGTTCGCAACCCTTTCCACCGTTTCCGGCGCGTAGCTGCTGCCCTCTAGCCACAAGAACTCAGCGTCGGGGAAAGCGGCCTCGAATAAGTGCCGATAGGGAGTTCCACGAACTTCGCAGGCAATGACAAACTTGACCGTGGGCAAGCACATTATCCAATGGTACAGGGAACCGCCCTTGTCCGCCCCGATCTCCATAACGGTGACAGGGGCGCTTTCCACCGTGCTAACACGGTACTGGCCAGCGCTGTTGGGGACCACCAACCTTACGCCTCTATCATGACAAATATCGCACGTCAGCGGCCCACCAACAATTAAATCCCCCTCATTTGACTCACAATTGAAGCCCTTGCCGTTACACTTCGGGCACGGCTTCCTGGTCTGCCGCGCGACCCCCATCATCGCCATCAGCTCCGCCCTCCGTTGGAGCGGGAAGAACAGCTCAGTTTCAAATACCTCCGGATAGAGGGCGCGCCCGCGCTTGAGCGTGGGGTGAACCTCCCTGAAAAACTTTTCTATACAAGGCATCATGGCTTCGGGAAACGGAGCGTCCAAATGAGTCCTCCTGTTCGGCAAAGCGGGCGACGCGGTTCTAGCGTTTGGCGTTGCCCATGTAGTCGGTGAAACGAGGCAGGGCGTTCTGCTTGACCTGATCCCGCAGCGTCACCAGCTCCACCCTCCTCCCGCGAGTCTTGGGGTTGTAGATGGATCGGTGGGTAGCGCTGGTTTGCTCCACACCGTCGAAGGCTTGGGCCATCTCCCCATAGCCGCGCATGGGCACGCCGCAATCGTGGCAATGATGACGGACTTGCTCGGTAAAAGCGTGCATTGGCAGCTCCCACCACCGTTTGCCGCCAGGACCAAACGTGATGCTGACATCCCGTTCTAAACTAATTGCCTTGGCGTTTTCCTCGGCCAACGTTATCGGCAGGCCGGTGTCAGGATAGTCCGGCTCATCCTGATGCAGCATCGACATGGCCCCGGCAATCTCGCAGAACCATGCGCGCAGCTCCCCGCGAAACACCCCGATCATGGCCGACCAGTGCTTGTTGATGTCACAGTTGCTTATCAGCTCCCAGGCCGTGGACTCGTCATAAACCTGCCCACCCTGACATAAACACCGGATTTTGGTAGCCCACGTTCTTTTGCCAGCTGCGGCTTCCGCCTCTTGCTGCTCAACAGGAGGCGCATGGTTCCAACCCCTCCCCTCACAGTCCGGGCAGGGTTTTTTCAGCACGTCCCGCATGGCCACGAACACCGGGCTGTGACGGGAATCGTCCTTTGCTCCGAACGGGCGCGACTCCGGCCAGTCACGCTTGAACTCCGCATAAGCAGCCTCGTCTAAATGGACGTTGAGGTTGCTAATGGAAGGGTCGAACGTCTTACGCATCACCTTGCCCTTGCCCAGAGGGTTGTTGCACCAAAGCCCGCGATGCTCAAAGGGAATGTGCCGCCTCAGTATCTCACAAAGCAGCTCAAACTGCGGGTGCGTGGCCGGGTTGCCGCCAAACACCCCGACCACCCCGTAGTACCCCTTCAAAGAAACGACCGCCTGCTCAAACTGCTCCGGCGTAATCATACCCGGCTTGCCTCCCAAGTTGGACCCTTGGGTGCAATTGTAGCACGCCTTGTCACAGGCTCGCGTGACCCATATCTGAATCACCCCCTCCCGATACTTGCCCTTGCGCCGCGTTCCCGGCGCAACCATCCTCTCAATTGCCTCTTGCTCGGTCATGATTCCTCCCGTCTGCATTCCAAAACGTCCCGATGCGTTGGTTCCGCCGCCGCCGGCGCGGACTCCATGCCGTCGTCGCCCAGTACCTTGCTGAAATCAATGTCCGG
>Ga0187893_10009353_pt1 | contig 15078 bp, 15 predicted proteins | sample MA1701074metaG_FD_139574 | JGI IMG/M metagenome (GOLD analysis project Ga0187893, IMG submission 139574) | White microbial mat communities from a basaltic lava cave in the Kipuka Kanohina Cave System on the Island of Hawaii, USA - MA170107-4 metaG ... | reverse complement strand
TCCCAAACTGCGCGAGACTCCGCGTCGGCCTGCGTGCAGCAATCGGGCGGCATAAAGCCGCCCCTACGTTACCCAGGGGTCGTAGCTGCCAACGTTCCATTGGTGGCCTTCGAGGTCGCGGCAGGAGAAGAAGCGGCCACCGTAATCCGGGTTGTGGATTTCGGTCACGATTTCCGCGCCGTTGGCCTTGGCGCGCGCGTAAATCGCATCGGGGTCGCTGACAATCACATAAGGCGCCTGCGTTTCGCGGCCGCCAATCTCCGCGGGCTGCGCCAGCGTGCGGCCGTACTCATCGGCCCGCGCTGAGCCCAGCATGATCATGCCGTTGCCGAAGCTCAATTGCGCGTGGGCGATGGTGCCGTCGGGATTGGGCACGACCAGATGCTTCTCGAAGCCAAAGACGCGGCACAGCCACTCGATGGCTGCGGGCGCATCCTTGTAGCGAAGGGTTGGGATGACGGTGGCACGCGTCTGCTTGGCCGGGCCGGCGGAGCGGCGTTGCTCGGCGCGAGCAGTGGCGGGCAGCGGCGCGCTGAAGTACCACGAATTGCCGTGCGCGTCCTTCACAGCGGCGCGGCGAGCGCCGTAGGGCTGGTCGGCGGGCGCTTCGATGCTGGTGGCGCCGGCTTCGACGGCGCGCTGGTGCCAGGCGTCCACGTTGTCCACTTCCAGCAGCAGCATGGCGGAAGTGGGTTCGATGGGCCCGCGGGCTTCGCCGAGCTCGATCATCGATTCGCCGACGCGCATCTGCGCGTGCGCCACGACGCCGTCGGGCATGCGCGTGCAGTCGAGCTCTTCGGCGGCCATCGCCCGCTTCATGAAATCCATCAGTGCATGGGCACCGCGCGGGTGCAGCGTAGGCGTGACGCTGTGCATGCCGGCGGGCTTGTGGCCCGTCGCTTTGTGCGTGGCGATGTACCAGGAGTTGCCGAAGCCGTCGTGAATACCGGCTTCGCGGTCGCCGTAGGGCTGATCCATCGGCTCGTAGAAGGAAGTTGCGCCCGCGGCGAGTGCGCGGCGGTAGACGGCGTCGGCATCCGGCACATAGAGGTGCAAAGCTACAGGATGCGGGGCGCTGGGGCCGCCGGCCATGATTTTGGTGTCGCCGATGCGCAACTCGATGTGTGTGCCGCCCGCGCTGCCCGGCGCGCGGAACAGTTCTTTGGCGTCGAAGGCCTGCGTCAGGAAGGCGACGAACTCTTCGTGACGTTCGACCACCAGATAGGGCGTTACAGAACGAATGCCCCTGCGAGCGGGCGCTGACTTCTCTTGCGAGGCCGCGGCGGGCGCTTGCTCCATCAGGGCGCGGAAGCGGCGGTGGACTTCCTCCCAGGTCAAATCTTCCTTGTGGGTGGAGACAATCCAGGTATAGCCGAAGGGATCGGCGACTTGGCCTTCCCGGTTGCCATAGAATTCATCCTGGATGGGCCGCGTGAGCTTTGCGCCGGCGGCGATGGCGCGCTCAATCACGGCGTCTACATCGCTGCAATAGTGGTGCAGCTTCAGCGGGGCGCCGCCGATGGTCTGCGGGCTCAAGAAGCCGTACTCGGGCATTTCGTCGGCGAGCATGACCGTGGCGCCGCCAATCAACATCTCGGCGTGGGCGATGCGGCCATCGGGCAGACTGAGGCGGCCCACTTCGACGGCGCCGAAGGCTTTGCCGTAAAACGTGATGGCGGCGGCCGCGTCGTGAACCGCCAGGTAAGGCGCAATGGGCGGAAGCGGCGTGGGGGCGGGTGCGCTGGCTGTACTGGCCATGGATGCTCTCCTTTGCAAATCCGCTGCGAGACGCTGGCGGAAGTCTGTGCTGGGCAGGTTGCGCAGATCGGCGGCGAGGCGCACCAGCGGGGCGACCTCCGCGTGAGCGGCAGTCGTCTCGTCGACCGGTGCGGCGGGGCGCGCCAGCAGGGCGTCAATCGCGGCGTCGAGTTGTGCGATGCGGTTCGGCTCAGCCATTTTCTTCACTCATGCGCGCGCGCAGGCTCTCGAGCGCGCGGAACTGCAATTGCTTAACGGCGCCTTCCGTGCGGCCCAGGGCCGCGGCGATTTCGCGAATGCTTTTTTCCTCAGTGAAACGCATGCGCAGCACACGCTGCTGATCCTCGGGCAAACTTTCCACCAGGCGGAAGAGGAGCGCGCGCTGCTCGACTTCTGCCAGTTGCGGGTCGTCGGCAGCGGCGGAGTCGATGGCTGCCGGATTGCCGCGCTCGCGGCCCGCACGCTGCCAGCGGTCGGCGATGGCGTTGGCCGCGATGCGATAAAGCCAGGCGGCGAAGGGCGCGCCGCGCCATTCGAAGCGCGGCAGATTGGCCAGCGCGTGGTGAAACACTTCGGAGGTGATGTCCTCCGCCTCGGCGCGGCTGCCCACCCGTCGGGCGACGTAGGCGTACACCCGCTCGAAGTGCGAGTCGTAGAGCGCTGCGAAGCGGCGCGGGTCGGCCTGCGCAGCGGCAATCAGCTGGCGCTCGTCGGGCGTATGTGCGGGCGCTGACAAACTCGGTTTCTCCGCGCGGGCTCCATACTATAAACCGCTGGGGACGCAAAAAGTCACGGTGACACCGGCTTGACAGGAAGAATCTCAGCGCGCTAGCGTCTAATAGCCAGCATGGGTAATGCAACAAAATCCCGGGGCGCACGCGCGGCGGCACTGGCGCTGGCCGTTTGGTTTGGCGGGTTGAGCTGTGTGCTGGGTTGCGCGGCAGAAACGGCCGAGGCGGCGCACGCTGCGGTTGAGCATCGATCGGCGTCGTGCAGCGATGGTTGCTGCCCGGTGGGCGAGAATCCCCAGGCGCCCCGGCCGAACCATCCGGCACGCGAAATGGATTGCTGCGTGGCCCTGATGACTCCGACGGCCCTCACGGGCAAGATTCCAACTCTGCAAGATGGGCCGGAAGCCGCGGCGGAGGTCATTGCCGGTTCTCCCGGCGGCGCTGCAGCGTTTACCGACGAGCGCTTTGTACCCGATCTTCCTTTCCTTGATCGAAGTGGAACCTACCTGCGATTGCGGGTTCTCCGCATCTGATCGCTCCGAAGTGCCAGCGTAGTGAGCGCCCGGCCAATGCGCCGGTGCGCATTCTTGTTCAAGGAGAAAATCATGAAGAAGCTACGTCCGTTTATTTTGGCGTTCCTGCTGGCATTCGGCGGCGCAGCATTAGCGGCCGCACAGTCGTCGCCAGCCGGAGATAAGGCAGCGTGCTGCAGCGATTGTTGCTGCTGCAAGCCGGATGCGGCGTGCTGCTCGAAGAAACAGCAGTAACGCAAAGCGGGGCGCGGGTCCGCGAGCAACGGGGTCCGCGCCCCCTCAAAACACACCAGAGCAGGACTACGGGAGAGTGTGAATTGCGGAATCGAGGAACGACAATTGCCGCGGCGCTGATGATGCTGTGTGCTTTGCCCGCCTTGGCGCAGGACGCGGAAGGGCCGGCGGAACTTGCCCTGCACGATCGCGCAGGCGCGGAGCAGCGGCTGAGCGCGTATCGCGGGCGGATTGTGATTGTGAACTTCTGGGCGACGTGGTGCGTGCCGTGCCGGGAAGAGATGCCGATGCTGGTGCGCATCGCGAGGCAATACGGGGCGCGCGGCGTGGTGGTGATCGGGCCGTCAGCGGACGCGCCGGAGACGCAGGACAAAATCGAGCCATTCCTGCGCGAGTCGAAAATCACATTTCCGATCTGGGTGGGCGCGACCACGGCGCACATGGAGCAGTTTGGCCTCGGCACGGCGCTGCCGGCGACGGCGGTGATTGACCGCGACGGCCGCATCGTGGGGCGTATCCTGGGGCCGCTCGAAGAGAAGGATCTGCGCGCGCGCATCGAGTGGCTGCTTGCAGATCCCTCGAAGCGCGGGGCCGCGCCACCGGCGGTGCTGAACACTTTCGAGAAGCACGCCAAGGACGAGCATGCGGGTGAAGGCCACGACGAGCACGGCCACAAAGAAGGGGAACACGCGCACGCGCAGGGGCTCGACGGCGCTTCGACGGTGCCGAGTTGACCGCTTTGACCGGGCGAGGGCCGCGCCGTGAGCGGGGCAAAACAATCGCTGGAGCACCGGTGGATCTTCAGCTCGCGCTACATCGCGAATCAAGTTGATCGCGCCAAGCTGCGATTTACACTCACCTACCGCCTGCACGAGCGGATCACCGCGGGAGTGGAGTACAACCCGTTGGCCGACGACGTGCACCCGCTGGCGAATATCCTGCTGTTGGACGAGACTCGCAAACGGCCGGCGGTGATTATCGGCACCAGCACCGACCGCATCGGCACGCCGGGCGGGCAAGCCTACTACATGACGCTGAGCAAGAACCTGAAGCGCGAGACGAAGCTGCCGATTGCGCCGTATGCAGGTTTCATGTACGGGACGTATGAGGATCGTTTCCGGCCGGTGGGCGGGCTAAACGTGGGCTTCACCGAGCGATGGACGGCGATGGTGACCTTCGACGGGGTCCATGTGCACCAGCTGCTGAACTACAACTATAAGCAGCACGTGTTTTCATTCCTGCTGGTGAGGGGGAAAAACCCAGGAGTGAGTTACAGCATCACATTCTGATGCATGGGGTTAGAGGGTACCGCACAACCGTACTATTGCGTTTTTGGCGCAGCTTGGGCAGACTCTGGGGAACGAGGGCGACCATGAGACACGCGATTCGATTGACGTTGCTGGCAGGGGCGGTAGCGCTGGCCGGCGTTGCGCAAGCTCAGGCGCAGGACGCGCCGCAGTATCAGTCCGTAGCGCCGAAGAAGGCTCCGCCGAAGCCAGCCGACCCGGCCGATGTGGCCACGCTGACCGGCCGTCCGGTGCCGCCGTCAGTGGCGGCCAAGCCACAACCGAAGGACCCTGCCGACTACAACCACGACCCTAAGGTGCACAAGGGCGCGCCACTCAACCAGGACGACGTAGACGTGCTGACCGGCAAGTACGACCAGAAGGGGTACACCGGTTATCAGCCGTACGGGATCGAGGGGCTGTGGACGCTGGAGCGGATGGAGCGCAACGGGTACGGCACTGGCGAAAGCTTTTTCCGCGCGGATGGCTATGGACGCGACCGCATGTATGTGCCGGGCGTCTTCGGTCGCGGTGGGCGGCCGCTGTTCTTGCACCACCGGCACCGGATTCCGCCGGCGGTGTTCGCGTTGCACCATTTCCTGCGTGGCGGATCGTTCGTCATCTTTCCATAAGAGATAGAGATCTCAGAGAAGCAACGGGCGGCCCAGGGCCGCCCTTTTTGTTTGCGCTCACGATGGCTGGAAGCAAAAGGGGCGGACACGCAGGTCCGCCCCTACAAGTACAGGACAGGCAAGAGAAGTCTACTGGGTGACGGTCTTGACCATGTCGCCGACTTTGATATCTGAGCCGGAGATCAGCGCGCAGACGGCGGAGATGTCGTCGATCTCCGTCACCTTCACCACGCCAATCCTGCTGGTCATGCGGCGAATCACCTGACCGGTGGCCGGGTCTTTGATTTCGCGGCCCACGCGCTCAACGGAAAGCTCATCGCCGACTTTCAGACCAGTCTTGGCGCCGACGTTGAGAATAATGACGCCGGCATCTACGGCGGCAACCAGTCCTTCGACCATGATGGTGCGTGCCTGCAAGCGGCCGTTAGCGGCCACCAAATCTTTGGTCATGTCCTCAACGGCCAGCTTCACTGCTTCGCCGATGATTGTTTCCTGAAAATTGGCAGAGCCGAAGTCCACGCCGCCGGCGCCGAATCCGCGCCAGTTGCCGCCGCCGCCCAGCAACGATGTGCTGGAGCGCTTGGACTCGCCCTTGCCATCGGCCACCGCGAGGATTTCCGCGGTGTCGATGTCAATCACGCGCGCGTCCACAGTGACGATGGCTTTGCTGGTCTTGCGGCCAAAGCCGCCGACCCCGAAACCGCCCCAGCCGCCGCCGGCGCCGCCCACCTTCACATTCTTGTCCTCACCGCCGAACTGGGTGATGGTGCCGACGATGATGGCGTCGACGCCGAGAATTTTGCCGAGTTGCGCGGCGGTGGAGGGATTGGCGCGGTCGCTATTGGAGAAATTCTGTTCAGCGAGAATCTTGTCGAGCATCTTGCGCTCGATGACGGAATACGTGCCGTCCTGCACCAGGTGCTTGACCAGCAAGTCGGAAATGCCCTTGCCGACGTCCACATCGGTGCCAAACAGGCCGGCTACATACGAACGGACTGTGCCGTAATCAAAGTCGAGAATGGCCACGCGCTTCTTGCGCGGAGCCTGATCCTGCGCCGTCGCCGGCGAGAAGGCAAGAAGAACCAGCGCGAGGACAACCGCGAAGGAAATCAGCTTACGCATGGGGCCTACCTCCAAAGGATTGAGGGCGAAATTGGTCACAGTGATTCTAGAGATGCGCAGGGAAGAGTGTCAATAGGACGAGGGAAGATTTCACGGAAAAACGGGGCGCCGCGGCTGGATGCAGCGCCCCGCGAGGTTCCGGTGTTTCAGCGGTTATTTCAGCAAGTGCTCCTGGATAAAGAGCACGGTGGCATAGAACTGGATGTCCTGATTGCGGCGTTTGGCGAAGCCGTGGCCCTCGTCTTTGGCCATCAGATACCAGACGGGGCGGTTGTGCTGGCGCATCGTGGCGACCATTTGCTGAGCTTCGCTCAGCGGGACGCGCGGGTCGTTGCCGCCTTGCACCACGAACAGCGGCTTGCTGATTTTGTGTGCATTATTGGCCGGGGCGATGCGTTCCATAAACTCGCGCATCTTGGAGTCGCGCTCATCGCCGTATTCCACGCGGCGCAGGTCGCGGCGGTAAGCCTCGGTGTTTTCGAGGAAGGTGCGCAGATTGCCGATGCCCACCACGCTGAGAGTGCAGCGGATGCGGTCGGGATAATAGGTGGCGATGGCCAGCGTCATGTGGCCGCCATAGCTGCCGCCCGTCACCATGATGCGCTCGGAATCCAGGTCCGGCTGCTGCGCAATCCAGTCGAACAGCGCGTTGATGTCCTTATAGCTGTCTTCGCGCAGAAAGCCGTTATCGAGCTTGAGGAAGGTCTTGCCGTAACCGGAGGAGCCGCGCACGTTGGGATAGAGAACGGCGACGCCGAGCTCGTTGAGGTAGAAGTTGTTGCGACCCTGGAAGCCGGGACGGGCCTGCCCTTCGGGGCCGCCGTGAATACTAATAATGACGGGGCGCTTGCCGGTGAACTTGGCCGGCGGTCGATAGAGGAAGCCGGAAATGGTCTTGCCGTCGAAGCTCTTCCAGCGGACGAGTTGCGGCTCGGAGAATGAATCGAGGTTCAAGCCGCCCGTTTCGCTGAAGGTCCAGCGGTCCAGCCTTCCGGTAGTTACGTCGAGGGAATAGACATCGGCCGTGGAGCGCGCGCCGACAATCACCAGACCCAGGTCGCGATTATTGGCGTGCCATTCCAGGCTTCCCACTTGGCCGACGGGCAGCTTCGGTTGAGTTTTTTCTTTGCGGGTGCGCGTGTCGAGAAGGCGCAGGATACCGGCGCCATCCTCGTTGGTGACCATGGCGATCGTGCTCCCGTCATGGGAGAGCTCAAAGGCGTCCACATCCCAAGGGATATGGGACGTGAGGTAGGTGTGCGCGCCGGTGGCGATGTCGAGCAGGGCCAGGCGCTGGAACTCCGAATCCTTGTCGGTTGCCACGTAGATGCCCCGGCCATCGGGAGCGAAGGCAGCACCGGTGTAGGCCACTTTCTCCGCGCCGCCCTTGGGGGTCAGCAAGCTCCACTCCTTCGAAGCGATGTCGAGCAGCCAAAGGTAACTCTCGTTGGCGGAAATCGCTTCGGCTACGAGCAGCTTCTTATCATCGGGCGACCAATCCACCGGGAACCAACCCCCGCTAGGGCGCTCAGCGAGCAGGCGATCAGACTTGGGGTCCGCAGGGTTCACCAAGTAGATGTCGGAATCGCGCCCGGTGCGGCGGGTGGAGGTGTAAGCGATGAGTTCGCCGGAGTTGGTCCACGGCCCGCGCGAGTTGCGCGACTTGCCGTCGGTCAGCAGGGTGACGTCGCCCGTAGCGATATCGTAGCGGTAAAGCTGGAACCACTCGCCGCCGCCCACGTCTTTGCTGAACACGAAGAAACTACCGTGCTTGGGATGATAGGAACCCCCGGCCACGCGGTCGGGAAAGAAGGTGAGCTGGGTGCGCGCGCCGCCGGGCATCTTGACGTGATGAATCTGGTTCGCGTCTGCAAAGCGCGTGGTGACAAGGATTTCGCGGCGCGTGGGATGCCAGCTGGAGAGAGAAGCGGAACGGAACTCCGTGTAGCGCGCGACGGAAGCGGCCAGCGAGGCCGGGATTTTCGGAATGCCTTCGACCACCAGGTTATCGCCGGGGACAACTTCATCGCGCGGACCCTGCGCGGCAACGGCGAGACCGAGCAACAGCAGAAAAACGCACGCAAATCTCTTCATGGATTGCCTCCCCTGTAAACGGGCCCTCTCGCGGCCCGTTGAGAGACCGGTATGGCTTGAGAGACGAGAGAATACGCCGCGAAGTTCCCCACGGCAAGCGGCGAGGCTCTAGTTATTGCGCGGGTTTCATCGGCGGCGCGGGAACCAGCGGCGGGCGGCGCGGCTGGCCGCGCGCGCCGCGCACTTCGACCTCTGCCAACAGCAGAGAAGGCGCGACGATGGACGAAGGCAGGCCGCCTTGCGCCGAGCTGAAAGTGGCCAGCGCGGTGCCCAGCGCCTGCGGGTCCTGGAAGAAATGCGTGACGGCGTAGTCGCTGCCAATGCCTGCGACGTTGCGCAGGTTGCGAAGCTGTATTTTCAGCAGCCAGGCTCCCCGGACCAGCTCTTCGCTGCCGCTTTCCACGTTGACCTTGTACACCAGCAGCGGAAGGCGGTCGCCGGAAGCGGCGCCGGCAGCCATCGCGGCAAAGTATTCGCCGGCATCCTGGCGCCGCGTGAGCGCCAACACCGGGTTATCCATGCGACGGACGACGAGGCACCAAGTGCGGCCTTCCTCTTTACATAGCTTGCGGAAGTCTTCGCGCAGCTCCTCCCGCGACCTGGTATCCGACGACTGGAAAAACACGTTGCTCATGGCCGGGCGTGTATCGCTCAAGAACGTGGCGCGGCCGTGACCGTTGGAAGTCTGGAAGTCCGGGCCGGGCCGGCGCGACATCAGCAGGCGGCCCAGGATGCCGCCATCCTCCACCATGGCAACGCGCTGGGCGCGCACGCCTTCGTCGTCCACCTCATAGGAGCCGAGCAGCGGAGTGCCTTGAAAATCGCGGGCCGTCGGGTCGTCCACCAGGGTGACTCCGGCGGGCAACACGCGCGTGCCCAGGCGGCCACTCCATTCACTCTCGCCGCCGAGCTGCTTCATCATCTGCTCGAAGAACGGTTGCATAGAGACGGGCGCCCGGTCGCCGGCAGCGGAAGGACCAAGCAACTGCGCAAGCAGCGCTCCAGCGGCGGGCGCTTCGAACAGCACCGGGCCGACGTAGTCTTCCGCAGGCGGGCTCGAACGCAACGCAGTCAGTTCGCGGCCCACACGGTCGATTTCCTTTTTCACGGTCTCCACTGGCGGGAGGTCGGCAGGGCGCAGGGTATACGCGGAATAGAAGTTGTGAACGCCCATGCCGTCGGGTGCCTGCGTATCGGCGCCGGCTTCAATGGCGGCCACGGTGCGCACGCTGCGGATCTGCGTGCCTTCGCTGGTCATCAGGTATTGCGTGATGGAGAGCAAATAGTAGGTGACGCGCGAGCCGTGTAGCTCGGGAAAAGTGCGGAAGGCGGCAGAGGCGGCGCGCGCTTCGGCTTCCCAGTTGCGCCGGGACCAATCGGGATCGGTGCGCGGCTCGATGAGCACCACCGGCTCAGCGGAGGCGAAGTCCGGGATATTCGAAGGCCGCGCGCGGCTTTGGATGTACGCGCGCTTCTGGGCGATGGTATCGAGCGCCGACTTGTAGGCCTGATCGGTGGCCAGCCACAGATCCTGACGCAGCGAATCGTAGTCGCGGTCGATGCCCACCTGGCCGGTGTTGCCGATGAAGCCCTGGAAATTCTGGCCAAGGAAATTGGAGCTATCGAGCATGTAGTTGCCGACGCGGACATCCACACCCATGTAGCGATTGCGGGTGACGCCGGAGCTAAGCAGCGCGCCGAACGAGGCGCTGACGGCGTGCACGTCTACGTCGAGCAGGCGGTATTCGATGTAGAAAGGTCGCTCCAATTCGGCCAGGCGCAGGCGCTGGCGCGAGCGCTCCAGCTCGTCGCGCATGGCCTTCAGCGTGAGATCGGATTCGCCGGGCGGCACACTGCGCACCTGGGCGAACGAGGGCGCACCCAGAGCAAGTGCCACAAGAAAGAAACCAGCCAGCCGGGTGTAAACAGAGCGGCGGCAAGCCGCTGCACTCCACAGGAGGATCATTGCCCACCTCCGGTGGTCACGCGGCCAGCCAGCGGGTCGTGCGCCGGATGCGGCAGGATGGGCGGCTTATCCGTGGAAGTTTCTTTCTTGGTGATTTCCAGCTCCGAAATCAGCATGGCCGGGGCAACAGCGGAGACGGGCACAGAGCCGGACTCCGCGCCGCAGTAACCGTTAAAGATCTCAAGCGCCGTGCCAGTGGCCACAATTTTGGTCAGCGAGACCAGCGGCGTGCCGGCCACGTCCACGCCGCGCACCACTTCGTCTGGGCGGCCGTCGGCGTACACGCGATAGACTACCAGCGGCAGCAATGCGAACGATTGCGGTAAGCCGCGCCCGGTGAAAGTGAAGCCGCCTTCCAAATCTTCAATGTACAGACCGAAAGGTTTGCCCTGCCGCTTGATTTCCTCGATGAAGGCGCGGCGCAGCTCACCGTCGGGCAGCTTGCGCTGGCTTTCGATAATCAGGTTACCCTGGCGCGCGACGGGACTAAAGCCCACTTGGCGGCGGCCGTGCCCGTTGGAATTAGGGAATCCGACCAACGGTGAGCGCGAGAGCAGGAAGCTTCGCAGCACGCCGTTTTCGACCAGCGTGACGCGCTGCGCGCGCACGCCCTCGTCGTCGTACGGGTAGTGGCCGAGCAGCACATCGCTGTTGTGGCGCGGGCGCGTGGGGTCGTCGTAAATGGAAATGAAATCAGGCAGGATTTGCTCGCCCACTTTGTTGGTGAAGGTCTGGCCTTCGGTGATGTCCTTTTGGCGGTGGCCCTCGGCGCGGTGGCCGAAGACTTCGTGGAAGAAAACAGCGGCCGCGCGGCCGCTCAAAAGCGCGGGGCCGGCAAACGGCTCCACCAGCGAAGCCTGTCGCAGGGCCTTGGTTTCCTTGATGAGCAGGCGAGCCTGGGCCATGATCTGCTCATCGCTGGGAGCGCCGGATGCGTCTGTCCAGTCGAAGTTGTAGTAGCGATTGATGTCCATGCCATCCGGCGCTTTGCTCTGAACGAAGAGCTCGAGACGATAACGCGTATTGCCAAACTGGAGCCGCGTACCCTCGCTGGTGGCCTGATACTGATTCTCAGCGATAGCCGAGAAGGTGGCGATGGAGTTCAGAATCTCCGGCGAATTGTGGAACTCGCGGGTTACGCGGCGGACCCGCTCCTCCCACGGCTTGCGGTCAAGCTTGAAAGCCGCGCGCGCGCCGAAATGCGATTGCGGCTGTTCCCGCGAAAAGTCGGGCGCCTTGCCTTCGGCGGTCTGCACTTTCACTTCCTTGCCGGTCTCGATGCGCAATAGAGCCTCGGCGGCGGCGCGGTACTGCGAATCAGTTTCGAGCCAGATGGCGCGGCGAATGGCGTCCACATCGTCGTCGGTGGGGATCTGCGTGCCGGAGAAGGTCGAGCCGCCGCGGCCGTCGCCCACGTTGCGGGTGTTGTCGAGGTCATAGCTGCCCACGCGGACTTGCGCCTCGAGGAAGCGCACGCGTGATTCGTGGCTCTCGAGCAGCGCGCCATTCGAACCCTGCACCTGCGCGCGCTGCTGCTCGGTGACGGTGTAGCCGATGAAATAAGGCGCTGGCGTGGCCGCCTTGAGCCCGGTCAGATTGCGCTCGAGCTCCTGCTCCATGGCCGAGAGCACCGGCGACTTGGCCGCGGCTGGCGTGGCCTGCGGCTTGGGATCACCGGCCAGGGCCGGGCGCGGGCCGGCAGAAAGGGCCAGCGCGGCGCAAAGAGTAAGTGGCAGGTATACAGATGAGCGTTTTGTCATGAGTTGAGCCTTCTAGTCTAGGCCAAGCGCGCGAAAAAAGCCAAAGCCGCGGCTGCGGGATTAGACGCGTGAAGTGCCTCCGCGGGTGCTTGAGTGGAGGAGGCAGGAAATGACGGCCGGGCGATGGTAAAATGGCCGCGGACGAACGGAGGAAACTCATGGCGAAGAAGGACAAGCTGACCAAAGCGGCAGTCAAAATCGGCGGGGCTATCGGCAAAGCCGAAGGCACGGCACGGCGCTGGAAGAAAGATGCAGAGAAGAGCATGGCGCGGCTGGAGAAGCAGATGAAGGTGCTGCGCAAGGACTTCGAGCGGACGCAGAAGCGGCTGAAGAAGGCCATCGCCAAGATCCGTGGGTAGGTTCCTGCCACAGAGGCGCCGAGGCACAGAGAAGTACCGCAAGATTCTTGTGACCAATGTGCCCGAATCACCATCCAATCCCCTGGAGACTAAGGGAGAGTTGCGTGATGACAACCTCTGGATTCCTTCTGCGAAGATTCATTCCATGCGTGCTCCTGCTGGTGGGGTTTGTTGCGCAGCCGGCGCAGGCACAGAACGTGCCAGCAGCGCCGAGTGCGCCCAAGGTGGGCGAGCGCGCGCCGGAGTTTACGCTGCCGGACACCGACGGCAAGCCTGTGTCGCTGGCCGACTTGCTCAAGCCGGACGCACCGGGCGAGCGGCCGTGGGTGCTGCTGGTCTTCTACCGCGGGTACTGGTGACCGTACTGCAACTCCGAGTTGCGGAGTTTGCAGGGTTTTCTCGATGAACTGAAAGCGCGCAACGTGCGCGTGGTGGCCATCAGCGTGGACTCGCCGGACGTGTCGAAAAAGCACGCCGCCAAGCAAGGCTACACCTTCCCGATACTTTCCGACGAGAAGCTCGAAGTCCTGCGCAAGTACGACTTGCTGCATGAGGGCGGCTTCCGCGGCGCCGATATTTCCAAGCCGGCCGAGTTTTTCCTCGACGCCGATGGCAAGGTCATCTGGCGCAACCTGACCGACGACTACAAAGTGCGGCTCACGGCAGAGCAGTTACGCAAAGGCCTCGACGCGCTGGGCGTGACCCGGAAAGACGGGAAGTAGGGCTCCGCGCTACGCAGGGGGGATGCGGAGAAGCGCGGCGGTCATGTCGTCCTGGTGGCGGCGGTCGGTGGCGAAGGATTCGACCGCGGTGAACAGGTTCTGCAGCATCACTTCGGAAGGCTGCGTGGAAAGTTCCGCGACCAGCGCGTGCAGGCGTTCGTGGCCAAACTCCTCGTCCCCGTTGTTGCGCGCGTCGGTGAGCCCGTCGCTGGCAAAGAGCACCAGGTCGCCGGGCGCGAGCTTCACGCTGGACTGGTCGTAGGTGACGCCCTCGAACAGGCCGGAGGGCAGCCCGCCATCGCCGATTTCCCGGCACACGCCCCCGTGAACGTGCAGCGCGCGCGGCATAGCCGCACTTGAAATGCGCAGCTCGAGTGAATTGGGATCGAACGTGGCGTAGAGCACCGCACAGTAGCGGCCGGGCACAATGCGCATGCGCAGCCGGTCGTTCAGCACTTCCAGCACGGTGCGCGGCTGGGTTCCAGTCTTGTGCATTCCGCGCAGCGCGCCCACCGTGAGCGCGGCAAACATTGCCGCGGGCAGGCCTTTGCCGACCACGTCGCCCAGGTAGAAGCCTACCCGCCGGTCATCCAGCCAGAAATAATCCAGAAAATCGCCGCCCACTTCGCTCACCGGGCGGCACAGGTGCACGAATTCGAAATTGGGCCCGCGCATGTGCTCGGCGGGCAGCATGGCCTGCTGGATGTAGCGCGCCTCTTCCAGCTCCGCGGCGCGGATGGCTTCCAGGTTGTGGACTTCGGTCTGCGTCGGCATGTAGGGCTGGGCCGGGGGTCAATATAGCAGAAAGCGGGCGGTTGCCGCACGGCGCAGCGCGGCGCGTAGCGCAGAAGTTACGAAGCGGTTGCAACGGCAGCGGGGCGGGGAGAGAATTGCTGCATGCGAGCGCTGGTCGGATTACTCATCGCGGCGGCAGTGGCCGTCGGGTTCTACTATTTCTATTTCACCAAGGCGGGGCCTGAGGGCGGCACGGCTGGCGCCATTGAGGCGATTTCCACTACTGCCGTGAAGAACGACCTGAACGCCATCGCCAACGCTGAACGGATGTACTTCTCGCAGAACGGGCGCTACGCCACGTGGGACGAACTGATCGCCAGCGGCGGGCTGCGTATGGAGAAGCCGGAGCGGCAGAACTACGTCTATTCCATTGAGGCGTCGGGCAGCGGGTTCACGGTGACGGCGCGCTACACCGGGCCTGCGGGAATGAACTATCCCAGGCTGGTGATTGATCAGACCATGGAAATTCGCGAATCACGATGAACGAGGAGGGTGGCTATGAAACGGATATGGACGATGGCAGCGGTTGCGGTTCTGGCGGCAGCGAACTGCGCGGCGCAGGAGGCACAACCCGCGGCTCCGGTGGAGCAGGCAGAGGCCAGGCCGTACGCGCACATCACCAACTTTTTCCGCGTGAACGACCAGATTTGCACCGGCGGGCAGCCGAAGATGGAAGATTTTGAAAAGATGAAGAGCGAAGGCATCCGCGCCATCATTAATCTGCGCCAGGCCAGCGAGCATGATACGGCTGCGGAAGAAGCAAAGGCCAAGGAAGTCGGCCTGCGCTATGTGCACATTCCCGTGAACTGGCGCGAGCTCAAAGACGAATATGCAGTGGAGTTCTTGAAAGCCACCGACGACGAATCGAATCGCCCCGCGTTTATCCACTGCGCGTCGGCCAATCGCGTTGGCGCTTTCTGGATGATCCGTCGTGTGCTGCGCGATGGCTGGACGCTGGAGAAGGCCGAAGAAGAAGCGCGCAAGATCGGCTTGCGCAACGAAACGCTGCTCGCGTTCGCCAAGGACTACATAGGCCGCCACCAGAAGAACTAGGCACCTGGCGCCTGGCCCCGCCGCAATCCGGCC
>Ga0187893_10009352_pt1 | contig 15080 bp, 12 predicted proteins | sample MA1701074metaG_FD_139574 | JGI IMG/M metagenome (GOLD analysis project Ga0187893, IMG submission 139574) | White microbial mat communities from a basaltic lava cave in the Kipuka Kanohina Cave System on the Island of Hawaii, USA - MA170107-4 metaG ... | reverse complement strand
TATTTGGCTATGTATTTTAACAGGGCTTTTTTGGAAAATAAATAGTTCTCTTAAAAGGCTTTACAGAGGTGTTGATGGGGGCAACTTTATTTCCGTTTTAGAAAAAATTCTCAAAAAAATTAAAAAAGGAGAGGGTGATATTAACGAAATAGAAAAAAAGATATCTAATATACAAATAGTCAATAAGTCCAGCGTACAAAAAGTTGGTCTTGTTAAGTTTAATCCATTCAAAGAATTGGGAGGGGACAATAGCTTTTCACTCGCTCTTCTAAACGGGCTATATGATGGTATTATAATAACGGGACTTCACGGAAGAGACAAGACTAGGTTATACTTGAAAAGTATTAAAAAGGGAAAGGGAGAATTAACCCTTTCGGATGAGGAAACAGCTGCGCTTAAAATCGCTTTAAAATCCTAATTTTTTAAGTATGTTTAAAAAAATAAAAGAAATATTAACAGGCAAGAATTCTTCTTTTGTGATTAGTTTGGTCGGACTTTTTCTTTTGACCTCAGGAGTTTCTTGGGGAGTCTTTTCTTTTTTGGGGACAGACCCAAAGACTGATTCCCAAAAAAGCAATTCGGTCGAAGATGGAAGAGCAAAAATAGACGCCGGCCTCCCAAAAACTGAGGAATGCCCAATCAATGGAGCTTTGTTCTCAAAGCCCGCTCGTGATATTTGGGAATTAAGAAGGCCCCTAACTATTATTGTTGAAAACCATCTTGAAGCAAGGCCTCTTTCGGGGCTTTCCAAAGCCGATGTTGTTTATGAGGCGGTTGCTGAAGGTGGGATAACCCGATTTTTAGGCGTTTTTTATTGTGATGCTTCCACAGAAGACTTTGAGGTTGCGGTTGTAAGGAGCGCAAGAGTTTATTTTATCAACTGGGCTGCTGAATATGGGGATAAGCCTTTATTTTTACATTGGGGAGGCGCAAATAATATTGACAACAACTCACCAACAGGGCTTAAGGCAAGAGGTCAAACAGACCCCACAGTTGATGCATTTAAACTGTTAACCCAAATTGGTTGGAGAAATGGGCAGGTGGGTAACGTTTTAGATGGTCAAAGCAATTTCGGTTATCCGGCCCTTGTGCGAGATTATAATCGTTTAAGCTCCTCAATAAGGGCAAAAGACGAGCACAGTCCCGTCGCGTATGTTGATAAGGTATACGAAGAGGCCCAAAAGAGGGGTTTTGGTCAAAAAAGTGAGGATGGAAAAACTTGGGATAAAAGCTTTGTTTCTTGGAAGTTTGTGGATGAAAAGGCGCTTTCTGAGCCGAGGGCAAAAGAGGTGTCTTTTGAATTTTGGCCCAACAAGTCCGACTATGAGGTTTCCTGGAAATATAACAAAGGGGAAAATGATTATTCCAGATACAATGGAGGTCAGTTATTTGGGGATTTTTATTTCGAAAATGCTTCTATTAAAGCAAAAAATGTTGTTATCCAGTTCGTAAAAGAAAAGGGCCCCGTTGATGCCGAGGGACATATGTTTTATACAGTAACAGGAAAGGGTAAGGCCTTAATCTTTCAAAATGGCGATGTTGTTGAGGCCAACTGGGAGAAAAAATCACTTTTTGACAGGACAAGATTTTTTACAAATTCCGGAAGTGAAGTGTCTTTTGTAAGAGGACCAATATGGATTGGAGCTGTCCCCGAGGGTAATGAAATAAATTACTAGGCACTTAAGTACATAAATAATTTTCCTACCCTTTTACTATGGCTGATTTAACAGACATAATTACATCAAAAGTCAGGGTAAAGATTTTAAAGCTGTTTTTTTCTGACATAACTGAGATTTATCATGTTCGGGGTATAGTTCGGGAGGTCAAAGAAGAAATCAACGCAGTGCGCAGAGAACTGAAAAAGATGGAGGCGGACGGTATATTAAAAAGTGAAGGACGTGGCAACAGACTTTACTATTTTCCTCGTGAAGACTACCCATTTTTTGGTGAATTAATATCTATAAGCGCAAAAGTTACGGGGCTTGGGGGAGAACTGCGGGCTCTTAAGGACAAGATCGGACATATCAACTACCTTATGTTTTCGGGAAAATTTGTTCGAAGAAAGCCAAAAAAGAAAGATGATGATATTGATATTTTGGTTATTGGAGAGGTTGTTTTATCTGAGTTGGCCTCGATAATAAGAAAAGAAGAATCAAAAAGGGGAAAAGAAATAAACTATACAGTGATGAGTAAAGACGAGTTTGATTTTAGAAAAAAGCGTCGCGACCCGTTTCTTCAATCTATACTATTGGCAAGTCGGGTTATGATTATTGGAGATCAGGAAGGATTGGTCGGTTAGAAGGTGACTTCATGCGAATAAGTGCGCGCTTTAAAGTTTTTTTAATTTTTGTCTCAACGCTAATTGCATCCTATATCGCCCTCCCAAAAAACTTTAACTTTTTAAATCTGGGTTATTTAAACAATCTTGAGCTAAAGTTGGGTTTGGATTTGGCGGGCGGGGCCCATTTGGTTTTCGAGGCGGATACCAGTAGCGTATCGCCTGAGGACAAAAAAGAAGCTCTTGAGTCGGCAAAAGACATTATAAGCTCGCGGGTAAATCTTTTTGGGGTTTCTGAGCCTAATGTTCAGACCTCAAGTTTTGAGGGAAAGGACAGGATAATTGTTGAGCTTCCTGGGGTTAACAATACAAAAGATGCCGTTGAGATAATAGGTAAAACCGCAAAGCTTGAGTTTAGGCAGTTTAATAACATAGCTGATGCTTCGGTGGGTGCAACAATGGAGAACACAAAACCAACAGGTTTAACGGGGGCTGATTTTGCAAAAGCCCAAGCCGCGTTCGACCAGCAAACAGGTAACCCCGTTATTTCTTTTACAATAAAAAAGGGAGAAAGCGCAAAAAAGTTTTCTGAAGTTACGGGAGCTTTGATTGGGGATCCGCTTGCAATTTTTGTGGACGAGGTTGCAATTTCTTGGCCGGTTGTTTCAGCAACAATTTCAGACTCGGGAATAATATCTGGAAACTTTTCAATTGAGGGCGCAAGGTCTTTTGCAAAAATATTAAATGCCGGGGCTCTTCCGATCGACCTTAAACTGATTGAGGAGCGGACAGTGGGAGCAAGTTTGGGTGCTGATTCAATCAAAAAAAGTATTTACGCAGGCATTATTGGACTTTTTATGGTTGTCATATTTATGATTTTGTCATACAGAGGACCTGGGTTTATTGCGGTATTTGCCCTTTTCGTTTTTGCAACTTTCAGTCTGGCACTTTATAAACTTATCCCGATTGTATTGACCCTTCCTGGTGTTGCAGGTTTTTTACTTTCTGTGGGTATGGCGGTTGATGCCAATATTTTAATTTTTGAGCGTTTAAAAGAAGAGAGAAATAGGCGGCACATTAAAGATGCCTTAGAGCTCTCATTTGGCAAGGCCTGGGATGCGATTCGAGACGCAAATATGGCAACCCTTTTGACTGCCGCGATTTTGGCCAATCCACTGGACTTTTCTTTTCTTCATACCTCGGGTCCCGTTCGGGGTTTTGCGGTTACACTTTCTTTGGGAATAGTTGTGAGTATGTTTACTGGAATAGTCGTTTCAAGAAATTTATTAAGGGTGTTTGTGAGAGAGGGTAGAAGAGCTTGAGAGTTGAAGAGTTAAAGTATAGATTCTCGCGCTTTTTCACTCTTTTACACTTTTACTCTTTTACTCTAATAATTATGGATTTTCTTAAATACACAAAGCTTTATTTTTTAATATCGGGAGTCTTAGCACTTATTTCTTTTTGGTCGCTTATTTCAAACGGACTCAAACTGGGAGTTGATTTTACTGGAGGAGGAGTATTTGAGTATAAACTCTCCGAAGAAGTAGATGGAGAATTTATTTCGGAAAAACTTGAGTCTAGGGGAATTAACGTGTCGGGTGTCCAAAAAATAGGTGAAAATTATCTAATAAAAACACCTCCCTTAACTGAAGGAGAAAAAGCTGGAGTTGAGGAAGTATTGACTTCACTATCGCAAGATCCCGTAAAAATAAGGGTTGAAACAGTGGGTCCAAGCGTTGGTCCGGAGTTGACAAAAAAAACAATGCACGCTGCAACTTTAGCAGCTGTTGGAATTTTATTTTTTATTGCTATTCAATTTAAAAGCCTGAAGTTTGGATCTGCCGCTATAGTTGCAATGCTTCATGATACCTTTTTATTGGTTGGGGCTTTTTCTCTCTTGGGAGTATTTTTTGACGCGGAAGTCGACTTCTTATTTGTGACTGCTGTTTTAACAACCCTTTCGTTTTCTGTACACGATACAATAGTAGTTTTTGATAGGATAAGGGAACTTGTAAAAAAGACAGGAAAGGGAGCAGTGAGTGTTGCCAACCAAGCGATATCAGAAACAATGGTTCGATCTCTCAATAACTCCTTTACGATAATATTTATGCTTTTTGCCCTTATTCTTTTGGGGGGTGAATCAATTAAATGGTTTGCTGTGGCCCTCTTCGTGGGAGTGGTTTTGGGAACCTATTCGTCTCCTTTTATTGCCGTTCCGACATTGGTTCTTTTGATAAAATCAAAAACTAAACAGTAACTCAAAAAAACCGAAAAATACTCCCAGTAGGGTAATGTTAATGAGAACAAAAACTAGGTAAGTAATAAAAGACCGTACTCTGGACTCCGGAAAAAATATTTTTAGAAAAACTAGGAAAGATAGGGCAATTGAAAAATACAGAGCCAACTTAATTAAATTCGGAATTTGGGAAGCCAGATATGGTATTTTTTCTTGGGCAAAGTACCCCTTGTTTTCAAAAAAAGTCTCAATTAATTCTGTTAAATAAGCATCAACTCCATTTGCAAATTCTTGGGCCTTTTTCATTTTGGACTGAAACTTTTTTTGAGATGCGCCATAAGTTCATCTTTATTATTTTTTAGTTTTTTTGAAACAACATCGTTGTATATTTTAGTTAAAATCTCCCCGACTTTGGGACCGGAATCTAAATTTAAAGCTTCCATTACATCAGTTCCAGAAATCTTTAGGTCTCTTATTGAAAAAGGTTGTTTTTGGACTTCAATAAGTCTTTCTTTGAATTCCTCGAATCTCCATGAAGTCTCCCTTGCTCCTCCGCCAAGTCTGTCGCCAACACGAAGGTCCAGCATATCCGATATGTTTTCTTGACCAATGTTACGGATGAATCTTCTAACTGCGGAGTCAGTTTGTCTTTCGTCCAGCGTAAACTGATGAAAACGAACTAATTTCCAAAGTTTATCCTTTTGGTTATTTGACAGCCTGAGGCGCTCCGCAATTGCTTTTGCGAGCCTTGCACCAACAACCTCATGGTTGTAAAAAGTTATTGTTCCGTTGGGGAGTTTTTTAAAGGTGAACGCTTTTCCAATGTCGTGAATAAGGGTTGCAAACCTAACGATTGGATTATTATTTCTTGGGCTTACAAATTTAAGCGACATAAGAGAGTGAACCCCGACGTCGTATATATGATGTCTTCCTGGAGAAGCCTGTTGTACGCCAAAGTTCGCCTCAAATTCCGGAATTATATAGTGTAAAATCCCCGTTTCTTTGAGCGTTAGAATTCCCTTATCGGGATTATTTGAAGATAATATTTTTAAAAACTCATCCCTTATTCTCTCTCTACTAATTTTCTCCAGCCTCTTTGCATTTTTTTTGATAGCTGAAAACGTTTTTTCCTCAATTTCAAAGCCAAGCTCGGAGGCGATTCTGACTGCGCGCATCATTCGCAAAGCATCTTCCCAAAAGCGCTCATTGGGGTCTCCAACGGCACGGATAGATTTTTTTTCAATATCCTTTTGTCCCTGAAATAAATCAATAATATCAAAACTTGTTTGAATTAAATCGCTACCTGGTTTTTCTAGTTTTTCTGCCTTTCGGTTTTTCAAGCTTTTTGTCTTGGCTTGCCCGAGCGCCATGGCGTTTATAGTAAAGTCTCGGCGGCAAAGATCATCTTCTAATGTCTTGCCCCAAGTGACCTTGTCGGGCCGCCTGGAATCGGAGTATCCATGTTCCCTTCTAAAGGTTGTTATTTCATACGGGCGCTCTTTTTTACTCTTTCCCGGGACCCCTACAGTACCGAACTTGTTTGTGTAATATGCATCTTTTAAAATCGAAAGCATCTCTTCGGGTTTCGCGTTTGTTGTAAAGTCCCAGTCATATACGCTCTTGTTCATTAGAAGGTCTCTCACCCCTCCGCCAACAATATAAACCTCATAGCCCTCTCTTTTAAGGGTGCGCAGTATTTTAAAGGCTCCCTTTGAAATTGTTATTTTCATATTTTTAACAAAGCAAAACCCCAAGCGATTTATATTCACAGGGTTTTTTTATAAATAGCTTCTAGCAATATTATATATTTTCTGACCAAAAAAATAACAGCGGCCAATTTGATATACTTTTTTTGAAAAAGAAATATGAACTCTAAAGTTTGGCAAATAATAAATAAAAAAGGTAAGAAAAAGATAATTGATGTTTTATTGGAAAACAGGGGGATATTCTCATTAAGACAAAAAGAAGAGTTTTTAAATCCAAAAAAGCCGGAACATTTAGGATTAAAAGAGTTAGGGATTAGTGATAAATCGGTTGGAAGAGCAATTGAGAGAATAAAAACGGCTATAGCAAAAAACGAGGAGATAGTTGTTTATGGAGACTATGATGTTGACGGAGTTTGCGCGGCGGCGGCTTTATGGGAGTGTTTATATAAATTTACCTCCAAGATAAGCCCTCATATTCCAAACAGGTTTAGTGAAGGATATGGAATTAATCCCGAAAGCGTCGAAAATTTAAAATTTAAGATTAAAAATTTAAAATTAATTATTACAGTTGACAATGGAATAGTTGCACACGAGGGCATTAAAAAAGCAAACATGTTTGGTATTGATGTAATAGTCACTGACCACCACACAAAAGAAAAAAAACTCCCCTCCGCCCACTCAATAATTCACACGACAAAAATTGGTGGAGCGGCAATTGCCTGGTTTTTTGCCAGGGAAATAGATAAAAAAATAAAAAATCCCTCGCAAGTTGCAAATGGCAAGAAACAAATCCCAGCTCTTGAGCTTGCTGCCTTGGGAACAATCGCCGACCAGCTCCCTCTTGTCGGGCCAAACAGATCGATTGCAAAGTGGGGTCTTGAAGAACTTAATAAAACCCGTAGACTCGGACTACTGGCATTATTGGACGAATCGGGTATTGCCTTTAAAGGTTCAACCTTGCAGGGGTTACCCCTAAAGGGAGTGAAAATCGGGACTTATGAGGTCAACTTTGTTATTGCACCCCGCCTTAACGCTGCGGGTAGAATGGAGCACGCCATTGACGCCCTAAGGCTGATTTGTACCCGCGATCCGCAGCGTGCTAAAGAGCTCGCTAGTCACTTGGGGAGGATAAACAAGGATAGGCAAAAGACTGTTGAGGAGGTGGTTGCCAAAGCTCGTAGTCTTGCCCAAGCCCATCTTAGAGAGCCGTTAATTATATCTGGAAACTACCACGAGGGGGTTATTGGTCTGGTGGCTGGAAAGTTGGCTGAGGAGTTTTATCGACCGGCAATTGTTATTTCAAAGGGTAAAACCTTCTCAAAAGCTTCAGCAAGATCGATTGCGGGCTTTAATATTATTGAGGTAATACGAAAAATTGGAGGACTTATCGAGGGGGGAGGGGGTCATCCGATGGCGGCCGGTTTTACAATAAAAACTACAAATATTGAAAAGTTCAAAAGTAAATTTAGCGCCATAGCCAAAAAGTATTTAACAAAGAGCGTGCTTTGGAGAAAATTGAGAATTGATTGTGAACTAGACTTTTCTGAAATTTCACAAAGTTTGGTTGATGCTCTTGAGACTTTTACTCCAACAGGGTTGGGTAATCCAACTCCGGTTTTTGCAACCAGAAAAGTGATGGTTTTAGACGCGAAAGCTATTGGGGCAGAGGGTAAACATCTCAAGCTCTATCTTGAGGCGTCCGGGATTAAATTCTCAGCTATTGGATTTGGTTGGGGAGGTTTGCGCCCAAAGCTTTCACCCGATAAAAAGGTTGATGTCGTTTATAGCATTGATGAAAATATATGGAATGGACAAACCAACCTTCAGTTAGTAATTAAAGACATTAAGGTATTGGGCTCAAATTCTTGACATTCGCCTTCATCCTTTTAGTATAATATCCTTTTGATAGACGGCTTTGAGAAAATTATGAGACTAAAAAATTGTATTGTTAGAAACTATATTATGAACCCTAAAATGAGGGGTTTTTTCTAGTGTTTTTTAAATAAAACTTATTAAACCCCGATAAAATCGGGGTTTTTTTAGGCAAAAAAATATGGAAGATAAAATAGAGCAAAGGTTAAGTGAACTTTTGGAGCTTTCTAAAAGCAGGTTTTCCCAAACTCAGAGTGTAAAAATAAAAGAGGCTTTTGAATTTGCCCGCCTTGCTCACATGGGGGAAAAAAGGCTTTCGGGGGAGGAATTTATAATCCATCCCCTTGAGACATCAATATATTTGATTCATTGGAGGCTTGACTTTCAAACTATTTTAGCAGGGCTTTTGCACGATACGATCGAACACGGAGCAGCCACAGAGAGCGATATATTAAAAACTTTTGGAGGAGAGGTGTTGTCGCTAATAAATGGTGTTACAAAAGTTTCAAAGGTTAAGTTTAAAGGTCGAAATGACGAGGAGTTTGTTGAAAACTTGAGAAAAATGTTTTTGGCAATGGCTGAGGACTTGAGGGTGGTTTTACTGAGGTTTGCTGAGAGAGTCAATAATCTTGAGACACTTGTTTTTTTACCAGATGAACAAAGGGCCTCATACGCCAAGGAAAGCCTTGAGATATTTTCTCCCCTAGCCGAAAGGCTAGACATGTGGCTTGTTAAAACAAAAATTGACGAACTTGCCTTCAAACACGCCCTTCCGGCCGAATACACAAAAGTAAAGGATTTGTCTGAAATTTATTTTGAAGGGGCGCAAATCAATGTTAATAAGATGAAATTAAATCTTGAGGATGCCCTCAAAAAGTCCCAAATAGATGCAAATGTTTACGGGCGAAAAAAAAGCTTGTACTCGCTTTATCAAAAACTAAAAAAACCTGAAATTAATTGGGACATTAAAAAAGTGTATGATGTTGTTGCATTGAGGATTTTGGTTTCGCAGGTAAAGGATTGTTATCAGGCGTTAGGAATAGTTCACTCCTTCTACAAGCCGATTCCCCACCTTGCAATATCAGACTTTATATCTACTCCTAAACCAAACGGTTACAGATCTATTCACACGAGAGTATTCGGGCCGGATTCAAAACCTGCGGAAGTTCAGATCCGAACTTATGAGATGCACGAAGAAGCCGAGTTTGGGGTTTCATCCCATTTAACTTATAGTGAGGCAAAAAAAGAGGGAGTTGATGATAGCGTTTTGGAGGGGGGAAAAGTGCGAACCGAGGGTAAGAAGTTGGCTTGGGTAAAGCAGCTTGCAAGTTGGCAAAAAGAAATTAAGGACTCAAGGGAATTTTTAAAAGCCGTCAAATTTGACGCCCTCTCAAAGCGTATTTTTGTTTTTTCCCCGAATGGAGATGTGTTTGATCTTCCCGAGGGAGCGACCCCTGTCGATTTTGCTTATTCAGTCCACACTCATTTGGGCAATTATATAAAATCGGCCAAAGTTGATGGAAAGATAGTTCCGCTAAACTATAAATTGGCAAGTAGTGAAATAGTGGAGATTGAAAAGTCGAAAAATCCCAAACCTCCAAACAGAGATTGGTTGGAATTTGTTGTTACTCACGCCGCAAGAGCCGACATTAAAAAACAACTCAAGGGGCTTAAAAGTTGACAGGTTAAAGTTAACAAAAGTATAATTCAAAAAGTTTTTACTAAGCGTTGATGGGGTTGACACCCCGGAGTTTGCAGGAAGAAAAGTTAATCACTCATTAGACCCTGTCGGGAAGTGCCCGAGACAGCACAAAGAGTTTGTCGCGGAGTTGGACTCGGCGGAGAACTTGAAGATAAATTTGAGGGTGGCACCGCGAGATAACTCGCCCCTGTTTTGAATTTTAGTATTCAGAATGGAGGCGAGTTTTTTTTGATGTGTATGGCCATAAAATTATCACAAAGAATAAATCGATTAAGGCCCTCAGCAACTTTTGGGATGGATCTTCTTGTTATGAAAATGAAGAAAGAGGGAGAGGAAGTCATAAATCTTGCACTTGGAGAACCTGATTTTGAAACTCCGCGCACAATAAAAAACGGAGGAATCCGGGCAATAAAAGATGGATTTACCCACTACAGCGCCGTTTCAGGTATTTACGAGCTCAAGCAAAAAATAAGAAAGAAGTTTAAATACAAGGACAATATTTCATATGATTTTGAGGAGATAGCCGTTGGTATTGGAAGCAAGCAAATTTTATTTAACACCTTTATGGCTCTTTGTGGCAGGGGAGACGAGGTTGTTATACCGACACCGGCTTGGAGCTCTTATATTGAGCAAATAAAACTAACAGGAGCAAAACCAGTTCTTGTCCCACTCAAATTCCCCTTTAAAGCGAAAGCGAGTGATTTTGTCAGCGCGGTTACGAAAAAGACAAAAGTGTTTGTTATAAACACTCCATGCAATCCGACAGGAGCTGTTATTGAAAGGCATGAATTGCTAAAAATTGCTCGTATTGCACAAAAGAAAAATATTTTTGTGATTTCTGATGAGATTTATGAAAGGTTCAGTTACAAAAACAAACACTATTCAATTGCTTCGTTTGGAAAGGATATTAAAGAAAGAACAATTACAATAAACGGCTTGTCAAAATCGCACGCGATGACTGGTTGGAGAATTGGCTATTGTGGAGGACCAGCCTACGTTATAAAAAGAATTGTTGATCTACAGGGCCAAACAGCTTCGGGAGCTCCATCAATTTCCCAGAAAGCAGCAGTTCTAGCATTTACAAAAGAAGCCGAAAAAGAAGTAAGGGGGATGATGAGAGAGTTTGCGAAAAGAAGAACGTATTTGGCAGCTGAATTGTCAAAAATAAAAAATCTTTCCTTTGCAATTCCCGAAGGAGCCTTCTATTTTTTTATTGATGTAACTTCCTGCCTTTCAAAATCACTTCCTTCCTCTAATGTTTGGTGTGAAAGACTTCTTTCCGAAAAGAAAGTAGCTCTTGTTCCGGGAGAAGCTTTTGAACACCCGGGTTTTGTACGACTGAGCTTTACGAGGGATATTAGTATACTTAAAGTAGCAGCTGAAAGAATCAGAGATTTTATTAATGAGCACTAATTACCATCCATTAACAAAGAAGCTGGTAGACCTTATTTCAAAGAGAGGTTTTTGGTTTGAAACTTTTGAGCACGAACCCGTCAAAACAAGTGAGGAGGCGTCAAAAGTAAGAAGTGGGTATTCGATCTCGGAGGGGGCAAAGGCGCTTATCATGCGGATTAAAACTGCCCAAAAAAGAGATTTTGTCATGTTGGTTGTTCCGGGAGATGCGAGGTTCGATTCTGAAAAGTTAAAAGCTGTTCTTACGACCAAAGATATTCGATTTGCAACTTCCGATGAGATTGACAAAATAACTTCCGGAGTTAAGATCGGAGGCATTCCTCCGTTTGGTAATTTATTTGGCCTTGTCGTTTATGCTGATGAAAATATTTTTGCCAGAGAAAAAATTATTTTTAATGCAGGAGACAGACGATTCTCAATTGCAATGAGATCTTCGGACTATAAAACCATAGTTGAGCCAAAAGTTGTATCGGTTGTAAACCCTCACTCATGAAGATTACAATTAAATGTTAAGTATGAAAAGAACTCTGATCAAAGAAACAGTTAAAAAAATAGGTGAGAAAGTAACCCTTTCTGGTTGGGTAAATTCGCTCAGAGACCATGGAAAAATTACCTTTATTGATCTGCGGGATAGAAGCGGAGTAGTGCAGTGTGTCGGGAAAAACTTGCCAAAAGTCGGTCCTGAGTATGTGGTTGAAGTCTTGGGAGAGGTTTCAAAAAGGCCTGGAAACTTAATTAACAAAGATCTGGTCACAGGGGAAGTTGAGGTTCAAGTTCAAAAACTGAAAATAATTGGGGAGGCTGCCCAGATGCCTTTTGATATTGGTGCTGAGAGATTGGATCTTGAGCTCCCAACCTTACTGGATTATCGATCGCTGACACTCAGGCACCCAAGAGTTCAAGCGATTTTTAGGGTTCAGGAGGTCGTGATAGATGCTTTTAGAAAAGCAATGCAAGGCCGGGATTTTTTTGAATTTCAGGCACCATCAATAATATCATCGGCTCCCGAGGGAGGTGCGGAAATTTTTGAAGTAAAGTATTTTGGCCGCACAACCTATCTTGCCCAAAGCCCGCAGCTTTACAAATCACTTCTTGTGAGCATCTTCGAAAGGGTATTTAGTGTAAATAAGATTTTTAGAGCAGAGCCATCCGTCACAAGCCGACATCTAACAGAAGTGGTATCCCTTGATGCGGAGTTTGGTTTTATCAATGACTATATGGATGTAAAAGAAATGGCCGAATATACTATTAAGTTTATTTTAAATGAGGTTCAAGAAAAGTGTTCTGATGAGCTTAAAATGTATAGGGTGACTATACCCAAAGTTTCATCTTCAATTCCTATCGTTAAATTACGCGAGGCTCAAGAAATAATTTATAAAAGGACGGGAAGAGATTGCCGTAGTGAAAAAGACTTAAGCCCGGAGGATGAACGGGATATATGTAAATGGTCGCTAGAGAAAAAGGGTTCGGAACTTGTTTTTGTCAGTCACTATCCAACAAAAGCAAGACCTTTTTATACTTATCCCGACCCCGAAAATCCTGAATTTAATCAAGGGTTCGATTTAATTGGAAGGGGAACTGAATGGATGACAGGAGGTCGAAGAATTAACGATTACAAAACACTTCTTTCTCATGCGAAAAAGTGGGGTGTAAGTCCGAAAAATATCGAACTTTACTTACAGGCCTTTAAATATGGCATGCCCCCTTTGGGAGGATTTGCTTTTGGGGCAGAGCGAATAACAATGCATATATTGGGACTAAAAAATATTAGAGAAGCATCTATTTTTCCAAGGGATATGGAAAGAGTTGATGTCAGATTTTCTACTCTGGATTAAGATATGAAAATAATGCATCTTGCGATACTGGCCTTTTTTGTTGTTGGCTCATCAACTATTTTTACAGTCAGAAATTTTACCGAAAAAATTTCCGGCAAAAATGTTTTGCTGAAAATTGAATCCAATAACGAGGTTAATTCGGGCTTGCAGGCAAACCCGGTTTTAACCGGATCAAATGTTTTTCCTATTCTTTCTGCCCAGTCTGTTGTGGCAAAAGATCTTGATTCAAAAGTAGTTCTTTACGAAAAAAATCCTCAAGGAACTCTTTATCCTGCCTCTACAACAAAAATTATAACTGCTATTGTTGCTCTTGAGCATTTTGATCCCGACCGCATTCTGACTGTGGGAAACCGCTATATTGAGGGACAAAAAATGGGACTTTTACCGGGGGAGAGAATTAAAATTTCGGACTTATTGTATGGGCTTTTAGTTTATAGCGCAAACGATGCCGCAGAAACTTTGGCAGACAATTATAAAGGAGGAAGGGATGTGTTTATTTCTGAAATGAACTCAAAAGCGTCTAAAATCGGACTTGAAAGTACCTTTTTTAAAAATCCCACAGGACTTGATGAGGAGGGACATGTTACAACAGCGGAGGATTTGGCCAAAGCATCCGAGTTTGCAATGAAGAGTGAATTTATTAGAGTTGCAGTTGCGACAAAAACTAAAGAAGTAAAAAGCGCAGATGGGTTAATTGTCCATAATCTCGAGAATGTAAATGAACTTATTGGAAGTGTTGATGGAGTTTTCGGCGTGAAGACGGGTTGGACAGAAAACGCAAGGGAAAACCTTATTACTTATGTCCAAAGGGAGGGGAGGACAATATCGATAGTTCTTCTTGGAAGTCAAGATAGATTTGGAGAAACAAAAGAATTAATAGAGTGGATATTTGAAAATTACGATTGGGAATCCTCCAGGGTTTCTGCGGGTTAGTTTGTTACCGCTGCCCCGTAATAGTCGGCGGCAATGGCAGGAACAAAAGCGGCAAAATTATTATCCCCCTCAAAGACAATAACTGGTTGATAAAAGGGAGTATATTGACCCGCGTCATAATAAGCCAGGTAGACTCTCCTGATCGTTACCCTTCCTCCATTTGTCAATCCTCCTGAATTTGCTATAAACGCCCCTCCGGAAATGAGCTCCTCAAAGGCTGCTTGCGCGCTTTTTAGTGGATATGTTGCGCTTCGCGTCTTATCTATTGCAAAAAAGTGAAATTCACCAACCACTATGTTTTTATTAAATCCGCCGAACATGAACCAGACGTTTGCATTTGGAAAGTTCGGCGTGACCGCGGGAATATCCGATTTTTCTCCATAATTTTTTCTAAAAAGATCAATTCTTGTTAGATTTGCTTCCGACAAACTGGAGACTTCCTTAAAAAGTTCATTCTCAACTCGGGTAAAGGTTGTTTTGATGGGAGCTTGTGAAAAATCATCACTAAACACTCCTGCCGATTTTAATTGGCCATGTGCCTGGTTCAGTGCAGTTTGCGCGTTTGGGGGTATACCAAAAAGTACTTGCGGGTTTGATTCAAAGTTATATCCCACCGAAAAAACTCCGGTAACAATGTTTATTGTGAAATTCGAAGGTTCTTTTGGAGACTGAAACACGTAAACATTGGGAATGGTTTCGGCAACTGTTCGCTCTTGTGTCGAAAAGTTTAATGCCCCAGCTTTTGCTCTTGCATCTTCGAGTGCGGTAATGCTTCTTTGGGATGGCGGCATAAAATAAACAATCCCAAGTTCCGGAATTTGTGGAAGCGATCCCTGAGGAAGCTCCAGCGTGTAGGTTAGATTTGCTGGAATTTCCTTTTGGGGAGTAGGGATGACTGGAAGTTTTCCGAATGAGAGCGTTGCCTCAGGCTTTTTTGGAAATATTTTTTTGTAAAGATCAATGGCGCCAAAGAGCGCAAATCTCAAAGCCAAAAATACAGTAAATCCATAAAGGGAATACCTAATTATCTTTCGTGCCAATACTGAACTTTCGGTTAAAGTTGCCACAATACTTAATTGTAAATGATAAATGATAAATGATAAAT
>Ga0187893_10009351_pt1 | contig 15087 bp, 13 predicted proteins | sample MA1701074metaG_FD_139574 | JGI IMG/M metagenome (GOLD analysis project Ga0187893, IMG submission 139574) | White microbial mat communities from a basaltic lava cave in the Kipuka Kanohina Cave System on the Island of Hawaii, USA - MA170107-4 metaG ... | reverse complement strand
GGATGGGGACTCAGACTCATCAGGACGCTGATGGACGAGGTTGAATTCGAGAGCGTCGATGATGGTACAAGTCTGAAAATGACGAAATTCCTGCGTCAGGATTCAGAGTAAAGCCCGACACGTAGAAATTCCAATGAGGCGGCGGCATTTTTTCTCATCGGCCGCCGGTGGGGACTTAGCGTCCGCGTAATAATTGCATTACAAATCCATTATTCGCACGCAGAGGGGGCTGCTGAATGGGAGAATCAACGCTGATTTCAGTGCGATCACATTGTATTGGCACGACGGCTGTCGTTTATGCAAGCGACTACCTAAACAGGTTAACAGGCGAGAAAATCGAACGAGAATGCAGACGCCAACTTGATTCGGGTTGCCGTGCACTCGTGATCAACTTTTGCGAAACTCAATTGGTGAACAGCATTGGTATCTCAATTCTTCTGGGTATTATCGATGTTGCCGAGAAAAATGGGGCGCGCGTGATCTTTTCCGATGTAAACACTCAAACGGTCGCGCTTTTTGAGATGCTTGGTCTTACTCGTCATGTAGTGCTCGCCAGAGACGAGGAAGAGGCACTTACCAGGTTGTCCGGTTTTACTGCGTACGGGCACCCCACTGGCCATTGATAAACACGCATGGAACCAACAGTCCAGAAGCTCATTCATACATTTTCGTCGCTCGCAGACCTTGGCGAGCAAATCGCAAGTAGCCGAGATCTCAACGAGATGGTGCGAACCTCACTTCACCTCTTGCTGGGAACTTTGGCCATCAGGCGCGGCGCGGTGCTGGAATGGGACTCGGTGGGTGCAAATCTAAACCTGAGCGCTCACTGGGGCTTGGATGAGGATTTTCGAGCGCCCGTCAAGATCGCTGACCGGTACAGAGATTTCTTTATCTCGGAGCCCAACGTTATCTCGCTTAGCGACACCAGAACCAGGCAGATATTTGCCGAGCGGCTCGAGGATTTACGTCGCCAGGGCATTGAAGTCATGGTTCCGATGGTGGTCCGAAACGACCTGCACGGCCTGGTGCTGCTCGGCAGCAAGGCCAGCGGCGAGCCGTTTTTCAGCGAGGACATTGAAATTATCAGGGCCATGGTGCGCCATATCGGTGTTGGTATCCACACTCATCGTCTGCTTGCCCAGCTGGAACAGCGGGCTGAAGAAAATCGCCGGATTTACGAAGAACTGCGGGCAATTTATCAGGACACGATCAAGGCCTTTGCCGCTGCGATCGATATTAAGGACAAGTACACGCAGGGCCACTCGGAAAGGGTAGGGAAGTACAGTGAGATCATAGCCCGGGAAATGGGTTGGAACGAGGCCGAGGTGGAGGGAATCGCGATTGCCGGCTATTTGCACGATGTTGGCAAGCTTGTAGTTGAACGCGACATTATCAACGCTCCCTACCCTATAGATGCCAAGTCTTCCACCGAGTTGAATCGCCATCCCGCGGCCGGGTTCGAAATTCTGTTGCCAATTCATCACCCCTATGCCGATATTCCTCTTACCGCCCGTCATCATCACGAGCGGATGGATGGTTTTGGCTATCCAGACGGCTTAAAAGGAGAGCAGATACCGATTGGTGCTCGAATTGTTTCGTTGGCTGATTCCTTCGACGCCATGACAACTGACCGTCCCTACCGTCGCCGGCGCTCGTTTCCTGATGTCATTGAAGACCTGCGTCGCAATGCCGGAAAGCAGTTCGACGGCAATGTGGTTGTCGCTTTCTGCCAGGCACTCCTCAAGGAATTGGAGGGAGAAACGAAAGAGCGACGCATGGTGAAGATGTTAGGGAAGAACTATCTCGATTCAGAAAAGATCGTCCCGCTCCTCCAACAGCTGATCACCGATCTAAAATCCCAATCGGAATCAGCCGCCGCCGCCCGCGGCTGAACCAGCCTCAAACCTCACTCGCGAGTCTCTTGGCTGTGGATGCACCGCCAGAAGGGAATCTTTGCGCCGTTCGAGCGCGAGCCTTGGCCGCTTCGACTTCTCGGTCTCGCGGAGGAGCGTTGGTGACCAGTGACGCTAAAAGTTCCTGTGCTGCCAGCGCAACCCTCTCGACCGCTTGATTGAATACTTGTTCGTTTGCCTTCGAGAGTTTGGTAAAGCCGCTAAGTTTTCTTACAAACTGAAGTGAGGAGGCGCGGATTTCTTGCTCTGTGGCCGGCGGTCTGAAGTTGTGCAGGGTCTTAATTGATCGACACATAAAATAAAATCCTACTTTGGTTGAATACGAAGTACAAAAGTGCAGATTGAGATTTTTTGATCCGGAAAAATCTCTGTCGGTTCATCGCGGGGGAGCTCTTGATCGTTCAGCAGCGTGGCGTTACGACCCTTCGGTACTACCCAGTAGCGACCCGTATTGTCACGGGAGAGCTCGATATGTACTCGACTAACTTCCGGATCACCTTTGATGGGTAAATCAACTGTCACCGACCGCGAACCTCGACCGATCGTAATTTCCGACTTTACCACAGGGACTACTGCCTCCCGCACCCCGTTGCGCCAGACCTCGACCGCGAACAGTTCCTTGGGCTTGGCCCGGACTACGGTTTGCTCATTCTCCGTCGACTCCCTGGTCTCGCGTATGGTGTCGTTAAGGTTCACCGGTGAGCTTGATTGGGAAGTCTCGGCACGGGCGGTCACCATCGTATGGCCGCTTTCAGATTCATCCCAAAGCGCCTGCACGCGAAACTCGCCTTTCTGCAGTGTCCCGTCGACGCGTAATTCAACCGCAAAGGATTTCACCGCCAGCTGTGTCGATCCACTCAATTCACGCGCTCGTTCCGAAAGGACATGGAAAAGCCCCTGCTCAAGGCCGCGCCGTTTATCACCCTGCCAGTCCTTGTCGTCCTCAGCACTCAAATAAACGATGTACTCGCGGGGAATGTAAGTGGGACCACCCGGTGGGGTGAACATTTCCCGCTGCATCACAGCCTCGACCTCACGAGCAATCTTTACCAGAAACTCTTCCCAGACGCGACGGGGGCGGGCATGCTCGTCGGCCGAATGTAGTAGATCTTCGCCCGTCTCGCCGTCGATCCATTTCCTGATTGATTCAAGCAGACCCACTTGAGGTTTTCTCCTAAAACGCCCTGTGCCGCAGCCCTCTAGTCTGTCATTGGCATTCTGCCGGCGCGGGCCGCCGGCAACCCATAGCTTGGCTTAAGGTGGCCTAATTAATCAAATCTTATGAAACGTTTGTTGATCCAGCCTCGATCTGAAGAGAATGGATCTACTTTTGTTCGCCCGTGTTGCAAGACTTCAACTTCGTACCAGTTGTTACTGATATTCAGAATCCTGACTTTTGACCCGGCTTCCGCAATTCCAATGGGCGCATTTCCGGTACTGGGATCTGGCCTGAGATTTACGTCTGTCGTTGTCAGACCTTCGCGGCCCTTCAGAGGTTCCTCGAACTGAGGAATCCACCCTCCCGCACTCCACTGTGAAGTTACGTATTTGTGTGTAGCCAGCAGCATTCCCGAGAAGGCCAGGACCAGCAGCAGGGCCACCAGGAAGCGCCTGCCACGACCAGCGGTCCTCGCTTCCTCTTCTACCTCTGATTCCCTGGCTAGTGGTCCTCCGAAAGGCTTAACTAGCTCTTCGGTGCCAAACGCATTCTGACGACCCGCTTGTGGATGATAGCCTGCTTTAACTTTCCCAAAGGGAACGACTATCCGCGGCCGCCGGGCAGTCTCGAGGCGCACGTTTTCCTGAGCCCCAACTGAGACAACCTCAAAATTTGCTTCGGGCGGAGTGGGTTCAGCGAGTTCGGCTGTTGTGGCGCTCGAGTCGAGCTCAGTGCCGTTCGCCACCAGCAAATCTGCTGCAAGGATTTTGGCGGACTCTTTTCCCACCAAGACCCCTGCCGTGAGCTCTTCCCAAAAGTTTTCGACAGTCTGGTGCCGGTTTTCCGGTCGAGTCTGTGTCGCTTTCTCCAGCACCTTGAGCACGGCGTCTGCCCAGGACTCGTTCTTAATTTTCTCGGGCAGGGAAGTGATTGGGTGGTGGGCAAAACGCCTGGGCGGTTCGCCAGCCAGCAAGGTGTAAGTGGTCTTGGCTAGCGAGTAGATGTCAGCAGCAGGTAGCAAAAGATCCCGACCTGTTACTACAGCCGGGTCAAGCTGACCAGTATGCACCAATGGATTGTGTTCCGGCGCGGAGTAGATATTTGTTCCAACCCGGGTGATTGCACCCTCGGTTGCCTCCAGGCGCGCCACACCAAAGTCGGCAATCTTAACGATGCGCCGGTCGGAGGTAAGCAACAGATTTTGCGGCTTAATATCGCGGTGGATTACGCCGACCTGATGAGCGTGGGAAAGGCCTGCACAGACTTGTTCCAGGTAGGCAAAGGTTCTTTCAATGGTGAGTGGAGAACGCCGTGCCAGCGCGGCCAGGTCACCACCGGGAAGGTACTCCAAAACCAAATAGTGAAAGGTGGTACCATCCAGGTCAATTGCGGTGCCATGGCCAAGGCGGCTAATCACATTGGGATGGCGCACGCGATCCAGAGCAATGGCCTCGTTCTGGAAATTCGTTACCAGGGTCCTTTCAAGTTCTTCATCAGGCGTTTCCTGAAGATACAAGTTGAGGGCCTTGATAACCACGCGGCGCGGAGCGTCGTCAGCGGCGGCGTTATCGTGAGCCACATAGATTTCAGCATAGCTGCCACGTCCAAGACATTCAATTATGTCGTAGCGGCCGTCAAGTCTGCTCTGTCTTAGCTTCAGTTCGGGCATTTTTTGCGGTTACAAGCATCCAGTTGTTCTTAGATGCTGGCAAACCTGTCGGCGAGGGCTCAGGGAGAACTGAGCGGTGCAGGCTGGCTCATCATCTCCTCGTAGCGCTTGATGGCGTTAGCCCGGTCTTTGTCGGACCTAAGGGTAAGGGCGGCCAGTCCCAGCGTTGCTTCCTTACGAATCGTGGCGCTGCTGCCGGTGGGATCGAGGTCTGCTCTGACTATCGCTGCCTCAAAGCCGCGTCCAGCTTCTTCCAGATTCCCAGAGAGCAAAGACGCTCGGCCATAAAGATAAAGAAATTCAGGATTGCTTGATTCGAGGGGAGTTTGAATACCCTGACTCGCGAGTTGGGTCTGCATCTCGCCGGTTAACCAGCCATTTGGGGTGCGATCAATTTGCCGGCGTTCGCGCTCAAATTTCACGAATGGATCTTCAGCCACCGCTGGCAGAGCGGTCGGAATCGACTCAGGGGATTTCACCGTCGGCGAATTGAGAAAAGGGATCTGCCCCTGGTAAAGCGTGCCGGCATAAAAAGCTGCGGCGACAGCGACGACAAAAAGAAGTAACGCAAACAGCCTGACGACAGTGCTTCCACCTTTTCGAGTCTCAACCGCAGTTCCAACGATAGGGGTGGTTTGTTCTGGGGCGTTCCAGGTCTGAGTGGCTGAGGGTGCGGGAACCACGCCTTCGGCAGAAGTTCCTGGGAACGCCGTGCGTGATGGTGGGACAAGGACGGTTCGGCTCGGCTCAGGGCTGACTTGAACCGGTTCCGGAGTTGGCTCTGTCAGTGGCCCGGTCGCTTCACTTTCAGGCGTTATAGTTGGTTCCAACGTATCGAGCCGGTCATCCGGCACAATACGTTTGCCGACCCGGACGACCACCACCGTCAGGTTGTCTTCGGCACCGCGTTCGTAGCAGCGGCGCTTCAGTTCTTCACAGGTTGCCGCCAGGTTCTCATTTGTCACCAGCAGTTGGCGTATCTCACTATCGGAAACGTGTCGCGTAATACCGTCGCTACAGAGTAAAAACTCAGTGCCGTCATCGACCTCCATTACTTTCATGTCGACTTCGACGCTTTCTTCAGCTCCCAGGGCGCGGCTTATCACATTCTTGCTGGGGTGGTTGGCCGCCTGTTCTTTAGTCATGCGCCCGGCGCGCACTTCCTCCTCAACAACTGAATGATCCTCAGTCTGACGGACCAAATTCCCCGTGGTGGTCAGACAGTAAAGCCTTGAATCGCCCACATGTCCAATCGTTGCTATTCCGTTTCGGATGTGGAGGGCAACGATGGTCGTAGCCATCATGGAAAAGCGGGGATGCTCCTGGGCCATCTGGTGAATGGAGGCATTAGCACGCTGAATCGCAAGCTCCATCAAGTCTTCAGGATCTCCGTCCTCAGCCCAGTGTCGAAAGGCTTCATCCAGAACCTCGATGGCGGTTTGCGAAGCGACCTCACCAGCCTCTGCGCCCCCTACACCGTCGGCAACCGCAAAAATGCCGCGGGCGCTGTCAGCCAAGAAGGCATCTTCGTTGAGCGGACGACGTTCGTTAAGACCTCGATCGGATAGAGCGAACGAGTTAATTTGTCTGGTTTGTTCGGGGGCGCTCATTGAACCCTCCGGTGTCGAATGACAGCAGTTAGGCTGAACTCACAATAGATTAAGCTCAAGCCACAGCTCTCCGAAAGCAAAAAACTGGGGGCCAACACAAAATCTGCAGCTTTTTTCACTCTACTGCCTCCAGGGGAATCGCTGGTTGATACTTATCGGGGGCTTCACTGACTAAGAGTTTATCCTGAGCGTTTCGATGCGAGAAGGCCATAAGCATACCCAGCATCGCAAAGCTGGTGATCAGGCTAAAACCACCATGACTTACAAAAGGCAGAGTAATTCCAGTCATGGGTAGTGCGCGTAGGATTCCCCCAACATTAACCAATGCCTGGAAGCCTACAAACGCTGTTAGTCCAGCCGCACAGAGTTTGGTAAACATATCACGCGCATCCAGCGAAGTGCGAACTCCCACCACCACAAAAACAATGACTGCTAAGATGACAATCGCTCCGCCCAGCAGTCCCATCTCTTCAGCGATTGCTGCGTACACATAGTCAGAATCGGCGATGGGGATAACCTCCGGATATCCCAGACCCAGTCCGCGTCCCGAAGTCTTTCCTGAGGCGATACCAAAAATCGCCTGTGCGGGTTGAAACGCCAACTTATCAAACCAGATATCGACGTTCACACTACGCTGCATCGCCGGACTTAATTCAGCTAACTGTTTTAGCTCCGGATTTCTGTTCAGGGCTTCTTGATATTCCGGTTTCCACCATGAAACCTCAGGTGAAGGTGGATCAAAAGCAGCTAACCAGAGGTGAAAGCGCTGCTGAATTCTGGCAGGCAAAGCGGCTTGGATGGGCCGAGCGATTGTGGGAAGCATCGGGACCTTTTCCTGGACGCTTCTGGGCAGCGCGCCCACAACCAGGATGCTTATCACCAGCAGGACCGACCCGACAAACAGCAGCAACTGCGGCCAGCGCCGGACGGCTACCAGATAGAGCGTGGTATAGGCGCCGCTGAAAATCAGCATCTGGCCAAAGTCCTTCAAGGCAAAAAACGGCACGAATGGCAAAAGCGCCATTACCAGCAAGGGAATGATGTCTCGGGCCCGGGGGATACCCCAGTAGGTTTCTGCCAGGTCTTTGTAGCGGGCAGTAAGAATACCTGCAAAACCAAGCAGGAAAGGGATTTTCGAAGGCTCCCAGGGAGTCATGTTACCGAGAGCTTTCCCAGCACTGGAGGTTACGACTGCCGCAGCTAGTGGTAACAATGTCAGCAGAACGATGATGAAACTGTTGCGCTGTAGCCAGAGCAGGAACCCGTCGCGTGAACATAGCAAGTATGCAATAGCGAACCCGAGAAAGGAGATCACCGGAATCCAGGTGTAAGTTGAGGTAAGCGCATTCCAAATTGTGTAGGTCGCTTCTCTCCGGGGAAGCTGATCGAGTTTGACAGGTTGGGCGGGAGTTGGTGGTAAGCCCATCAATTGCTTTTTCGCTTGATCGTAGTTCTCGAGTATGTACCGGGTTCGCAAAGAACCCATTTTCTCCTCGCGCGCAGCCGCCTTGTTCCGAGCGTTATATTCGGGATCGCTGTAAAGACGGTATTGCACCAGCATCCCTATTGAGAAGAGCAGGACTGCGGTGGTGAATAGAACCCAGTTACCCGAATACTTCATCACTCGCGACAACCAGATCACGAGCGCCATCAGGGGCACAAACAGCAGAAGATCGCGGACCGCTCCGACGATGGAAGTTTCGTAACCTCGGAGCAGTCCCATCCGGTGGACGGCCATGTAGCCGATGATTTCCAAAACTACAATCATCAGAATGACAAACAGATGTGACGAGGCGCGATTCTTCATTGATCAACTTGTACCGGCCGCCTCCGCGGTGCTGGTGGGGGTCGCTGGGGCCGCGGTGATAGATAGCCAAGGTCTCTTGCCTTTAGCACCATTGCGGCAGCTATTGGAGCAGCCGACCTTGATCCATAGCCTCCACCTTCGACTACCACAGCCATAGCTAATTGCGGGCGCTCAAGAGGCGCGATACAGAGAAACCAACCATCGATACGAGGATTATCCTCGTCCATTATTTTCTCTTCGTATTCACGGATGATGTTGCCTCTGTTATCGCGCTCGATCTTGCGCCGGGTCTTAGGTTCACCGGTGCGCGAATCGTAAACAGGGACAACTTTTTGTGCCGTGCCCGTTTTACCTCCGGTGCTGATGCCCGCCGCCTGGACGGGGGCGAAAACTCCCCGGGCCGTACCGCTTCCACCGCTCGTAACTCGACCCATGATCGAGCGCATGCGGGCCGCCTGCTGTGGGGAAACCACCTGCTTGTACACCTCAGGAGGTCGATTAAATTCGATCTTGGGCTTCATCAGTTTACCTTCAGTGTTCGCCACCGCTGCTGCTGCCAGGGCCATTTGAAACGGCGTCATCTGACCTGAATAACCCTGTCCATATCCAATCAGGGCCAGGTCGTAACGGGTGATTTGCTTGCCGGTGACCAGAGTGGCCTCTCTGGGAGCCATGGCTCGTTTAACCGCCTCGCTGCTGGCGTTCCAGAGCTCTGGTGCTTTGCGCCCGCGCAACGCCTCAGCCGGTGTGTCGTAAGCGCCGATACCTAAAACCTGCGCGGCTTGCGCCAGCCGCTCAGGGCCGAGTTTGACACCCATTTGTGCGAAATACTGGTTGCATGAAACTTCAAATGCGGTCTCGATACGGATTCGACCGTGAACTTCTCCAGGGCCGGCATCGTCGTAAATCACGTTAGCTCCTGGAGCAGCATAGTAGCCGGCCCCACTGCAAACGAATTCCGAATCCTGCAGACCAGTTATGAATGCAGCAATCATTGTTACCGTCTTGAAAGTGGAGCCGGGGATGTAGTAGGCGCCAACGGCGCGACTGACAAGCGGCCGATCTCGTTCATTGGCTTCGAGTCTTATCCACGTTGCTTCGTCTTCGACCTCTTTAAGGCCATAAGATGGCTCGCTGTACATGGCCAGCACTTCACCGGTTTGAGGATTGAGGACAACAATTGCGCCATGCTTACCCTTCAGTTGTTCGACGGCAAAGAGCTGTAACTCGCGATCGATGGTCAAGCGGACGTCAGTATTTCCTCTGAATTGCGGAGTCTGGTTGCGAACGACCTGCCAGGTTTCCGGTAGCGCTCCACTCTGGACACCAAACAGAGCTCTTTCCAAACCTGGGTCACCTCGATCGGAACCAAAAATGTGGGCCAGGGCTCGGTCCAGAGGGTACTGGCGCACGATTTCGCCGTTTGCCTCGCGGTGATAGAGCGCCAGGGCCTTATCCAGGCGTCCGCTGCGATCCAGGATCCAGCCGCGCAAGGTCGACTCTGAAAGTCGGCGCACGCGCAAGTCCTTGTAGCCCAACTGCTGAAACCTCTCATTGCGCTCAGCCGCGTACTGAGCCCAGTAAATGTGTATAGCCAGAAGACCCACGGACATCAACACGAACAACCATCTTAGGGCGCGCAGTCCTCGGTTTGTGGACGTCGAACCGAGGCGACGCTTAACTTCACGCGGGAGGCCCGCCGAGGCGGCGCCGGGATTACCGGCTGCTGTTCTTCGATTTCGCAGAAAGGAAACTAGCAGGAAGAGAACTATAAGCGCTAACCCAACGAGATAGATCAGCGTCAGTGCCGCAGGCATTCTTTCTGGGAGAGGAGTGGTTACAGGGGTTGGTGTGGCTGATTGAAAAAGTAGTAGCAGAGACATTACAAAAACTCTTGGTTTCTACCCCCGTCTTTTCAGAATCAAATTTTTACCGGCTATCCCTGCGAAACCGGACCTCGACATCGCCAAAACCAACCACGTCGCCATCGTTGATTTGCCTGGCTTCCCCATAAGAGATACGACGACCATTGATATAGGTACCGTTGGTGGAGCCGGTGTCAGCGACCAGCAGTGTTCCTTCGCGATTCATGACCAGGGCCGCGTGTATCTTTGAGACGCTCGGGTCAATTAGGGAAAGCTCGCTATCCGAGGCCCTACCGACGTTCAAACGTTTGCCCCCGGCCTTAAAAGGCAGCACAAACTCCCGCGGTCCTGAGGGAAGGGAGGCACGCGCTATTACCGTTATTTCCGGCATCGGTGGGGAAAGACCTTTGGGGGGCGAGATCGCTGATTTCGCGACTCGGCGCGCTTCGTCCTGCTGTCGTAGTTCTTCTTCAAACTTTCCAAATGACGGGTCCACAGAAATGCCTGTGGTGAAAATATCGGCTTCAGTCTCAATCTCAACCGGTGCCAGCGTGCGATAGCGATGATCGTTGATATGGTCGATCGCCGCGGCCAGGACCTCGTGCTCGAGTTCTTTCAAAAGCTCGAGGGGAGCTTCGGAGTGAGTTCCCCATTCGACTTTAAGCTTCAGGTGGTGTGGCGCAATGCGCCCTCGTTGACCTTCATCACGGATCCGCTCGTCGATCAGGCGCTTCATCCGCTCAACCAGCTTGGAAGTTGTCAATCCACTCTTGGGTTCAATTGTGCGACCAAACTTCTTATCAACCAGATTACCCATGGTATCCAGGAAGCGCCTCATCAGGCGCTCAGGAAGCACTTCTTTGGTCCTGTTGGTCGAGTCTGGTTGTTCCGGGATTTGGTCCGTATTGTCGACAGAATTGGTCATGTATTCAAACTATACGCTGGCATTCACACGAGGTTCCAATCCGGCAGCCCAAAATTCCAGTAGATCGAGCCGCCGATTAACGCAGATACACGCAGATCTGAATACAGAATCTGTAAGACGCAGACACATTCTCTCTTTTGAACCCCCTTGGCTTTAGTTTTTAGTCCCGTCTTTGCTTTTTTCGATCTGCGTTCCTCTGCGTTTATCTGCGGCTTATCTATTTTCGAGTTAATTCCCGGCGCAGATTAACGCAAAAGCGCAGCCTAATCGATGACTGCGCGGAGCAAACCTCGAACGCGAAAACACCCTTAGTTTAGCGGAAATCCACGGTAGGCAGTAGTCACGATGCCGCGTGTCTTTGTTTCATGGCCTCGAAAAGTAGCACCCCTGCCGTAACTGCGACATTCAGACTTTCGACCTTGCCCTCCATTGGTATGGCCACTGTCTGATCTGCCGCTTGCAACTCCTCGTCAGAAAAGCCTTCGGATTCAGGTCCAAGAATCAGGGCTGAGGGTTGCTTCCAATCCATTTTGGTAAAGTCAATCGTCCCGTTTGCGTCGGCGCAAATGGTTCGGATGTCTCTCTGTTGGCACCAGTGAAGCATTTCCTCGAAGCCCGGCTTGAACCAGATTGGCAGGCGAAAGGCTGAGCCCATCGCCCCTCGTAGCGCTTTGGGTGAGAAGGGATCGCTCGTCTTAGCAGTTGCGATAGCTCCAGTAGCTCCCGCAGCTTCAGCAGTTCGCACAATTGCCCCGACGTTAACCGGATTGTTGATACTGTGCATGACCACTAGCAACTCAGGCCTGGCGGCAGCAACCAGCACTTTACTGTCTTTGGGAGGACGACTTGCAAGCACTACAATTCCCTGGGGTGTCTTGGTATACGAGATTGTGGTCAGCAGTTTTTCACTCACCGAGACCATCCGTCCAGCCACCTCCGCTAGAGCAGATAGAAACTTCCGGGCTCTCCTTTTTTGTGCAATCTCTTCGGAATAGATAACGGCTTCGATGGTGAGGCCTGAAATAAGTGCCTCTTCACACAAACGCAAACCCTCGATGAACATGAGTTCATCGATTTTGCCCTCGCGGACTGCCCGTGCGCGCTGCAGGAGGGGATTATCTCGGCTGGTGATCAACTGTTGCGTCAACCTGGTTACTTTAACCTATAACCGTCAGAACCAAGTTGGATTTCTATCCAGATCGGCCAATGGTCTGAGACGCCTAAGGGTCGGGCCACTCCCCAGCGTCCAACTTTAAGATTACGGACAAATATCCAGTCAGCATGCATTCTGAGTCCAGCGCCCCGCCAGGTAGGTGTGCCAGTCGGAAAAGGAGTCTCATAACCGGCGGATTCCAAAAGCCGGCGGACCTCCAGACATTTGCGTTTAGAGAGAGTATTGAAATCGCCGAGGAAGATGCTGCGGTCTGACTTCAATGCGTGCTCCAGGACAACCTCCAATTGTTCAATCTGCCCGCCGGCGCTCGAGTGCGGATCAATATGCGAATTAAACAGACAAATAGTCTCATTGCCCACGCGGATTGTCGCACCGACGGATAATCTGGGGCGCCAGGGACATTCGGACCAGGGTAAATCAATTCGCACCACATCCTGGATCGGATAGCGACTCAGCAGCCCCAAACCGGTATCGCCCTGATCGTAAAGCTCGATCTGTTCCTCAAAACGAAACCACCACTGTCGCTTTTGAGGTTCAACGCCGCGCGGTAGACCTGAGGGCACATGAATCCAGGCCATCTCCAGGCTTTCGGCTAATTCGCGAGCGATGTGATGCCGTCCGGCTCGGCCTGTTTCTTTATCGGCCTCCTGAAGAGCAAGTACGTCAACAGTTGGCAAAAGTCTGCCAGAAGAAAAGGCCTTAGCAGCTAGATCAATATTGCGCGCGATATTTTCGCTGCGACGGCCGGTGGGCAACAACCCCACCCGGCGCAGCAGTCCACCCGAGATCAGGTACTTTCCCGCAGCGTAGCGAATGTTGTAGGAGGCAATAACCAGCCTGGACGCTGCTCCGGAGCTAGCTGCAATATTGCCGAATTCGATTTTATCGGTTTCGGCGAGTTGGCCGTTGGTTTGCGCGATTGTGTCCATTGATTACTATTGATCGGGCGAACACAGAAGCCCTTCCTTATTTTGCAGGAGAGTGGTCTTACCACCAATGAACCAAACAATAATTGTAGCAGTAGACGACATGTTCTTTGCCTCGAAGATTAGGGCCGCAGCGGAAGCGTTGGCCATCGACATGAAGTTTGTGCGGTCTGTAGAACAATTGACACGGAGCGCGTCAGAGGCAAAGCCGGACTTGATTGTGGTTGATTTGCACAATAAGAAAGTTGACCCAATCGAGGTGGCGCGCAGTTTGAAAGCAAGCTCAGATTTGAACTCTATCCAGTTGCTTGGATTTTTTTCGCATGTAGAGACGGAGCTGCAACGTGCAGCTTTGAGCGCGGGTTATGACCGGGTAATTCCGAGGTCGGTCCTGGCCCGTGATCTGGCAGCGATTCTGAAAGGTGAGTAGAGTTTTTATTAGGCAACCGAGGCGGGCGTGATCACTTCGTGGATTGCGCGCACTTCGCTGACTAGCTGTTGGTACTGTGGCAAGTTTAGGGCCTGGGCCCCGTCTGATAAAGCCTGATCAGGCTGATCGTGCACCTCGATGATCAAACCATCAGCGCCCACTGCTACTCCAGCGCGGGCTAGTGGCGTGACAAAGTAATTTTTTCCAGTACCGTGAGATGGATCGACAATGACCGGCAAGTGTGAAATTCGCCGGGCCGCCGGAATGGCTGCCAGGTCCAGGGTGTTTCGGGTGTGTTGAGCGAATGTTCGGATGCCCCGTTCGCAAAGAATGATCTGATAATTTCCTTCAGACATTACGTACTCGGCCGCCAAAAGCCACTCGTCAAGCGTCGCCGACAGCCCTCGCTTGAGCAACACAGGCAAGGGTGACTTTCCAGCACGGCGCAGCAATGAAAAGTTCTGCATGTTTCGAGCACCAATCTGAATCACATCGCCGTAGCGTTCGACCAGGTCGACGCCTGCCTCATCCAAAGCCTCGGTGACGATCTTTAATCCATAGGCCTCTCGAATCTCGGCTAAGATTTTGAGCCCTTCCTCACCCAGTCCCTGGAAAGCGTACGGCGAGGTTCTAGGCTTGAAGGCCCCACCACGGAAGAAGCGGGCCCCACTCCGACGAACTGCTTCCGCCACAGCGAAAGCCTGAGACCGGCTTTCGACGGCACAGGGACCGGCAATAATTGCCAGCTCTTCACCACCAATTGCTGCATCACCAACGCGAACAACCGTTTTCTCAGGCCTCAGATCTAGCGTAATTAGCTTGTAGGGCTTGCTGACCCGGATGGCTTCGGCCACCCCAGGAAGGTTTTCGAAGTGGGAAGGGTCGACCGGTCCCTGGTTGCCGGTAATGCCGATTGCCGTCCGCGTCGCTCCCCGCATTGAGTGTGGTTTGTAGCCCAGACTCTGAATTATGCGCACGACGGCCTCGACCTGACTATCAGTCGCATCAGCCTTCATCACGATGAGCATGACTTTTCTTATACTCTCCGAGCCTGTCAATGTACAGGCCGCTACATTCTCTCTGGGACGGAGATCCCTAACGCAGCAAGAGCTGCCGTCAAGCGCCCTCGGGTGATGTCCGCCGTCACAATTAGCACAGCACGTTTCGTTTCGTCCTCTTCCGCAATAATTCTATGGCGATGGTAGAAAAGGTTGAACGCTCGAGCCAGATTGAAAGTGTATTTTGCCAGGTTCGCCGGCTCGGCTGAAACAGAGCACTGCTTTATTACCTCGTCCAAACGTTCCGCTAACATTACCAGCGACCAGATTTCAGTGCCGGCCTCACCTGCCAGCATTTCCTCAACTTTGGCTGTTGCGCTGGGTTCCGTGGAGACGCTCTCGAGCAACCTGCGGCTTTCTTCCAGCCATTCCTTTTTTATTTTGCGAAATATGGAATTCGCGCGCACAGCGGCATACTGGCAATAAGGTCCGGTCTCACCTTCGAAAGAGAGTGCCTCGGCAAAATCAAATACGATTACGGTGTTGCGGGTGAACTTCAACAGAAAATAACGTAAAGCTCCGACGGCGATCTGGTGGGCGGTAGCGGTTTT
>Ga0187893_10009350_pt1 | contig 15087 bp, 14 predicted proteins | sample MA1701074metaG_FD_139574 | JGI IMG/M metagenome (GOLD analysis project Ga0187893, IMG submission 139574) | White microbial mat communities from a basaltic lava cave in the Kipuka Kanohina Cave System on the Island of Hawaii, USA - MA170107-4 metaG ... | reverse complement strand
TGAGAAGGAGTCCTGTTCGATCCGGAGGAGGCGCTCCACATCCTGCGCGGTCGCTCTCTCGATGAGAACCCGGCTGGTCCCTTGGTGGGTATTCATGCTTACCGAATCACAGCCTCTCGCCGACTCCGTGAGCGCGCGCCTTTCCCGACTTTCCGAGGACCGCCAGTAGGTCGCTCCCAATTGAGTTCCGCTTCTGCCCGCTGAACATACCGAGGCGACAGCCCCTGGCCTGCCATCTCCCCCCTCGCGAGACGCTCCAGGCCAGCCAGACCGACACTCACCGCCGAGGCAGCCATGGTTTCCAGCGGAGCTTCGCAAGCATCACAGGCCCTGGCACCCAGCAACCGGCGGATGTCATCCCGATAGGCCTGCCATCCCTCTCCAAAGACCAGCATAGGACCGTTGATCGCCCGAACCAACAGCTCCAGAGGACCGACTTGCTCATCCGTGATGCAACTCAGGACCCCGGCGCTGGTCCACTGGTACAGCGCCCAATACACCTCTCCCCTCCGACTCTTCAGGATTGGGCACACCGGCCGGTCGGCAGAGCGCAGATTCCACGCCATGGCCTCCAACGTAGGCACCGCTGCCAGTGGCAAGCCGGTGACCAATCGCAGACCCATCATCGTCGCAAGGCCGACGCGCAAGCCGGTGAAAGAACCGGGGCCGATGGACACGGCCAGCCCGTCCAGATCAGACAGTGTCAGCCCTCCTGATGCCAGGACGCGATCGATCGTGGGGACGAGCCACTTGGCATGCGCACCTCCGGCATCTTGGTCAGCGCGCGCCACGACCTTCTGTCCATCAAGGGCCGCCACGCTCTGATGCTGGGTTGCTGTTTCAACTGCCAGAAGTTTCACCCAACTCACCCCAATTGTCCGAGAGCGCCACCCCATTCCGCATTCAGCATTCCATGCTAATCACTAGCCCGCATTATTCGTGATGGTTCGTCGCGAAATCGCGCAGTCGCGTCGCGAGACGGGCGCGCGGAGGCGCGAAGGACCGAGGCGTACTTGATATAGTACGTCGAGGGACTGAGTGGCGAGCCCGCCCGCCTGCATGCCGCAGAAGCCGCATGCAGGCCGGGACCCATTGCAATCCCGGAGCAATGGATGCCCAGCAGCGAATCCGCGATTGCAGCAGAAGCGTTCATGAATGATGCGGGCTAGTCGCACGAGCGCTCCCCAGTTCTTCAGGTCGAAGCGTCGGGTTGGGGACAAGCTCGTGAAACGTCAATTGGAGCGTTCCCCGTCCCTGCCCATCCCGCGTCGTGATCTTAAACGGCTTCAGCATTGGGCCGGCCAACCCACCGGCGTCAGCCGTCAGAGTGCCGTCTGGCTCAGAGGCACCAACCGGGCGAAAGTCTTCAAAGGAGATCGTCGCTTCCACTTCTCCTGCTGTAGTCAGCCGGTCTTCTTGGACCACCTGAAGCGAGCGACGCTCAAACCAAATACGGCGGATAAGCCGACCTGCTTCTGAGGATCCGTTCTCCTTCGAGGCAAGGACATCCAGTCGGTACCGGTCCCCGTCTTCCGAGAGCCTGACTCGCTCACCATTCGATACGGGAGCAGTTCCGACTGCTCCGCTCATCGCCCAGACACTGAGTTGGAACGGTCGTCCTATTTCCCCCATCCGTTCCAACTCTGCCGGCCGTCCGGCATAAACCCGCCCCATCGAGGGAAGACGGAGCCGGTAGAGATCGTCGCCCAAGACAAGCTCGAACAGCTCACTGCCCAATTGATCAAATCCCTGGAGCCGGAGGGTGTTCGGACGGCGGTAAAACATCGCGCCTTCGAGACGTTGCGCGATCGGAATCCCCGGCCCTTTGATCTGAGCCCTGAAGAGCCCCTTCATGGTCTGAATCGCAGCCTCCCGTTCCCGCAGCAAGTCGGTCAACTGCCTAGCGGTTGCCTCTCGTAGCGGAGGTTCTGATCGCCAGGGCCACCCGGCGCATCCGGCAAGAAATGCCACAGGCAAAAGGTACAAGGCGAACGTGAAGATGACCCAACTTTCGCCTTCTACCTTCTTACTATTCCCTTTCAGTCTGACCCCGTCAATTCTCTGCGCGGGATGGTTGGTATGATTTCTACTGCGGCCCTCCACTGAGCACCGCTTGCTCTGACAACCTCCACCTTCAGCAGGGCGACTAGGGAGTTCCAACTGCGGCCGTCCAGCGAGGGCCTTCTGAGGCCGCGCGCTGCGGGAGCACAGGAACTCCCTGGTTGTCCTGTACAATCTCTTCGAGTGTGCGCGCTGCGCGAGCACGCAGACTAGTCCGCCTACTCCATTCCTAAGCCAACACCGCATCCAACGCCTCACCGACTTCATGCACCCCCACCAATTCCATGCCCTCCACCGGATCAAGCTTGGCCAGGTTCCGCTCCGGCAGGAGACAGCGTTTGAACCCCATTTTTGCCGCTTCCCGGATACGGAGCTCCGCCTGACTGACGGCCCGAACCTCGCCACCCAACCCAATCTCACCCAACACCACGGTCGCGTGATCGATCGGAGATTCACGCAAGCTCGAGGTCACAGCCAAGACGATCCCGAGATCGATCGCCGGCTCATCAATCCGCATCCCCCCCACCACATTGACATAGACATCCTGCCCGGCCAAGTGCAACCCCAAACGTTTCTCCATGACGGCCAGCAGCAGAGAGACCCGATTGATTTCCACACCGTTCGCCATCCGTTTCGGCATGGCATACCCGGTTGGCGAGACAAGGGCTTGCAGCTCGACCAGAATAGGCCTCGACCCCTCCAGACTCGAAACCACCACCGAGCCGGTGCTGTTGTGAGGACGCTCGGCCAGAAACAGCTCGGAGGGATTCCCCACCTCTTCCAGACCCGTGTCCTTCATCTCAAACACACCGATTTCGTTCGTGGAACCGAATCGGTTCTTCACCGCGCGTAGGATCCGGTAGGTGTGGCCCTTGTCCCCTTCAAAGTAGAGCACCGTATCCACGATATGCTCCAGAAGGCGCGGGCCAGCGATAGCTCCTTCCTTGGTGACATGGCCGATGATAAATACTGGCACCCCGCTGCGCTTGGCAAACCACATCAGTTGGGCGGCCACCTCCTGAACCTGGCTGATGCTGCCGGGCGCCGAGGTGATCTGGTCCGTATAGACCGTTTGGATCGAGTCCACGACGATCGCGGCTGGCTGCAGGTCCTGAACAGCCTTGAGGATTTCTTCGAGGGAGGTTTCGGCCAAGATATAAAGGGAGGAGCTGTGGATACCCAACCGTTCTCCCCGCATCTTCATTTGCCGGGGAGATTCCTCGCCGGACACGTAGAGAACCCGCTCACCTTCTGAAACGAACCGTGGCAGGGCTTGCAGCAGGAGGGTGGTCTTCCCAATACCAGGATCGCCACCGATCAACACGACCGACCCGGGGATAACACCGCCGCCCAACACCCGGTCGAATTCCCCGATTCCGGTCTGCAGGCGATGCTCCCCCACGACCTCAATGGTATCAATCTGCGTCGGCTTGGAGGAAGCGTCCGGCAGGACCGCCCGCCGCCCCTGGCCAGATACAGCAAGACGCTCTTCCTTCATGCTGTTCCAGCGTCCACAATCCGGGCATCGCCCTAACCACCGAGGCGACTGATGCCCGCACGCTTGGCAGAGGAACGTGGTCTTGGCCCGCATCCGCCGGGAGCCTCTTCGTCACTCAGATCGGCATGGCAGCACCAGGCAGCATTTTAACGGAACTGTACTCAAAATACAAAGGGTGCTCTTCCGCGCCTTATGACCCCCCCGATCGGGGGTACCCAAACGGGTGCCTCCATTTGGGGGGATTGCAGTGTTTCTGTGATTCGCGTAGAAGGTCGCCGCCATGAACCAATGAGCACACACCGTACATGATTCGGATTGCAATTTGCGCTCTGAGCTTGAAGCCGTGACGATGACGGCTGCCGATGCAACAGGACACCTGAGAGCATCACTGATTGGAGTTCTCGTTGTCACGAGTCTCGTGTTGGCCACGCCCCCTGCGCAGGCCCAGACCACGACCGACTATTTTCTGCACGGTAGCGGCGGCACGGCCAATCCGCCCACCCTGTTCCTCAACACCACGGCACCCACCGACTCCACGGCCAAGTACAAAGACTCCACCAGTGTGAATTTCAGCGGCGGCAACCCCTGGAAGGAAGTGGGCACCTGGCCCACGACGCCGGTCCCGCCAGCGGGGACACTGACCGCGGTGCAGCCGGTGCACGTCTGGCTGGGGCTGAAGAACAGCGACGATCAAGGTACCAATTTCGACCTGCTGGCCGAACTCTCCAAGAATGGCGTGCTGCTCACCTCCGGGCTGACCCGCTGCATCACCGGGATCACGCGCAACCCGGATCTGGCTCTGGAAGTGCTAGTGTCCTTCGGGAGCCTGGCATCGGAGCCCCTGAACGGGACCAGTGACAGCCTCTCCCTCAAGCTCTCGACGCGGATCGGGACGAATCCGGATAATACCAAATGCGCGGGCCATAACAACGCCGTGGGCCTGCGGCTCTATTTTGATGCGACGACCCGCCAGGCGCGGCTGGGCCTGACGATGGGCAGCAATCCCACGCCGACGAGCCTCACCCCGAATCCGCTGACCATCGTCATCGGGGCCACCGGGACCCTGACGGCCACGATCGCCCCCGCCCCGACGCAGGCCGGCAATCTGACGGTCACAAGCGACAATCCGAATGTGGCAACCGTGCCGGCCTCGGTCCCCTTCGCAAGCAACCAGACCCAGGTCTCGATCCCCGTGACCGCGGTCGGGGTGGGCACCGCCATGATCACCGCCTCGCTCAACGGGGGCAGTGCCACTAGCACGGTGCAGGTCACGCCGGAACCGCCGACGATCACGAGTCTGGTGCCCAGCAGCGCCACGATCACGCAGGGCGGCACCGGCACCCTCACGGTCACGATTAGTGCCGCGCAACTGACGGACACCACGGTTTCGCTCACCAGCACTGCGCCAGGGATCGCCTTTGTGCCCGCGACGGTCACGGTCCCGGCGGGTCAGGTCAGCGCCCCGGTGGAGGTCTCGGCCAACACGCCGGGGACCGTGCAGATTACGGCGAGCCTGAATAACACCAGCGCCACGAGTACGGTGACGGTGACCCCGGCCCAGCCCACAGTCGTCTCGCTGCTGCCGCCGACCAACCCGGTGACGATCGGGGCCACGGCCACGCTGACCGTCACGCTCTCCGCGGCGCAACCGACCGCCACCGTGGTGGCCCTCACTGCGAGTCCGACGGGGATCCTCACCGTGCCGGCCTCTGTCACCGTCCCGGCGGGGCACCTGACGGCGCCGGTGGTCGTCGGCACCGCGGCCGTAGGCACGGCCAGCGTGCAGGCGAGTCTAAATGGGTCGAGTGCGGAGGCGGCGGTGCAGGTCATGCCACCCGCGTCTCAAGTCGTGGCGCTGGGGCCCTCGCCGCTGAGCGTCGCGGTCGGGGCCACCGGCCCACTCACCGTCACGCTCAATGCGGCGCAGCCCGCGACGACGGATGTGGCGCTGTCGGTTGACAACAGCAATCTCCTCCAGGTCCCGGCCACGGTGCCGGTGCCGGCGGGGCAGCGCCAGGCCATGTTCACCGTCACCGGACTGGCGGCCGGGAACGCGGTCGTCACCGCCACGTTGGGCACCAGCAATCAGCAGGCCACCGTCCAGGTGCTCGTGGGGCCGCCGCAAGTCGTTTCCTTGGTCCCCACTCCCCTGCCGCTCGAGCAAGGGGCCACCGGCACCCTGACCCTCACGCTCAATGCTTCGCAGCCCACGGACACGGTCGTCCCCCTGACGAATAGCGCTCCGACAATTCTCCAGGTCCCGAGCACGATCACGGTACCCTCGGGCAAAACGAGCGCCACAGGACCGGTGACCGGGTTCTTGATCGGCAATGCCCTCGTCACTGCGACGCTGAACGGGACCACCGCGAGTGCCACGGTGCAGGTCGTGCTGCCCCCGACGGTGGTGACGGGGCTCAGCCCGGCCACCCAGTCCCTCCCCAAAGACAAGCCGGGCGTGTTGCGGGTGACGGTCTCGCCGGCCCCGAAGGCCGCCATGGCCGTCACGCTCACGAGCAGTGCGACCGGCATTGCGATGGTGCCGGCGACCGTGCCGATCCCGGCCGGCGCCCTCTTCGCGGACTTTCCGGTCCTCTCCACTGGCGTGGGGACCGCCACGATCACGGCCAGCCTGAATGGCGGCTCAGCCACGGCGCAAGTGACCGTGACGCCCCCTGAACTGGTGAGCCTCACGCTCGCGCCCCAGAACTCCACGGCCTTTGTGGACGAGACGGTGCCATTTACCGCCACCGGCACCTTCACGGACGGGACGACTCAGACCCTCACAACCTCGGTCACGTGGGCGTCATCGAATCAGGCTATCGCGACGATTACGAGCAGCGGCGTGGCCACGGCGCTCGCCGTCGGCACCACGACGATCACGGCGTCGGCCACTGGGCCGTCCGGTCCCATCACCGCGAGCACGGACCTCACCGTACAGCCGCCACCGGCCTTGAGCCTGGCGCCAACTACTGCGACGCTGTTGACGGGAAATTCCCTGACTTTGACCGTCACCTCCCCGATCCCGGCAGGCACCGGCGGGCTCACGGTGACGCTCACGGCGTCTGGAACAGGGAGCATCACGCATCCAACCTCGGTGCTGATTCCCGAAGGTCTGAATGACGCGCAGTTCTCGATCACGGCCACCACAGCAGGCGCGGTCACCCTCACCGCCACCGCACCCATCCGCCAACCCGCGAGCAGCACGTTAACCATCACGCCGGGGCAGCCGCCAGCGAATCTCAGCTTCTCGCCGACACAAGGCAAGCTGGGTACCTTCGTCACCATTAGCGGAACCAACTTTGACCCTAACCCGAGCGGCAATCAGGTGACGATCGGCGGCGTGGCCGCCCAAGTACAGTCGGTGACCGGCACGCAATTGGTGGTGAGTGTCCCCGTGGGCGCGGTGACCGGCCTCATCGCGATCACCACCACCGGCGGCACGACGCAGACTGCGACCGCCTTTACCGTCATTGCGATCACCGCGCTGTCCGTGACGCCATCGCAAGCCACTTTGCCGGTAGGGTCCAGCGTGCAGTTCCGAGGTACGGCCACGTTCTCGGATCAAAGCACCTTGACCGTCACCAACCTGATGACCTGGGCAAGTTCCAACGGCTCGAGTGCAACGGTGAGCACGAGCGGCCTTGTACAAGGCGTCGCGACCGGCACGGCCACGATCACCGGCACCTTAGGCAGTTTCAGCGGCTCCGGCACGGTGCAGGTCATTGCCGACTCAGGAGGCGGGCCGCTGCCGCCCGATCCGGCCACCGTCGCGCCACCTGTGGATCAGACCGTCGCCACCACGCTCCTCGACGCCACGGCATTTCTCTATACCGGCACGAACCCGATTCAAACCGGCGTAGCGGCGGGCACCATTGTGGCCCAGCGGGCCGCCGTGGTGCGGGGAATCGTGAAAGGCCGCGACGGCTTCCCGATCCCCGGCGTCACCGTCACGGTCCTCAATCATCCCGAGTTCGGCCAGACGCTCACACGCCCGGACGGCATGTTCGATCTGGCGGTCAATGGTGGCGGCGAGTTGGTAGTGAAGTATACGAAATCCGGCTTTCTGCCGGCGCAGCGCCATGTCATCGCCGACTGGCAGGATTATGCTCGTGTCGCGGACGCAGTGCTGGTGCCGTTGGATACCCAGGTCACCAGCGTGCCGCTCGGCTCATCATCCATGCAGGTCGCCCGTGGGAGCGTTGTCACGGATACGGACGGCACCAGGCAGGCCACCATTCTCATTCCAGCAGGAACCACAGCGGTCATGAATGTACCGGGCGGTGGGACCCAGCCGGTGAGCACGATGACGGTCCGCGCCACGGAGTACACCATTGGCACGACCGGCCCGCAGACGATGCCGGCCGAGTTGCCCCCGACAAGTTTCTATACCTATGCCGTGGAGCTCAGCACCGATGAGGCGTTTGCCTCAGGCATCAAAGTAGGGGGGAAGGACGTGATCTTCAGCCAGCCGGTGCTCCTCTACGTCCAGAACTTCCTCAACTTCCCGGTGGGCACAAACATTCCCATGGGCTACTACGATAATGATCGTGGCACCTGGGTCGCCTCGGCGAACGGACAAGTCGTTAAAATTATCAGTATCACCGCAGGCGCCGCCGACGTCGATACGGATGGAAACGGGACGGCCGACAATGGCTTGGGCATCACGACCGCGGAGCGGCAATCGTTGGCCACACTGTACACGGCGGGACAAACCCTGTGGCGGAGTTCTCTGCCACACTTCAGCACATGGGACGCCAACCAGGGCACCGGCCCTCCGGCTGATGCCACAGTCGCCAAGCAGACCCCCGAGCCCGCGGATCCCAAGGTTAAAGATCCCTGTGAGCAGCCAAAAAGCTCCGTCATTCAGTGTGAGCCACAAACCCTCGGCGAATCGCTGCAGCTTGTCGGGACGCCGTTCCAATTGCATTACACGAGCGATCGCGCCCGTGGGCGAAAAGACGCGTACGGCCTCGACATCCCACTCAGCGAAGCCACCATTCCCGCCAGTCTCCTGCGTATCGAACTGGAAGTCCGCGTAGGGGGCCAGAAAATCGCCCAGACGTTCAGTGCGGCGCCGAACCAGAATACGTCGTTCACGTGGAATGGGCGAGACGCCTACGGCCGGGAAATCCAGGGGGGTGAACGAATCAACACGCGGATCGGCTATGTCTATCCCGCGCAGTACGGACGGGTCCCGCAGTTCGGGTCAACCGGGTTTGGCACGTTGATCACCACAAACCCCGCCCGCACGGAGCTCACCTTCGTGCAGGAGTGGCAAGGCTCGATCGGTCCCTGGAACGCGAAAGAGACCAAGCTGGGCAGCTGGTCGCTCAATGTCCACCATAGCTATGATCCCTTTGGCAAGAAACTGCATCTCGGGGATGGCCGCACTCTTGAGGCTGTCCCGTCCGCGTGTCCGGCGAGGCGGTTGGATTTCGCCTAACCAGGAAACTTGCCATTCCACCGTCAGTTTAGGTGTCCGCTGACACCTCTTTTAGACTTGCCCGTTGCGTTTTTCTCTCCCTACGCCGCTTCCGAAGGCCCGCATGTCGTCCCAGCGGTGGAACTGAGACACACGCCGCCGGACACTTGCGCTTCGACTCGCCCTTTGCCTCTTGCCCCGTCGCCTCTAGCCCGGCCTCGTTGCAAACACATCGATCCCGGCCCAGACTTCCGCCGGTGTCCGCCCCTGTAAGTGATCATGTGGGCGGTCGTGGTTGTACCAGGTCCGAATCTCCTGCAATGCCGTGACGAGTTCGTTCCTGCCCGTGACGGATTGCCTCGCCAATTCCCGCTTCACCGTCCCGATGAACCGTTCCACGCGCCCGTTCTGCCAAGGACAACCGGGCTGGATGCGCTGCTGGCGGATGCCCAACAGCCACAGGCTGAGTTTGAACACACGGGTGACCAACACCACCTCGTTATCGGTGCGCAAGCAGGTCGGACGGCCGTACCGCTTCACGGTCTGGATGAGTTCCTGTAACAGCCGTAGCGATGATTTATCCGACAGCCGCTGCAGCCGGAGGCACGCCCGGCTGGCATGATCGAGGATGGCCAGCGCCAGATGCGGCTGTCCTTGCCGGTCTGTCTTGACCAGCAGATCACACCCCCATACGCGATTGTGCGGCATTCGTCTAGGGATTCTGTGCTTCAGTTTTCGTCGTGCTTCATAGATCAGGTATTGGTGCCTTCGACACATGTCCGCGACATAGGTCTTACTGACCGTGATGCCTCGCCTTGCAAACCACCGCCGATTGAAGTTATGGGCAATCGTTCGACACCCAGCCTCTGGCATGACGGCTTTCATCCGGATGATTTCCCGTCTGACCCACTGCGGTTTGGGGTGGGCACGGAACCAGCTCCTGGGTCTGCTGGCCCGACTGCATCCCCAGTGGGAGCGTCTGGTGACCGGCCAGAGCCAGTGAGACACTCTTCTCCCAATCCACACACAAAACCGCAGCAGCCGTCGGAGCAGCGTCAGCATCGAGAGATCCTTCCCGTGAGCGGATTACCCGAGAATCTGTTCCAATGTTTGTCGAAGAAGAGCTTGATCGGGTGTAGTGAGTCGGCCCAGCTTCTTCAGGACGAGTGGGGATTGATCGTGGTCAGGACCGGTTTGATGACCGAGGGCTTCAGCAATCCAGCCTCTCGCCAGTCTCGGACGTCCACCTCGCCGACCGATCCGGTTGTGGGACGCTGACTCGTGACGGCCATGATGATCAGATCTGGGCGTACGCGATGGTAGACCTGACTGCTGATGACGACAGCGGGCCGGCGCTTGGTGGCGGATTGATCGGTAAACGGGAACGGGACAAGAACAATGTCCCCGAACTCATAGCCGGTCATAGTCGGCGTCGTCGGGATTGTCCCAGACCCGCTGGAATGGTCCTTCAGCTAACCGATTGGCAGCGTGCGTGAGGCGTTGCTCCTCTGCTTGGCGCTTCGCCAGGAAGTCAACAAAACTCTCCACTTCCGCGACCCGCTCGGGCGGGAGACTCCGAAGCTTCTCCAGAATGGCTTGTTCGTGGGCCTTTGTCATTGCGCGTTCTCCTCTTATGGACAACTTTACACGGCTCGGTGCCGAATATCAATCTTGTGCTCCTCTGATGCGAGCCGATTGTGGCTTGGTGCGACGCCCTCCAGGTCGAGAGCGGGGTGCGAATCGTGGAAAGGATGTCAAGCGCGGAGGGAAAGAACGGAAGGATAGATGGACTAGCCTGCGTGGCGCCGGCGCCCTAGTGTCGACGGTGGGTCCACCAGTAGGTCACGGACGCGCCGAGGATTGTGAGTACGGCGAATACGGTAAAGACTTGTTCCATGAAGGTCATCGGCGGTCTCCTTCCAGCCAATAGGCCAGAGGTACAATCCAGCGGCCCACACCGCTCCGAGGGCAATTCTCTCAGCCCTGAAGCTTCTTTCTGGCTTCCTTCCAGTCTTTGGCTAGGAACGCCTTTTTCGGTACGGCCTCGTCACGCGTCGTGGCCGGCATGATGACCACCGTCATCCGATGGGACACGAGGGCCTCAGCGAACTCGCGCGTTCGCCCGATACCGGCCTTCAGATTGTCCCAGCCCTCGGTCCTCATCTCTTCCATCTTCTCCGACAAGGCTGTTTCGCCAGGATTGACCGTGAGCGACAACCCGGTCGGAAATCGGTGCTGCCGAAGCCATTCCCGAAGGTCTTCTTTCTTGCCGATCTCCTGGCGGTCAGACGTGGAGAGATAGACCACATTGTAGAAAAACTCGGCCAGGCGCTTCAGCTCATCAGCCGCATCAGGGGCAGGAATGAGACCAGTAGGGCGAGTGACCTCCAGGGGCAAGGAAGGGAGCGGGAATGATGGAGCATTGGGCACCTCCGCTAGAGCTGCCGCTTCCACCAGCAGGATGGGGCGGCGCCGTTCCCAGCAGGCAAGAGTGGCGGTAGCCTCAGGACTCTCGACCCGTTTGCTCGGGACAAGTCTGACCGTGATGATCTGATTGCCTCGCATGCGGGGCGTATATTCCAGGAACGCTCGGCCGTCGCCCCCCGTCATGGCGGTCCCGGCCTTTTTCCCCGCCACCGAAAACTCGATTTGTTCGCCCCCGATCCCGGCCTGCTGTAAGAGACGGTCGTGCACCAACCGCGCCTGGATCATGACCGGACGTCCCGGCATGGTCAGAGCGTCTCGCACAACCAGGGTTCCGGCGATCTTGTCCGCCGCGCTGACCACCGACGCATCCTCCAACGCGCCGATGAGGAGCAGGGTCAGCACCAGTCGAGCGGCTGCGATCCCGGAGCTCGCCGATCTTCGCCAGATGTTGTCAGCTACTCTCCACATCCGTGAATACGGAATCCAAAATCTCCAGCGCCACGTCGGCTTCACGCTGGGTGATCATGAGAGGAGGCACGATCCTGATTACGCTCTGACCGCACCCGAGCAGCAGCAAGCCTTTGCGAAAGCAACGCTGAATGATGTCGTTCCGTTCCTGAATCGCCATCTCTTTTGTCTCATGATCCCGCACGCATTCCACCCCAATCAGCAGCCCTTTTCCACGGACATCACCGATCAACCGGTGACGGGCTTTCAACTGCTCGAGTCCCCGCAGCAGATATTCACCGACCGTCGCGGCATTGGCGACCAACTTCCGTTCCAGCAGCTCGATGGTCACCAGCGCCGCTTCACAGGCCACCGGATTCCCGCCGAACGTATTCGCATGCGCGCCGGCCTTCCAGTTCATCACCTCCGCCGACGCGACGGTCGCTCCCATCGGCAACCCGGATGCAATGCCTTTTCCGATCGCCAGGATATCCGGCTCTACGCCCCAGTGCTCGACTGCAAACATCTTTCCCGTACGGCCCATCCCCGTTTGCACCTCGTCCACGACATACAACATGCCGAACTCCCGCGCGAGCTCGGCCAGCATGGGATGGAACTCAGGGGGCGGCACGACGACGCCGCCCTCCCCCTGGATCGGCTCCACAATGATCGCCGCCACATCCTCCGGCGGCACCACGCTTTTCAGATAGACGTCCCGGATCACGTTCACGCAGTGCATCTTGCAAGAAGGATAGGTCAAGCCATAGGGACAGCGATAGCAATAGGCGTAGGGCACATGGGTGACCCCTGGCACCAGTGGCGAAAAATGACGCCGCTGAACCGCTTTACTTCCGGTCAGCGAGAGGGACCCCATCGTTCGTCCGTGAAAGGCTCCCTGGAATGCGATGGTGAGCGGCCGGCGGGTCCGGTAGCGAGCCAGCTTGAAGGCCGCCTCCATTGCTTCTGTGCCGGAGTTGCTGAAAAACGTGCGCTTGGCCTCCTTGCCCGGCGTAATCCGATCCAACGCTTCAGCCAGCTTGACCTGTGCCGGATAATAAAAATCAGTCCCGGCCATGTGGATAAAGCGCGCCGCCTGTCGCCGGATCGCTTGGACCACCTTCGGATGCGAGTGTCCCGTTGCCACCACCGCGATGCCGGCCGTGAAGTCCAGGTAGCGATTGCCATCTATGTCCTCTACCATCGCTCCACGAGCCTGCTCGATGACCAATGGATAGATACGGGTCGCGGACAGCGAAAGAACCTGTTCATCGCGAGCGACCCAGGCCCTCGCTTTGGGACCAGGGGGAACCGTTTTAATGCGCGGGATGCCCTTTTGACGCGACTTACTTTTCGCCACTACCACACCTCGGCGTGGAGGACACTCACGAGTACCGATTCGAGGACCCGCCCTCGAGCGGGAAGAAGGGGAGAGAAAGAACGACCCCCACAGGGGCCCATTCCGCTCAGCTACATGAGGCCATATCCACGCTTGGCGATGGCATAGGCATCAACGGCGGAAAAGATCGCCAGACTGAGGTACAGGAGTTCCGCCGGTTGCCAGAACAGTCGAGAAATCATGAACAGAGTGGCCCCAAACCCAAAGATGGCGTATCCCCGCTTCTCCCCGAGATACAAATGCCCAACCCCCGCCACGATCGAGAGCGAGGCAGCCCGCACACCGTGCCAAGTCTTCTCGCGGGTATCCATGAGCCGTTCAGGCGTGTTTCAACGCCGCCAGCACCTCACCGACATGACCATCCACTTTCACCTTGCGGAAAATCGCTTTCATGATCCCCTCAGGATCGATCACAAATGTGCTGCGCTCGATCCCCCAATACTTTTTCCCGTACATGTTCTTTTGCGTATAGACTCCATAGGCCTTCGACACGGTAGCATCCTCATCGCTCAGCAGCGAAAACGGCAAGCCGTGCTTCGCGATAAACTTCCGATGAGACTCTTCCCCGTCCAGACTGACGCCCAAGACTACGGAGCTTGTCTTCAGGATTGGCGTGATTGAGTCGCGGAACCCGCAGGCTTCTTTGGTGCAACCAGGCGTATCATCTTTGGGGTAGAAGTAGAGCACGACCTGTTTGCCTCGGAGGCTCTTGAGGGTCACCATCTTGCCGGTCTCGTTCGGAAGAGAAAAGTCAGGAGCCTTCTCTCCAACCGTCAGCTCTGCTGCCATCTCCTCTTTTCCATCTCGCCCGATGAGGTGAAGACTCGCCGTCACTTGCCGGACGGTTTGGGCGAATCGATGCAGAACAATCCGATCGAACTGGGAAACACCCTGACGTTACCGAGGGCCCATGCCACCAAACGACGGCTTCCGAGTGGAGTAGTGATCTTCCTTCGTCTTTTTCGTGATCGTGGAATCCGGCGATCCAAAGGGACGCAGCGCCGGCGAGTCCCAGATGACCTTGTTGCCGGGCGCCAAGTTGGCAGCCTCAATGAAGTGCTCGCGGGCCTGATCGGTCTCTCCTAATGCAAATAAGGCCAGTCCCAAATTGTAATGGGCCTCTGCGGAATTCTGGGCGCCGGCCACGGCCAGCTCAAACTGGGTTTTGGCTTCCTGATACTGCCCCCCCGCATACGCGCGCGTCCCCTGTTGTGTGGCGGTGATCACCGCCTGCGGGACGCTCGAACTGACCGGCAAGGGCAAGCGTGGTTTCGGCTTCTCGGTACTCGAGCAGGCTGGCAGCACAAACAGCAGCAGGCTGGTCAAGATCAGGCTGATGACTCTCATAGTTCCCTCACAGCTTCCTTCGTTTCCGAAACTCCTCTTCCAACGCCTTCCGGTACATGACCTCCCATTCCTGACTCCCCTCAACGATTGGACGAGAATACGAGGCCAACCGCGCCCGCACGGTACGGTCCACCTCTTCTTCCTGAGCCAATTCCGACGCAAGCACCCGTTTAATCTCGCGCAGCGCACGGGCTTCATCCCCTTTGAGACGAACCGCCTGGTTTGTCTTAAAACAGGCCAGAATGACGTGAGAGAGATGGCTGATCTTGTCTTCGCTTAGCAACATGCGACAAGCCGTCATTCGTGAATCGTTAAGCATCTCTCCCAGCTCCCTGCTCCCAACTGGCGATTCACGTTTCGCTGTTAACGAATAACGAGTCAGAGAATCAAGCCCCTATCCTTGACCAACTTGTTCTTGATCATCGTAAACATCTTCTGATAGTCCACCTGCCCTCGTTCGATCTCAGCCGCGTACCTTTTCATCAGCTC